>Ga0115002_10000375_pt1 | contig 64455 bp, 60 predicted proteins | sample ArcticOcean_MG_C_8_FD_89576 | JGI IMG/M metagenome (GOLD analysis project Ga0115002, IMG submission 89576) | Marine microbial communities from western Arctic Ocean - ArcticOcean_MG_CB11_86 | ecosystem: Environmental > Aquatic > Marine > Oceanic | place: Arctic Ocean: Canada Basin | collected... | reverse complement strand
TGACATCTATCAACAAGGGGCGAAACGGCTCACGACGCCATTCGTTGCCGCCATCCGACAGCGCCCCGAGGGTATTGCCGTGATAGCTTTGACGCCGGGCGATCAGATGGTGACGTTGCGGCTCACCGCGCTCTACGTGATATTGCCGGGCCAATTTGATCGCCGCCTCGTTGGCCTCCGCGCCTGAATTGCAGAAGAAGGCACAGTCCATGCCGGATATCCGGGTCAGGTCTGCGGCGAGGTCGCGTTGGCGCGGAATCTCGTAGAGGTTGGACGTGTGGATGAGCTTGCCAGCTTGCTCGGCGACCGCACTGGTCACGCCAGGGTGTGCGTGCCCGAGTGCAACGACCGCAATGCCCGCGAGCGCGTCGAGGTACCGATTGCCCTTGTCATCCGTTAGCCAGGCCCCGTCGCCACTGACGAATGCCACGTCCATGCGTCCATAGGTATGCATAATCGGGTCGGTCATTGCTCTCTCCTGTCTGTCGCGATTGGCGGCCCTGCGTGATTGCGGCGGCGCCTGGCGCGAAAACCTGCGTGAAAAAAAGGGTGCGATAATACACCCAGCATGCGCCAACCCAAAATGCCTGCCGCCTGAATGACTTATGCCTGAGATTCCCGACAACCCTGACGCCCGGTTGACTGCGATTGAACTCGCCGTCTTTGTGAGCCGTGTCGATGCCATCTGCGAAGAGATGGGCGTGACACTTCGCCAGGCGGCGTTCTCGCCGAACATCAAGGACCGGCTTGATTCCTCGTGTGCCCTCTTCGACGGAGCCGGCGAACTCTTTGCGCAGGCTGCGCATATTCCCGTGCACCTCGGCAGCATGGCCTATGCAATGACCGGAATCGTCGATGACCGTGAGTGGCGGCCCGGCGATGTGCTGGTCGTCAATGACCCGTTTTTGGGAGGTACGCACCTTCCGGATGTCACATTGATATCTCCGTTCTTCGTCAAGAGCGTCGTCGGGAGCATCAATGGTGGCTCGGAACCCGGCGCCGGTCTTGTTGGATTCGTTGCCAATCGTGCCCATCACGCTAACATCGGCGCGGAAAGTCCAGGTTCGATGCCGATATCCAGCAGTTTGTCTGAGGAAGGCATCATCATTCCGCCGACGTTGCTGTACGAGGCGGGCGAGCCGGTGCCAGCTGTGTTTTCGCGCCTCGACACGATCGCAGGTGAGGGTGCAGGCGGGGACTTTGCCGCACAGGTGAGTGCAAATCGGCTGGGGGTTCTGCGGGTGCAGGAATTACTTCAGAGGATGAGCGCGGGGGCGTTTGTCGGCGCGGTTCGTGAGGTTAATGAATACGGCGAGCGACTTGCGCTTGCGGCGCTCAGAGACATACCAGACGGGTGCTTTGAGTTCAGTGACGTGCTCGATGACGACGGCTTCGGCACAACCGACATCGCCATTGGCGCCAGCGTGACCGTGACCCGCTCAGGCATTACGGTGGACCTGTCGTCGAGCGCCAGCCAGGTGGAGGGCAATGTCAATTGTCCGCGATCGGTCGCGGCGGCAGCGGTTTTCTACGCTTTTCGTTGCTTGCTGCCGGATCATACGCCGAGTTGTGCCGGCACCTTCCGTGTGATCAAGCTCGTCTCCCGCCGCGGCAGTGTCCTCGACGCGGTGCGCCCGGCGGCGGTTGCGGCCGGCAATGTGGAGACTTCGATGCGGATCGTCGACGTCGTACTGGGAGCGTTGTCGAAAGCACTGCCAGAGCGGATGCCGGCGGCATCGCAGGGGACAATGAATAACGTCGCCATGGGCAACCACAAGGTAGATGTACCCTGGGACTACTATGAAACAATCGGTGGCGGCGGGGGTGCACATTGCCGGGGAGCGGGTATGAGCGCTGTCCAGTCGCACATGACCAATACCTTGAATACGCCGGTTGAGAGCCTGGAGATGCATTACCCGCTCACGGTCAAGGCTTACGCGGTTCGCCGCGACTCCGGAGGGCACGGCGAATATGCAGGCGGTGATGGCCTGATCCGAGAGTTTGAGTTTCGTGAGCCGACGCACGTCACGTTGCTCACGGAGCGACGGCGGCACCGCCCCTGGGGTCTCGCCGGCGGCGGCGATGGCCAGGCCGGGACCAATGCGCTGGACGGCGTGGCGTTGCCGGCGAAGGTCGCGTTCATCGCACAGCCCGGCCAGGTGCTTCGGGTTGAGACGCCGGGTGGTGGCGGGTACGGCACCTCCGGGTTCGACGCGGATGGCCGGGATGCCGACAGCTAACCTGGGGCATCCGGCTACGCTTTCTTCGAGGCCCATCGCTGTGGCCGTGCGGCATTTTCGGCATGGTTTGCGGCATTATCGCTATGGCTAAGGTAGAATTCGCGCCACTGCAAAATCATCTTAGGTAAATCATGGAAACTCTTGAAGTTATCAAGCAGCAGGTTGAAGGCAATTCGATCCTCATTTACATGAAGGGTTCGCCCGATCAGCCGCAGTGCGGTTTCTCGGCGCAGGCAACCCAGGTGCTCATGGCTTGCGGTGAGAAGTTTGCGTATATCGACATTCTGTCTAACCCCGAGATTCGCGCCAATCTGCCCCAGTACTCGAATTGGCCGACGTTCCCACAACTCTTCGTTGGCGGCGAACTGGTCGGCGGTTGCGACATCATCACCGAGACGTACGAGTCGGGTGAGTTGCTGCCGATGATTAAATCAGCCGTCGAGAAGCACGAACCAGAAGCTGCCGGATAGGCGACTCCGATTGGCGAGGATGTGCAGAGCCGCGTGCTACATCGATTGGCGATGTCCGGCACCCACGGGCGATAGAGCAGGGGTCGCGTGGGCAACCGGATCAGTTGTGCTGGCTGAATGCCGTTCGTATACTTGCCGGCCTGATCGAACCCGACCCGCTTTGCGGTCAGATTAACGCGACAACTGAAGACAGAAGGATAACTCTATGGATCTGAAAGGCAGCAATACTGAGCAGAATCTGAAGGACGCGTTTGCCGGCGAGTCCCAGGCCAATCGTCGTTATCTCTACTTTGCGCAAAAGGCGGACGTGGAAGGTTACAACGACGTTTCCGCGGTTTTTCGCTCCACCGCCGAAGGCGAGACAGGGCATGCTCACGGGCATCTTGAGTATTTGGAAGCGTCCGGCGACCCGGCGACAGGATTGCCGATCGGTGGCACTTCAAACAACCTGAAGGCGGCGGTTGCTGGCGAGACCCACGAGTACACAGATATGTATCCGGGCATGGCAAAGACGGCCCGTGACGAAGGCTTTGATGAGATTGCAGACTGGATGGAAACGCTTGCCAAAGCTGAGCGGTCCCACGCTAACCGTTTCCAGAAGGCGCTTGATACGCTCGATTCGTAATCACTGGAACCAGTCAAGCGCCGGGCGCCGGTACTTCTTAGCCGCGCCGGGTCGTTCGCGTAAAGAGGCCTGCCAACGACTAGTTGGTGGGCCTTTTTTGTCCCTGTGGGTTGCTGGTTTTGTCCCTGCGGCTTGCCGATGACCAAGTGCCCGTCGACCAAGTGCCGGTCGACCAACTGGAAGAGGAATCATGCCAAGAGAAGGTAGTCTTGACGCGCCGACCCGTCACCCACTGGGTCAGGACGAGCCCGAATTCTGGGATCCCGCGAAGCTGCAGGACGAACTGACCCGGGTGTTCGACATCTGCCACGGTTGTCGTCGCTGCTTCAATCTGTGTGAATCATTCCCCACGCTGTTCGATTTGATCGACGAAACCGACAGCCTGGAACTCGAAGACGTGGACCCCGTGCGGTACAACGATGTCGTCGGACACTGTTTTCAGTGTGACATGTGCTATCAAACCAAATGCCCGTATGTGCCGCCACACGAGTGGAATGTCGACTTCCCACACCTGATGCTGCGCGCGAAGGCGATCGAGTTTAAGGCAGGGAAGAGCAAGCTGCGAGACCGGCTCATCACGTCGACTGATCGCGTTGGCAGTCTTGCAACCATCCCCGGCGTGGCCCCGATCGTGAACGCCGCGAACAAGATGCCGCTCGCCCGCAAGTTACTGGACAATATTCTGGAAATCCATCCGGAGTCAGAGCTACCTATCTATCACAGCCGTACGTTGACACGGCGTGTCGGTGCGCGGGCGAGTGACGTCGTACCGGAGGCCGCCGGGTCCACAACCGGCAAGGTCGCGCTGTTTGCGACCTGCTATGGGGACTACAACGCACCGGAGATCGGCGAAGATCTGATCCGCGTGTTTGAGCATAACGGCATTCGGGTTGAGCTGATCAGGGACGCGAGTTGCTGCGGCATGCCCAAGTTCGAGTTGGGCGACCTCGACTCGGTGGCGAGGCTGGCGGAACACAACATGCCGCTGTTGCAAGGCAAGGTGGATGACGGGTGGGACCTCATTACGCTCATTCCGTCATGCACGCTCATGTTCAAGCAGGAACTGCCACTGATGTTCCCGGACGATGAGGCCGTGGCGGCGATGGCACGCGCGATGTTTGATCCGTTCGAGTACCTGATGCTGCGACATAGGGAAGGTCGGATGAACCTTGAGTTCAACCAGCCTCTCGGCAAGATTGCGTGGCAGGTCGCCTGCCATCAGCGGGTCCAGAACATTGGCCCGAAGACCCGGGAAATCCTTGAACTCGTGCCGGGCACATCGGTTGTTGCAATCGAGCGGTGCTCGGGGCACGACGGTACCTACACGGTGAAGACTGAGAAACATGAAGCTGCGATGAAGATTCTGAAGCCGGTCGTCAACCGTGTGAAGCAGGCAGATGCGGACTACTACACCAGTGATTGCGTGATGGCTGGCAAGCACATCGGCCAGGGGCTGGGTGATTCGAGTGAACCCACTCATCCGCTTTCGCTGCTGCGCAAGGCATATGGGATCTGAACCATGCACAAACTGAGCCGGCAGGACCTCTTTGGACTGGAACAATACGCAGAGATGCGGGCAGCGTTTCGCGATGAGGTCATGAAGCACAAGCGTGACCGGCAGTTCTCGATCGGCGAGCATGTGCGTCTCTGCTTTGAGGACCGCACGACCATCCAGTACCAGATTCAGGAGATGCTAAGGATCGAGCGCATCTTTGAGGCGGCAGCGATCGAGGAAGAATTGAGCGCGTATAACCCACTGATCCCGGAAGGCCGCAATCTGAAAGCGACCATGCTTATCGAATACGTGGACGTCGAAGAGCGGCGAGCCGCACTTGAACGCCTCGTTCGGATTGAGGACACGATCTGGCTTGCCGTCGACGACGACCGCGTGACCGCGGTGGCGAACGAGGACATGGACAGGAGCAGAGAGAACAAGACCGCAGCGGTGCACTTTCTGCGATTCGAACTGAGCGATGAACAGGTGGCAGCGATGCGGGCTGGGACGAGGGTGTCTGCAGGCAGTGACCATCATGCCTATCGGCTTGAGCTCGGGTTGCCCGCCGCTGTTGTCACAGCAATCTGCAAGGACTTCGATTAACGCGCGCTGGATTGGCCGGACGCATCTGCGGGGCCGCTTTGTGGCACCGTTTTAGCCGTTTTAGCCCTTTTAGCGTGCGTTCGAGCCTAAGTCGCTTGCGGGCCCGGGTTGAAGTCCTGCCAGCCGCCAAGTTCGAGCCAGCGGTTGACGATGTTGCAGAAGAGGTCCGCTGATCGATCGCAGTCATACAGGGCGGAGTGCGCTTCTGCTGCATCAAACGGGATGCCTGCCGCCGCGCAGGCGCGCGCGAGGACCGTCTGGCCATACGCCAATCCACCGAGCGTCGCGGTGTCGAAGCACGAGAAGGGATGAAACGGATTGCGTTTTATCTCGTTTCGATCTGCTGCCTGACAAAGGAAGCGCTGATCGAATGATGCGTTGTGGGCGACGACGATGGCGCGTTGACACCCGGTCGCTCGCAATTCTCGCCGTACCATCTTGAAGGTGTCTCGCAGTGCTTTTGCCTCGTGCACGGCACCCCGCAACGGGTTGTCAATGTCGATGCCTGTGAACTCAAGGGACGCGGGCTCAACGTTGGCACCAGGGAATGGGTCGACGTTGAAAAAGATCCGCTCGCCCGGCACGAGTCGTCCCTCGGTGTCCATTTCAAGAATTACCGCGGCGAGTTCCAGAAGGGCATCCGTGTCCGGGTTGAAACCGCCGGTTTCAAGGTCGATGACGACGGGCAGATAGCCGCGGAAGCGGCTGGCGATCGGGGCTTTTGACACGTCTCGGTCGTTCATGCGGGGACTTCCTGCTCAAGCGTCCAATGGATGTTTTCGCCCCCGCGAATCGGCACCAGGCAGTCATTGCCGAAGGCCAGTTCATCCGGCACGCGCCAGGGCCTTTCGGTTAGTGTGATGGCCTGTGCGTTGCGCCGCAGACCATAGAAATCCGCGCCGTAGTGGCTCGCAAATGCTTCGAGACGGACCAACTGATCCTGCGCGGCAAAGACCTCGGCGTAGAGTTCGATGCCGGCGTGCGCGGTGTAGCAGCCTGCTGCGCAGCCGCACACATTTTCCTTCGCTGAACGCGGATGCGGGGCTGAGTCTGTACCGAGGAAGAAGCGCGGGTCGCCGCTGGTTGCCGCGTCAACCAGCGCCATCTGATGCGTGTTGCGCTTAAGAACGGGCAGACAGTAGTAAAGCGGTTTCATGCCACCTGCGAGGAGATCGTTGCGGTTGTAGAGCAGATGGTGCGACGTGATGGTCGCGGCGGTTTTGCCAGTCTGGGCAAGTACCCAATCGACTGCCGCACGGGTGGTGATGTGTTCGAAAATGATGCGCAGTGCAGGAAAGCGTTGGCGCATGCCATCGAGGTATTGATCGATGAAAGCGGCCTCGCGGTCAAAGATGTCCACCTGCGGGTCCGTAACCTCGCCGTGGACGGCCAGGGGCATATCCGCGCGCTGCATTGCTTCGAGCAGCGGCGAGAGTCCGTCAAGATTCGTAACACCGCTCGCAGCGTTCGTCGTCACACCCGCCGGATACAACTTGAAGGCGTGAATGAAGCCGCAGGCCTTGGCGCGGCTTACAGTGGCCGCGTCCGTCTCATCGGTGATGTAAAGCGTCATGAGCGGTTCGAAATCTGCGCTCGTGGGGATCGCTGCAAGGATGGCCGTGCGGTAAGCACGGGCGCTCTCAACGTCGGTGGTCGGTGGTGTGAGATTGGGCATGATGAGCCCGCGCGCAAAGCAGCGCGCAGCATCGGCTACGGTGCTCGCGAGGTAATTCCCATCCCTGAGATGCAGGTGGAAATCGTCGGGACGGGTCAGCGTGAGTTGACGCATCGGGGGATTTTACTTGTCTCGACCTTGAAACACTACGCACGGATCAATCCTCGGTGGCGTCCCGATCCCGGGGCGCCGAAGGGGGACCCTTGCAAAGAAACCGCCGGGGCCGGACTAAAGTTCTGGTAATGGGGGCCGATAGCCATTCACGGCTCGCGTAGCGAAGGTGAAGCCCCGCGTCTGTATAGGAGGTAGGACTATTCACGGCTCGCGTAGCGAAGGTGAAACCCCTTGTTTGGGTAGGAGGGAGGGCTGTCCACGGCTCGCGTCGCGAACGGGTATGCATCGGTATAACCAGCTGTTTTCGACCCGCCTGCTAGTGTTTAGTAATCAGTTCTTCTTGAGGGTGAGTATGCGATTTCGCAGTGTTGCTGATTGGTGTTGATGTGAGTGTTCTTGGCAACGCCTGGGCGCTCGAATTCGAGAGCCCGCTTCGCAGCAGTGACTAGGAAGCCAGGGGCGACATCCACGGGTGTCAGCTCGTCCATGCAATCCCCGGGTTTGGTGAAGCACGGTTCGAACGCACGGCCGGGGGGCGCGCCGCTTCATGTTGCTGCCGATCGGTGCTGCGTTTGCCTCGTTGACGGTTTCCGTGCGGTCCGACGCGCCGGCGTGGAGGCCAAACGGCGGTGCGGTTGACATTCTCGATGAGGTGGCGTCGACCGAGGCCCGACTCGTCCTGGCACCAAGGTCGGCGTCGATGCTTCTGGCAGAACTCGCGCGCGGTCAAAGAGTCACGTTTGTGGGTTGCCTGGCCGACAATCCCGCGGCGGACCTGCGGGTTGCCGTCAACGGTATCCGCTTCGCCGATGCGCACCTTGGCTACCGGCGCTGCGAGCAGGCGTTGCTGCCTGCCACATTCTCGCGCGTCGAACGCACCCGGGTTCAGTTTGAAGCGGGCGCAGCGAAGTTGGACCCCGTTGCCGAGGCAGATCTCGATCTGGTCGCCAACTACGTCACCACTGACCCAGCGGTTGCGCAGGTGTATGTCGATGGACATACCGATGACGCCCGGTGGACCCGGGACAACGTGACGATCTCGCAGAGACGAGCGCAGCGGGTCGCGAGCTATCTAGAGGATGCGGGCGTTCCCGCCGGCAGGATCACGGTGCGGTATCACGGTGGCAAATACCCGGTCGCGAGCAATGAAAACGATGCCGGGCGAGCCATGAAACGCCGGGCGACGGTCCGGGTTGTGCGCAATGACATTGAGGTCAGTGCGCGCTAGCAGTCGCACGTCATGGTGCCGGATTACCGCGCTGTCGCGCAGCGAACGCTTGGCAGCACATTGCCTTGGTTCCACGAGAGTCTGGCGAAAAGCAGTGATGGGTGAGACGGGTGAACACGCGCCAGAGGCTCATGGGCATGCGCGTCATCACCTGAGCGTGCGCGTGGCGCAGCCAGTGAAGTGCAACCCGCCATAACAGCACGAGACCCTCCCCGGGCCCCCGGCTAGCCCCCGAATGCTGGTACGATACGCGCCTTTCAACTTTTCGTACTTTTTGTACCGGAAGGGCCCATCCGCCTCCGGTGATCTGTAGGCAGCGTGCGCGCGCTTTTTCGCGGAGGTGTCGAGTGTCGGAGAAACCATCTGGTATCAAGTCAGATATTAACAAGGTCGTGCTTTCCTACTCGGGTGGGCTCGATACATCAGTTATTCTCAAATGGTTGCAGGAGACCTATGACTGCGAGGTCGTTACCTTTACCGCGGACCTCGGACAGGGCGAAGAGCTGGAGTCTGCGCGCGAAAAAGCCAGCAATCTCGGTGTTTCAGAAATCTACATCGAAGACGTGCAGGAGGAGTTCGTTCGTGACTTCGTCTTTCCGATGTTTCGGGCCAACACCGTGTACGAGGGCGAGTACCTGCTCGGCACCTCGATCGCTCGGCCCCTGATTGCCAAGCGGCTGGTTGAGATTGCCAATGAGACTGGCGCAGATGCAATCGCGCACGGTGCAACGGGCAAGGGCAATGACCAGGTCCGGTTTGAACTGGGTGCCTACGCCCTGAAGCCTGACATCCAGGTGATCGCACCGTGGCGGGACTGGGACCTCAACTCCCGCGAGTCGCTGCTCAGCTATTGCGAGCTGCACCAGATTCCGGTCGAGCGCAAACATGATGATGACGTGTCGCCCTACTCGATGGATGCCAATCTTCTGCACATCTCTTACGAGGGCGGCATCCTCGAGGACCCGTCACAGGAACCTGAGGAGTCCATGTGGCTGTGGAGCTGTTCCCCGGAAGCCGCACCGGACCAGGCAACGATGCTAGACCTCACGTTTGAGCGGGGAGACGCCGTTGCGCTCAATGGCGAGGGGATGTCGCCGGCGACGATTCTGCGCACGCTCAATCAGATCGGTGGCGACAATGGCGTCGGCCGCCTCGACATTGTAGAGAATCGCTACGTGGGCATGAAAGCGCGGGGTTGCTACGAAACCCCGGGGGGAACGATCCTGCTAAAGGCGCATCGAGCGATCGAGTCGTTGACCCTGGACCGGGAACTGGGTCATCTGAAGGACGAACTGATGCCGCGCTACGCGACGCTCATCTACAACGGATACTGGTGGTCGCCGGAAAGGCAGGCGCTGCAGGCATTGATCGACTATTCCCAGCAGCATGTCTCTGGCATGGTTCGTCTGAAGTTGTACAAGGGCAATGTCACGGTGATCTCCAGGGTCGCGCAGAGCAGTCTGTATGACGCCGCGATCGCAACCTTCGAGGACGATGCGGGTTCGTACGACCAGGCGGACGCCGGCGGCTTCATCAAGTTGAACGCACTGCGACTCCGGGTGGCCGCGAACAAGGGCCGAAAGCTGCTGGACTAGCATTGGGCTCTCCTCCTCAGATGTGCGTCTCAGATGTGCGCCGGCCTGTCTTTGCGTGAGTATTCGCACAGATCAAACAAGAGGCACTCGTGGCACTTCGGTTTGCGTGCGATGCAGGTGTAGCGTCCGTGTAATATCAGCCAATGGTGCGCGTCGCGGATAAACTCATCCGGGATGACTTTGATCAGCTTCTCCTCCACCTGCTTGACGGTCTTTCCAGGCGCAAATTTAATGCGGTTGGAAATACGGAAGATGTGGGTGTCCACCGCCATGGTTGGCTCGCCGAATGCCGTATTGAGCACAACATTCGCGGTCTTTCGTCCAACCCCCGGCAGGGCTTCGAGTTCCTTGCGGGTGCGCGGCACCTCACCGTTGTGCAGTTCGACGAGTTGGCGGCAGGTTTTGATGACGTTGGCGGCCTTGGTGTTGAACAGTCCGATGGTCTTGATGTAGCCCTTGACGCGGTCCTCGCCCAGTTCAAGGATTGCAGACGGGGTATTGGCAACCGGGTACAGCTTTTTGGTTGCCTTGTTGACGCTTACATCCGTCGCCTGGGCCGACAACATGACGGAAATCAGTAGTTCGAAGTCGCTGCGGTGTTCAAGTTCCGTCTCCGGCTTGGGATTGGCCGCCCGCAGGCGTGTCAGGATTTCGTAACGCTTGGTCTTGTTCATGGCGCTCGCTCTGCTGGTCGATCAGATTCTTGACAGCGATGATACAGCCGAGGGTTAGGAACGCTCCAGGCGGCAGCAGAAAAAGGAGCGTGCCGCTGTCGGCGAAGCGCACGGTTCGGTCGGTGCCGCCGACCAGCAGATGCAGATTTGCAAACAGTGTGCCTTGTCCCAGCACCTCGCGAATCGTACCGACCAGGACGATAACCCACAGAAAGCCCGCACCAACCATGAGACCGTCGCCGGCGGCAGGAAGGACCGGGTTGCGTCGAGCGTACGCTTCGCTGCGTCCGAGTAGGGCACAGTTGGTAACGATAAGCGCCACAAAGAGTCCGATTCGCTGGTGCAGGTCGAAAAACCAGCCGGCAAGAGCAATGTCTGCTGCTGTAACGAAACTGGCGATGATCATGATCTGTACGGGCAGGCGGGTTGTGTCCGTTAAGGTGTTGCGCAGCAGGCTGACCGTGACATTGGACCCCACGAGCACGATCAGGGTGACGACGCCCAGGCCCAGACTTGTGGCGAACGAGGTCGAGACCGCGAGCAGCGGACACAGACCGAGCATTTGCACCATCGCCGGATTCTCGCGCCAAAGCCCGGCGAACCCGGGTCGCGTCTCTCCGGGACCGCTCATGGGTTACCCGCTTCCGCTTGATGAATGAGATGATCGGAGATGGCCTGCAACGTTGCTGAAGAGGTGATGGTTGCACCGGTGATCTGGTCGATGTCACCGCCGTCTCGCGTCACTCGCCATTGGCTCTGTGCATTCTTGCCGATCGCCACATCGAGCCAGCCGTGATCGATCGCGTCGCCAAGTCCGGGCGTCTCTGCGTGTTTCACAACGCGAACACCCGTGACAACGCCCGCCGCAGCGCCGACAAGCAGGGCGATTCGTCCGTTGTAACCGGCATCGGTTGAAACGCGTGAGATGGTCACGATCGTCTTGCCCTCGTGGACCACGACATATCCCCCCGGCCTTTCTTTAATCGCGCTGTACTTGATCGCAAGGGGACCGTCGCCCGTGAGTGACAACACGCGCCGCAGTTCGAAGGCCCGCTGGTTGCCGACAACGCGGTCGCGCGTTGCAACCGCCAGCGTAGAAACGATCAGCCCGCACGCAAGCGCCATGCCGACGAAGGGTAATTCCTTGCGCATTAGCGGTCCGGGCCGGAGGGTGGTGGACAAGGCTTGAGAGTCGGGCCCATCACTCGGCCTCTGCGGTCGCTGTGATGCGTTTGAACGCCAGTGCACGATCGATCAGGGGTGACGCGGCATTCATCAGCAGAACGGCGAAGGCAATGCCATCCGGATAAGCACCCACCGACCGGATGAGAAAGGTGAGGCTGCCGACCCCCGCGCCGAACAGCAGCAGCCCCTGCTTTGATCGGGGAGCCGTGACCGGATCGGTGACGATGAAGAATGCGGCGAGCATGGTGCCGCCCGCGAAGAGGTGCATCAAGGGCGAACCGAGCGATGAGGAACTGCCGCCGTCGTAAAAAACAGCGGCCCAGAATGCGAGGCTTACAAGCATTGCGGCGGGCGCGTGCCACGTTGACAAGCGCAAGATGAGAAGTGCGGCACCACCGAGCAGAAAGGCGGCATTGATCCACTGCCAGCCGACACCGGACAGTACGCCAAAGCCGTCGCTCCAGACTTCATCCACCGTGCGGGCGCCGCGAAACTTGAAGGTATCAAGGGGGGTCGGCCCCGTGAACTGGTCCACCGCTACATCCTGCGTGCGGTCCGGCTCGATGAGCGCTGGCATCGTGACCGTTGCATGATCGATGGCGGGCCAGGTATTCATCGCGAGCGGGAAAGACAAAATGAGCACCACGTAACCGACCATCGCCGGGTTGAAGGGATTGTGGCCCAGACCGCCGTAGACGTGCTTGCCGAATGCGATTGCGAAAACTGCGCCGAAAACCACGAGGTGTAGCGGCAGCCATGGCGACAGGGTCACCGCCAGGAGCCAGCCGGTCACAGCCGCGCTGCCGTCGAGCAGGGTGGCCGCGAGCGGGCGACGACGCAGTGCGAGGATGCACGCTTCGGTGATGATGCAGGTGACGATCGCGACGACGAGATTCAGCAGCACGCCGAACCCGAAGATGATGGTGCAGCCGATGGTGCCCGGCACCAGCGTCAGCATGACAAGGCCCATCAGCCGACGCAGGGACGGGGCTCTGGTCGATGCCCTGTTGGACGCTTTATTCGGTGCTTTAGACGGTGCCTTAGTCGATGGGTTAGTCGGTGGCATGAGGGGTACGCTCGCCGTCGCCGTGCCGGGACGCGTTGTTGTCGGACGGTGACAGGGCGGCTGCAATCAGTGCAGCGCGGCGGCCTTGCGATGGCAGGTTGGCATTGCGGGGTGTGGCAAGTCGCTGCTCACGGGATTCAAAACGTGCTCGCGCGCTTGCGGCCGCAGCACGTCCAACGGTCAGGTGCGCAAGCTGGGCCTTGCCGGCAGCGAACGCCTCCGCGAGTGGTATTTTGCTGGGGCAAACGGCGTCGCATTGTTTGCACTCGATGCAAGTGTCGAGATTGAGACCTCGTAGCGGCTCCGGGTCGACAGCGACGCGCGGCAGGTGTGTCACCAGTGCGCGCGGGGAAAGCGCCACAGGACAGACGGGCTCACACCAACCGCATTGGATGCACGGTGTTTCCCACTCGGGGAGCGCAGGCACTGCCGTGCGCCCGTCAACGATGTCGATGCAATCGACGGGGCAGGGCTCGATGCACAGATCGCACCCGGTACAGAGGTCCTCGATTACGGTGTGCAGCATTCGGCGTGCACCGACGATCGCGTCGACCGGGCACGCGGGCAGGCATAACGTGCAGCCGATGCAATCGGCCTCTCGAATGCTGACGGTGTGGGTGCTTGTCGTTACGAGGGGTGCCCGGGGCTGAATTTGCAGCAACTCGGCGATGGCGGCGACAGTGGACTCGCCACCGGGCGGACATTTGTTAATCGCCTCACCGCCGGCGATGGCTTCTGCGTACGGGCGGCAGCCAGGATAGTTGCATTGGGCGCATTGGGTTTGGGGTAGGAGCGCATTGATGCGCTCAACCAGTTCATGTTCATTAGACGGGTAACTCCTGGCCGCAGCGGTCAGTGCCGCCGCCAGGGCGGCCGCCAGCGACGCGAGGGTGAGCGTGCCCGTCAGGATGTCGATCAATTGCCTATCCCGGTGAAGCCAAGAAAGGCCGCAGACATCAGCCCTGCGGTAACCATGTTGACGGCGGCGCCCCGGAACGGACGCGGGATATCCGCGTGCTCCTGCCTTTCGCGGATGGCTGCAAACAGTGCGAGCACCAGAAAGAAACCGAGCGCCGCGCCGAAACCGTGGATGATGGCATCGATCAGTGACTCGTGTTCGCGCAGGTTGATAAGCGCGACACCAAGCACGGCACAATTGGTGGTGATGAGTGGCATGAAGATGCCGAGGACCTGGTGCATGACGGGTTGGGTCGCGCGCATGATTACGGTTGCGAGGCGCACGAGGCCCGCAATCGTGACGATGAACGCGATGATGCGCAAATGCTCAAGCCCGAGCGGTACGATGAGCCAGTGCTCAATCAGATACGTGATCGCGGACGTCAGCGTCAGCACAAAGAGTGTCGCGGTGCCAAGTCCGATGGTTGCGCTCAATCGCTGGGACGACCCCATGAACGGACAGAGACCCAGGAATTGTGCCATCACAACGTTATTGACGAAGATGGCACTGAGCAGGATGTGGAGCGTGTCTGGCACCTTAGAACCACCTGTCAGGGTTTGGAATCGAAGCCGGACATGCGAGATGTTGGCGTGCCGTCATACCGCGTGTTGGTGTCCGCGTTTCTGTAAAGCGACAGGCGCTAGCTAGTTCCTGTCCCAAAATTGTCATCCTGACAATTCTTGGGAGTCGGTTTGTAAACAAACCTCGCATTCTTTGCGGAAAAAGAGGCTTGCAGAAAATGGCGGTGCATCCCTGCACCGCTCGCCAGTGCCCGCCCCCGAACGTAGTTCTGGGACAGGCAGGCACTAGCTAACGCGCATCCCGGGTGCCGCTCCCGCATCAGGTGACAGCAGGAAGATCTCCTCGCCGCCCGGCCCCGCTGCGAGCACCATGCCTTCGGAGACGCCGAATCGCATCTTGCGTGGCGCGAGGTTGGCAACCATCACGGTGTGCCGGCCAATTAGATCTGCGGGTGTGTAAGCCGAACGGATGCCGGCGAAAACACTGCGCGTTTCCGCCCCAAGCTCAAGCGTCAGTTTTAGCAACTTGTCGGCGCCGTCAACCCACTCGGCGTTGGCGATGCGTACGACGCGCAGATCGACCTTTGCAAAGTCAGGGAAGTCGATCTCGGGAGCGATCGGTTCGTTTGTATCTTCGAGGCCTGCACCGCCCTCACCGGCCGGGGTGTCTGCCTCGGTCTCGATGCGGGAGGCCTCAACCATCGCATCGACACGGTCCATCTCGACCCGCGTGAGCAGTGGGCGAAAACGTGCGATCTTCGTCCCGACCAGCGGGTCGGTAACGGTAGCCCACGCCAGTGTCGGCACATTGAGGAACTCGCGCGACTTCTCCGCCAGATCCGGCACGATTGGTGCGAGGTAAGTCATGATGATGCGAAACAGATTGATGCCATCAGAGCAGACGGAGTGGACTTTCTGCCGATTGTCGTCCTGCTTGATGAGGACCCACGGCTTGTTCTCATCGATGAACTGGTTGGCTTTGTCAGCGATACCCATGATCTCGCGGATGGCGCGACCGAACTCGCCGCGTTCAAAATAGTCAGCTATATCCCCTGATAAGTTGCTGGCTTCGGTGACGAGGGGAGTGCCAACGGTGTCCGCGAGCGTGCCGTCAAACTGCTTGTTGATGAAGCCGGCGCAGCGGCTCGCGATGTTCACAACTTTGCCGACGAGATCGCTGTTCACTCGCTGGACGAAGTCGGGCAGGTTGATATCCAGGTCGTCGATGCCCGGCGACAGTTTGGTGGCAAAATAGTATCTCAGGTAATCCGGATTCAGATGTTCAAGGTAGGTGCGCGCATTGATGAAGGTGCCGCGGGACTTCGACATCTTTTGGCCGTCTACGGTGACGAAGCCGTGTGCGTGAACCTTCGTCGGTGTACGAAAGTTGGCGCAGTCGAGCATCGCAGGCCAGAACAGCGCATGAAAGTTGATGATGTCTTTGCCGATGAAGTGATGCACTTCGGCGTCCGAGTCTTTGCGCCAGTACGCGTCGAAATCGACACCTTCACGGTCGCAATAGTTGCGGAAGCTGGCCATGTAGCCGATGGGTGCGTCGAGCCAGACATAGAAATACTTGGCGTCTGTCCCCGGTATCAGGAAGCCGAAATAGGGCGCGTCGCGGCTGATGTCCCAGTCCTTGAGGCCGGCGTCCAGCCACTCGCTCAGCTTGTTGGCAACCTGCTCGTGCAGAGTGCCGCTCCGTGTCCAGGTGGTCAGGAAGTCGGTGAATGCTGACAGCTCAAAGAAATGGTGCTCGGATTCGCGCAGTACCGGCACGCTCCCGGTGAGGGCAGAGACCGGTGAGATGAGGTCGGTCGCGTCGTAAGTTGCACCGCACGCCTCACAGTTGTCGCCATACTGGCCTTCGGTCTTGCACTTCGGACAGCCGCCGACAATGTACCGGTCGGCCAGGAACAGCGCTTTGTCTGGATCGTAAAGCTGATTGACTGACCGCTTGACGATCTTGCCGGCCTCCTCGAGCCGGTGGTAAATCAGTTCCGAGTACTTGCGATTCTCCGGGGAGTGCGTTGAGTAATAGTTGTCGTGGCTGATAAGAAAGCCGCGAAAGTCGCGTTCGTGGTCATCCTGCACCTCTGCGATCAGGGTTTCCGGCGTGACACCGAGTTGCTCGGCACGCAGCATGATCGCGGTGCCGTGGGTGTCGTCCGCGCAACAGTAAATGCAGTCATGGCCGCGCAGGCGCTGGAATCTGACCCAAATGTCGGTCTGGATGTGTTCGAGCAGGTGCCCCAGGTGAATGTCACCGTTGGCGTTCGGCAGTGCGCTGGTCACCAGAATCTTTCGGGGCGTGTCTCTGGACATGTTCGGTCTTCTTGCTGTGGTCTGCTTGGCACTTGTGGTTGGCGCGGGGGTGCGTGGCGTGGGGGCTTACCCTGTTCTCTCGCTTGCCGTTGCTCACCGGTCTGCGTGCTCCCCGATGATCAGCCCGGGGACGGGCCTGATTGGGTGGAAAGGACGGTGCGTAAGAGTAGCAGATGGGGTTTAATACTGCCCTTCGACGACGGGGTGCAGATGGCTGTTAGTCCAAAATTACCTGCCAGTGATTGCTTTGTCGCTGGGTGATTTGGCCCAGCTATTTTTCCCCGGAGATTTGTCCCCGGGAGATTTTTCCTACTCACTTATAAAAGACCCTGAACCGTGCCAGCAATGAACAAACTTCAACTTCCGGGTGCGCGTCACGTTGTGGCGGTTGCGTCGGGAAAGGGCGGCGTTGGCAAATCGACCGTGGCCACCAACCTTGCACTTGCGCTCGCCGCCGACGGCAACACGGTTGGGCTGCTTGATGCCGACATCTACGGGCCCAGCCAGGGCCTGATGCTGGGAATCGCAGAAGGTACGAAGCCAGAAGTCACTAACAATCAGCTTCTGCCGATCATCGCGTACGGCGTGCAATGCATGTCGATGAGCTTCCTCAAAGATGAGCGGACACCCGCGGTCTGGCGGGGTCCAATGGCGAGTGGCGCATTGCAGCAACTGTTGACCCAGACGCGCTGGGATGAGGTGGACATCCTGGTCGTCGACATGCCGCCAGGAACCGGTGACATTCAATTGACGCTGTCGCAGCAGGTGCCCCTGTCCGGGGCACTGGTGGTGACAACCCCCCAGGACATCGCGCTGATCGACGCGCGCAAGGGGATCGAAATGTTCCGCAAAGTGGACGTTCCGGTTCTCGGCATCGTGGAGAACATGAGCACCCATGTGTGCACAGAGTGCGGCCACGAGGAAGCGGTGTTTGGGTCAGGCGGAGGCGACGCGATTGCCCGGGAGTATGGCGTCGACTTGCTGGCGCAACTGCCGCTGTCGATGGACATCCGCATGCTGAGCGATGCCGGTCGGCCGCCGGTGGCCAACGAGCCTGACGGCGACATCGCCAATCGCTTCAAACTGATCGCGAGAGCGGTTGTCGACCGGGTGGGCACTGGCCCGACGGGTCCGGCGATTCGGATCGTCGACGATTGATCACAGACGCGAGTAAGTGAAGATATGTCGATAAAAGCTGATCGGTGGATTCGGCATCAGGCCGCGAGCATGGGCATGATCGAACCGTTTGAGCCGACACAGGTCCGGGACGCGGGGGCAGGCAAGGTCATCTCCTACGGCACGTCGAGCTACGGCTACGACGTCCGTTGCGCCGATGAATTCAAGGTGTTCACGAACATCCACTCGGCGACCGTCGATCCGAAGAGGTTCGATGAGAGAAGTTTTGTGGACGTCAAAAGCGACGTTTGTGTGGTGCCGCCAAACTCGTTTGCGCTGGCGCGCACGGTCGAGTACTTCCGCATTCCGCGCAACGTCCTCACGATCTGCGTCGGCAAGTCGACCTATGCGCGCTGCGGCATCATCGTGAATGTCACTCCCCTCGAGCCCGAATGGGAAGGGCACGTAACGCTCGAATTCTCGAACACAACGACATTGCCCGCCAAGATCTATGCCAACGAAGGCGTTGCTCAGATGCTTTTCTTCGAGTCGGATGAACCCTGTGAGGTCTCGTATCTTGATCGGGGCGGTAAATATCAGGGCCAGCGCGGCGTTACGCTGCCGAGGGCCTGAACGTTCGAAGTCCATTGATCGTGCATCATGCCGGTGTCATGGGCTTTTACAGCAGTCCCCCATCTGGTTCGATGCACCCGTGAAGAGGGTATCGGCGAGTGACCTGTTAGAGGCCCGTAATCGGTCGTCCCTCGATGGTCGCATTTTTGAGGGAGAGGTCGAAGCCGCTTTTTCCCTCGCGCTGCTCAAAGCGAACCATCAGGAAATCCCAGTCCAGCGCCAGCCATACGGTTGACGTGCGGTCGTCACGGTCGCGCACGCGCTCAAGCCGAATCGTGTTGAGTTGGCCGACCGGGGTGGTGACGACTTCTTCCGCAGCCACTTCGAACAGGTACTCGCGCAGTCGACGCCCGTCCGCGATTTGATAACGCAGCGTGGGCCAGGGTTGACCTTCCTGTCGCGATACTTGCGCGGCAAGCAGATCGAGACGCATTTGCAGTTGGTAGCCCAGTTTGTCCTGCGTGCCTCCAGCGAGTTCAAGTTGCCAGGTTCTGCCGTCTGATCGTTCGCCGTCGGCGGTACCGCCTCGCCAGTCGAAATCGATGCGGTTCTTGCGCGCCCGGCCTAATCCGGATCGTTTGTAGTGATAGCTCGCAGGCTCGATGTTGCCGCTCCTCAGGTGGAACTCGCTCGCTTCCTGAATCGACGCAAAGAGTGCCTTTGCTGACGAGGTAAATGTCCACACGCCGTCGGGGCCCGCCTGCAACTCGCGAACCGCCTTTGCACGCACAGGCATGCCCTGATAGTCGGCCGTGTAGACGGCATTGAACGGCCGCAGTGTACTGGCCTGCGCGTACCGCGTATTCGCCTGGGCGTGCAGTGTAAGGGGCGCTCCCAACACGGCGAGTGCGATGACGCATTGCCAGAGACAGCGTCTTTTAAGATGGCTGGTATTTGAGACGCCGAGAGGCAAAGACAAAGGCAAAGACATGGAAGGGCGTGACCTTGTTGAGTGTAGAATCGCGAACTTGCAGTATCGCATCCAGACTCCCAAATTGTCCTCGCCAGGCTCGCGAAGGTTGCTAGGTACGCGAAGGTTGCGGGTGCGCGAAGGTTGCGAAGTGCGTGGTGGTCGCGAATGTGCGAGTAAATATGCGAGTAATGTTGTAACAGAGAGTGTGCTTGACGCGTTTGGTTCGCTGGTTCCCAGGCGCCTTCCACCGGGGCTGCACGCGGACCTGAAAGCGGACCTGAAAGCGGACCTGAAAGCGGACCTGAAAGCGGACCTGAAAGCGGACTGTCAACCAGAGTGTGACCGACGCCTTGTGAATGAAAGATGAATACAAAAATGACGCGGGCTAGTCCTCGTCCCAAAATTGTCGTCCTGACAATTCTCGGGCGTCGGTTCGCATGCAAACCTCGCATGATCCAGCAGAAAATAGCGGTGCATCCCTGCACCGCTAGTGAACGATGAGTCGGTCTGTGATGCGCTGGCGACCGCAGCGTGCATCATCGCGCGGAGATCGTGATGCGACCACTGCATGCCGGGCGCAGCCTTGCCGCGGGCCCTTCGCATTTCTGATTTTGCTCCTTTGGCAAGCGTCGCCGCCGGCTTTCGGGGTGCAGTTCGACGACCTTTACGTTGCGGAAGTGTTGGCGACGGGCCAGAGCGATAGGCACGTGCGCACGGGTGCTCGAACCGGTTTTCGCCAGGTCCTTGTGCGCGTCTCCGGCGACACCGAGGTCGACCGGCATCCGATCGTCGCCAAGGCGATACGTTCGGCGTCGGACTACTACTATCAGTTTAGCTTTGACTCTACCGACAAGACCCTGCAGGACGGCGACAAGGAGGTCGCGGCAAGCAAGCTGTCGATTCATTTTGAACCGAGTGCCGTCGCCAGCCTGTTGCGGGAAGCCGGCTTCCCGGTCTGGGGCAGCAACCGGCCTGGCGTGCTTGTCTGGTTGGCCGTCGATGAGGGCGCGGGTCGCGAGCTGTTGCGAGAAGATTTGCCCGGCGACTTCGGAGCGAGTCTGGTGCGTGACGCGCGGCGGCGCGGGCTACCCTTGCAATATCCGTTACTTGATCTGGAAGACGCGGCGCGACTGGATGTCCGCACGGTCTGGGGTCAGTTTCGCGCCCGCATCGCAGAGGCTTCGAGCCGCTACGAGCCCGAGTGCATTCTTACCGGGCGCGTCTACCTCGGCCTTGATGGCGAGTGGGTTGGCAATTGGTCGTTCGAGGTCGATGGCAAGTGGTATCCGGAGGATGGCTCGTTTGAGACAGTCGCGCTCGGTGTCGATGATCTGGTGGGTGACGTGGTGGACCAGCTGGCGGATTTGCTTGCGCGGCGCTACGCGATTGACTCGTCCCAGGGCCATATCTGGGTCCGGGTCGACGGCGTCGACAGCCTGCAGGACTATGCGGGCTTGTCCTCGTACCTCACTTCACTCACGCCGGTACTCGACACGTTTGTCACCGAGGTTAACGGCGACGAGGTGGCAATGCGTCTCAGCACCGAGGGCAAGCCGCGACAACTCCTGGAACTGATCGAACTGGATGAGCAGATGGTTTTGATGCCGGACAATGCCCGCGGTGACGGTGCCGCCAACCCGCTGCGCTTCCGATGGCTGCGGTGATTTTTCAATTCCCATCGACGCCGGGCCAGTTTTTGTCGACACCGGGCGCGTGTAAAAACGGATTGGCGCCGCCCCGCTTGTCGCCACTGCGGGCAAGCGCCGCCGGGTTGCCAGAGCTCGATGACAAACGAACGCGGGGTAGCGTATGACGACCACTCAAAGGATCTTCACCCTGGCGTCCACGGCGCTTGTGCTGCTGCTCATTTATCTCTTGCAGCCGATCCTGACGCCGTTTCTGGTTGCGTTCATCCTCGCCTATCTGGGTGACCCGCTCGTCGATAAGCTGGAGGCCATGCGGGTTGGTCGCACGCTTGGTGTTGTCATTGTGTTCCTGGTTTTTCTGGTGGTCGCTGTCACGATCTTCCTTGTTGTTGTACCGGTCGCGTTGCGCGAGATGGCCGCGCTGGTCGCGCAGATTCCAACGTTCATTCTTTACCTCCAGGAGGTGGTGAGCCCGATCCTGGTTGAACGCTTCAACGTTGACCCGTTTGACATCAAGGTTGACGAACTGGGCGCGTCGCTTGCTGGCAACTGGCAGCAAGCCGGTGGGGTTGCCCGGCTGCTGATCAGCGAGGTTACCCGTTCGAGTCTTGCGCTTTTCGCGTGGGTCGCCAATTTCGCGCTCATCCCGGTCGTTGCGTTTTATCTGTTGCGGGACTGGGATCTGCTCGTGCGAAACCTGCGTGAGTTGCTGCCGCGCGATGTGGAAGCGACAGTCGTTTCACTGGTGCGCGAGTGCGATGAGGTACTCGGTGCATTTCTGCGCGGCCAACTGCTCATTATGTTTCTACTCGGCTGCGCTTACGCGATGGGTTTGATGGCCATCGGTGTCGATCTTGCTGTGCTGATCGGGATGGTTGCGGGCCTCGCCAGCATCGTGCCATATCTCGGTTTCGCGGTCGGCTTGACGGTCGCGCTCATCGCCGGCGTGTTTCAGTTTCAGGAAGTCATGCCACTCGTGTGGATTGCGGTGGTCTTTGGGGTCGGTCAGTTGCTTGAGGGCATGGTCCTGACGCCACTGCTCGTCGGCGACCGTATCGGCCTGCACCCGGTCGCGGTTATTTTTGCGGTGCTTGCCGGGGGGCAACTGTTCGGTTTTGTCGGTGTCTTGCTGGCGCTGCCAGCAGCCGCGGTAGTGATGGTCTTCGTGCGATATCTCCACGTGCAATACAAACGTAGCGACATCTATGAGCAGCCCGACTAACCAGCTCGTCCTCAATATTCGGCTCCGTGATGATGCCCGGTTCGCCAGCTTCTGCGGCGATGCCGGCGAGCAGCTTGGCGGCGTCGTTGATGCCGTATTGACCGCGCCGCGATTGAGCCCCGGAGTTGGTGCGATCGCAACCCTGGTATTCGTTTCGGGTGACACGGAAACCGGCAAGAGCCATCTCCTGCAAGCCGCGGTCCGCAGGGTGCGTGAGCAGTCAGGCCAAGCCGTCTGCCTCGGCGACCTGGGCGCACATTCGCCCGATGTCCTCGAGTCGCTGGGTCACTCTGATCTCGTATGTATTGACGACGTTGAACCGCTGCTTCGGGACATTGCCTGGTGTACTGCAATCATGTACCTCTACAGCCGACTGCAGGAACATGATGGCGTATTAATTGTAAGTGCAGCCGTCGCAGCGGGACAGCTGCCGTGCGTGCTACCTGATCTGCAGTCGAGGTTGCGAGGCGCGGTGGTTGTCGCCACCCGGCAGTTGATGGATAGCGAGAAGGCCGAGGTGCTGCGCCTGCGCGCCGAGTTGCGGGGGCTCACCCTGCCCCCGGAGGTTGCGTCCTACATTCTGACCCGGTCGTTTCGTGGCATGGTGCACCTCATTCGCACCCTCGATCAGCTTGATGAGCAGAGCCTTAAGGAGCAAAAGCGGCTAACCATACCTTTTGTCAAACAGTCGCTCGGAATCTGACTGATGGGTGACCGTTTGCCAGGCGAGTCAGGGACGTCATCCGGCGCACATTGGCCGAGTCGACATCGGCGGTGAAAGCGCTTTTCACCGGTGGTGGCACGGCAGGGCATGTCACACCTAACCTCGCGCTGATGGAACGCCTCGTTGGCTCGGGTTGCGATGTCGTTTACGTCGGGTCTCCGGGCGGTATTGAGCGGGACATTGTCAGCGCCGCGGGCCACAGGTTTGTCGGCGTGCAGTCGGGCAAACTTCGTCGTTACTTCAGTTTGCGCAATGCAGTCGACCCGTTCCGCCTGGTGGTGGGCCTGATACAAGCGCTCTTCGTCTGTGTCGCGGAGCGGCCTGACGTCGTCTTCTCCAAGGGTGGTTACGTCGCCGTGCCGGTCGTCTACGCGGCGTGGCTCCTGCGCATCCCGGTCATCGCGCATGAGTCTGATGTCACGCCGGGGCTGGCTAACCGATTGACATTTCGGTGCTGCCGGTACCTCTGCCTTAACTGGTCCCAAAGTCAGGAATATCTGCCCGAAGGTTTCTCGCGAGACAGAATAGTCGTCACTGGCTCACCCGTTCGACGCGCCATCAGTGAGGCAGATCCGGTGCGTGCCCGACAGCGCTTTCACCTCGATGAGCGCCCTCTGTTGCTGGTCTTCGGTGGATCCCTTGGCGCGCGCACCATCAATGAGAGCGTACGGGAGTCGTTGCCACGACTGCTTGGCAGCTTCCAGGTCCTTCATGTGGTCGGCGCGGGCAACCTCGTCGATGTCGCGGATCTCAACGCGCTCTTCAGCCCAGATGTTAGTCCGGGTCTCAGCCCGGATCTCAGCACGGATAGGGCGACGGACCTCAGGGATTATCAGCAGCACGAATATCTGGATGAGGGGTTTGGCGATGCGTTGGCTGCTGCCGATGTTGTGCTGTGCCGGGCTGGCGCGAACTCGATCTATGAACTGCTGGTCACCCGCACTCCGCACTTGTTGGTACCGCTGCCGGCTCGTGCAAGTCGTGGTGATCAACTGGTGAATGCGAGGACCTTTACTGAACTGGGTTATAGTCGTGTGCTGGACGAGTCAGACCTAACTTCGCGGGCGCTGACCGATGCACTTACGGCGGTCTTTCATGCCCGCGACGAAATCAAGTCAGCGATGGCGGCGTTTGCCGTGCCGGAAAGCGTGACAGTGATCACTGGATTGATGCGAGAGGTCGCCGGATGGCACACAGATATCTGATGGGGGCTGCGCTCTCTTTCCTCTTTTTGGTCTGCGCAGTCTTTGTTGCTGCCGAGGCGAATGCCAGCGAGCGTGCGGCGTCGAAGCGGGAAGACAGTCTCGTGGCGGATGTCATCAAGCGGCGAGCCACGACAGCAAAGCTCGCGCTCGCCATCTGGGACCTTGCCGAGGTGGGCTATCAGGAAGCCCGGTCTTCAGTGTTGCTTCAACGCTACCTGACCGATGCAGGTTTTGACGTCGAGACCGGCGTTGCGGGGATGCCGACTTCCTTCGTCGCGAGTTACGGTGAGGGTCAGCCGGTCATTGGAATTCTCGCCGAGTTCGACGCATTGCCCGGCATCTCACAAACCGCGGTGCCGGAACGCAATCTGCGTGAAGATCGGGCGTCGGGGCACGCCTGCGGACATCATCTGTTCGGTGCCGGGTCGGTCAGCGCTGCCATTGCGGTCAAACATTGGCTGCAGGACAACCCGCGCACTGGCACGATCCGCGTCTACGGGACGCCAGCGGAGGAAGGCGGTTCCGGTAAGGTCTACATGGTGCGTGCCGGGTTGTTCGATGACGTGGATGTTGCGCTGCACTGGCACCCGGCCGACCGTAATGCGGCCAACCCGGCCACCAGCCTTGCCAACAAGTCAGCGAGGTTTCGCTTTCGCGGGATCTCGAGTCACGCAGCGGCCGCACCTCACCGCGGGCGTTCGGCTCTGGACGGTGTCGAGGCGATGAATTACATGGCCAACCTCCTTCGCGAACACGTGCCGGAGTCGACGCGCATTCATTATGTCATCACGCGCGGCGGCGAAGCGCCGAACGTGGTCCCGGATGACGCGGAAGTCTATTACTACGTCAGGCACCCCAAAGCGACGACGCTCGAGACGATCTGGGTGCGCTTGATGAAGATTGCGCAAGCAGCGGCGCTCGGCACGGGTACGCAGGTTCAAGCGGAGGTTATGCATGGCAATCACAGCCTCCTGCCGAACGAGACCCTTGCTCGCATCATGCATCGCAACCTGACATCGGTTGGCGGCGTCACATGGAACGATGCGGAAAGGCGCTTCGCAGAAAAGCTGGCGACAAGCTTCATTGATCCTGCGCCGAATCTTGAGGGAGCCGAGGCGATGGTCCAGCCCATGAAACTGGTCAACGGACGTGGCTCGACCGATGTGGGCGATGTGAGTTGGGTCGTACCGACGGCGGGCCTGCGGGCCGCGACCTGGGTGCCGGGTACATCGGCGCACAGTTGGCAAGCGGTGGCGGCCGGTGGAACAGAGATCGGCATCAAGGGAATGCAGGTTGCGGCGAAGGTTCTCGCCATGACAGCGCGCGACCTCCTCGCCAATTCCGCTGTCATCAATCGGGCGGAAGAGGAGTTTCATCGACGCCGGGGTGCCGGCTTCAAATACGAGGCCTTGCTCGGTGACCGCGACCCGCCGCTCGACTATCGCCGATGAGGGCGGGCGCCGAACAAGAGGAGCGTGAACCGGCGATTGTGGCGGACGGGCTAACCAAATCGTATGGAGCCTCTGTTGTTCTGGATGACGTTTCATTTGTCGTCGAACGCGGCAGCATCGTCGGGCTCGTCGGGCCAAATGGGGCCGGCAAGACCACGACGCTGAAGTCTATCCTTGGACTCACATCCTTTGCCGGCAACCTCAAAGTACTCGGCGTCGATCCGCGACGTGGGCGACACACGATCATGCAGGACGTTGGTTTCATCGCCGACGTCGGCGTGCTGCCGCGATGGCTGAAGGTTGCCCAGGCGATTGACTACGTCGCTGGCGTGCATCCCCGTTTCGACCGGACGCGGGCCGTAGATCGTTTGCGGGATTCGGGTATTGGCCTCGACCGCCGGGTGCGCCAACTGTCCAAGGGGATGGTGACGCAACTGCATCTGGCGCTCGTGATGTCGATCGATGTGGACCTGCTGGTGCTGGATGAACCGACGCTCGGACTCGACATTGTTCATCGCAAGGCCTTCTATGATCGTCTGCTGCGAGACTATTTTGATGACAAGCGCAGCATCATCATCAGTACGCATCAAGTGGAGGAGATCGAGCCGCTGTTGACCGATGTCCTGTTCATTGATCGTGGCCGGATTGTCCTCGATCTTGGGACCAACGAGATTGCTGAGCGCTTCGCCGAAGTGTCGGTGGACGCATCTGCGGTCGATCGGGCTCTCGCGGCTGGCCCAATCTCCGTGCGTGAGACGATGGCTGGCAAGTCCATGATCTTCGAGGGCGTCGATCGCGCGTTGCTGGCAGACCTTGGGGAGATCGTGACGCCAGGACTTGCCGACCTTTTTGTCGCGAGAATGAGCTGATGTTCACCCTGCTCCTCTGGGAACTGCGACGTGAGTTCTGGCAGCACCGGGCAACGTTCATCGTCCTGCCGGCCGCAACCGCGGGATTTGTCATCGCCAGCCTGTTGCTCGTGTTCCTCGGACTCATGTCGGGTGGTGAGATCAGTTTGAATATAGAGGTTAGCGGCAAGCGGATGGATTCGCTGGCGGGATTCCTGCAGAGCTTTGCACAGATGTCGGAGTTTGACCGAAACCAGCGACTCGGTATGCTGTTACGCGTGGTCGCATGGCCGATGGGGGCAGTTCTTTGGTTGGTCGTGGTCCTGTACTTGCTCGGCACACTCTATGACGAGCGCAAGGATCGCAGTCTGCTCTTCTGGAAGTCGTTGCCGGTCCCGGACTGGATGTGCGTTCTCAGCAAACTGTTGACGGCCGGGCTCGCGGTGCCACTCATCTATCTCGTCGTAACGATGATCGCTCAGTTGGTCGCGCTCGCGCTGCTTGCAACCTGGATCGCGACAGACGAACCGGACAGTACGGCCCTTTGGTCGTCGGTCTGGTCTGCTTCCGGGATTATCGGTCAATGGGGCCTGCAACTCGCCTCGACGCTGTTCCACTTATTGTGGTCGCTGCCGTTCCTGGCGTGGTTGCTGCTGGTGTCAGCGTGGGTCCGATCCGTGCCCCTCGTATGGGCGGTCATTGTGCCGCTCGGGTTATCGATCGTTGACAGCATCTTCGGCAGTGGCCAGATCGTCGGGCGGTGGCTGTTCAACCATGGCTTGCCGATGGGTCACCTGACGGAATTGAATGAGGGTGGCAGCCTCGCCGCGCTTCAGGAACGCTTGTTTTCAGTCGATTTTGTCGTTGCGGTCGCCTTCGGTGGCGTACTACTCGCCGGGGCCTGGTTGATGCGGGGACGGGCGGACGAGATCTAGCGGCGCGCTTGAAGAAGCCGTCTTGTGAGCCGGTTTTGCGCCGCGTTCATGACCTGGGACTGACGGTACGCCAGTTTGTGTCGGTCATGAGATCAATCGGCTGGGCGCTATCATCGCCCGCGCCCACGGTGTTGAGGATCCAGCGGCCGTCCGCGACGCTTCGCAGCAGGATGTCCGAGTCGCCGTCACGGTCGAAGTCAGCGACCGACGATAACTGCCAGTCGAGATCAGCCGCGATGTGGCCGATCGGGCGCATCAGAACAACGATGTCAGCCCCATGGGTCTTGCGCCGCGCTTCAACGTCGCGGAAGGCCGGCGTGCTGCCGAAGGTCAGGTGGTTGAACGGCTCTTCAGAGTTGTAGGAATCCTCGTATTTCACCTCGGTGGCATGAACCAGTCGCAGTTGCAGGTTGACGCTGCTGTCCTCATAGATTTGATTGCTGACCTCGAAGAGGTGGTTAACTCGCGTTAGTGCGTCGCCAGCGTATCGACCTGCCGCTGCGTGGTTGTATAGGACCATCACATCGACCGTCACGGGACCGGCAGCAGTGACAGGCAAGGGTGTCGGCCACCAGCGGACGATGAGAAATGAAGCGGCGCCCGCCGCGACGACAGCGCCGATGAGAAGCGATGCTATAAGTGATTGCTTCATCGGGCGTCCTGCGGAATCCGATAGTCGTCCTGGGTTGTGTCGATCAGGGCGTCAAGGTCTGCGAGGGCGATGACCCAGCCAACGTCATCGGTTGCCTCGAGTTGGAAATTGCCGTCAAGTGTACTGAAGGTGGCAAAGCTCGATTGTGGGCTCATCGTTATTACCCACCGCTGCCCCAGGCCGCCTGCAGGGTCATCCTGTTGTATGTCTCCCGTTAATGTCAGATTGCCGTTGGCATGTTCGTGCCGGTCATCGACTATCCACTGATAGGCATTGCCGGTCTGCGGGACTAAGGCGCTGAAGGCGTCGCCGGGCACAAGTTGCCGCATACGAACGTGATCGAGCTGGACCGGCTGGGCATGAATGCCTTGCTGCGCGAGCGCGTCAGGCTGCAGGCGCTTGTCGATGGGTATCTCCCAGAGTCGGGACGGTGGCTCCCGACGTGGCGGTGGCACCACTTGCTCGAGGGGCTGCTCGAGGGGTGGTGCGGTTGCTGCCGGACCGGGCGCCTGTGAAAAGGTCTCGACCCGCCAGGCGTCTGCGGGTTGGGGCGGAGACGGCGTTGGCGTGGCTGGCGAGTCCCTGAGCGCAAGGCTGGCGCCCGTCAGCACAATGGTAAGCACAGTGAACAGCAGAAAATAGTGTTTCACATTGGCCCGAAGATTGGATGTCGATACTTAAGCTGTAGTCGAGACGGGGTGAGTGCTCAAGTGAAATGACCGCTTCTGCGCCAATGATGGACGCTGGCGGGTGCGCCGCGTCAGAATGCTGACGGCGGACGTATGGATGCGACGCGCACGGCGAGGCATGTCAACATTCTGTCGTATGCAAAGTGCGCGCACCAACCGGGTGCGAAAATCGGTGAGCGCGCCGAGTTGGCAGCGCGATGTTGTTGTGTCAGGACCGCGATTTCGCGCGATTGGTGTACACTCTGCGGCCTTTTTCAGCGGGAAGTGGCATGCATCGAGTTCGAACATTGAACCAAATATCGGTCCGCGGGCTCGACCAGTTCGCGCGCGACAAGTACGAACTTGGGTCCGAGATCAGTGATCCCGATGCGATTCTGGTACGCAGTCACAAATTGACTCCGGAGTACGTAACGCCATCGCTGCGCGCGGTCGGTCGGGCAGGAGCGGGCGTCAACAACATCCCGCTGGATGACTTCACCCGCCTCGGCATTGTCGTTTTCAACACGCCCGGTGCCAATGCCAATGCGGTTAAAGAACTGGTGATGGCGGGATTGCTGCTGTCGGGGCGAGACATTCTGGGCGGCATCGACTTTGTGAACGGACTCAGCGCGAGTGCTGACGGCGAGATCGGACCGCGCGTTGAAGCAGAGAAAAAACGCTTCAAAGGGACCGAACTCAAGGGCAAGACGCTCGGCATCCTCGGCCTCGGAGCGATCGGGTCACTGGTCGCCGACATGGCCCTGCACCTCGACATGAACGTACTTGGTTTCGATCCCGCGCTGTCTGTCGACGCCGCATGGCGGCTGTCCAGTCGGGTCAAGAAGATGGACAACAGTCAGGCGCTCTTTGCCCGCTCGGACATCGTGACACTGCATGTCCCTGCGATCGACGCGACGCGCGGCATGATCAACGCTGAGAGCCTGCGGACCTTCAAACCTGGCGCGACCCTGCTCAACTTTGCGCGGGAGGAGATCGTCAACCCGGCGGATCTCGCAGACGCGGTGGAGAGCGGCCATATTGCACGCTACATCTCGGACTTCCCGACGCCCGCGCTCCTCGGTAAACCGGGCGTGATCGCGACGCCGCATCTCGGCGCGAGTACCCAGGAAGCCGAAGAGAACTGTGCCGTCATGGCGGCGGATCAACTCATCGACTTCCTCGAGCACGGCAACATTCGTAATTCCGTCAACTTCCCGGCCATTGTTCTGGAGCGATCTGAAGGATTCCGACTGGGCATCGCCAACAATAATGTGCCGCGAATCCTTGGCAGCATCCTCTCGATACTCGCGGACCGGAACATCAACGTTATTGACATGCTGAACAAGAGTCGCGGAGACGTGGCGTACAACCTGATCGACATTGGCGCAAGGCCAGGCCCAAATCTACTCGCCGAGATCGCCGCAATCGACGGCGTGATCAACGTTCGTGAGATCGTCGAGGCCGCTGCCGGTTGAATCGATCGGGTAGTAGCAGCCCACCGATTTGCGCAGGCAAAGGGGAAGGGTCGCCAAGGATGCTCGCCGCGAGGTGCTCGGCGCAAATCGGAATGTGCGTCGCACCGTGGGAGCCGAATCCGGTCAGCGCCCACAGATTGGGTTTGATCGCCCCGACAACCGGCCGCCGGTCGCGCGTGGCGCAGCGAACGCCCACCTTCTCCTCGAGTATCCGGGGAGGATCGAAACCGGCGTCGGTGTAGTTCTGGAAAAGCGTGTCCGGCCCGGTTCCCGCATCGGGGTTGTGAAAGAATTCCCAGGTGGAGCCGAGATGGGACGTGCCATCTGACCCGGGTATGAGTGTGCAGGGCCCGGTCATGGCGCAGGTTGGGGGCTGCTGCGGCGTCTCGATCCTGAAGAGGCGCCCCCTGATCCGGGAGAGTGGCATGCGCTCGAGGTCGGGGAAGTCTGGAAAGTCGCCACCGACGGCTAGCACCACGTGGTCGAAGTCGTGAGTTGATGCGTCGCTGAGAGTGATCGAGATCGTTCCATCTTTGCTCTCGATGCGGCCCACGGTCAGCCGAAAAAATCTGATGACCTCGCTGAGGGGCGTTTGCGCTTGCGGGTCCCGCAGAACGCCACCCGCAAGATATGTCAGGGCCGGTGATGGACTGCGCATCTCAAGCATCTGCGGCAGTAGCGCCGCAAGGCGGCGAAAACGCTCTGTCTCCTTCGCGTTCTTGGGGCGACGGACAATGCCGCCGGTTTCGAGATCGAACTGGCGTTGCGCATAGCCGAACGCCATCAAAGAGAAGCGGCTGTATGCATCCGGGTGGGCGGCGACCTGGGGATAAACGAGCAGGGGGCCAACGCCGGATGCCCCCTGCATAGGGGTGGGGTCGAAGACCTCAACGCTTGCGCCCACGGCCGCAAGACGATTGGCGATGCTGCGCCCGGCAAGGCCGTCGCCGACCACGGCAACCCGTCGCGCCAGCATCCGTCGCGGTGTCCATGTGCCCGGTTTGCTCGCGACCAGCATTTCAGCTTTGGTGCCGAAGCCCGCTTGTTTCGTTGGCCGGAGACCGCGTTCGTCAAGATGTCGGCGGAGCGCGCCCGAGACTGAATAGGACGCGATTGTCGCGCCGGGCCGTGAGGAAGTTGATATGAAATCAAGTAGCCCTGCAGCCCACATATCCGGATTGCGGCGGGGCGAAAAGCCGTCGAGAAACCAGCCGTCCACCGGGGCAGCAAGGCTGTGCGGCAATGTGCTGATGTCATCGAATATCAACGTCAGGTTGATGTTGTGCTGCAGGTGTAGCCGGTGGAACCCGCGTATCGGTAGCGGCCAGTCGGCGATCAGTTGGCGTGAAACTGCTGTCTCCAACCCATGCGCGGAAAAAGCGCGCTGCAGTTCTCGGGCCGTGACAGGACTGTTCTCACAGGCGATGTAATGCAGACGGGCACCATCGGCGGCGTGCTCGCGCCAGGATGCGGCAGTACAAAGAAACGCGATGCCAAACCCGAAACCCGCTTCCACGACTGTAAACACATCGCGGTCCTGCAGTTCGGCGAAGCGCTGGGGCAGGCGGTTGCCTGCGACGAAGACGTGGTGCTTTTCTGCCGCCGGGTTGCCGCGGCTCCAGAAGATGTCGTCATAATCGAGTGAGCAAGGCACGTCGTTGGCGCGCCCCGGGTCCGCGGTCCACGCGATGCGCGGAGGGTCAAGCAGGTAAGGGCTGGCGTTCGGGTTGGTCATGTCAAGCGTGACCGCTGGCCGTCTTGCGGGTGTGGCTGACGATGTTGGCCGATTCGCCGCGCCGGTTAGTCACCCGTCGCGATGTCGCGCTCGGGGTCAGTAATCCACTCGCTCCATGAGCCAGGGTAGAGCGCAGGCTCTGTCAGCCCGGCCTGCACCATGGCGAGGATGTGGTGAATCGCTGTGACGCCGGAACCGCAGTAACAAGCGATGTCGCTGTCGTGCGCCGCAATGCTCTGCGCGGCGTATCGCGCCGCGAGATCGGCCCCGGACCTGAAAGTGCCCTCCACGAGGTTTTCGGTGAAGGGCATGCTGATCGCACCGGGAATATGGCCTGCAATCGGATCAATGGGCTCGTTCTCGCCGCGAAAACGCGAGGCGTCCCGGGCATCGATCAGTGTACCGGCATAGGGCGCAAGATCGTTGGCTGCGACCAGGCGGGTCAAGGGCGTGCCGGATGTAAAGTTGCCGGGTGCGGGGGCCGTCTCGTTAGCCAGTGACTCATCGATGGATTGCCCGGTGGCCAGCCAGTTGGCAAAGCCGCCATCGAGTACCTGCACATGCGCGTGTCCCTGCCAGCGCAGCATCCACCAGAGGCGCCCCGCGGTCGCGCCCGGGCCATCGTCATAGGCAACGATACGGGAGTCATGATTTATACCGAGTTGACGCAGGGTGTCGATGAACGCGGCGGGTTCGGGCAGGGGATGACGGCCAGTGCGGCCGGGCAGGATGGCCCCGCTGAGGTGGTCTTCAAGATGGACGTAGCGTGCGCCGGGAATGCGGGAGGCCCGGTGTTGTGCAAGTCCAAGGTCCACATCGGCCAGCGAGAAGCGACAATCAAAGATGAGATAGTCGCTGGGGTTGGCAGCGAGGTCTGCCACGCTGATGAGCGGTTTCAATCGCCAACGACCTCGTCGGCCTGCAGGCCCTTGTCGCCGTCGATGACAATGTACGTGACGCTCTGGCCTTCGGCGATGGAGCGACGGCCCTCGCCGACGATGTTCCGGTAATGGACAAACACGTCGTCGCCCGAGTCGCGGGTTATGAAGCCGTAACCTTTTTTGACGTTGAACCACTTGACCTCGCCGTGCTCGCGGTCGGGGTCATCGAGGTCGACTGTGGTTGCGGCGCTTGATGCCGTTCCGGCGCCGGAGGTTGTTCCCTCGGCGGGCGCGCCTTCGGAGGATGTGGCCCTTGAAGATGCGGCTCTTGAGGAACTGGCTCTTGATGAGCTGCTTTCGGAGTCGGTGCCTCTGGAAGCGCCTTTTGAAGACGTGCCTCTTGAAGACGGACTTTGGGAAGACGTGCTTTGGGAAGAGGTTGATGAAGCGCTCGCGGGTTCGCTGGGTGAGCCGCTGAGGAGCGTGCCCGCAAGGACCGCGATGATGACGACCAGGAGTGCGCCGATGTCCGCGGGTGTGCCGTTCCACTCATTGCTGGAAATAGTCAGGGAAATGAAGTAACCGGCACTGCCGACCACCAGGCTGATGATGATGCTTTTGACCAGACTCGTCATGGGATATGTCGCTGCGATGATAGCGCGCAATCATAGCAGAGCCAGTGCCGAGGTTCCTCCGGACGGTCAAGTCCGAGGGGTGTTCGCCGCATCCAGAATGTTCCGGTAACGCGAGACGGTTTCATGCAAACCAAAGCGCAGGGCATCGGCGATGATGGCGTGGCCGATGGATACTTCGGCAAGGTCCGTGACGCTCGCGAAGTGACCGAGATTCGTCAGGTTCAGATCGTGACCGGCGTTGAGGCCAAGGCCGAGTTCTGCCGCCAGCGTTGCTGCGTTCTGGAAAGACGCGAAGGCACCAGCCGCTTCGTCGGTGCCAAAGGTGTCTGCGTATGGGCCCGTGTAGAGTTCGATGCGATCGGTTCCGAGGCGCGCTGCGAGGCGAATCTGGAGTGGGTCCGGGTCCATGAAGAGGCTCACCCGCGACCCACGGGCCTTTAATTCGGCAACGACCCCTGCAAGCCGGTTCGACTCGCCCGTCAGGTCCCAGCCGTGGTCTGACGTGAGCTGGACCGGGTCATCCGGCACCAGCGTGCATTGGTGGGGCGAGGTCGCCTCGGTGAGCGCTATGAAACCCGGGTAACCGTTGTCTTCCGGACCTGCGTACGGGTTGCCCTCGATGTTGAATTCGATATCAGAAAATTCCGGCTCGGCCAACAGGTCGGCGAGCGCAAAGACGTCGTCTGGGCGGATGTGTCGCATGTCGGGTCGGGGGTGGACGGTGATGCCTTCGGCGCCGGCCGCGATGCAGGTTCTTGCAGCGTCGACGACGCTCGGGATCGTCGTATCGCGGGAGTTGCGAAGCAATGCGACCTTGTTGAGATTAACGCTTAGCTTGGTTTTCACTGGTGTTGATTCCTCCGCTTGAGAGCGGTGTTGTCACTCGTCCGGCGGTGTGGCGACGGCGTGCTCTTCCTTGAGGTGGCCGCCGACCGCGAGGTAAGCGACGGTGATGGCGATGTAAACCAGCGTCAGGCCGAACCCTCCGATCAGTTTATAGGTGACCCAGAAGTCGAGGCTGAAGTTGTAGGCAACGACCAGGTTGAGCGCCCCGGCGAGCAGGAAGCCCGCGGCCCAGCCGTGATTGAGGTTTCGCCATACGGCCGGAGGCAAGGGCAGTTGGGCACCTAACGCTTTTTGCAGGAGATCGATCTTAAAGAGATATCGGCTCGCCAGCAGGGCAACTGCGAACACGCCGTTGACGATGGTGGGTTTCCACTGGATGAAGAGTTCGTTCCGGAATATCAGGGTTGCTCCACCGAACACGACCGCAACCAGGAAGACGACCAGCGTTCGTTTCTCCACTTTGCGCGTGGTGAGGAACTCAAAGATGAGCTGCGCCGTCAGGCCAGCCATCAAAACGATGGTGGCGGTGTAGATGTCTCGCGTATAGAAATAGACGGCGACGAACGCGGTGATCGCCGCAAACTCGAAGAACTGCTTCATGGGGAGCGCATAAGAGGGACGAAGACGGAGTTTCCTGTATCGTCACTGCGGAAAGCAACCCCGCGATACCGGGATGAGGTCAGACCTGCTGACAATCCGGGTCAACTGGCACAGAATATGGGATAGATCGCATAGCGTACACGTACCCTGGGAGGAGACCATGAGCCAGTTTTTTCGCATCCATCCGGAGACGCCGCAGCATCGATTGATCCACCAGGCAGCGGAAATCGTTCGGGGCGGTGGGGTCATTGCCTATCCGACGGACTCAGCCTACGCCATCGGTTGCCACATCGGCGACAAGAACGCGCTAACGCGGATTCGCCAGTTGCGCAAGCTTGAGGATGACAAGAACTTCACGCTTGTGTGCGAGGATCTGTCTGCACTTGGCACTTACGCACGGGTTAGCAACAGTGCCTACCGGATGATCAGAAGCGCAACGCCGGGTCCCTACACCTTCATCTTCCCGGCGACGAAGGAAGTGCCGCGCCGACTGGTGCACCCCAAGCGCAAGACGATTGGCGTGCGCGTGCCGGACAACGCCATCTGCACGGCGTTGCTGCGGGAATTGGGCGAGCCGCTGATGAGTGCGACCCTGATAATGCCCGGCGAGCAAGACCCGCTCAGCGATGCCTACGAGATCCGTGAGAGGCTCGAGCACCAGCTCGATCTGGTGATCGACGGCGGGTACTGCGGGCCCGAGCCGACGACCGTCATCAGCTTTGAACAGGACGTACCCAGCGTCGTTCGCGCGGGCCGGGGCGACGTTTCCAGCTTCACTTCCTGAACCCGCCGCTGCACCTCACCCCCGCCGCTGCACTCACCCCGGGGTGCCCGTCCTTTCGATCCGGGTCTTCGCTCGTTTTCTGCCCATCGTCTGCCCCGTCTTCTGCACAGTTGGATCAATCGGGGTCGCCCGAGGTGCCAGCGCTTCAGCCGTCGTCCCCCGAGCCGTGCTGGTGATTGGCAAACCGGATATACTGGCATCCAACATCGTCGTCCGCTGATCAGCCGAAATCCTCGACTCACTGTTGTGATCCCGGCCCCACGTGACCCTGCGCCACGTGACCCTGCCAACCTGGATTGCATCACTGATGGTCAACGAACGGCATGATTGCGGGCGCTTCTTTTAATCTTTCTTAGTTGAAGCAAGTGTCTCAAATCGAATCCCAACGTCGCGTGTTATCTGGAATGCGTCCGACAGGACGCCTCCATCTTGGCCACTTTCATGGCGTTCTCAAGAACTGGCTGCGGCTTCAGCACGAATACGAATGCCTGTTCTTTGTTGCGGACTGGCATGCGCTGACCACCCACTATGAGAATGCCCAGGACATTGAAGCTAATGTCTGGAACATGGTGGTCGATTGGCTCGCGGCAGGCGTCAATCCCGGCTCAGCCTCGATGTTCATCCAGTCCCGGGTTCCGGAGCATGCAGAGCTGCATCTGCTACTGTCGATGATCACCCCGGTCAGCTGGCTTGAGCGTGTGCCGTCCTACAAGGATCTGCAGACGCGCCTCAACGACAAGGACCTGTCGACCTACGGCTTCCTCGGCTACCCGGTGCTGCAGAGTTCAGACATTCTGATCTACCAGGCGGGCCATGTGCCGGTTGGGGCGGACCAGGTGCCGCACGTTGAATTAACGCGTGAGGTTGCGCGCCGCTTCAATCACATCTTTGGCCGTGAGGAAGGCTTCGAGCAGATGGCCCAGGCGGCCATCAAGAAGTTGGGTCGCAAGAATGCGAAGTTGTACCGCAACTTGCGCAAGGCTTTTCTGGAGCAGGGTAACCAGGAGTCGCTTGAAACCGCGCGCGCTATCGTCGCGGATGCCCAGAATATCTCGCTGGGGGACCGGGACCGGTTGTTTGGTGACCTCGAAGGGGGCGGTAAGGTCATTTTGCCTGAGCCTCAGGCCTTGCTGACGGACGCACCAGTGATGCCGGGCATCGATGGTCAAAAAATGTCCAAGTCGTACGGGAACACGATCACTTTGCGTGAGGACCCGGGCTCGGTCGAACAGAAGATTCGCAAGATGGCAACTGACCCCGCGCGGGTCAGGCGCAATGATCCGGGTGATCCGGCGCGCTGCCCGGTCTTCAAACTGCACGAGATCTACTCCGACGAGGACACGCAGACCTGGGTGACCAACGGCTGTAAATCGGCCGGCATCGGCTGCATTGACTGCAAGGGGCCGCTGATCGACAGCGTTCTGGCGGAGCAGCAACCTATGCGCGAGCGCGCGCGGCCATACGAGGACAATCCGGACCTCGTGAAATCAATTGTCGCGGAGGGCTGCGAGAAAGCGCGGAGTCTGGCGCGCAGCACGATTGAGGAGGTTCGTGCTGCGATGGGCCTCGATTACCGCTAGAGCGGACTGCAAAAAAGACATTGGAAACAACCGACCTGCCGCAGGGCCAGCCAGCCAACACCGCGCCTGACAAGGCGACGGCGCCGTTGCGCCAGGCAGAATTGCCGTTTGCACGCGTGCAGGGCCAGCCGGTGACGCAACTGCCGCAAGACCTTTACATCCCGCCCGATGCGCTGGAGGTCATTCTTGAGGCTTTTGAGGGACCACTCGATCTGCTCCTGTACCTCATAAAGCGGCAGAACCTCGACATCCTGCACATCAAGGTCGCGGAGATCACCCAGCAGTACATGCAGTACATTGAACTCATGGACGTGCTGGAAATCGGCATTGCCGCCGAGTACCTCGTCATGGCTGCCATGCTGGCCGAGATCAAGTCGCGGATGCTGCTACCCCGACCTGTTTCGGATGATCAGGAGGAAGGTGATCCGCGAGCAGAATTGATCCGGCGCCTGCAGGAATACGAGCGCTTCAAGCAAGCGGCGCTCGACCTCGATGATCTGTCGCGCATGAACCGCGATTACTGGGTCGGACGTGCGGATGTGCCGCAGTCGTCGGAAAAGACGAAGCCGCTGCCCGACATTCAACTCCAGGAGATGTTGATCGTCCTGTCCCGGGTGCTGAAGCGCGCAGAGAGCTACGCCAGCCACCAGATTCAGATGGACCCACTCTCTACCCGCGAGCGGATGTCGACGATTCTGTCCCGCGTGTCGGACCAAAGCGGTCAGTTCGTGTCGTTTGCGGATCTCTTCTCTGCGACTGAGGGGCGAGCGGGTGTGATCGTCACCTTCATTGCCGTCATGGAACTGATCAGGGAGCAGTTGGTAGAAATCGTACAGTCCGACGCGTTTGCACCCATCCACCTGCGGGCCGTCACGAGTTCGACGGAGGGCCAGGAGCAGTGAACGACGGGTTACCGCTGAAGAACATTGTCGAGGGCGCGATCATCGCGGCGGACGGCCCCGTGAGCATCGATCAGCTAATCCACCTGTTTGACCTTGACCAACAACCGTCGCGTGCCGATATCCGCGCGGTTCTGACCGAGATCGAGGCGGATTGTGAAGGCCGCGGCTTCGAATTGCGCCAGGTCGCGAGCGGTTACCGGTTTCAGGTCCGAACCGAGATGGCGGAGTGGGTCGGCAGACTCTGGGACGAAAAGCCGCCACGGTACTCGCGGGCCCTGCTCGAGACGCTGGCACTGATTGCTTACCGACAGCCAGTCACGCGTGGCGATATCGAGGAAGTGCGCGGTGTCAGCGTTAGTACCAACATCATGCGCAGCCTGCTTGAACGCGAGTGGGTACGCGTCGTCGGCCACCGCGACGTGCCGGGCCGTCCGTCCATCTATGCGACCACCCGCGAGTTTCTTGATTACTTCAACCTTTCAAGTCTGGAAGAGTTGCCCACCCTCTCGGCGATCAAGGATCTCGATGCTGTCAATGAGCAGCTTGATCTGCCACCCGAACTGATTGAGCCCCGATCTCTCGAGGTTTCAGCCGACGATGTCTCCGCCGGTCGCGAGGCGGGTGAGGACACCGACCTTGATGCCGTTACGGTTAAGGTCAATGAGATATCGGACAACATTCGGGCGATGTTTCGGGAGGAGGATGAAGCAGATGCCGATGACGCCGGCTTGCAGGAAGGGGGCGATGGCACTTCGTCCGACGCTTCGGCGGAGGCAGGCCCCGCTCATGAGGACGCTCATGAGGACACCGATGACGGCTCGAATGACGAACCAGCAGTTGGTCCCCTAAGCGAAACTGAACCCGTCTCGGCAGGGGACGACCCGGCGTCCGCCTCAGTAGAACCAGCGAGCCAGGAGAGTGATCCGCCGGGCGGCGAGCCCGAATCGCCGGGTGCGAGTCAACCGAGTGGCGAATGACACGCCCCGCGCCGGTTCCGAGAAATTACAGAAAGTGCTAGCCGGCCATGGCCTCGGCAGCCGGCGGGCGATGGAGCAGTGGATCGCAGATGGTCGTATCCGAGTCAACGGCACTGTCGCGACCCTGGGCGATCGGGTCGTCGCGTCCGACGCGCTGATGGTGGACGGGCGTGCGCTTGCCCGAAAAAAACAGAGCCATCGGCACATCCAGTACAACAAGCCGACGGGTGAGATCGTTTCAAGGTCTGACCCCGAAGGCCGCCCTTCGGTTTTCAGAAGTTTGCCGCGGCTGCTGCGGCAGCGCTGGATCGCGGTCGGCCGCCTGGACTTCAATACGTCAGGTCTGTTGCTCATGACAACGGACGGTGCGCTCGCCAACCGGCTGATGCATCCCGCGACCGCGATTGAACGGGAGTATGCGGTGCGGCTTCTCGGAGGACTCGCCCCGGAGCAGGAACAAGCCCTGCTCGAAGGCGTGCTGCTTGAGGACGGCCTCGCGCGCTTCACGGACATTCAGGCAGGGCGCGGCGACGGTGCCAACCAGTGGTACTACGTTGTGATCATGGAAGGGCGCAATCGCGAGGTCAGGCGTCTTTTCGAATCGCAGGGTCTTACCGTCAGCCGATTGAAGCGGGTGCGGTTTGGCAACGTCTTCATTCCGTCGCGCATCAAGGCCGGTAAATGGGCGGATCTGACGGCCGACGAGGTTACCGAGTTGTATCGACTCGCTGGCGTTGCAACTGTCCCCTAAGCTAGCCCGGGAGGCATGTCGGGACGCCGCCACGGGTCGCTGAAAACACCCCTGGCGTGCGGTGCAGGGATGCGCCGCCGTTTTCTGAAGGCCTCTTTATCTGTAAGAGAATGCGAGGTTTGTTCGCAAACCGACTCCCAAGAATTGTCCGGATGACAATTTTGGGACAGGAACTAGCTTGCTAGTGGATTGCGGACTCCTGCAGGCGTACCTGGTTGCGTCCGTTCTCCTTGGCCCGGTACATCGCCGAGTCGGCGCGGACTCGCTCGGCGATGTCGACCGCCGTTTGTAATCTGGTGTCACCGAGCAGGACGACAAATTCCTCGCTGTTCGTCGACGGTTGCCGCCTGCCACCGGCCAGAACGTGGTTGCCGGTGACTCCCGGCGTTCGGCGCTACGCGGGTCCGTCGCGCCGACGGCCGCCGAGCGCCCAGAGATAGCGGGGCATTAAGTCAGAGGTCGTCTGCAGGGTTGCGGGGTCTTCGGCGGGGTATGCCTCGGCGCGCATCGACGTGCCGGTCGCACCGGGGTTGAGGATGTGCACGCGTGTGTTACCGGTACCCGTGATTTCGTCGGCGAGTAACGTCGCATAGCCCTCAAGCGCGTACTTGGACACGGCATACGCGCCCCAGTACGCTCGCGGCGTGCGGCCCACGCCGGAACTCGTGAAGATGACATTCGATTGTGCGGCGACCGCCAGAAGCGGCAACGTCACCTGCGTCAGTCGGACCACCGCATCGACATTGACGGTCATAACATTCCTGAAGGTCGCATCCGGATAGTGCGTTAGCGGCACGCGATCGCCAAGAATGGCAGCATTGTGTACAAGGCCGTCGAGACGGCCATGCTCGGCTAACAGCGCGTCAGCCAGAGTCGCATAGTCGGCCATGGTGGCGTGTTGCAGATCGACAGGCGCGATGCCGGGCGTTGGCCCGCCTGCGTCCACAATCTCGTCATACACGGCCTCAAGCTTCGCCACCGTGCGTCCGAGCAGTATCGCAGTGGCGCCGTGCGCGGCCGCGGTCCTGGCAAGTGTTCTGCCAATGCCCGCGCCCGCACCAGTAATCAGAATGACCTTGTCCGCCAGCAAGTCGGGTGAGAAACGGATGTCCCGGATTTGTGCAAGCGCGGGTACGTCGAGGTCGGCGGGTTGCATGAGATGGGTCTCCATCGAGCCGTCGAGGTCAGTCAACGTCCGGTTCCAAACAGAACGATCTTGATCGAACGAACGAGGATCGAGATGTCGAGCATGAGTGAATAATTCTTGATGTAGAAGAGGTCGTACTGGAGTTTGGTCGACGCATCTTCTGCGGAATCGCCATAACCGTACATGACCTGTGCCCAGCCCGTGATGCCGGGGCGGATGAGGTGGCGCAGGTTGTAGTACGGTATTTCGCGTTGCAGGTCAGCGACGAATTCGGGGCGTTCGGGGCGGGGCCCGATGAGGCTCATGTCGCCGCGCAGGACGTTCCAGAGTTGCGGCATTTCGTCCAGTCGAAATTTCCGCAGCATCTGTCCTATCGGTGTCAGGCGCGGGTCGTTGTTAGTCGCGTATTGGGGCCCGGCGGTCTCGGCATCGTTGCGCATCGTGCGAAATTTATAGACGCGAAACGGACGTCCGTTTTCACCCGTCCGGGTCTGGCCGTAAAGGACGGGCGAGCCCGAGGTCAGAAGGACGGCGAGCGCGACAGTGGTGGCGAGCGGGACGGCGATGACAACGCCAACCAGCGCGATGAGGATGTCGACGTAGCGCTTGAAGCGAAGCCCGAAAGGATTGTGGATCAGGTCAAAACCGTGGGCCATGGCGAGCCAGTTCTGATCCATGTGGAAAACCGGGAGACACGAGAGATAACGCTCATAGAAGTCATTGATACTGTAGATCCGTGTGCCGCGGATCCGGATCTGCATGAGAGCAGAGACCAGGTGGTCGGGCAGTGGCCGCTGACTACTGATGATAATGCCTGCTATATCGGCGGCGGCAGCACCTTTGATGTCGTCCCAGGTGCCGATGCGCCTGCTGTGGATGTCGGGTGGCGTGCCTATCTCTGGTTCGCACAGTATTAGCAGTTGCTCGCGCCGGTACACAGCGCGGAACTGGGCGACGAACGTGTCGAGGTGAGAGTCCGCGAGTATCAGCCATTGCGTGCCACGCTCGCGGGACGCCAGGAGCGGTTTCAGCGAATAGCGGGCACCGAGGCACCAGAGCCAGACGCCGGCGAGGCTGACTGTGAGTACGCCACGACCGACGAAGCCGCCGATGAAGGAGGGCCCCAGCGTATAGACGATCAACGCCACCGTTATGCCGGTCAGGAGCGTCGCGATTGCGGAGCGTTCGAGCATGCCAAGTTGGCTGAGCGTCGACTCAAACGTGTAGAGGTCCATCAGGTAGAAATAGAGGAACCAGACGTTGGCCACGAGGAGCAGCTTCCAACTAAGCAGCAGGTCTTCGGCGACGAGATCTCTGACCAGCCAGTGGGCCAGATTGAAGAGGATGAAGATGCCCAGAAGGTCGACAGCAAGAAGGGCGAGGACGGTTCCGTTTCCTGAGGGTCGATTCATCCGGGTTTGACGGCATGAACCAGATAGTTGACGTCAGTGTCCGGGGATAGCCGGTAGACGTCTGTCAGAGGGTTGTAGGTCATCCCGGTCAGATCGCTAACGCTGAGTCCGGCGCTCCGGAGCCACCGGCTCATCTCCGAGGGCCGGATAAATTTCGCGTAGTCATGCGTACCCTTCGGCAGCATTCGCAGCACGTATTCGGCGCCGATTACGGCGAGCGCATAGGCTTTCGGGTTCCGGTTAATGGTCGACAGGAAAAGATCGCCCCCCGGTCGCAGGATGCTGGAAATCAAGGTGATCATCTTGCCCGGATCAGGCACGTGTTCAAGCGTCTCAAGGCAGGTAATGACGTCATAGGGTTGCGCGGTTTCCCGGGCGAGTTCTTCAAGCGGTGTGTGCACGTAGTTGACGTCGATGCCAGCATCGATGGCGTGCAAGCGTGCCACTGCAATGGGCTTCGGTGCGGCGTCCTGGCCCGTGACGTTGGCACCGCGGGCAGCCATGGACTCGGCGAGAATGCCGCCGCCACAACCGATGTCAAGCACGCGGGCACCTGCGAGGGTCGCGCGCTGCTCGATGTAGCCAAGACGCAGCGGATTGATGCGATGCAGCGGTTTAAAGTCGCCTTCAGTGTCCCACCACTGTCGCGCAAGATCGTCAAACTTGTCGGTTTCCGCCGGGTCGACGTTGTAAGCGGGTAGGTTGTGATTGGGTACGCTGTCCTCGCTCACGTGGTCCTCGGTCACGCGCTGTATTCCTTGATTCTTGACTGCCAGTGTCGCGTTTTCTCGCGCAGATCATGCAGGTCTAGCCGGGTCAGCCTGCCGTCGTCGAGCAATTGCTGCCCGGCGATCCAGACGTTGGTCACGTCGTTGCCGGACGCGGCGTAGACAAGCTGCGAGACGGGATTGTAGACAGGCATCAGACCGGGCGAATCCAGATCAATGGCTGCGAGGTCAGCGGCCTTGCCGACTTCAATGCTGCCTATCCGGTCTTCCAGACCAAAAAAGCGTGCGCCGTTGATGGTCGCCATCTCGAGCGCGGCAAACGCATCCAGGGCTGTCGCGTCGTCCTGGTCCACTTTGGCGAGCAGGCTTGCCGTGTGCATTTCGCCCAGCATGTCGAGGTTATTGTTGCTGGCAGCGCCGTCTGTGCCAAGCGCGACGTTGACGTTGCGACTAGCAAGGGCAGTGACGGGACAGATGCCGCTTGCAAGTTTCATGTTGGACTCAGGGCAATGGGCAATCTGTACCCCGTAGTTGGCGATGAGGTCCATTGCCGTGTCGTCAAGCTGCGTCATGTGCACCGCTTGCAGGAGGGGCGACAGCAGGTTCAGGCGGGCCAGTCGTTCGACGGGCGATTCACCGTCCTTGCGCCGGGCGTCCGCGACCTCTGACGCCGTCTCGTGCAGATGTAAATGGATAGGGATCTCGAGTTCTTCGGACAACACCAGAATGCGCGCCAGCCCATCGTCCGACACCGTGTAGGGCGCGTGCGGTGCGAATGCGGTCGTCAGCAGTGGCTGGTGCTTGAAGTCGTCGCGAAAGGCGAGGCCCTTGTGGATGTGATCAGCCTCATCGCTTGCCCAGGCATTGCCGAAGCGGACGACCGGCAGGCAGACCTGGCCACGAAAACCTTGCTCGATAAACGCGTTGGCAACCGCGTCGGGAAAGAAATAGGTGTCCGCAGCAAATGTGGTACCGCTACTGATCATTTCGGCGACGGCGAGTGTTGTGCCGTCGTGTACGAACTCGTAGTCGATCATGGCCGCCTCGACCGGCCAGATGTGGTCCGTGAGCCAGGTCATTAGCGTCTGGTCGTCTGAGTACCCGCGAAGCAACGTCATCGCTGCGTGTCCGTGGGCATTGATCAGTCCGGGAATCAGAACGTGTCCGGGAAGGTCGACGACATGCGCCGATGAAAAGGCGTCAAGCGCCTCCGCGGCTGGCAGGATCGCGACGATTGATTCGCCCTCAATGACGACAGCATGTCCCTCGAGGACCTCTCTTGCGGGTCGCACCGGGACGATCCAGTCGGCACAAATCACCGTATGCCGCGCCGTCTGTTGAGGATCTGTCATATCGCGCCGCCCTCAGAGAATAGAAAGAAAAGAAGAATCAAATGGGAAGAAAAAGGAGAAATAGAAAATGACCGGGTGAGAGAAAGACGCAGAATTAATGGGAAGAAAAAAGAGTGCCGTTTGCTGCTTACCCGGCGCCACATTATAGCGCGCTGCCGAAGAACCATCGCTGCGTGAATTGCACGAGACGGGGGCACTTGCCCGGCGCTTTCAGACGTCTTCGGGCCAGTTCTCCGGAGGGTGTCACATAGCGTGCTGCGAGGCCGCGTCGCAGGACCCTGTGGCTTCCAGAAAAACATATTAATTTCAGGTACTTATCGCATCTCAAAAGCCCTGCTTATGGGTGCGTTTGGCCGCCTGGTGTGGTAAGGTGCACGGCTTCCACTGACAGGTAACCGGGCGGTTTTTTTCAACCCTCTGACGCCCCCCGTGCGTCCGCTCACTTTGTTAGATTAAGTACTGCGCGGCGTGTCAGATCGAGTGTCAGGTGGCGCCTCGAATCGAGCGTCAGAATGTCAGCGATTCTTTGCTGTAAGCGATAGGCGGGAGGCACACAGGGATAGCGCAGAGTTGACAAGGAAGCGCAGGTCAGGAAGTTGCAGGGAAAGAAGTTGCAGATAAAGAAGTAGCAAAAAATGCAACGCGAAAACAGCGAAAACGAAAAAGAATGAACGCGAATACAAGGTATACAAACACGGTCACGCATGTCTGATTCCATATCCAATATCAACATTGAAGACGAGCTAAGGAACTCTTATCTCGACTACGCCATGAGCGTGATCGTTGGGCGAGCGTTGCCGGACGTGCGGGACGGCCTGAAACCCGTCCACCGCCGCGTCCTTTTCGCAATGAGCGAGAACAACAACGCCTGGAACCGTCCGCACATGAAGTCAGCGCGGATCGTGGGCGATGTCATCGGCAAGTATCACCCCCACGGTGACCAGGCTGCCTACGAAGCGATGGTGCGGATGGCGCAGTCGTTCTCGATGCGCTACCCGCTGGTCGACGGCCAGGGCAACTTCGGCTCGCTCGACGGCGACAATCCTGCGGCGCAGCGCTACACCGAAGTGCGTATGGCGAAAATCGCGCACGAACTGCTCGCTGACCTCGACAAGGAAACCGTCGATTTCGTCGACAACTACGACGCGTCGATGACGATGCCGGAAGTGTTGCCAGCCAAGATTCCGAATCTGCTGGTCAATGGCTCCAACGGTATCGCCGTCGGCATGGCAACGAATATTCCGCCACACAATCTGCGCGAAGTCATCGATGGCTGTCTCGCGTTGATCGAAGATCCTGAACTCGATGTTGACGGCCTGATGGCACACATTCAGGGGCCGGACTTCCCGACTGGCGCCATCATCAATGGCCGCGCGGGCATCGTTTCGGCATACCGCACCGGTCGCGGACGGATTCTGGTACGGGCCAAGACCAGCATCGAATCGGACGAGAAGTCGAGCAAAGATCGCATCATTGTTCACGAGATTCCCTACCAGTTGAATCGCGCGCGCCTGATCGAGCGCATCGCGGAACTCGTGAAGGAAAAGCGCATCGAGGGCATTACCGAATTGCGCGACGAATCCTCGACTGACACGCGTATCGTTATGGAACTGCGACGTGGCGAGATCGCCGATGTCGTGCTCAATAACCTGTTTGCGCACACGCAATTGCAGAGTGTGTACGGCATCAACATGGTCGCGCTCGTTCGCGGCGAGCCAAAGACCCTTAATCTGAAAGAGATCCTCGCCCACTTCATCCAGCATCGGCGCGAGGTGGTCATCCGCCGCACGGTGTATTTGCTGCGCCGCGCGCGGACCCAGGGACATGTGCTCGAAGGTCTTGCGGTCGCGTTGTCGAACATTGATCCGGTGATCGAGCTAATACGGGACTCAAGTAGCTCGCAGGAAGCCCGCGAACGTCTGATGGCCCAGGATTGGGAGTCTGACAGTTTGCTCAAGATGCTGGAGCGCGCGGGGCCCAACGCCGCCCGCCCGGATGACCTTGCCGACGAGTATGGACTTCAGGAAAGCGGCGGCTACCGCCTGTCAGAAGAGCAAGCCCGCGCCATTCTGGATATGCGCCTCAATCGACTCACCGGGCTCGAGCAGGAACGGCTGATCGACGACTACAAGGGCGTCATCGAGACCATCACCGCGCTCATGGACATTCTCGGGCGACCTGAGCGACTCACTGAAATTGTCGTTGAAGAACTCGCTGCGATGCGCGAAGAGTATGGTGATGACCGCCTGACCGAGATCGTCAGCACCCAGGAAGATCTCACTGCTGAAGACCTGATCACCGAGCAGGACATGGTCGTAACCTTGTCCAACGGGGGGTATGCCAAGACCCAGCCGCTCGATGCCTATCAGGCGCAGCGACGTGGCGGCCGGGGCAAAGCGGCATCGACGGTGAAGGAAGAGGACTTCATCGAGCGTCTCATGGTCGCCAACACCCATGACACGATTCTTTGCTTCACGAATATGGGCAAGGTCTACTGGCTCCGCGTGTTTCAGATTCCGGTTGCGAGCCGCACGGCGAGAGGGCGCCCGGTCGTCAACATCCTGCCGCTGGATGAAGGGGAGCGCATCACCGCGATGCTGCCCGTGCACGAATATCGTGAGGACGAGTTCATCTTCATGGCGACGACCAATGGCACTGTCAAGAAGACGCCGCTCATGCATTTCTCGCGCCGGCGCACGTCCGGCTTGATCGCCATCGAACTTGAAGAAGGCAACACCCTGATCGGCGCGTCGATCACTGATGGCACACGGGACGTAATGCTGTGTTCGAGCGGCGGCAAGGTCATCCGCTTTACGGACTCCGATGTCCGCGCAACCGGCCGCACGGCACGGGGTGTCCGTGGCATACGACTGCAGGGCGACCAGCGCGTTATGTCCCTGATCATTCCCCAGGGTGGCCAGATCCTCGTCGGCAGCGCGAACGGCTACGGCAAGAAAATGAACCTGGATGAATTCTCGGTCATCGGCCGGGGCGGTCAGGGCGTCATCGGCATGAAGTTGTCTGATCGAAACGGGGATATGGTGGGCGCCATAGAGGTGTTCGAAGGCGATGAGGTATTCCTGATATCCGATCAGGGGACGCTCATCCGGACCCGATGCGACGAGATCTCACATCAGGGCAGAAACACCCAGGGCGTCAGATTGATCAACGTCATCGACGGCGAAGCCCTGGTTGGCATCGCCCGTGTCGATGAACCTGAGGGATCTGACGAGGATGGCGATACGGATGCGGTTGCCGAAAATGCTGAGGCTGCTGCTCCGCTTGACGCGGATTCAGATTCAGGTGCTGGTCCGGTTCGGGATGACAGCCAGGATCAGAGCCGGGATCAGGATGACGCGGGTCGGGACGAAGGCGAGGCCCCGCAAGACTCCTGAGCGCGATTCGGGGCGAGTGAACGACGTCGCTCGCCGGTGACGGGTTTGGGGCTCAAGGGCGTAGAGCATCAGTGTGTAAAGCATCGCAACGTTCGCACTTAACATCCGTCACGGTTCCCCGTACGCTCTGCTCCAAGTGAAATCCTTTCGGCCGGAGCAGCACAGCGCTGCTGCGGAGTTGACTAGACAACCGAACCCAACAATCAAGAACCAAAGAACAAAAACACGTGGAAGATCTGGAGACATTGCGAGCGCGCATCGACGCGCTTGACGAGCAACTGCTGGCGTTGCTCAACGAGCGCGCGTCCTGTGCGCTAGCGGTCGCCGAGACCAAACTTGCAGAGAGCGGAGACGTTGCGCCGGTCTTCTATCGGCCTGAGCGCGAGGCGCAGGTGCTGCGAAAGATGATGCAGCGCAATCCCGGCCCCTTGTCCGGCGAGAAGGTCGCGCTCGTTTTCCGGCAGATCATGTCAGCGTGTCTTGCGCTTGAAGAACCACTGACGGTTGCCTACCTCGGGCCCCAGGGAACGTTCACGCAACTCGCGCTGCTCAAGCAGTTTGGTCACGCGGCGGTTCAGAAACCGCTCGTGACGCAGTCGGATGTGTTTCGCGAGGTTGAGGCAGAAAACTGTCACTACGGGGTCGTGCCGGTCGAGAATTCGACCGAGGGCGTTGTCATCCCCACCCTCGATAATTTCCTCTCGTCATCGCTCAAGATTTGCGGCGAGGTCGAACTTCGCGTGCACCATCATCTGATGATCAGCAAGGGCGGGGACGAGTCAAAGGTGGAGAAGGTCTTTGCACATCAGCAAGCGCTGGGGCAGTGTCGACGCTGGCTCGACGGCCACTTTCCGGGCATCGCCCGGGTCCCTCTCAGCAGCAATGCCGAGGCGGCACGGCGCGCGAGCGAAGAGCCAAACGCGCTGGCAATCGCAGCGGACATCTGTGCCGAGATCTACGACCTGCGGATCCTCGCGCGAAAAATTGAAGACGAGTCGGACAATACCACCCGATTTCTCGTCATCGGTCGCGAGGATGTCGGTCCGAGCGGGAGCGACAAGACGTCGATTATGGTCTCCACCCACAACAAGCCGGGGGCGCTCTACAAATTGCTTGAGCCGTTCCATCGACACGAGGTGTCCCTGACCAAAATTGAAACGCGGCCATCGCGCACCGGTGTCTGGTCCTATGTCTTTTTTATCGATTTCGAGGGCCACGCGCAGGACCAGACGATCCGGGATGTCATGTCGGAGGTTGATCGGGACGCGCTCGAGGTAAAGATGTTGGGCAGTTACCCACGGGCCATAGCCGGCGCTTCAACTGGGGGGACAGGATCATGAGCTGCGATTTCACAGCGCTTGCGCTTGCGGGCGTGCGCGGGCTGCAGCCCTATCAGCCGGGCAAGCCGGTCGAGGAACTGGAGCGGGAACTCGGCATTTCGGAGATCGTCAAGCTCGCGAGCAATGAAAACCCGCTGGGACCATCGTCTGCGGTCGCCGAAGCGCTTCGCGAGGCGTTGCCTGAACTTGCCCGTTATCCTGATGGCAGCGCGTATGCGCTCAAACGCAAGCTCGCAGCGCATCTCGGTGTGCAGGAGGACATGCTCACCATCGGCAACGGCTCGAACGACGTCCTTGAGTTGATCGGGCGGGCGTTTTTACATGTCGGGGCGGAGTCGATCGTATCCCAGCATGCCTTCGTCGTTTACCCGCTTGTGACCCGTGCGATCGGTGCAGCCCTGACGGTCATACCCGCTTCGGACTTTGGTCAGGATCTGGTGGCGACCCGCGCAGCCATCAAGCCGTCGACGCGTTGTATCTTCATTGCCAATCCGAACAATCCGACCGGCACGTGGATTGCCCGCGACGCGTTCTGCGGGTTTCTTGCGCAGGTGCCTGAGGACGTGCTCGTCGTTCTCGATGAAGCGTACTTCGAGTATGTGGCAGAGCCTGACTATCCGGACGGCGTCAGCCTGCTCGGCGAGTATCCGAACCTCATCGTGACCCGCACGTTCTCAAAGGCCTACGGGCTCGCGGCGCTGCGGGTCGGTTACGCCGTGTCGAATCCGCAGATCGCGGACATTCTGAACCGCATAAGACAGCCCTTTAACGTCAATTCCCTCGCGCTCGTAGCGGCGGCGGCGGCGCTCGGCGACCAGCCGCATATTCAACGATCGGCCGCGGCAAACGCAGAGGGCATGGCGCTCCTGCGGTCCGGCTGTGACGAGTTGGGCATCGGCTACGTGCCGTCGGCTGGCAACTTCCTGACGATCGATGTTGGCCAGGATGCGACGCCGGTATACGGCGCGCTGCTGCGCGAGGGCGTCATTGTCAGACCGATCGGGGTCTACGAGATGCCCCAACACCTCCGGGTTACCGTGGGCACTGAATCTGAAAATCAGCGTTTTCTGTCCGCCCTGACAACAGTCCTCGGCTGAGCCGCGGGCAGTCCTTCGAAATGGCGGGATCTCGCGAGAAGCGTGACCGCCGACCCCTGAATCCGTCGCGCTTGACTGATCCGGCACCTGGAATGAGTGAGTATCCCTTTGGCTGAGCACGCGTCTGTACCATCGACCATGACCTTGCCAACCTGTGCGATCGTTGGTCTGGGATTGATGGGTGGCTCGGTGGCTGCGGCGATCAAGTCAGCAGTGGACGTTGAGGTGGTGGGCTTTGATGAAGATCGCGACGCCCTTGCCGAGGCCTTACGTCTGGGGTTGATTGACCGGGGTGCGGATTCGGTCAGCGAGGCCGCGCAGGATGCCGGCCTCGTTGTCATCGCCGTTCCCGTGCTCGCCATCGAAGGTGTGCTGGCAGAACTCGTGGGGCGCGAAGCGCAACTGACCATCACCGACGTCGGTAGCGTTAAACAGTCGGTCATCGATGCGGCGACCCGGGTCTTTGGTGTTGTCCCCCCCTGCTTCGTTCCGGGCCATCCGATAGCGGGCTCCGAGCGCCACGGCGTTAATGCCGCCCGCGCAGACCTCTTCCGCGACCACCGTGTGGTGCTGACGCCTACGGGAACGACCGATCCCGATGCGTTGGCACTCGTACGGCATTTGTGGGCAACCACCGGTGCGGAGGTGCTGGAAATGTCGGTCGCCGAGCATGACGCGGTGCTGGCACGGACGAGTCATCTGCCGCATTTGCTCGCCTATGCGCTCGTCGATTCGCTGTCCGCCCACGGAACCGACTTCTCGACATTCCGCTTCGCGGCCGGCGGCTTCCGCGACTTCACGCGGATCGCGGGCTCCGATGCGGTGATGTGGCGGGATATCTTCGCCAGCAACAGTCACCAGGTGGTGCCGGTCCTCGATCAGTACATTCAAGACCTCAGCGCACTGCGCGCGATGATGATGGAGGAGGACTGGGAGGGTTTGCGGCAGGTCTTTGAGCGTGCGCGGCAAGCCCGTGCACGCTTTCAATCGACTTCGTCGTCCCCGACGTCAGAGCCCCCTCTATCCCCCGAGACGCCGGGGTCAAAAGCGGAGAAATGAGCACGTGACGGATGTAAATGGGGTTCCGGTGATTGCCATCGACGGCCCAAGTGGGGCTGGTAAAGGCGCGATTGCGCATCGCTTGGCCCAGGCCCTCGGTTTCCATTTGTTGGATTCGGGCGCGATTTACCGGCTGATCGGATTGCGTGCACATCGTCACGGTGTAGACCTCGAAGATGTCGCGGCGGTCACCGCGGAGGCACGCGCGATGCAGGTGTCGTTTCTGCCGACCGGTCAGGTGTCGGACCCGCTGCAGGTATTGCTGGATGGGCAAGATGTGTCTGCCGACATCCGCACCGACGCCGCCGGCGTGCGCGCGTCCCGGGTCGCGGTGATACCCAACGTGCGAGAAGCGGTCTACGACCTGCAACGTGACTTTGCCCGCAGCCCCGGCCTCGTGGCGGATGGGAGGGATATGGGGACGGTGGTGTTCCAGGATGCGATGGTCAAAATCTTCCTGACAGCCAGTGTCGAGGCGCGCACTGAGAGGCGCTATAACCAGTTGAAAGATAAGGGTATTGGTGTTAACGTGCACGACCTTTTTGAAAGCATCCGGGAGCGAGATCAACGCGACACAGAACGATCTGTATCGCCACTCGTTCCTGCGGCGGATGCCGTCATCCTCGATAGTACCAGTCTGACAATAGATGAGGTGTACCAGCGAGGGTTGGCGATGATCGAAGAGAAACTCGGGACGGATCGAAGTGCCAACAGTTAGACGATCCCCACCGAATAACATGAACAGGACCGGATTGAGGGCAGCCTGCTGCGCGCCGAGGGTGTGTGAAAGCTGACCGTCGTTGGCAAATTCGGAGATTTGGGCTTACGCCCTGGAAAGACAAACAATGAGCGAAATGACTGAAGCAGTGGCCTCCACCGGAATGGAGAGTTTTGCGGATCTGTTCGAAGAGAGCCTGACGACGATTGAAATGCGTCCAGGTTCGATGATCACAGGCGTCGTGGTCGACATCGATTCCGAGTGGGTAACCGTACACGCGGGGCTGAAGTCCGAGGGCGTTATCCCGCGCGAACAGTTCGTCAGTGACGACGGTGACCTCGAAGTGGAGATCGGCGACACGGTTAAGGTCGCGATGGAGGCTGTCGATGACGGCTTTGGCGAAACCCGACTGTCGAGAGAGAAAGCGAAACGCGCAGAGTCCTGGGACATCCTCGAAAACGTTTACGACACCCAGGAAGTCATCAAAGGTGTTATCAGCGGTCGCGTCAAAGGTGGATTCACGGTTGAGATTCGCGACGTGCGCGCATTCCTGCCGGGATCACTCGTCGATGTCAGACCCCTGCGCGACACCGAGCATCTCGAAGGCCAGGAACTCGAATTCAAAATCATTAAGCTCGATCAAAAACGTAACAACGTTGTCGTCTCCCGACGAGCCGTACTGGAGCAGGAAAATAGCGCAGAGCGCGAATCCCTGCTGGAAAGCCTGCAGGAAGGCCAGGGGATCAAGGGGATCGTCAAGAACCTCACCGACTACGGTGCGTTCGTGGACCTCGGCGGTGTCGATGGCTTGTTGCATATCACAGATATGGCATGGAAACGCATCAAACACCCCAGCGAGATCGTTGCAGTGGGTGATGAAATTGACGTCAAGGTGCTCAAGTTCGATCGCGAACGCAATCGCGTGTCACTGGGTCTCAAGCAACTGGGCGAGGATCCGTGGGTCGCGATCACGCAGCGTTACCCGGAACACACACGCACCATGGCACGAGTGACCAACCTGACCGACTACGGCTGCTTCGCCGAGTTGGAAGAAGGCGTCGAAGGCCTCGTTCACGTTTCCGAGATGGACTGGACCAATCGCAACATCCACCCGTCGAAAGTTGTGCAGGTTGGTGACGAGGTCGAAGTCATGGTCCTCGACATCGACGAGGAACGCCGGCGCATCTCACTTGGCATCAAACAGTGTCAGGGCAATCCGTGGGAAGGATTCGCAGTACTCCACAACAAAGGCGACCGGATTCGCGGTTACATCAAGTCGATCACAGACTTCGGCATTTTCATTGGGCTTCAGGGTAACATCGATGGCCTGGTGCACTTGTCAGACATCTCCTGGCAGGAGCCAGGGGAACAAGCCGTACGACGATTCACCAAGGGTGATGAGATCGAAACGGTCATCCTGTCCATCGACGCAGAGCGCGAACGCATCTCTCTTGGTCTCAAGCAGCTTGAGGAAGATCCGTTTGGCAACTTCGTCGCCGAGCATGACCGCGGCTCACTCGTGATGGGCCGCATCAAGGAAGTCGATGCCAAGCAGGCTGTGCTTGAACTGGCCGAAGAGGTTGACGGCATCCTTAAGGCATCTGAGATCAGCGTTGATCGTGTCGAAGATGCCCGCAGTGTCCTGAGTGTCGGCGAGGAGCTTGAGGTCAAGGTCATCAACATTGACCGCAAGAACCGCACACTTGGCGTCTCTATCAAGGCCAAGGAGGTCGACGACGAGAAGCAGGCCGTTCACGAGCACCAGGCGAAGGAAGCGGTCATCAACCCGGGCAATCTGGGCGACCTGATCAAGAAGGAGATGGACAAGAAGAGCGGTTAGGCCGCTCTTGTCGCTGGCTTCTCGGAGCGAGTCGGCACTGTTATGACCGAATCCGAGCTTTGACTAAATCTGGAGCCATGACCAAATCCGAGTTGATTGAGCGAATCTGCATGGAGCGGACCCAGCTGTCGGCAAAGGATGTCGAACTGGCAGTGAAGATGATTCTTGATCATATGGCAGAGGCGCTCGCCGACCGCGAGCGAATTGAGATTCGGGGCTTTGGCAGTTTCTCGCTGCACTATCGTGCAGCGAGACTCGGCCGCAATCCGAAAACCGGCGAGAAAGTCAGACTGGACGGCAAGTTCGTGCCACATTTCAAGCCGGGTAAGGAACTGCGGGACCGGGTTAACCTGCGGCTGCAGGCAGGTTGAGGCGGTCACGCTCATTTATCGACAGGCATACCGACAGGCATACGGGCCGGGTCAGTGACTTCTAACAGTGACGAACAGTGTGGAACAGACGCCACGAGAATGTCCCAACCCCACGATGCTGACTTGCAACGGTTGCCGTGGACCGATGCGCTAGTCAGTGAGGTCGTGGGGACGACAACGTCGGGTGACGCTGGGTGGCATCCAGGCGGCGAGGCAGCACAGAAACGTCTGGCGGCACAGAAAGCTCTGGCGGCACAGAAGGCTCTGGCGGAACAGAAGGCTCTGGCGGAACAGAAGGGAGGCATGGCATGGCATTGTTGAGGCGGTTTCTGTTCCTCATCTTTGCGCTCGTTGTTGGGCTCTTCGGCTTTTTGGCCGCGACTGAAAACAGTGCGGCGGTTGCCCTTGGTTTCCTGGGGGCCTCGACACCGGCGATCCCTGTTTCCTGGTGGCTCGTGATCGCTTTTGTGGGCGGCGTACTGGTCGCGACCGTCGTCAATATGCTCACAACGCTTGGGCTCAGAGGCGCGCTTCGCCGCGCGTTGAAAGACAATCAGAAACTGCGTCGGGACAATCCGTCACAAATCTCATCGAAAGACAGCGCTCTGGCACCTGCGCCGGTGGGTCAATAGTCTGCGTCAGGGGTAAGAGCGGGTCGGGCACTGACGAGCGGTGCAGGGATGCACTGCCATTTTCTGCCGGGCCTTTTTTCTGCAGGCCTCTTTCTGCAAGATCATGCGAGGTTTGCTTGCAAACCGACTCCCAAGAATTGTCAGGATGACAATTTTGGGACAGGAACTGGTTGGTAAGGAAACTTTTTTGCGGCGGGCACAGACTCATCCACTATGGACAGCTATCTCCTCTACAGCCTGATCGTCGTCGCCATTGGCATTGGTTGGCTGCTGGGGCGCTGGGAGCGGCTGCGCGGGACTGCAAAGCCGGCGTACCGGGGCCTCAACTATCTGCTGAACGAGCAGAATGACCGCGCTGTCGCAAGCTTTATTCAGGACCTGGAGGTCAACCAGGAGACCCTGGAAACGCATCTCGCTCTGGGTAGTTTGCTGCGCCGACGAGGCGAGTTGGACAAGGCGGTGGTGGTGCATGAAAACATCCTGACCCGGGCACGTTTGGGTCGGGATGTGATGTTGGGCGTTCAGCTTGAACTCGCGCGTGACTACCTGCTTGCCGGGTTGCTGGATCGTGCAGAGACGGTGGTGCAGGAATTGATCAAGGAAAAGGGTCCGATTCGGCTCGAGTCGCTTGAGATGCTCATTGAAATCTATGAGCGTGAGAAGGACTGGACTAAAGCGATAGCGACGGCAGATCAACTGCTGTCGGCAGGGACTAACGAGTCGGTAGAGCGGGCCGTCTCCCACTATTACTGTGAGCTTGCTGACAAAGCGTTGTCGGCAGGCGAATTGCCGCAAGCAGAAAAGCTGCTCGACAAGGGTGAGTGCCGGTTCGCGGCGAACGCCAGGATTTGCCTGTTGAAGGGGCATGTGGCATTTGTATCGAATAACTATCAAAAAGCCATTAATGAGCTACAGCAGATTAACGGTTGTGATCCCGTATTCACGCAGCAGTCGATCGACCTCCTCAGGCAGTGCTATGAGGAACGTGGCGACGGCTTTGCCGAGTTCGGCGACTACCTGGCCCGCTGCCTCGAAACAAATCCGTCGATATCCATCGTACTTGCCATGGCCGACCTTCGGCGCGAGCACGATGGTGACGAGGGTGTTTCTCGGTTTATTGCCGATTACCTGAAGCGAAACCCTACGATCAGGGGCCTGACCCGGCTGATCGATCTGCATATGGACAACGCGACTGGCGTGTCCCGCGAAAACCTCGCGATTTTGCGGAGCTTCACCGACGCTCTGGTTGCCGAGAAGCCCGGCTTTCGATGTGACGAGTGCGGCTTCTCCGTCAAGAAGATGCATTGGCACTGTCCGGGTTGCCACGATTGGGGCTCAGTGAAGCCGGTTTTCGGCCTCGAGGGCGAGTAGGCGGCACTGGTACTGGCACTGCAAGGGGACTGAAAAAGTGCTTTCTTGTACTTTTTTCAGAGTCGCGGACCCGGGCCCGCTTGCGACAAATCAATGCCTTGTGGCGCCGGTTTGCGGTCAATGCTGTTCACGGCTCGCAAAGCGAACGTGAAATCCATGAGCAATTGGTCGATGTCGCGTCCGGCGCGCGCGGCGGCAATCGCTTACGTAACAGCTGTCATCGCCTACGCATCGGTGCACTTGTCCTACGCGCGATACCGCCTTGACCGCCTTGCTGATGCTGCGTTTTCCTACATCATATCCGCGATGCCGTTGCTATCTTTTGCTTGCTCTCAAACCAAATGGATGAGATATGAGGCAAGTAATTGGCAGACCGATGTGGTGTTTGATGCTGATGGCGATCGCGTTTAGTTGGGGGCAAACCGCCCTCGCTGCGGACGCCCGAGGCCAGATGCAGGTAACCCAGGTGACGGCGACGTCGTCACTGCAGGTCAATATCAATAAGGCGGACGTAAAGACGTTGCAAAAGCGGCTCATGGGCATCGGCAAGCGCAAGGCGGAGGCGATTGTTGCGTATCGAGACCAATACGGTCGCTTTTTCTCGGCTGAGGAGTTGACGGCGGTGAAGGGAATCGGTGACTCGCTGGTGAAGCGTAACGAAGGGCGCATCATTGTTGATTGATGTTGCGTCGGGGCGAGACCTCGAACGTCAGTACGACGTTCGAGGTCTCGGTCTCAGTCGCGTTTGACACAAGGAACTCAATAACATCACCAGGTAATGTGAGGGATGGTGATCAGGGGCCGCGAAGGGCTTCCGGTCACAGGCTACGTTGTGATCGCTGCCATCCCGTCAAGCCCGCCCGCAGCGAGATTACGCGCAAATCGCTCATCGCCCAGGTAGTGGTACCCCGCGCCGCCAATGCTGATCCAGTCATCGATGTTGGTGCGCTTGTTGTCGATGAGCAATGCTTCATGATTCGCGCAATCGATTCCCAGTCTGTCGATGGCCAGGCGATTGAGAATACGTTTGTCCTCGGTGCGCTCTTCCCAGGACGTGACGATCACGTTGCAGTCAGAATCGAAGCCATAGATCGGCACAATAACCTCTGAGAAGAGGTCTGGATTGACCGTTACGATTGCCTGGGGCAGTTGGCGAGACCGAAAGAAGCGGTAAGTCGCGTCGAAAAAACGGATGTGGTGACAGCATGCGGTCATGTGGGCAACGACGGCGTCGGGCGCCAATCCGACGCGTTCGGCAATGGCGTCAGCAAATTGAGCCGTCGATATTTTATCGAGACACCAGCGCGAGCCAAGACCGCTGTCGTCAAAGGTGTCATAGATCACCATCCATTCAGGCCCGGATGCCCAGATGAAGCGCTCATCGCACAAGGTGTCGCCGAAATCCCACTATAGACATTTGATCGTCGGCATCTTGTTACCTGTGCGTCATCAGGTTCAGCATTTCATCAGGTCATCAGGTCATCAGGTCATCAAGCCATCAAGGGCAATTCGCTTGCAGGGATGATTTCACGATGCCATTACGTCAGGCATTGATCTGACGGGGATCGAAAGCATCGCGGACCGCCTCGCCGATGAAGACCAGCAGACTCAGCATGGTGGCGATGACGACGAAACCAGAGATACCGAGCCAGGGTGCCTGCAGGTTGTTCTTGCCTTGGCTGAGCAGTTCGCCGAGGGAGGCGGAGCCGGGCGGCAAGCCGAAGCCGAGAAAGTCGAGGGCCGTCAATGTCGTGATGGAGCCAGATAGCGTGAATGGCATGAAGGTCAGCGTTGCGACCATCGCGTTTGGCAGAACGTGCCGCCATATCAGTGTGAAATCGGAGGCGCCGAGTGCCCTCGCGGCTTTAACGAAGTCCAGATTCCGAGCACGCAGGAACTCGGCGCGGACCACGCCGACGAAGCCCATCCACGAGAACAGCAGCATGAGACCCAGCAACCACCAGAAATTGGGTGTGAGCACGCTCGCAACAATGATCAGCAGATAGAGAATCGGCATGCCGGACCAGACTTCGATAAAGCGCTGACCGAGGAGATCGAGCAGGCCTCCATAGAAGCCTTGCAGGGCGCCGGCGGTTATCCCGACTGCTGCGCTGAACAGTGTTAGTACAAGACCAAACAGAACCGAGATGCGAAACCCGTAGACGAGGCGCGCCAGGACATCCCGCCCCTGGTCGTCCGTACCGAGCCAGTTCACGCTGTCTGGCGGTGATGGTGCCGGTTGGGTCAATGCGTAGTTGATGGTGTCGTAGCTGAAGCGAACCATTGGCCAGATCATCCAGCCTTTTTCGGTGATGAGTTCGGCCACAAACTCGTCACGGTAGTCGGCTTCAGTTTCAAACTCGCCGCCGAATGCGGTCTCGGGGTAGACGCGGAGCGCGGGTACAAAGTAGCCGCCGTCGAACTTCACCAGAAGGGGCTTGTCGTTGACAAAGAGTTCAGCCGCCATGCTGGCGCAGAAGATAATCATGAAGACCCAGAACGACCAGTAGCCTCGCCGATTACTGCGAAAATTCGCTATCCGGCGTTCCGTCAGGGGCGACATTGGGGAGGATTTAGCCGCGCGCGTGAGCGGTGACACATGGGTGGATCAAACTTCACGGGTGTCAAAATCGATGCGCGGATCGATCAGGTGGTACATCACGTCGCCCACGATTCCGAGGACCAGCCCAAGCAGCGTGAACAAAAAGAGGGTGCCGAACATGACCGGGTAGTCGCGCGTCAGCGCGGCTTCAAAGCCCAGCAAGCCAAGGCCGTCCAGGGAGAAAATAACCTCTGTCAGGAGTGCGCCGGTGAACAACACACCGACGAACGCTGACGGAAAGCCGGCGATCACGATGAGCATGGCGTTGCGGAACACGTGACCGTAGAGGACCCGGCGTTCTGCTAGACCCTTGGCTCTTGCCGTGATCACGTACTGCTTGTTGATCTCTTCGATGAACGAATTCTTCGTCAGCATTGTCAGGCTGGCAAATCCGCCGATGACCATGGAGAGCAGCGGCAGGGCGAGGTGCCAGAAGTAATCCCGGACCTGTTCGTACCAGGTGAATGAGTCCCACCCGGAAGAGGTCAGCCCCCGCAGCGGGAACCAGTCGAAATATCTGCCTCCGGCAAAGAGCACGATCAGCAGAATCGCGAAGAGGAAACCCGGCACGGCGTTGCCGAGAATGACGATGGCAGAAGACCAGACGTCGAATCGACTGCCATCGCGCACGGCCTTGGCGACGCCGAGCGGAATCGAAATCAAATACACGAGCAGCGTCGTCCACAGGCCGAGAGAGATGGAAACCGGCATCTTGTCGACAACGAGTTGCGCGACGGAGCGGTCCTGGAAGTAGCTGTTGCCGAGATCAAAGCGCGCATAGCTGCTCATCATCTGGAAAAACCGCTCGTGCGCGGGTTTGTCGAGGCCGAACTGCCGTTCGAGATCCTTGATTAGTTCGGGCGGAAGTCCCTGCGCGCCACGGTACTGCGAGGCACCGCCGCCGACCGTGGGTCGGTTGTTCGTTCGACCGGCCTCAGCGCCCGCATCGCCGCCGCTGAATCGGGCGGTGGCTGATACCGCGTCGCCGGTCAGTTGGCCAATGAGTTGTTCGACCGGGCCCCCAGGCACGAATTGCACGACAACAAAGTTGATGACCATGATGCCGACCAGGGTCGGGATGATCAGTAAAAGCCGCCTTAATACGTAGGCTGACATGGCTCTGCAGTCGGGCTAGTGGCGCTGCTGCCGGGCTAACGACGCTGCTCTGACTTTAACGTCGTTGCCAGCCGGCGAGCTTTGCTGGTGTCAACCCACCAGCTTGCAAACTGGACGCCTCTCGAGGGGATGATCGGCGGCATGCCAAACTTGTCCCAGTGCGCAAGACGGTCATAGGCGATGTGCCATTGCGGAATCATCCAGTGACCCCATTGCAGGACGCGATCAAGCGCCCGCGTTGCTGTGATCAACTGTTGCCGGTCAGGAGCGGCGATGACGTGCTCTATCAGTTGATCGATGGCGGGACTGCGGATGCCAACGACGTTGCGTCCGCCTTCGTTGGCGGCAGACTCCGAGCCGAAGAACGAGCGTTGTTCGTTTCCAGGCGACATTGATTGGGCAAAGGTGTGAATGATGACATCGAAGTCATAGGTGTCCCGCCGGCGCAGGTACTGGGACGTGTCGACGGTGCGAACCGTCGCGTAGATGCCCAGTTTCTTCAGGTTCTGCGTGAAGGGCAGCACAATGCGCTCGAAACTGGGGCTGACGAGCAGCACCTCAAACGTCAGTTCTACGCCTTCGGTATTCTGCCGCTTGCCGTTTCGAATTGGCCAGCCGGCGGCATCGAGGATTTTCCCGGCCTCGCGCAGATTCTTGCGTAGCGCACGGGGACCGCCGCCCGCGGGTGCTTCATACGCGGCGGTGAACACCTCATCGGGGATCTTGCCACGCAGCGGCGTCAGCAGTTTTAGCTCATCCGCGCCCGGCAAGCCCGTGGCGGCAAGTTCAGAGTTGTCAAAGTAACTGCGGGTCCGTGTGTATTGACTGTAGAAGAGGTTCTCGTTCGACCACTCGAAGTCAAACGCGTACGCGAGCGCCTGGCGCACGCGCGAATCGCTGAGTCCGGGGCGCCGAGTGTTGAATGCGAATCCCTGCATGCCGGCAGACCGGCTGTGGTCGAAGCCTTTCTTGATGAGCGTGCCGTCTTTGAGCGCAGGAACGTCATAGGCCGTTGCCCAGGATTTGGATGACGACTCCGGTCGATAGTCGTACTCGCCAGCTTTGAAGGCTTCAAGCGCGATGTCGGTGTCCCGATAGTAGTCGTAACGGATCAGGTCGAAGTTGAAAAAGCCCTTGTGGACCGGGATGTCTTTACCCCAGTAATCCGCATTCCGTTCGAACGTCACTGAACGGCCTGCCTCGAAGTCCTTTATCCGGTACGGACCTGAGCCAAGTGGCGGCTCAAGCGTGGTCTTGTCAAACTCGCGATCGGCCCAGTAGTGCTTTGGCAATATCGTGAGCTGTCCAAGGATCAGTGGCAGTTCCTGATTCTCGCCAGGCTTGAAGTTGAAACGGACCGTGTCGTCGCCGACTTTGACTGCTTCGGCGACGTTGCCATAGTAGTAGCGAAAGAACGGCAGCCCCTTGCCGAGCAGGGTCTCGAAGCTCCAGAGCACGTCGTCAGGCGTGACCGGTTTGCCGTCGTGCCAACGCGCGTCGGCGCGAAGCTTGAAGGCTACCCAACTCCGGTCCTCTGGCATGAAGACTTCTTCTGCCAGTTCGCCGTATTGCGTGAATGCCTCATCGAGCGAGGACGTCGTGAGGGTGTTGTACAGCAGTCCGAGTCCCGCCGCAGTGCTGCCTTTGACGATGAAGCTGTTGAATGAATCGTAGGACCCGATGGAATGCAGGTGGATCGTGCCGCCCTTGGGCGCGCTCGGATTCGCATATTTAAGGTGGGTGAATGCTGGACCGTGCGCCGGGGCCCCGTGCATTGCGAAGCCGTGTTGGCCCTCCACGCCGTCGAGGGAACTCGCATTCGCCTGGGAGCAGCCCAGGCTCACCGCAAAACTGTAGGCCAGAAGCATCAGTGCCTGGCGGATTTTCGCGAGTTCGATCATGTCCGTGTTCCGTTTGTCTGTTGGCTGGATGATGCATCGTCGGTTGGCAACGTGTTACCTTGCGATCGCTCGTCGGCGATGGTCGCGCTTGGAAGATGGTGGCACCTAGCAGATGGTGGCACCTGGCAGATGGTGGCACCTGACATATGTATGACCACTGATTTCTCGGTTTGTCTCCCAGACGATCAGATCGGTGAGGCGGGGACGTCGGGCCGAGTCGAACGCACCTTGCGCATTGCTGCTCATTCCCGGAGACGTAACGGGTTCCGGGGAGTCACAGCGAGGGCGATGTGGGTCGCGAGCTTAGCTGGCGGTTGCACCCGCGGCAGCGGACGACTTGTTCGATGTGGTCGGATTGAAAGACCCGGCGCGCTCATCGGCAAAGGTCGGTGCAAGCTCCGAGGCGGCCTCGCCTGCGACACGAGAGCCGCGAAGTACGCGTTCCTGGGTCGTGTCGTAGGGTCGCGCACGGTGCATGACGCAGCGGTTGTCCCAGACGACAATGTCGCCGGGCGTCCATGTGTGTTTGTAGGTGCGGGGTGGCTGACAGGCATCGGACAAGAGATTCGTGAGCAGCGCTTCTGACGCTTGCGGGTCCATGCCGGGTATACCGTAGGCATGGCGGCCTGTGTAGAGCGATTTGCGTCCGGTCTCGGGATGGGTCTTCACAACAGGCCGCAGTGGTGCGCCCTTGTCGTGGAATCCGTAGAGATTGTCCGTGTCGTGGGTGAACCCCGCCCGTTCCTGTGAGTAATAGAGTGAATGGTACGCCGACAGGGGTTCAAGCCGGGCTTGCAGGTCGGCGTCGAGCGCGTCCCACGCTGCCCGCATGTCGGCGAATTCGGTTTCTCCGTCTTCGGACGGGACGGTGATGGCAGCGAGCATCGCCGCCTTGGAGGCGAGCGGCATGTAGGTGCTGTCGGTATGCCAGCCCTCGTTGCCGCGCAGCAGCTTGAATTGCGGGTCCGCAATTGTCGCGACAGAACCGTCCGCCTTCTTGTTGGAGATTCGCACGGTCGCGCCTTTCTGCAGCGGGGACAACTGCTCGATATCGCCAAAGCGCCGGGCGAACACGTCCTGATCGCTGTCGCTCAGATGCTGGCCGGGAAAGACCAGAATGCCGTATTCCAGAAAGGTCGCGTACAAGCTGGACCAGGCCTCGTCATCCAGATCCTTAAGGCTGATGTCCGTCACCAATGCGCCGAGCGTTGCGTCGATGGGTGTAATGGTCATGTCTTGGTTAGTCATAGAGCTCTCGTGGTGGTCAGGGTTGGGCCCGCATGAGGCTATCGTACGTCCAGACCGCATCGAGGACAAATCGATCCGGCGCTCCCACCCGGGGTCTGGCTCTTTGTTGCCCCAAAATTGTTATACCTGACGATTCCTCTTCAGGGTCGCAGGGCTTCAAGCAGCCCCATCAATTGATACTGGTCGAAAGCGGGCACGGTGGGGCCGGCCGATATCGTGCACGTGTTACGTGCCGAGCATGTGTTGGGGAAGTTCGACAGGCTGAGGACGTAGCCGCGCTCCCGGGCATGCAGGTACCGTGTTAGCACGACCAGCACAACGTCGGCCTCCGGCCACACATAGATCTTCTGGCCGTCGAGACCGAGGGCCGCGCTCACATCAATGTTGACGGGGCGGCCGCTGAAAAAGCTCTGGTTCAACACCCACCACTGCAGGCCATAAAAAGTGCTTTGAGCAGACAGGCTCTGCAGGACGAAGTCCCGGGGAACGACCTGTTCATCGCGCCACGCGCCGCCACGCGCCATGAGCAGACCGAACCGGCCGAATTGATCGATCGTCATATCGACACAACAATAGGTCAGGGCATGCTCGCCGCTCGGGTCGCGCCAGAGACCGATGCCTGCCGGGTTAATGCCGATCGGCGCAAGAATCCGGTCGATGAGCCAGGCGTGCGCATCCATGCCGGTTGACCGCGTGAGCAGCGGCTCCATGAGTTGTGAACCGGGATTTGAGTATTGAAAGGCCGCTCCCGGCGTCTGGTTGCGCTCGCGGCTGAGTGCGAATGCACTCTGATCGGAAGCGAAAAAGATGCCGGTGTCCGGGATGCCGGATCGCATCTCGAGAATCTGTCTGATCGTAATCGCATGGTTATCCGTACCCTGCCATTCGGTCAGCACCGCGCTGGCGGGTTGGTCGAGCGCAGGCAGATGTCCTTCATCAACTGCGACACCGACCGCGGCACCATAGAGGCTCTTTGCCACGGACCAGCTTGTGCCGTGATCGTCCGCGCCGAAACCTGGCGCATAACGCGCCCCGATCGCGTAACCGTCCTTGATGAGCAACGCCGCTTGCAGTGCAGCGTCCGTGAAGACGTGATCGAGAATCGCAGCCACGGCCGCAGGTGTGGTCCCGCGCTCGCTCGGCATCGACGGCTCAAGCGACCAGGACTGCGCG
>Ga0115002_10000374_pt1 | contig 64634 bp, 44 predicted proteins | sample ArcticOcean_MG_C_8_FD_89576 | JGI IMG/M metagenome (GOLD analysis project Ga0115002, IMG submission 89576) | Marine microbial communities from western Arctic Ocean - ArcticOcean_MG_CB11_86 | ecosystem: Environmental > Aquatic > Marine > Oceanic | place: Arctic Ocean: Canada Basin | collected... | reverse complement strand
GAAGAAGTCGGTAATGCGCATTCAGAGATTCCATCGTCTCGACCTCGGAAATCCCCCATGATCCCGAGATCGATTCCACACGTCAAATCAAGCAGCACCCACTAAAATGCGCGAAGAACCCGGCATAGGGGCTGGCTTCGAGGGCATCCAGCACGCGGCCCATCATGGCATCGGCATAGCTGATGCACGCCAGATATCCATGAATCGCGTCGTCGACCGCATTCAAGCCTTCCAGTTTCTTGTGAATGCGCGACCGGGCGGTCTTGATCTTCTTGATCTTCGGTGGCAGGTCGTCGAGATCGTCAGCCTTGTAGGGCGGTAACTTGATCTTATCGGGGTCGTAGAGATCGAAGTATTTCTGGGGGCAGTAGTTGGGGAAGTGCGGGGCATAAATACCGACGCCCAGGAAGAACGGCTTGTCGTGCTTTTCTTTCAGTTTTTCGACCGCCCAGTTGATGCGGATCGTATCGGCCATTTCCTCTTCGCGTTTGTTGGGAACGGCTCCCCACTCTAGAAACAGCCCGCCGGTGATCTGCTGACCTTTGTTGTAGATGCTATTGGGAAACGGTTTCGGAAACGGCGTGCCTTTGCTCCACGAATCCAGCGGCCAGCCACCTTCACGCTGGCTCTGGTTACGCAGAAAGAACTCGTTCCACCCGCGAACATCAATTGCCCCGGCGGGATGGTGAAACAGCTTGCCGGCGCCGAACGTGTTGTAACCGGCTTTGGAGAAGCTGACCTGCAGTGGTTCGATTTTCGGATGATCGACAAAGTAGTTCGCAGTCCGATAACAGCCTGTGGTCGAGGCAAACTGCCCGGTAAAGATGGCCGCCCGGCTCGGGGCACAGAAGACTCCGGCCGTGTGCGCGTTTGTGAAATTTACTCCGCGTGCAGCAAGCCGATCGAGATTCGGCGTGATGGCCCGAGGTGTCGTCTCCAGACACCCGATCCAGTCGTTCATGTCGTCGACGGCGAGGAACAAGACGTTCGGCTTCTTGTCGGCGAATGCCTGCGACGAGCAGAGCGAAAGCAGCAGGATCAGACCAAGGATGCGGTTCATGACGTTGTGACACTTAGTTCGTGTTCGTGGCTGTTGACGACTAAATCCAGGGGAGAAAACAGGAAGAATCGCGAATGCGATTATGGCATTTCTCTTCATTCAGTTTCGCCTTTGTTCTTTCCTGAAGCAAACGCCCAACCGTGACCGCTGGGGATGATCGGCTCGCCGGCACGAAGTCTTGGAATCTTGCCCAGCGGTGCGAGCGTCTTGGACCACGCGGTGTGCTGCGCGGCCATCTGTTTAACCACGTCCAGGTGCTTCGCTGCGATATCGGTTTCTTCTCTGGGATCCGACTTCAGATCGAACAACTGCCACCGATCCTCTTCGTGCTTTTTGTAAAGCCGCCAATCCAGCTGGCGAACCGCGATCAGGTGTCTGCGGACTGCATCGTCGGGCTGGTTGTTGAGCCAGAACAGATTCTCGTGCGCATCGCCCGTCCGTTTGCCGGTCAGATATGGAACGAGATCCACACCGTCGCAGTGCTTGGGGATTGTCTGACTGGTCAACGATGTGATCGTGGAATAGAAGTCAAAGTTCGCCATCAATCCGTCGTACTGTTTCCCCGTGGGAAGCACGCCGGGCATTGAGAAGATTGTGGGAACGCGAACCCAACCTTCTTTCTGCGTCCCTTTTCCTTTTCCGCCTGTGTATGGGCTTGAAGATCCGCCCTCGCCTGTATTGGCCCCATTGTCGCTGGTAAATATCACCAGTGTGTCCTGGCGCAGTTTGTGCTTGTGCAAGGCTTGCAGCAGTTTTCCCACCTGATCATCGACGGAGACGATTGCGCCAGCCAACTTTCGTCGCTTGCCTTTGGCCTGTGTCCGATCAGTCAGCCTCTCGGGGACTTCCGTATTAAACGAATGGACCGCTTCGGGTGACCAATACAGGAAGAACGGTTCGGCATTGTGACGATCGATGAAGTTGACCATCGAATCGCCGTCATAGTCGGTCAGCCAAACCGTCTCGCCCTCTTTGTTGACACAGAAGTACGTTGAGTGACCGTTCTTTTTCGCGATCTGCTTCCGCAATTCTGCTGAAGCGCTGGCAAGTTCCTCCCTGGTGTATTTCTTCGGCGGCGCTTTCTTTCGGACTTCCGTGAACCCCACGTTCAGCGGCCCTTGCCGTTTTGTCCCAATGTCCCATTTGCCAATCTGGCCGGTCACGTAGCCGTGATCTCGAAGAAACCTGGCCAGCGTCGGTCGACAGGGCGATTGCGCCACACTGGGTGACTTGGCATAATTGGAGCATTGGTGTTTTCACCGCTTGCTGAGGAGAAGCAAGGGTGTTGTGAAATGCTATATACTCCGGAGCCTATGGAAGTTCTTTCGAGGATGGAAGATATCGATTTCTCGACGTGTAACGTCGCCCGGATTTTACTTTTCAAGGCCGATATCAGAGCGATGACAATTGCGATCGATTCGACCACAGACTACCGGAACTTTGCAGCATCGACGACCGTTCACAGAGCAGGCCGTCAGCGTAGCCACTCGCTCGGTTCGGCAAGCCGTCGGGTTCGATGAATGTATCCGCAGTAAAGTGATGCACCGCAAACGAGTTGGAATGTGATTCTCGTGCGAAAAACTTATGTGTGGCCTGCAACGGCAAGAAAGACGGAAGTCAGGCCCTGATTGATGAGCATTGAGGTTCGCACAAAACTCTGAAAGCTGCGGCCGTTACGCCATCGGAGTGCGATTGTGTGGTACAGTAGTGTAAGTGAAAACCACACAATCGCACCGAGGAGAAGGCCATGACAAAACAACTGGTTGTAACGACAGTTTTGGTGGGCGTGATGTCCTTCGCTGGTGGGAACATGGCTGATGCAGGACACCGCCGAAGCAATTCTGGGTTTTCTCTGGGTCAACTCTTACAATTTCGCATCGTTTCGCCATCCAACGACTCCGGATATCAGCAGCATTCCCGGCAGTACAATTCACGAAGTGACTCCGGCAGCCATAATTACGATCCATCGTACCGCTTTCGATATGGGTATGGCGCTCATAGGGGGAACTACTATCGTGACCCGCAGGGCTTCTTCTCCATCAGAAACGACAGCCGTTACTGGCACGGTATTCATCGCTAGCAGGCTGGCGCGTCAGTGAATTCAGCATGATCCTCAAACGGTGACCGGCCGCGTTACCTGTTAATAGGTGTCTGGATTACCGACCGCATCGTGACCACATCCTCACGTGGAGAACGAAGCCCTGAGATTGCCTGAACTACACTTTGTGCTGTGGGGTTGACCCGTGTTCTCGTCTTCCGCCCGCGTCTCAAGGACTCACCGGAAAAGGATTGGATTGTCGAGACTCTCATCAAACCACGCTATTCGTGTAGACGTAGCCAGATGGGAGTCAGATCCCGCATCGCCGAAACCTGATCGCAGGCCGGTCACACGTGTTTCGCCCCGATTCTGTTCGCGAAGCTCGTCAATACGCGGACACGCCGTTTAACGACGCTTTTCGCGGAATCCGCACGCGCCCCAAGTGCTCATCGGCTTTTCGCAGAATCAAGCCCGTCGGAAGATGCAGTAACCTGAACACCGTACTTCAGCTACCGGTTAGCCACTCGCTACGCCCTAATCTGAAGACCAGCGTACGGCGTGCTGATCGTGTCCGTAGCTGAGGAAGATATTCAGCGGCGCAGCGGCAACCAGTTTTTGCCTGGTTTCGGCATTGGAAGCATCCTGCAGCGGAATCTCGACCGGCCCATTCTCCGAGCAGATCCAGAAATTGCCGACTTGGGTGAGCTCCTGTTGGCACTGCGGACACTGCATCATGAACCTACAACTCCCTTTCCGCTTGCGAACCGGGTGAGATGCAAATGGATTTCCGTGTCGGTCATTCTACCAGTTTGTAACGGCAGTGACCGCGGGTCTTGCCGTTGATGCAGCAGACGGATCATCATCGGTTGCTGCCGTATGATGAGCGGACTCGCTGTTCCTTACCCACGGCCGACCAACGGCATCTTGGTGGCCATTACCGTCATGGTCAGCACGTTGGCTTCCAGCGGCAGGCTGGCCATGAATGCCACGCTGCGGGCGATGTCTTCGACGTCCATCATGTCTTCGGTGTTCGTCGAGCCGTCGGCTTGCAGTACGCCTTTCTGCATTTTCGCCGACAGCTTGGTCAGCGCGTTGCCGATGTCGATTTGTCCGCAGGCGATGTTGTACTTGCGGCCGTCGAGCGACGTTGATTTTGTCAGGCCGGTAATCGCGTGCTTGGTCGCCGTGTAGGGGGCGGAGTTGGGACGCGGGGTCTGGGCGGAGATCGATCCGTTGTTGATGATTCGCCCGCCCATTGGGTCCTGTTTTTTCATCAGCCGAAAGGCTTCCTGCGTGCAGAGGAAGACGCCCGTCAGATTCGTGTCCACAACCGACTGCCATTCCTCGACGGTCAACTCTTCCAGCGGCTTAGCCGCCACGTTGATTCCCGCGTTGTTAAAGAGCACATCGAGGCGCCCGTAAGTTTTATCGACTTGCTCGAAGAGCTGCGCAATCGATGCGGCATCGCCGACATTGGTTGGCACAACGAGAGTTTCACCGCCCGCATCGGTTCCCAGTTGAGCCGTCTCTTCCAGCGCTTCGCGCCGCCGACCGGCAAGAACGACCGTAAACCCATCGCGCAGCAGCGCAAGCGCTGAAGATCTGCCAATGCCACTACCGGCACCGGTTACGAGAGCAATTCGATTCATGCGAGACTGTTTCCTTTTGATGCGGTAAGCGTGAGACATCAGCCTACGAAGTACCGGCTCGTCAAACAACTGTCGCAACCAGCCCGCAGCGCAAGCATGGGATTCGGCCGAATCGCGATTTGAAACGGACTGTTCCCCCTTGCTGTCCCCTGCTAGCATGAAGATCCCAATTCATCCCACCGGCCTGTTTCCCAGAATCCAACGGCATGATCTTTGTTCTCGATAATTACGATTCCTTCACGTACAACCTCGTGCAGCGACTGGGGGAAATCGACCCTCGGTTAGATATTCACGTGGCGCGCAACGATCAGATTACGGTCGCCGAAATCGAGGCGCTTTCGCCCGAGCGGATTATCATTTCACCGGGTCCGTGCACGCCGCTGGAAGCGGGCATCTCGAAAGAAGTTGCCGCCCACTTTGGTCCGCGACTTCCACTACTCGGCGTCTGTCTGGGGCATCAGTGCATTGCTGAAGTGTTTGAGGCCGAGGTGGTTCGAGCCGACCGTTTGATGCACGGGAAAGTCTCGTTGATTCACCACGATGAACGGGGACTGTTTGCCGGTCTGCCGAACCCGTTCGAGGCCACGCGTTATCACAGCCTGATTGTGCCGGAAGATTCGCTTTCGGATGATTTGGAACTGTGTGCCTGGACCGACGATGACGATCATCCGCGCGAAGTGATGGGGCTGCGTCATCGGCAGTTTCCACTACATGCCGTGCAGTTCCATCCGGAGAGTTTTCTGACGATTGACGGTGTTCGTCTTCTAAAGAACTTTCTGGAATTGCCCGCCGCCGATCCCGCTTCCGCTGCCAATTAGTCGGCGATCAGCATCTGACCAATCGGCCAATGCGAAGGACAGTCATACCGGGTTTATGGCAACTGTGTCGAACCCATCAGCCAACGATCGCATTCGCGGGCGGCTTCGCGACCTTCGTTAATCGCCCAAACGACGAGGCTTTGACCGCGACGACAATCGCCGGCGGCGAAGATTCCTTCGACGTTGGTTTCGTAGCGACCGTATTCGGCTTTGTAGTTCGAGCGGGGATCGAGTTCGACTCCCAATTGCTCCGCCACGGTCGATTCGGGACCAAGAAAACCCATTGCCAGCAGAACCAGATCGGCCTCGAACTCGCGTTCGCTGCCGGGAACGATGCTGAACGGAGGGCCGCCATCGACCGGTTTCGACCAGTCAACCTCGACGGTCTGCAATCCTCTGACGTGCCCGTTTTCATCGCCGATGAACTCGCTGGTCGAAATACAGAATTCGCGAGGATCGTCGCCGAATTTGGCAGCCGCTTCGGCGTGTCCGTAGTCGATACGGAAGATACGCGGCCACTGCGGCCAGGGGTTGTTCGCAGTGCGCTCGGCCGGTGGTTCGGGAACGATTTCAAAGTTGACGAGGCTTTTGCAGCCATGCCTTAGCGACGTGCCAAGGCAGTCGGTCCCCGTATCGCCGCCGCCAATTACGATGACGCGTTTGTCTTTCGCGCTGATGTAATTGTCGTCTTCCAGATCGGAATCGAGCAGGCTTTTGGTGTTGGCGTGCAGGAAATTCATTGCGAATTCAATGCCGTGCAAGTCGCGACCGGGAATGGGCAAATCGCGCGGACGCGTTGCGCCGGTGCAAAGCACAACGGCATCGAAATCGTCGAGCAGTTGTTGGCCCGATACGTCTTTTCCAATCGCCGTACTGGTGACGAATTCGACGCCCGCTTCGGACATCAGGTCGATCCGACGCTGGACGATGCTCTTGTCGAGTTTCATATTGGGGATGCCGTACATCAGCAGCCCGCCAATGCGGTCGGCTCGCTCGAAGATGGTGACGGTGTGTCCAGCAGAATTGAGCTGCGCGGCAGCGGCCAGTCCGGCAGGACCGGAACCGACGACGGCAATAGTTTTTCCGGTGCGCGTATTCGGTTGCTCCGCGACGACCCAGCCTTCTTCAAAACCGCGGTCGATAATGTTGCATTCAATATTCTTGATCGTGACTGGCGGTTCAATCACCCCCAAACAACACGACCCTTCGCACGGCGCGGGGCAAACGCGGCCGGTGAATTCGGGGAAGTTGTTGGTCTTGTGTAACCGGTCAAGCGCTTCTCGCCAATGTCCGTTGTAGACCAGGTCGTTCCACTCGGGAATGAGATTATTCACCGGGCAGCCGGCCGCCATTCCGGCCATCAACTCGCCCGTGTGGCAGAATGGAACGCCGCAATCCATGCACCGCGCGCCTTGAGAACGCAACTCGTCCTCGGGCATGTGCTCGTGAAATTCATTCCAATCGAGAATCCGCAAAAGCGGATCGCGATCGGTCGGCATCTGCCTTACATATTCTTTAAAGCCGGTCGGTTTACCCATGATCGCTGCTCTTAGATATTTCGGTGCGAATAGAATTCAATGTGGTCTATTGGAATGTCGAAATCCAAATGAAGAATCAATGACGAAGTCCTAAATCTTAGCGAGCCATTCTTGCTTCGTCATTCTTTCGACATTCAACATTCAACATTCGTCATTTTCAACTCAATCTTGTCCGCCGGCTGTTGCAATTGGCTCTGCGACGCCTTGTTCTTTTTCCGCTTCTTCTTCGGCCATCTCTCGCAAAGCACGTTTGTAGTCAACCGGCATGACTTTGACGAATTGGGTGACCGTCGTTTCCCAATCGTCGAGTATGCCGGCGGCGACTTCGGAACCGGTTTCGTTGTGGTGGCATTCGATGAGTTGCCGCAATTCGACGGCATCTTCGTCGGTTTCGACCCGGTCCAAATCGACCGTCTCCAGATTGCAGTTGGGAAGGAATTCCTCTTCGGGGTCGAAGATGTAAGCGACGCCTCCGGACATCCCTGCTGCGAAATTCCGCCCGGTGGGGCCGAGAACGACGACCCGTCCACCGGTCATGTACTCGCAGCCATGATCGCCGATGCCTTCAACCACCGCGTGTGCGCCGGAGTTGCGAACGCAGAAACGTTCGGCCGCCATGCCGCGGAAATAGGCTTCGCCCTCAACAGCGCCGTAAAGCGCCACGTTGCCGATGATGATGTTTTCTTCGGCCTTGAATGTCGATTCGACAGGCGGCGAGATGACAATCCGTCCGCCGGAAAGTCCCTTGCCAACGTAGTCGTTGGCGTCGCCGGAGAGTTCGATGGTGATGCCGTGTGCCAGCCACGCGCCCAGACTTTGACCGGCCGAGCCGACACAATCGATGTGAATCGTCCCGTCCGGCAGCCCTTTGTCTCCCCAGTTCTTCGAGACGTGATGACTGAGCATGGTGCCGAACGCGCGGTCGATGTTTTCGATGTTCATATCGAAACGAACCGGCGTGCCTTCGGTGACGGCGGTCCATGCTTTCTCAATCAGCATGTTGTCCAGCACTTCTTCCAAACCGTGGTTCTGCGATTTGGTGCAGTAGACATCGACGTTGGCATGCAGTTTACGCGCTGGCATCAGCAGTTTCGACAGGTCGATGCCTTGCGCTTTCCAATGTCGAATAGCATCGTCGGTTTCCAGAAACTCACAGCGTCCGACCATTTCGTTGATGGTACGGAATCCGAGTTGGGCCATAATCTCGCGGCATTCCTCGGCGACCATGAACAGGTAGTTCACCACGTTTTCCGGCTGCCCGTGAAACTTCTTTCTCAGTTCCGGGTCTTGCGTGGCAATGCCAACGGGGCACGTATTGAGATGGCATTTACGCATCATGATGCAGCCGAGCGTAATCAGCGGGGCGGTGGCGAAACCGTACTCTTCCGCTCCCAACAGCGTGGCGATCGCAACATCGCGGCCGGTTTTTAGTTGCCCGTCGGTCTGCAATCGGATGCGGCTGCGCAGGTCGTTCATCACCAACGTCTGGTGGGTTTCGGCCAAACCCAGTTCCCACGGCAGACCGGCATGCTTGATGCTGGTGAGCGGTGAAGCACCGGTTCCGCCGGACGTGCCGGCAATCAGAATGTTATCGGCATGCCCCTTGGCAACGCCGGCAGCGATGGTGCCAACTCCGACTTCCGAAACCAGTTTGACGCTGATGCGGGCGGACGGATTGGCGTTTTTCAGATCGAAGATCAGCTGGGAAAGGTCTTCAATCGAATAGATGTCGTGATGCGGTGGCGGACTGATGAGACCGACACCCGGCGTGGAATGCCGTGTGTCAGCAATGATCTTATCGACCTTGTGACCGGGCAATTCGCCCCCTTCGCCCGGCTTGGCACCCTGCGAGATTTTGATCTGCAATTCGTCGGCGTTGGTCAGGTAATAACTGGTAACGCCGAAACGTCCCGAGGCCACCTGCTTGATGGCCGAACGTTTCGAGTCGCCATCGGGCATCGGCTTGAATCGTTCGTATCGTTCTCCCCCTTCGCCGGTGTTGCTTTTTCCGCCAAGACGGTTCATGGCAATGGCGAGCGATTCGTGTGCTTCGGCCGAGATCGAGCCGAAACTCATTGCACCGGTGCAGAACCGCTTGACGATTTCACTGGCCGGCTCAACTTCGTCGAGCGGGGTGGAATTGCTCTTTCGAAATCGCAACAACCCACGGAGATGACATTCGCGGCTCGTCTGTTCGTTCACAAGGTCGGAGAATTGTTTGTACGCTTTTTTGTCATTCGAAAATGCAGCAGCCTGCAGGTTGCCGATGGTGTGCGGGTTCCAGGCGTGCTTCTCGCCGCTCTTCCGCCATTGGAATAGGCCGGGGTTGGGCAAGGCGGTCGCTGGGTCTTGTTCGCGTGGAGGATAGCCGAGCTCGTGTCGGCGGGCCGCCTCTTCGGCGACGACATCGAAACCAATCCCCTTAATGCGGCTGGCGGTGCCGGTAAAGCACTCATCGATAATCTCGCCGTTGAATCCGACCGCCTCGAAAATCTGCGCGCCCTTGTAACTCTGCAGAGTGGAGATGCACATTTTGGCCATCACCTTCAGCATGCCTTTGGCGACACCCTTACGGTAGGATGCGACGATTTTTTGGTCGGTCCACTCCTGGCCGATCATCCCGTCGCGACGAGCCTGGGCGAGTGCCTCGAAGGCCACGTAGGGATTGATCGCATCGGCCCCGTAACCGGTGAGCAGGCAATGGTGATGCACCTCGCGCGCTTCACCCGATTCGATCACGATGCCAATCCGCGTTCGCTCTTCGTTGCGAACCAAATGATGGTGAACCGCTCCGCAGGCCAGCAACGTACTAATCGGCACGCGATTCGGTCCAAGCTTGCGGTCGGAAAGGACGACGAGGCTGTAGCCGTCGGCAATGGCCTGCGACGCTTCGCGACAGATGCGTTTCAACGCCTTTCGCAACGCGTCGCCCTCACGGTGAACGGCAACCTCGGAATCGCTGTCACCGTTTGAGCCGTTCTCTGCCTGAGCGTCCGGGAGCGCGTAGGTAATGTCGATCGTCTTCGTTTTCCAGCCACGATGGTCAAGCTGCTTGATGGCGGCCAGTTCGTCGTTGGTCAGAATGGGATGCGGCACTAACAGCCGATGGCATTGTTCTTCGGTCGTGTCCAGCAGGTTGCCTTCCGGACCGGTGTAACACTCCAACGACATGATGACTTCTTCGCGGATCGAATCGATCGCCGGGTTGGTCACCTGCGCAAAGAGCTGCTGGAAGTAGTCGTACGGCATGCGGGGCTGATCGCTGAGAACGGCCAGCGCCGCATCGTTGCCCATCGAGCCGATGGGGTCCTTTTCCACATTGATCAGCGGAATCAACATGAACGCCAGCGTTTCAACCGAGTAGCCAAACGCCTGCATCTTGCGGAGCAGTTCATCCGACTCCATGTGCGGCAGAGAGGCGGCTTTGGGAAGTTTGTCGATGCGCAGTCGCTGATTCTCCAGCCACTGATTGTAGTCGCGGCGACTGGCGACATCTCGCTTCACTTCTTCGTCGTCGATAATGCGGCCCTGCTCGAAATCGACGAGGAACATTTTTCCGGGCTGCAACCGCCCTTTGATTTTGACGTTGGCCGGATCGATGTCGAGGACGCCGACTTCGCTCGCCATGACGACTTTGTCGTCGTGTGTGACGTAATAACGGCTGGGTCGCAGACCGTTTCGGTCGAGAACCGCACCAATGCATTGCCCGTCGGTAAAGGAGATCGACGCTGGGCCGTCCCACGGCTCTTCGAGGGCCGAGTGATATTCGTAAAAGGCGAGTTTGTCTTCCGACATGGAGTGATGATTCTGCCACGCCTCGGGGATCATCATCATCACCACTTCGGGCAGGCTGCGACCGGCGTGGTACAGCAGTTCCATCGCGTTGTCGAAGTTGCCCGAGTCGGAACATTCCGGCTCGATGATCGGGAACAGTTTTTCCAGATCCTCGCCGAACAGGTCACTTTGCATCACGCCTTGGCGGGCGAACATCCAGTTGGTGTTGCCCCGCATGGTGTTGATTTCGCCGTTGTGGCTCATAAAGCGGTTGGGCTGGGCGCGGTCCCAACTGGGAAAGGTGTTGGTTGAAAACCGCGAATGCACCATCGCCAGATGGCTGGTGTAATCGGGATCCTGCAGGTCGGGGAAGTAGGGAGTGACCTGATGCGGCGTGAGCATTCCCTTATAAATAATGACCTTCGTCGATAGCGAGCAGATGTAAAACCGCAGCGACTGCTTCAGTTTCTTGCCGACGTCGCCCGTGCGAATGCGATGACTGGCCTGCTTGCGAATGACGAACAGCTGACGTTCCAGCGCGTCCTGATCAAGGCCGCTACCGGCAGAGACGAAAAGTTGTTCCATCACCGGCTCGGCCGCGCGGGCCGAAGGGCCGATGTCGGCTGCATCAGCGTCTGTTGGAAGCGGTCTCCAGCCAAGCAGCGTTTGACCCTGTTCGGCGATGATCTCGGCAACGGTTTGCTTGCAGACGGCCCGCTCGTCTTTATCGTTCGGCAGGAACACAACACCGACACCGTAACCGCCCGGTTCGGGCAGCGTTACATCCAGATCCTGCTGCGCAACTTTCGCCAGAAATTCGTGCGGGAGCGCCGTTAACATGCCGGCACCATCGCCGGTGTTTTCTTCGCAGCCACACGCCCCACGATGCACCATATGTCTTAGAATACGGTCGGCATCGTCGATAATTTGCCGGCTGCGCTCACCTTTAATATGCGCGACAAATCCGACGCCGCAGCTATCGTGCTCGTTCGCCGGGTCGTACAAGCCGTGAGCCTTCGGCAGTTCATCGTAACGAAGAACATCGGTTGCCGGTGTTGTTGTCTGTTGGCCCTGTGATTTCTGTTGCATCGTATGCGTGTCCGTTTGATGACTTTGATGCGACTTCATGAGTCGCGTCTCTTCTTTTGCTCTCGTCTCTAGACTCTCGACTTTTTCCGCTTCGATCGCTTGTGGCCGTTGGTCGATTCCGGCCGTGCGCCGTTTTTCGGAAATGTCGCCGGGTCTTCGTGCAGCAGTTCGACAAACTTGTTGGCCGCCGTCGAAAGTGTCTTGTGTCGTCGGTGGATAATTCCCAACGGTCGACGCCAATCGACGTCCTTGACACGAACGCTATCGAGCAAGCCCAACGCGACTTCGCGTTTGACCGCCGGTTCGGGGAGGATGGCGACGGCCGAGCCGACTTCCACCGCCCGTTTGATGTTCTCGATGTTGTCGAATTCGTGGACGACGTTGACCGGCGCATGGGCCTGTTTCAGCCAGCGATCGATCTGTTTCCGCACGGTGAGTTCCGACGTGAACGCCACAAAATCTTCACCAGCAATATCGGCAGATGAAACCGATTTCCGTCCCGCCAACCGATGACCGGCAGGCACCACCAGCACCATCTTCTGTTCCTGCCAACTGATGGAGCTGAATTCGCCGCCGTCGCGCGGAAACGAAACCAACCCCAATGTCGCCTCGTCCGACAGAACGCGTTCGTAGACTTCATCGGGATGCACGTATTCGACGCGGAGATCAACTTCGGGATACAACTCCTCGGCGCGGCGGACGTAGGCATCCATCTTCAGCAGTCCGACGGAATAGATGGCAGCCACCCGCACGCGGCCGGCCACTTTGTTGTTCTCAACCTGCCGCACCCGGTCTTCCAGTCGGCGGTAGGTGTCGAGCAGCTTGCGGCAGCCGTCGTAATACAATTCCCCCGCCGCTGTAAGTTCCAGCGGTCGTTTGGAGCGGTCGATGAGCAGCGTACCCAGATGCTCTTCGAGCGTGTGCACGATCTGACTGGTCATCGACTGCGAGACGTTGTGCGCCTTGGCGGCTTTGGAGAAGCTTCGCCGGGACGCAACGTCGCAGAAAATCTCGACGTTTCGCAATTGCATTGTTGGGTGAGCGCCCGAAAACTGTGTTAAGAACGGTATTAAGAATTGTGATGCAGAGTCCAGATTTGCATTACTCTGGTGAATGGACAGTCTACGGCTTTCCAGCCCAAAACGTCAAGTCGCTCGGATCGTCCCTTCGTAAGAAATGCCCTAACTTGCTGCTCTTACGGACGTTTGGGCAAGTTGAAATTCATCACGGTCGTTAAGATAAAGGGGTCCGGCGGATCGTACCGCCCAGTTTCACGGGGACCCGAAGCGCGTTCCCAGTTATTGGAGCCACAATGAATTGATGTCACGCCCCAAAGCCCTCGTGCTGCGGCCCGAGGGATCAAAACGTTGACCCTCAATGATTATCTGCCTGGTAAAGAAGCGAGGCATGGATGACGAGTGACAAGGAAACGGAATCTGCCTGCATCAGCAAGTGTTGCAGCCGTTGCGGTGAATCGTTTACGTGTGGCCTGGCGGCGGGCGAAAAGTCCTGCTGGTGTGCCGAACTGCCACACATTATGCCGGTCGATGGTGCTGTCGGCGACTGTCTCTGCCCGCAATGTCTGCGTGGAGAAATCGACGCGTGCCTCGCAGCCGAAACGCCCCACGAACGATCAAACGCATCAGCCGGACTTGATTTCAGTCCAAGTGGCGAGGAAACTGAATAGAGTGGCAGTCCGCCACTATCTTAAAGTGTCCGGTCAGGAACTGCGTTTGTTGGGCAGTGCGCAGTGACCGCGATGTCGCAATGTGAGGAGACGATGATAATGCCGCAACCGATGCCCGCCCCCGATGTTCTCGATCGCGAATTCCTGGAGATTCGTGCCAAGTTGCTGGAAGTCGCCGCATCGTTCGACCGGATCGACCGTGGCGACGGTTCGGTCGAGGGCGATCCGCGAATGGCGCTGTACCGCGAGGCGTTAGAAGAGTTGCTTTCCGATCATCCCAATCGTGCCGAACAGATTCAGCAAATATTCTCCCGACAATACGAGGACACCTGGCGCACCAAATTCGGCGTGTAACCCTCAAATTCAATTTGGCGGTGTCACATCGTCAAAGCCCATAGGCCGCGCCCCGTGGGATCAAACGATAAGAACATCGGCTCGACAAAAGAAATTGTTCACAGATAGGCGTTCACAAACATGTATTACTTCGATCCTCACATCCATATGGTCTCGCGGACCACAGACGATTACGAAACGCTGGCGAAAATGGGCTGCGTCGGCATGAGCGAACCGGCATTCTGGGCCGGCTTCGATCGGGGTAGCGTCGAGAGTTTTCGCGATTACTTCTGCCAGCTGACCGAATTTGAGCAGAAGCGCGCCGGCATGTACGGGCTGAAACACTTCACCTGGATGTGCATCAACGCCAAAGAAGCCGAGAACGTTCAGCTCTCGCGGGAAGTGATCAAGATCATCCCCGATTTTCTCGACTGCCCGAACGTGTTGGGCATCGGCGAAATTGGTCTGAATAAAAACACGAAAAACGAAGCGACGATCTTTCTGGAACACGTTGATCTTGCGGTCGAGTACAGCCAGCAGATTTTGATTCACACGCCGCACCTGGAAGACAAATTCCAGGGAACACGGATGATTCTCGATATGCTCAACGGCGACAGCCGGCTGGAGCGCAACCGTGTACTGGTCGATCACGTGGAAGAGCACACGGTGCGCCACGTGCTGGATGACGGCTACTGGGCCGGCATGACGTTGTACCCAGTAAGCAAGTGCACGCCGGCCCGCGCGGTCGATCTTATCGAGATGTACGGCCCGGAACGACTGCTGGTCAATTCGGCCGGCGACTGGGGACCGTCGAAGCCGACGGCCGTTCCCGATTTCATCCTCGAAATGCGTCGCCGCGGGCATCCCGAGAGCTTGGTCCGCAAGATTGTTTACGAAAATCCAATCGAGTTCTTCAGCCAGAGCAGCAACTTTTCCTTCACTCCACCCAACGTGCCCGAAGCGGCAATCCGATAGCACGAGTGCTATATCAAATCAGATTTCACGCGTGTCGCACGGGTGCTACTGGCGTGTCTCCAGTGCCGCGCGGCGGGCATTGATAGTAACCCCAAGCGTAAGCGAGGGGCGTAGCGTGTTTTAGCGACACCTCGCTTACGCTTCGGGTTACGATATCGTGCACACAGCGCATGACTTCACGCAAATACCGTCCGCCAACAAACGGAGCGATTTACGATGACCCAGCCGCGTAGCGCTTTGCTCTCTCAAATATCGTTGTCGCTGCTGGTTGTGGTGACGGCAGTGTCTGCCGGTTCGGCACAGGATCGCAAAACGCGGGTTGCGGTTTCTGCGGTCGTAGAGCGTGAAGTGACCACCGGCCAACGTGCCGTGGGAACGCTGAACCCGGTCAAGGTGAGCGTCATCGGCAGTGCAGTCGATGGCCGTGTGATTGAGTTCCTCGTCAACCGGGGGCAATTCGTTAAACAGGGTGCGCCCCTGGCAGAGCTTCGCACGGACACTCTCAAGATTGAACGGGCCGCCGCGAGAGCGGAACTCGACTTGCGCACGCAGGAACTGCAGGAAATGAAAGCGGGTTCGCTTCCCCAAGAAAAACTGCAGGCTGAGTCACGCATGAAAGCGGCCGCAGCATCGAGCGATTTCCAGAAGTCGAAGTACGAGCGAACGCTTGCATTGCATAAGCGAGGTCAGGCGGCCACCAAGGCCGATCTGGATCAGGCACTTGCGCTCTCAATTCAGGCCGAACAAGCGTTGGTTGAAGTAACCGCAACATACGATTTGGTGAAAGCCGGTCCGCGTATCGAAAAGATCAAACAGGCGGAAGCACGCGTCAATCTGCAGAATCAGAAGATTCGGTTAATCGAGGAACGCATCGCCAGACACACTATTAGGGCACCGTTCGACGGTTTCGTGACAGCCGAGCATACGGAGGTTGGAGCATGGGTCAGCCGGGCCGACCCCGTCGCTGAAGTGGTGCGGCTCGACAAAGTCGAAGTCGAGGTCAACGTTGTCGGAGAATTGGCCGCTCGGTTAAAGACGGGACTCAGCATTCGCCTGGATGTGCCCGCATTACCAGAAGAGTTGTTCCCCCCCGGAAAAATCACACAAATTGTTCCCAAAGCCGACATTCGCTCACGAACTTTTCCCGTCATCATTAGTTTCGATAATCGAATCGAAAACGGAATCCCCGTCCTCAAGGCGGGAATGCTGGCACGGGTTGTACTGCCCACCGGCACGCGGCGGAAGATGCCGTTGGTCCCGAAAGATGCGCTCGTGCTTGGCGGTACCAAGCCGGTGGTGTTTGTGGTCGATGTCGATTCCAAGTCAGAGTCACAGGGGGTTGTCCGCGAAGTGCCCGTCAGTTTGGGAGTGGCTGATGGCGGCTTGATTCAAGTCGATGGCCCGCTCAAACAGGGGCAGTACGTCGTCGTGCGAGGGAATGAAAGACTGCGATCCGGGCAGAGGGTCACGTTGGCGGCGGTTATTCCCACGGAAAAAAGTAAGACGGCAAAGAGTAGCAATCAGACGTCTGAAGTCAGAGGTCAGGAAACAAAACGCAAATAATTATGGCGGCGTCCTTTGGGGCTTCTGATCATTGACCTCTGACATCTGCTTTCACTGACTCCAACCTCACACATGCCAAATCGTAACGGGCAAACAAGCAACGACAGAACCAGCGGCACAACGGAGCGGGCATGCAATTAATCGATGCGTTCATTCGCAATCCGGTGAAGATGTCCGTCGGCGTGTTGTTGGTCGCGCTGTTCGGCGGCATCAGCCTCGTCAACATGCCCAAGCAGCTCACGCCGGAAGTGCAGAATTCGGTTCTTCGCATCGACACCCGCTGGCCCGGCGCCAGCCCGCATGAAGTCGAACGCGAAATCATTCAGGAGCAGGAATCGCAACTGCAGAGCATTCCGGGCGTCACCAAAATGTCGTCCGAGTGTTCCGATTCGGTGGGACGCATCACGCTGGAGTTTGCCGCCGGAACCGACATCGACGTTGCCATGCTCAAAGTGAATGCCCGGTTGGGGCAGGTTGAGGAGTACCCGATCGATGCACAGCAGCCGGTCATCAGCACTTCAAACATTTCCGATCGGGCGATTGCCCGCTTTGTACTGACCGCCAAACCGCCGTCGCTCGAAAAGATCGCCGAATTCCAGCAAGCGCACCCCGATTTGGACGAGGCGCTGGAACCGACACGGCGGGCGATGAACCCCGGGTTGATGGTCTACCGTTTGCAGACGCTTTACGGCGAAATGGGTGAGGCGCATCCGGAGTTGACGGAGTTGATGCCGCCTGATATCGATCTGCAGAAACTGCGGAAATTTGTGGAAGACGTTATCGAAACGCGGCTCGAGCGTGTGTCGGGCGTCTCCGATGCTGAAGTGTACGGCGGACGGCGTGAAGAGTTGCAGGTGATTGTCGATCCGGAATTGCTGGCGGCACGGCAGATCACCGTGACCGATGTTCGCGATGCTCTGCGCCGGCAGAACAAGGACACCTCGGGAGGCGATCTCTGGGAGGGCAAACGCCGCTGGGTCATTCGAACGCTCGGGCAGTTTCGCAGCCCCGAGCAGGTCGCCCGACAACTGTTGGCCACGCGCGACGGCAAACCGGTGTACGTCGATGACGTCGCGGATGTCCGCGTCGGCTACAAAAAGGAAGAGAGCATTTCGAGACGGTATGGCGTTTCCAGCAACGGTCTCAGCATCAGGCGGGAATCGGGCGCGAACGTGCTCGATGTCGTGCGGGGACTGCGCGCCGCCTCCGAAGAACTCAACGACGGCATCCTCAAGCAGCGCGGGCTGGAACTCTATCTGTACTACGACGAGACCGATTACATCTATTCCGCCATCGGACTCGTGCAGCAGAACATCTTCATCGGCGGCGCGCTGACGATGATCATGCTGTTGCTGTTTCTGCATCGTGGCTGGCGAACGCTGCTGGTGACGCCGCCGATTGCCGCCACCGCCGTTGCCGCCGCTTACATTTCACCCTGGTTCTTTGCCGTCACCCTGCTGTTGATTATCGGCGCCGGATTCTGGTTCGGCCGGGCGGCGTTGGTGGTCGGACTGGCGATTCCCACCAGCATTGTCGGCACGTTTCTGCTGCTGGGCCTGATGGGACGGTCGTTGAATGTTATCAGCCTGGCCGGTCTGGCGTTCGCCGTCGGCATGCTGGTCGATAATGCGGTCGTGGTGCTGGAAAACATTTACCGTCGCAGCCAGTCGGGAGAACCCCCATTCACGGCCGCCGTGCGCGGCACGCAAGAGGTGTGGGGCGCGGTACTCGCTTCAACGCTGACCACAATCGCCGTCTTTCTGCCGGTTATTTTTGTGCAGGAAATGGCGGGGCAGCTCTTCCGCGATATTGCGCTGGCCATCAGTTGTGCCGTCGGGCTGTCGCTCATCGTTTCGTTCACGGTGATTCCAACTGCGGCAGCGCGGCTGTTTCGACACAACGGTAGCAGCCCGGCTGCGAATCGTAGTTCGCGCAAGAACGGGAACGGGCACTCAACGTCCGCACCGAATTCGGCCGTTGGCAGCGCAGAGCAACACAGGCCAGACAGTCGCGGTTGGCTGCTCGATGCCCTCGACTGGGTGGGCGCATCGTCGGTCGGACTGATTGTCGGTCTGAACCGTTGGGTTCAACGTGGGCGCGTGCGATCGCTGGCGCTCGTGCTGCTGTTGGTTGGCCTCTCGGTTGGATTGAGCTATGCGTTCTGGCCGAAGGTGGAGTACCTGCCGGCCGGCAATCGCAATTTCGTCATGGCATTTCTCTCGCCGCCGCCCGGGTACAACATGCAGGAAATGATGGCAATGGGCAAGCTGGCCGAATCGAAGCTCAAGCCATACTGGGATGCCGATCCGGGCAGCGCTGAGGCAAAGAAGCTAAAAGGGCCGCTTATCAGCTATTACTTTTTCGTGGCCAGTCCACGGCGTGTGATGATCGGAGCACAATCGAACGATCCCGCCCGCGCTCGCGAACTCATTCCAATTTTGCGCGACGCGTGCAAAGAGTTTCCCGGAACGATCGCCGTCGCCAAACAATCGAGCCTGTTCGAAAGCGGAAGCACGGGCGGCCGCACGATCGACATTGAAATCACCGGGCCCGACCTGGACGAGTTGGTGAAGCTGGGCGCGGACGTGATGGCCATGGTCAAGCAGAAACTCCCCCCCGAAACGCAAGCACTGCCACGACCCAGCCTCGATTTGTCCAGCCCCGAAATCCATATTGTACCCAAGCTGCTCCAATCGGCCGAAATGCAAGTGGCAGCCGACGAGTTGGGATACACGGTTGATGCGCTGATCGACGGAGCATACGCCGGCGATTATTTTGCCGGCGGCGAAAAAATCGATTTGACAATTGTCGGTCGCGAGACCTTTACCAAGCGCACGCAAGACATCGAGTTGCTGTCGATCGCCACCCGCGACGGACAGCTTGTGCCATTGATGGCATTGGCCGATGTGCGGTTGGGCAGCGGCCCGCAGAGTATTTACCGTCGTGAGCGACAGCGCGCGATTACCATTCAAGTCACGCCGCCGGCCACCATGCCGCTCGAAGAGGCAATGCAGATTATCGACAAGGACATCGTCGCTTCCCTGCATACCGCGGGCCGACTCGAAGGCGGCTACTTCATCAATCTGGCCGGAACCGCCGACAAACTTCGCGAAACGTGGAACGCGCTGCAGTGGAATATTCTGCTGGCGCTCGGCATCACCTATTTATTGATGGCCGCGTTGTTTGAGTCGTGGCTGTATCCTTTCGTCATTATCTTCAGCGTCCCGTTAGGCGCGGTGGGCGGAATTTTGGGACTGCGACTTTTGAACGTCTTCATTTTTCAGCCGCTCGACATGCTGACCATGCTTGGCTTTGTCATTCTGATTGGAATCGTGGTGAACAACGCCATTCTGATCGTGCACCAGTCGTTGAACCACATTCGCGACGAAGGCATGTCGCCGCGCGAAGCAATTCCCGCAAGCGTCAGCACCCGCATCCGTCCAATCTTCATCACCACAATGACAACCGTGTTCGGACTATTGCCACTCGTCCTGTTCCCCGGTGCCGGCAGCGAACTGTATCGCGGCGTGGGCAGCGTGGTACTGGGTGGCCTGCTGTGTTCGACCCTCTTCACGCTGGTGCTCGTGCCAACGGTGTTCACGCTGACTATGGACGCCAAATCGATTCTGGTCCGCCTGCTGTTCGGCAAACAAATGGTCGCCGCAGCAACCGAACCGTCCCTCCCGAGTCCGACGCGAACTGACTCATCACCGGTAACCCCTTCGATTCCGGAAGCTGAACCGGTCGAAACAGGAGCTGGCCACGAAATCCCACGTTAATCGGCTGTAAGAATGCGACTGGACGGGTGGGTTGAGACATTGCAGAATGCAGATTGCAAATCTGAAGCGGACAGTAGAATACGGCACAGTCGATTACAGGTCATTGCAACTTGTTCCCAAGCTCCAGCTTGGGAACACACAAACGCGAAGCTCCGCTTTGCACGCACTTGGGCAACCGACGGAAGCAGAGCTTCCGGGAAGTGCATTCCCAAGCAGGAGCTTGGGAACGAGGGTTAAGAAACCACCCAGTCACGTAACAGGCACCCATTAGATGACTGCTTCCCAACGTCCAGATTCTCCCGGCCAGTTTCCTTCAACGCGTCTCCGCCGTGTGCGGCGGCATGATTGGTCGCGGCGGTTGGTGGCTGAAAATCAACTGTCGGTCGATGATTTGATCTGGCCGGTGTTTGTGCATGAAGGCGACAACCTGCGAACGGCGGTCCCCTCGATGCCGGGGGTCGAGCGGTTGTCGGTTGATCTGCTCGTCGAAGCCGTGGCGGGAGCTGCGGAACTTGGCATACCGGCGATCGCAATTTTTCCGATGACCGATCCGGCGAAGAAAACCCCCGAAGCCGACGAAGCATTCAACCCCGACAATCTCGTCTGCCGCAGTGTCCGCGCCATCAAGGATGCGAAAATCGATATCGGCATCGTCTGCGATGTGGCCCTCGATCCCTACACCAGCCACGGGCAGGACGGACTCGTCCGCGACGGTTACGTGGTTAACGACGAATCGCTCGAAGCACTCTGCAAGCAATCGCTGGTGCAGGCTGAAGCAGGCTGCGACGTGATTGCCCCGTCGGACATGATGGACGGCCGCATCGGCGCCATTCGCGGCGCATTAGACAACGCGGGGTTCGACGACGTGCTGATTCTCTCCTATGCGGCGAAATACGCCTCGGCGTTTTACGGCCCGTTTCGCGATGCGGTCGGTTCCGGTTCCAACCTGGGAACCGGCGATAAGCGGACCTACCAGATGAACCCGGCCAATGGCGATGAAGCCATCCGCGAGGTTGCGCTCGATGTGGCCGAAGGCGCCGACATGGTGATGGTCAAGCCGGGCATGCCGTACCTCGACATCGTCCACCGCGTGAAAGAGACCTTCGGCCTGCCAACCTACGCTTACCAGGTGAGCGGCGAGTACGCCATGCTCTGCGGCGCAGCCGAACGCGGCTGGCTCGACCGTGAACGCGTGATGTTCGAAAGTCTGCTCGGCTTCAAACGCGCCGGCGCCGACGGCGTACTGACATATTTCGCCGTCGATGTTGCCCGTGCGTTGAAGAACGGTTGAAGGTTCGTAGTGATCGCATTCATGCGGTTTGAGTGCTTCGACGAGTGATGAAATGGGTGCCACTGGCGTGTCGCCAGTGCGTTGCGTGAGGACACTGGCGACACGCCAGTGGCACCCATCAACGGTGGAATCACAAGTCACTGCCGTTCGACAACAAGTTGTCGGTTTGGGTTTTCGTTACTCGAATGGAATACCCGTCTCGCGCGAGATGTGTCGCAGGTCTTCGACCACCGGCATGATGAGCGGGATGCCGGCGGTGCGGCGGATTTCTTCGGCTTCGCGTTCGGGATCGCCGGGGATCAACGGGCCATCGGTGCCGGGAGCGGGTCGGGCGGCGCGGAATGTTTGAATCCACAAATCGACGCTGCGTTTCAATTCATCGGGATCGATAAATGCCTCGATTTTCATCGCGCCAAAAAAATGTCCCAACCCCTTACCGACCCATCGGTCCGGGTTGCTGTGCCCCAATGTGAAAGCCGGCGTAAACGGCCCCCAATTCGCGCCCGATAGCGGTCCGCACAACAGATCGATCATCGCCGACAGGCAATACCCTTTGTGCCCCCCGCGCTCGCGTTCTGAACCCAACGGCAACATCGCCCCGCCGTCGGCCATCGCCTTGGGATCAGTCGTCGGCCGTCCTTCCTTGTCGATCGCCCAGCCGTCCGGTATTGGTTCGTCTTTGCGCAGGGCCATTTCAATCTTGCCGTAGGCAACCGCCGTCGTCGCCATGTCGATGACGATTGGCGGCTCGTCTTTACCGGGAAACGCCATCGCAATCGGATTGGTGCCCAGCATCCGTTCGGCTCCCCACAGCGGGGCGGCGATGCGGGTGGTGTTGGTCATCGCCATGCCAATCTGCTCGCGCTTCAAGGCTTCCAACACGTAGTAGCCGGCAATGCCGTAATGGTTGGAGTTTCGCACGGCGACCCAGCCGCTGCCGACGGCATCGGCCTTGTCCATCGCGATGTCGTTCGCCCTTGGGCCGACGACAAGTCCTAACCCGTTATCGCCGTCAACAGTGGCGGTGCTGGGCGATTCGCGGACAATGCTGATGCTCGGTCGCGGGTTGATCCGGCCATCTTTCAGCAGCCCGTAATAACTGAACAACCTGGCAATCCCGTGCGTATCGATCCCGCGCAGGTCGCTGATCGCGAGAACCTCGGCCGCCAACTCGGCATCCTGACGGGGAACGTCGAACGATTGAAAAACGCGGCTGGAGAATTCCTGCAGTTGCTGGCGGGGAAAGATGGTGGTTTCGATGTCGGACATTGGAATTGGAGTCCGTTAAGTCGGAAGTTTTGACGCAAAGGCGCTGAGAGGCAGAGATTCGCAAAGACGATAAAGAACTTCGCCAATGTGGCTGACTGTTGGGTGTGGGTCAACGAATTTGGGGACCACGAAATACACGAAAATAAAACAGCCAAGGTTGAATGTACGAGGAAACCAGGAAGGAGGGAGTGAAACAGTTGATTTCGTTTCCTGCCTTCCTGAATTCCTAATCAAAAACTCTTTTTCATTCTTGTTTTTTGTTTTCGTGTATTCCGTGTATTTCGTGGTCAATCATTTTCTGCAATATTCTGACGATTCACTCTCGCAATCAGAGTTTCTTCTCTAGCCGTTCGACAATCAGACGGCCGACGTTGAGTGATGCGGTGGCTGCCGGTGAGGGAGCGTTGCAGACGTTGACGACTCGATCAGATTCCTGAATCAGAAAATCTTCGGCGAGGCTGCCGTCGTTCAACAGTGCTTGCGCCCTCACGCCGGCGGGGACGGCGACGAGATGTTCGCTGCGGATTTCCGGCAACAACCGCTGCAGCGCTTTGACAAACGCCCGCTTGCTGCAAGAACGCCACATTTCGCCCATGCCGGTTTTCCAGTTGCGCATCGCCAGTTTTAAGAAACCGGGATAGGTGAGCGACTCGAAAAGGTCGCGGAGGTTGATGTCGGTTTTGAAATATCCCTCGCGCGCGAACGCCAGCACCGCGTTGGGGCCGCATTCGACGCCCCCGTGAACGATCCGTGTGAAATGCACGCCGAGAAACGGAAAGTCCGAGTTGGGTACCGGGTAAATCAACGTGCGGCACAGATGATGAACTTCGGGTTTCAACTCAAAGTATTCGCCTCGAAACGGAACGATTTGCGCGGGGGGCTTCTGGCCGCTCAGCTTTGTCACGCGGTCGCTGTAAAGGCCCGCGCAGGTAACAACCAGTTTGGCTTCGACACTATCGGCCGTGCTTTCGACGACCATGCGATCATTGCTCGCAGCGATCTTCGTCACGCGGGCGTTGGTGAGAATCTCGCCGCCGTTCGCCCGGACGATCTCAGCCATCTTATTGGTGACTTGCTTGTAATCGACGATGCCCGCTTCGGGAACGTGGATCGCCTTGATGCCCGCCGCGTGCGGTTCGAGTTCTTTCAACCGCTCGGCGTCGATGACTTCGCAGCGCACGCCGTTGGCTTGCCCTCTTTCGTAGATGCGCTCTAAAGCCGGCAATTCCGATTCGTCGAGGGCGACGATCACCTTGCCGCAAATGTCGTAGGCGATATCGTGTTCGGCACAAAAGGCTTCCATTGCCTCTTTGCCAATACGGCAGTTCTCTGCTCGCAGCGAACCGGGCTTGTAATAGATGCCCGAGTGCAGCACGCCGGAGTTTCGCCCCGTTTGATGGGCGGCCAACTCGGCTTCTTTTTCGAGAATGACGACCCGCTGATCGGGATGCGAGTGGCTCAACTGGTATGCCGTCGCCAGCCCAACAATGCCTCCCCCAACGATTGCAATGTCAGTTTGTCGGGCCGGCATAGAGGTTCCTGTACGCGAGGTTCGGCGAAAATCGAAAAAAGAAAACTGATACTAGCACGGCTGGGCGGACGACGGGAGTGATCGAAGCCGATGGCTGGCTCTAGACTCTAGACTTTCTCCCCTTCACCGGAGCATTCCTTCGATGGCGACGTGCAGAGGTCGCAGGCGGTTTGACCGTCTCCGCCTTCACGGCCGGCAAGACCGCCACACGAACCGCGCAGACGGCGGTCGCTGACGATGACGCCGATGGCCATGCCCAGTGTGGCCAGCAGAAACACCGCCACGGATACCAAAAACAGTTTCATTTCGCGTCTCGTTGTGGTTCCGACAGTTCGCGGAATCGGGGGGTTGGTTTTTCGATGAACCGATCACCATCGCGGACGATGAGATACACGGCCCAATCCCGTTCGACTGCCAAATTATATCCTTCATCGGGGCCGAGGACCATCAGCGCTGTTGCGACCGCGTCGGCCGTCATGCAGGAATCGGCCACCACCGAGACAGCCGCCAAACGGTGCGCAATCGGCCGACCTGTGCGGGGATCGATGGTGTGCGAGTAGCGACGGCCGTCTTGCTCGTAGTAGTTGCGGTAATCACCCGATGTGGCCATCGCGCGGTTAGATAACTCAACCACCTTTTGCACAGAGCGTTCGCCCGGCGTCGGTTTTTCGATGCCGACGACCCACGGCTGACCATCGGGCTTAGTTCCGCGGGAACGAACTTCACCGCCGATTTCGACAAGGCAGGCCGACACCCCTTGCTCATCAAGCCATTCGACCACGCGATCGACGGCGAATCCTTTGGCAATTCCCGAAAGAACAATTTGCACTTTCGGGCGACTCTTTCGCAATGCAGGCGGGTCGCGGCGGACGTTGACTTTTTCACAGCCAATGTCACTCTGCACGGCGGCGATTTCTTCTGCCGTGGGAATATGTTCGGGCCGATCAAACGGCCCGAACCCCCACAGTTTCAACAGCGGATTGACGGTGACATCGAAGGCTCCGTCGGTTGTTTCATTAATGCGAATCGCTTCGGCGACCACCTCTGCCGTGTCTGCCGAGACTTTGAACCAATCACCGCCTTCACTGTGATTGAACTGCGAGAGTTCCGAGTCGTCCTGCCAGGTGGACATGGCAGCGTTGATTTCGTCGAGAGTCGATTCGATGCCCGATTTCAATTCGGCTTCGGCAAGGCCATCGGGAACACCGAACAGCTTAATTGTGTATTCGGTCCCCATTGTGGGGCCGGTGATTACGATGGGTTCTTTAGCGGCGGACTTGGGCTTGTTGGGGGCGGTTCCGCAGCCCGAAGCGCAGAGGCCAAGTGCGACGACGGTCAGGAATTGGTGAATCGCGCGGGCCATGTTGGGGTTGGGGTTAACGGTTGTTTTATGAGTCCGCGAAACCGAAAGCGGTGTTGGTGCGCCGAAATTGGGCCGGCCACGTAGGATATTTTCAACCGAAGTCGTCGTAGGCGATGTTTTCCGATTCGACGCCCAGATCGTCCAGCATTTTTTGGACGGCTTGCAGCATCATTGGCGGGCCGCAGATGTAATATTCGCAGTCTTCGGGGGAGGGATGACCTTTCAGGTATTCGTCGAGCAGCACCTGATGAATGAAACCGGTCGATCCCGTCCAGTTGTCTTCCGGTTGCGGTTCCGAGAGGGCCACATGCAATGAAAAGTTATCGTTGTCGGCGGCGAGTTGCTCGAATTCATCGTCGTAGAACATTTCGCGCATGCTCCGCGCGCCGTACCAGTACGACACCTTCCGCTTCGTGTCCATGTTCTTGAACAACTCAAAAATATGCGATCGCAGCGGGGCCATGCCGGCACCACCGCCGATGTAGACCATTTCGGCCTCGGTCTCCTTGATGAAGAACTCGCCGTAGGGACCGGAGATGGTGCACTTATCGCCCGGCTTGAGATTGAAGATGTACGAAGAAACCTTGCCGGGGGGAACGCCTTTCTCAGCACGGGGCGGCGGAGTAGCCACGCGGACGTTGAGCATGATGATGCCCTTTTCGCCCGGATAGTTGGCCATGGAATACGCGCGAAACACTTGCTCATTGACCTTCGATGCGAAACGCCAGAGATTGTATTTGTCCCAGTCGGCGTGATACTCCTCTTCGATGTCGAAGGTGGAGTAACTCAATTCGTGCGGCGGGACTTCGATTTGAATGAAGCCGCCCGATTGGAAGTTGACGTCTTCACCCACCGGGAGTTCGAGTACCAGTTCTTTGATGAAGGTGGCAACGTTGCGGTTCGAGCGGACCGTGCATTCCCACTTGCGCGTTTCCATCGCCTCTTCGGGAACGTCGATTGTCATGTTCTGCTTGACGGCCACCTGACAGGAAAGCCGCCAACCCTCGCGCGCCTCGCGGTTATTAATTTGGCCGCGTTCGGTCGGCAGGATATCACCACCACCTTCGAGAACTTTCACCACGCACTGACCGCAGGTTCCCCCACCACCGCAAGCGGATGAGACGAAGATTTCGTTGTTGGCCAGTACTCCCAGCAGTTTTCCACCAACACCGACAGTGAGCGTCTTTTGGTCGTTGACGCAAATATCGACGTTGCCGCTGGGAACCAGAAACTTCCTTGCTGCAACGATCAGGAACACCAGAATGACGACGACAACTGTAAACACAGCGACGCCGAGTCCGATTTCCAGAAATTGTGAGGTGGATGCAATCATGGAAGCGTTGTCTGTTTTCGTTCAGCGATGCGTTGCATCGCAGCTGGGGAGACCTGTTACAGTTTGATGCCGGAGAACGACATGAACGCCATTGCGATCAGGCCGACGGTAATAAACGTGATGCCCAACCCGCGTAGGCCGGCAGGGACATCGTGGTACTTGAGTTTTTCGCGGACACCGGCGAGCGCCACAATGGCCAGCGCCCAACCGACTCCCGAACCGATGCCGTAGGTGATGCTCTCGCCAAATGTGTAGTTGCGTTCGACCATGAACAGCGTTCCGCCGAGGATAGCGCAGTTGACCGTAATCAGCGGCAGGAAAATGCCGAGCGCGTTGTAGAGGGGAGGGAAAAAGCGGTCGAGCGTCATTTCCAATATTTGCACCATCGCCGCGATCACGCCGATGTAGCTGATCAGACCGAGGAAGGTGAGATCGATGTCGCTGCCGATCATCGAAGGCAGCCAGCCCCCCGGTTTCAGCAAGTGCTGATAAATTAGGTTATTTGCCGGCACGGTGATTGCCTGAATGACGATGACGGCGAGCCCCAAACTGAATGCCGTCTTGACGTTTTTCGAGAGTGCCAGGTACGTACACATTCCCAGGAAGAACGCCAAAGCGAGGTTCTCCGTGAAAACGGATTTGACGAATAGGCTGGCGTGGTGTTCCATGGCGGATGAGTTGGGGTTAGTGGGTCGTTGTTAGTGGGAAGCGTTCCGGAGAAATTATTCGGCTTCGACTTGTTCCGGTTTCCAGGTTCGTAATGCCCAGATTGTCAGGCCGATGATGAAAAATGCACTGGGTGGCAGCAGCATCAGGCCGTTGCGTGGATACCAGCCCGTCGCAAGTCCAGACGCATCGATGGAAGCGATCTCCATCACCTGCAAACCGAAGAACCGTCCTGATCCGAATAGCTCTCGGACTGTCACCACAATCAGCAGGATCAGGCTGTAACCGATGCCGTTGCCCAGCCCGTCGAGAAAGCTCAGCTTGACGTTGTTCTGCATCGCAAAACCTTCGGCCCGGCCCATCACAATGCAGTTGGTAATAATGAGGCCGACGAAGACCGAAAGCTGCTGGCTGACACTGAACGCGAACGCCTGAATGAACTGATCCACGATAATGACCAGCGAGGCGATCACGGTCATTTGCACGATGATGCGAATGCTGGATGGAATTTGAGTGCGGATTAAGGCGATTGACGCATTGGACAAAGCGACAACGGCAATCACCGCCAGACACATCACAACCGTCGGCTCGAACTTGACCGTCACCGCCAGCGCCGAGCAGATTCCGAGTACCTGCACCGCAATCGGATTCTTGTCGAAGATCGGGCTGAAAAAAGCGTCGTGTGCTTTGGATTTCGCCATCGGTTCGTTCCACGGTCGAGAGTCGAGAGTCGAGAGTCGAGAGCCAGAATGGCGCGGGCTGCGCCCGCCTGCGATTCTTTGGCTCTCAACTCTAGACTCTAGTCTCTCGACTCATCGCAATTCCTCGTGCAGTTTTTTCAAGTACGGGCCGAAGCCTTCCGGGCCGAGCCAGTATCGCATCATGTTGGTGACGCCATCAGAGGTGATCGTTGCGCCGGAGAGGGCATCGATCTGATGTTCCGGCTTATCGACTCGTTTTGTCACCTCAATAAGGACGTTCCAGTTTTTATCAAAGACGTGCTTGCCCTGCCATCGGCCTTTCCAGACGGGATTGTCGACTTCGCCGCCAAGCCCCGAAGTTTCCCCGTGTTGGTAGTACGTCAAACCGCGAACCGTGGCATGTTCCGGTCCCTGCTTCAACGATTGCAGATCGATTGAGATGAAGCCGTACAGCGTCGACCACAGGCCGTAACCGCGAATCGGCAACACCACCTGATCAGGCCGGCCGTTTTCGTCGTTGACCAGATAGACGTAAGAGAGTTTTTCCCTTTTTCTAATGGATGCGACATCGACATCCGCTGGAACAGGATCGCTCTGTTCGGATTTTTGCGTCGCGTTCTTTTGGTTGTACCCCTCCGGCGGTTCGATGTACCAGTCGGTGTCGGCCAGATCGACCATTTTGACTTCGACGTCGTCAAACAAGCGGTCGATGTCGGCATTGGAGTGCTGTTTCGGATCGAAGATGCCGTCGGCTGCGATGAGGATGTTCTTCTTCTCTTCGAGTTCGCGATTTCTGGTCTGAGTTGGCCGCAGCAATACAGCCGACGCCGAGACGAGCAGCGCGCACACCAGGCACAGGCTGACAGCCACTTTCAAAATATGCGAAATTGAGTCACGCTGCCCGGGCATTGCGGGCCTTTCTTCGCATGATGTTTAACGAGAGAACACAGTAATCGATTGTGGGGGCGAACACGTTGCCGAATAGTATCGCCAGCATCATCCCTTCGGGGAAGGCGGGATTGACGACGCGAATAAGAATCGTCATCACGCCGATCAGTCCGCCGTAAAACCATTTGCCGGTTTGCGTCATCGCGGCCGACACCGGATCGGTCGCCATGAACACCAGCCCGAACGCTAACCCGCCGGTGACCAGATGCCACTGAGGCGGCATGAGGAACATGGCGTTGGTGAAGGTGCCCGCTTCAGCACCCGACGCGAAGCCGTACATCACGCCCGACAGTCCCATCGCGCCGATGAGTACGCCGACCATAATTCGCCACGAACCGACGCCGGTAAATATCAGAATGGCTGCGCCGATTAAACAGGCCAAGGCCGATGTTTCGCCCATCGAACCCTGCATGGTACCCAGAAATGCCTGTTCCCAACTGATGCCCAGTTGCCCGCCGGTGATGGCCGCCATGCCCGTTTCTACTTTGGCGGCGGCTAAAGCTCCCAGCGGTGTTGCCCCGCTGAATCCATCGACGGCCGTCCAGACGGTATCGCCGACGATTTCTGCCGGATAGGCAAAATACAGAAAGGCGCGTGCGGTGAGCGCAGGGTTGAGGAAGTTCTTTCCCGTGCCGCCGAAAACTTCTTTGCCAATGATCACGCCGAACGCTGTTGCGACCGCCACCTGCCATAACGGAATGGTGGGCGGGAGCGTGAGTGGCAGCAACATGCCGGTGACGAGAAATCCCTCGTTGACGTCGTGCCCGCGAATGCAGGCAAACATGATCTCGATACCCAGTCCGACGATGTTGCAGACGAGAAACACCGGAATAAAGAAGACTGCGCCGTGAATGACATTCGAGATAATGCTGTCGGAATCGTATTCGGAGCCGAGCATGCCGATGACACTGCCGCGACAACCCTCGGCCGCGTGAACGTCGATGCCCGGCTGCTGCATCGCGAGGTTGGCTTGAAGGCCGGTGTTGTACATCGCCATAGCGATACAAGGCACCAAAGCGACAACGACAGTGGTCATCATCCGCTTGAGGTCCATGCCGTCGCGAACGTGCGAAGCTTGCCCGGTAACCTCACCCGGCGTGTACAGGAAACTATCGACGCCCTCGTACAGCGGATACAACTTCTCCAACTTTCCGCCTTCATCGAAGAGCGGATGGATTCGGTCGAGAAATCGTCGGAGAAATTTCATGAGGGATAATAGCGGGGAGTATTGGCGGTTGATCCAACGGCGTGCAACCCGTCGGCTTTGGAGTTCATCCTTCTTTTTCGATTTGTGTCAGCATTTTTCGCAGCATTGGACCGTACTCGTATTTGCCGGGGCAAACGTAGGTGCACAGGGCCAGGTCTTCTTCATCCAGTTCGAGAACGCCCAGATCCTGCGCTTGTGCGGTATCGCCGGTGATTAACGCCCTCAGCATAAACGTGGGGACGATATCGAGAGGCATGACCTTTTCATACATGCCGATGGGAACCATCGCCCGTCGGCTGCCTTCCTGCGATGTTGTGAAAGCAAACTTCTTGCTGGCCCCCATCAACGCGCCGGCGAAGACCCGTTTGACGGAGAACTTATCGAACCCCGGTTTCTGCCAGCCGAAGAACTCGCGGGATCGTCCTTCGGGCAATGCCGACACCTGTAAGTGATAGCGTCCCAGGAACGCTTCCTCACCCACGGCGCTACGGCCGGAGAGGACCGAGCCGGAGATCACGCGGCAATCGCCTTCGCTCAGTTCACCGGCGGTCAAATCGTCGGTCGATGCGCCGATTCGCGTTCGGATGACACGGGGATTTTTCACTGCCGGTCCGGCCAGCGAAACCACGCGATCGCATGAGAGGCGACCCGTGGCAAACAGCCGCCCGATGGCGATCACGTCCTGATAGTTGATGTACCACACGGTTCGTTTTTCACAAACCGGTGCTAGAAAATGAATGTGCGTTCCCGGAAGTCCGGCCGGATGCGGTCCAGCAAATTCCTGCGCTGTCACAAAGTCCAACTCACCGCCGGGAATTGACTGACCGGCGGCTTGGCAGAGATACAGTTTGCCGTCGGTCAAATGCCGCAGCGCTTGCAGGCCGAAAATGAATTCTGTTTTGGCTTCCGCGATGACCGTTGCCGGATTCACCGCCAGCGGATTGGTGTCGATGGCCGTGATGAATAGCGATTGCGGTGCTGAGCCTGGAGCCGGGACGCGACTAAACGGTCGCGTTCGCAGCGCGGCCCACAAACCCGAATCGATCAGGTTTTCCTGCACCTGCTCGCGCGTCAAACCGCTGAGGTCGGTATCGGAATAATCGCGGAACGTTTCTTCCTCGTCGCCCTCAAGCTCTATCACGACCGATTGAAATCTCCGCTTGGCCGTACGATTGACGGCCACCACTTTTCCGCAGCCGGGCGAAGTGTACCGTACGCCGGATGTTTTCTTGTCGGTAAAAAGCAGCTGCCCCAACTTGACGGAATCGCCGTCAGCGACGGCCATCGTCGGCTTCATGCCGATGTAGTCGTCGGCGACGAGCGCCACCCGGTGAACCGGCGGTCCCTCTTCGATTTCTGGCGACGGTGCCCCCGCTATCGGAAGGTCCAGTCCCAGCTTAGTCCGTATCATCCGGTCGCGCGGCTCCGATCCGTCCGGCAACGATTTCTTGCGGTTGGTGTTTCCATCGAATCACGAGAATTGACGGCGGCGAACCTCTGCACCAGATTTGTTCGCCCGTCGTGCGTATCTTACACACCTTGCCCGGATTTTGTAGTGAAGGCGACGCATGAAAAACTGCCATTTCGCAAATCGTGATTCCACACGGATCAGCAGACTCGATCAAGGCAGCGACGCCAACCCAATCCAACAGAAAAGTTTCGATAAGGAATACCGGAAAGCAGAAATTCAAAGCAGCGTTTCCGCCTGCTTTTCCAATCATCCAGGGTTCAAAAGCAATTTCGGAGAGAACGACAGATTTCACGGATCCGTTCAGACAAAACTGGGGCGACAGCACACTGGCCACGAGAAGAGTTTCTAGGATTTTGTATTCGTATTTTAGCCTGTCACAATTGCGACAAAGCAAGTAATCCGTGGTATCGAGTTTATGGAACAATGAAGATCGAACGATCAGAATCCATTTCTTGATTGTTGTACCCGTGTCGCGCTAGTCCCGACCGATGCTCCACCGCAAATAGGCATCGATGAAGGGGTCGAGTTCGCCGTTGAGAACGGTGTCGGGATTGCCCGCTTTGAGGCCGGTGCGAGCGTCTTTGACGTAGCGATCCGGGTTCAGCACGTAGTTGCGGACGGTTTCCCCGCCAAAGCCGATTTTCGATTTCTGTCCGCGGCGGGCTGCGTTTTCCGCTTCGCGGCGTTCGCGCTCATTCTGGAACAGCTTGGCAATCAGCATCTTGCGAGCCGTTGCGCGGTTCTTGTGCTGGCTGCGTTCGTTCTGACATTGCACGACGACGTTGGATTCGAGATGCGTCAGCCGAATGGCCGAGTCGGTTTTGTTGACGTGCTGCCCGCCCGCACCGCTGGCGCGATACGTGTCTTCGCGCACGTCCTTGTCCCAATTGATATCGACATCGAATTCGTCGTTCAGTTCCGGCGTGACATCGACGGCGGCGAATGACGTGTGCCTTCGTCCGGCTGAATCGAAGGGGCTGATACGAATCAAACGGTGGTTTCCCGTTTCGCCCTTCAGATATCCGAAAACGTACTGGCCGCGAATGACGACGGTGGCGTTGCGAATGCCGGCCTCTTCGGCGTCGGACCGTTCGAGCATCTCGGCTTTGTAGCCCCTTAACTCCGACCAACGAATGAACATCCGCAACAGCATTTCCGCCCAGTCGGACGAGTCGGTTCCACCTTCACCGGCCTGCACCGTGATGTAGGCACCCAGTGCATCCTCCGGCGACGACATGATTGCCTGCAACTCGACGGCGGCGATTTGCGGTTCCAGCCGTTCGACCGTCGTGGCGAGTTCGTCTATGCTATCCCCGCCATCGTCCTCGGCTGCAAATTCCATGAGAACGCCGATGTCGTCCGCTGCCGTCGCTAGTTCTTCGAGCGGTTTCACAGCGAGATTCAGTCGGCTCAATTCGCCCACAATTTTCTGCGCACTCTCCTGATCGTCCCAGAAGTTGGCTCCCGCCATCAATTGGTTGATTTCCTCCGTGCGTTTCTGCTTGCCGGCCAGGTCAAAGAGAGTCTCGCAGATGGACGATGCGGTTGACGAGATCCTGGCAGCGTTGTTCGAGTTCCTGATCCATGGGAGGCGTTGCTTTCGGGATGAATTGCAAACGTGTTGACGCAATTCATGATCCCACGGGGCGCGGCCCGTGGGCTTTCATGAGTTTTCTATTCGCCGTGTATTCTATTCGACGGGACCGACGGGGGGCAGTCCGATGCCGTAATACTCGAAGCCCTCTTCGCGGATCCTTTCTAAATCGTACAGATTGCGTCCGTCGAAGATCACCGGGCCAGCCATTTGATGCTTCATATAGCCGAAGTCGGGGTTTCGGTACTCGTTCCATTCGGTCACGATGACCAATGCATCCGCTCCGTCCAGTGTTTCGTAGTGATGGTTACAATAGCCGATTCGTTCGCCGTAGATTTCCCGCACATTGTCGATAGCTTCCGGGTCGTGTACGCGGACGGTTGCCCCGGCATCGAGCAGTCGGTCGATCAACACCAGCGAGGGCGCTTCGCGGATGTCGTCGGTCCTCGGCTTGAAAGACAGTCCCCAGACGGCAACGGTTCGCCCGGCCAATTCGCCATTGAAGTAGCTGGCGAGTTTCTGGAAGGGAATTTCCTTCTGTGCGTTGTTGACCGCATCGATCGTCTTCAGAATTCGTGCGTCCATCGAGTGATCGTCGGCGACTGCTGAGAGCGCGCGAATATCTTTGGGGAAACAGGAACCGCCGTAACCGACACCGGGGAATAGAAACTCAAAACCAATACGCCGGTCGTGACCGATTCCGCGGCGGACGTCGTTGACGTTCGCGCCGACGCGCTCGCACAAGTTGGCCATTTCGTTGATGAAACTGATTTTTGTGGCCAGCATGCAGTTGGCCACATACTTGGTCATCTCCGCACTTTCGATGCTCATGGTAACGCAAGGGTGTTCGGTGCGCAGAAATGGCCGATAGAGTTCTTCGAGCGTCTCGGCTGCTGCGGGATCATCGGCTCCAACCACCACGCGGTCGGGTTTGGTGAAATCGTCGATAGCCGCCCCTTCCTTGAGAAACTCGGGGTTCGACGCGAACAGAACCGACGTATCGGTTTTCTCGCCAACCCAGGCAGACACTTTACGGTTGGTGCCCGGCGGAACCGTGCTTTTGACGACAACGACCGTGCCTTCCGTCAGATGCGGCGCGACCGACCACGATGCCGCCTGAATGTATTTCATGTCGGCGCGGCCGTCGTCATCCTGCGGCGTGCCGACCGCAATGAAAACGCAGCGCGCTGTTGGAACTGCTGCGGCGTAGTCGGTGGTGAACTTCAGCCGTCCGGCCTTCACGTTCCGCCGTACAAGCTCGGTCAATCCCGGTTCGTAAATCGGGATCTCTCCGTCATTTAGCTTGGCGATCTTCTCTGCATCGATATCGATGCAGGTGACTTCGTTTCCGCTTTCGGCAAAACAGGTTCCCGTCACCAGCCCAACATAGCCGGTGCCGATCATCGCAATTTTCATACAAGTCTCGTCTTCAAGTATTTGGTCGGTGGTGTTGCCGTGCCTGCCACAAGACACTTTGCGTTTTAACGCAAAGATGCAAAAGGCTGCAAAGTCTCGCAAAGGAATTCAAAGATGACGCGCGAAGGCAAATCACGGATGTTTCCCACACACATGTGCCGTCAGAGGTCTTTTTCACCTTCGCCCTGCGGCTTCAAGCGGTCTTTGTATTGTACTGCATAGTAACTGCGATATTCGCCCGATTTGATGTTTTCAATCCAATCGGTTTGAGTTTGGTACCACTCGATGGTTTCGTCCAATCCGCTACGGAATTCGACTTCAGGCGACCAGCCGAGTTCCGATCGGGCTTTGGAACAGTCGATGGCGTAACGCAGATCGTGGCCGGGTCGGTCGCGGACGAATTTTATGAGACTTTCGGGCTTGTCCAACAATTCCAGTAGCGTGCGGGTGAGGTCGATGTTTCGCAATTCGGTCTCGCCGCCGAAGTTATAAACCTCGCCCACCTTGCCGCGCCTGAGAGCGGCGTCGATGCCGCGACAGTGATCGAGTACGTGAATCCAGTCGCGGACGTTTTCACCTGTCCCATACACCGGCAGCGACTGATCATTCATCGCATTCGAGATGAACAACGGCAGCAGCTTTTCCGGAAACTGATACGGCCCGTAATTGTTGGAGCAGCGGGTTATGACGGCCGGGAAATTGAATGTGTGAACGTAACTGCGGACGAGCATGTCGGCGGCCGCCTTCGATGCCGAATACGGACTGTTGGGAGCCAAGGGCGTCTCTTCGGTGAAAAAGCCCTCGTCGCCCAGGCTGCCGTAAACTTCGTCGGTCGAAACTTGAACATACCGCGAAATTTCAGCGGCGCGGCAGACATCGAGCAGCACCTGAGTGCCAACGATATTTGTTTCGACGAACGGACCGGAATCGAGAATGCTGCGATCGACGTGACTTTCGGCAGCGAAGTGGACGACGGCATCGACGGGCGATTCGGTTATCGCCCGTTCCATAAACGCCCGATCGCCGATATCGCCCTGCAGAAAGCGGTAACGCGGATCATTTTCAATATCCGACAGATTGGCCGGATTGCCTGCGTAAGTCAGCTTGTCAACATTGACGACATTCTGATCGGGATAACGAGCCAACTGGTCTCGAATGAAATTCGATCCGATAAACCCACAGCCGCCGGTGACGAGAAAACGTTTCATATGATGGTCTTTCAGGAGTTCACAGACCGGTGTGTCCATCTGGTTCCAAAGACGTCGATTGAAAACGAGCCTACAGAATTGTCGCATGCGATTTAGCCGTCCCGCTTGCGGGACGTGTCGATGACGCCTTGCCTCAGTACACGCGGGGCAAGCCCCGCGGCTAAATGAATCGAAACGCCAGTGGCACCCGTCAACTGAGAATTGACACGCGCCTAAGACTCCGCCGTCGGTTCTTCCCCTTCGGGTTGCTCGCTGGTCGGCTCGGCGATTGGTGTTTCGTTTTCGACTGGCTCTTCGCTTCCGACTGCTTCTTCCGTTTCGTCTGCTGCATCGACGATTTCAGCGGGAATGCGTGCCATCGATGCGAGCTTGTCGCCGTCGCTGAGCCGAATGATGCGAACACCTTGCGTGTTCCGGCCGACCTGACTGATGTCGGCGGCCCGCAGGCGTTGGATCTTGCCGCTGTCAGTCACCATCAGCACCTGGTCGTCGTCGTGAACGGCGAGCACATCGACCACTTGGCCGTTGCGCTCTGTCGTGCGAATGTCGCGAAGCCCTTTGCCGCCGCGCCTTTGTCGGCGGTACCTCGCGTTGCCCGAATACTTTGTGCCGTTGCCTTCACCGGCATCATCTCCGGTTTCTTCCGAATCGACTTCCGCGTCGGCGACTTCGGCATCCGGATCGTCTGCCTCTGCTGCTGTGTCATTCTCTTCGGCAACTTCGTTCGCACCGAAGGCTGTCCGTTTGCCGTAACCGTTTTCACATCCGGTGAGCAGGCATGTGTCCTCTCTCGGGATGACCATACCAATAACAAAGTCATCCTTGCGGAGCGAGATTCCTTTCACTCCGCGTGTGGCACGGCCCATGCTGCGGGCGTCTTCGTGCGAGAAGCGAATCGCCATGCCGTTGTGCGTCGCCAGCACCACATTATCGCCATCGGCGACGCGCCGCACGTCGATCAAATGATCGTCGTCGTCGAGGTTGATGGCGATCAATCCCCCCTTCAACGGCCGACTGTAGGCGGAAAGCGCGGTCTTTTTGACGATGCCGTTGCGGGTCGCCATGATGAGAAACTGGTCATCGACGAATTCGCGAACCGCCAGACAATTGGTCACGCTCTCGTTTTCATCGAGCGACAACAGGTTGATCAACGCCCGCCCTTTGGCCGTGCGACCCTGCTGCGGCAGATCGTAAACTTTGCGCCAGTAGACCTTGCCACGATCGGTGAAGAACAGCAGGAAGGAATGCGTACTGGCGACAAAGACGTGCTTAATCGGATCTTCGTCGTCGGTTTGCGCCCCTTTAATGCCCTTACCGCCGCGATTTTGTGCCTGATAGGCGGTGAGGGTTGTTCGTTTGATATAGCCCCGCTGCGACAACGTGACGACCATCGTCTCTTCGGTGATCAAGTCGTCGCGATCAACATCACCAACCTCGCCTTCCTCGATCGCCGTTCGCCGTGGATTGCCATACTTCTTAATCAGCTCGTCCAGATCGTCGCGAATGACCGCACGGATGTTGGCTTCGTCCGACAGTAGTTCGAGGTGACCGGCGATTGCTTCGAGCAGTTTTGCGTATTCTTCGCCCAGCTGTTCGCGTTCGAGGTTGGCCAGCGAGCCGAGTTGCATCGAGACAATTGCTTCGGCCTGTCGCGACGAGAGGTGGTACAACTCTTGTACGCCGTGTTCATCCTGAAACGCCTTGAATCCGTCGTCGCCCAGCGCGCGCTCGATCAATCCGCCTGGTACGTCGATCTGCTGCAAATCGTCGCGGGCAGCGGCACGGCTCGGTGCGCTGCGAATGGTGTTGATGACCTGATCGATGTCGATCTGCGCGATCATCAATCCTTCGACGGTGTGCTTTCGTTTGCGGGCTTCAGCCAGCAGGAACTCGGTGCGGCGGCGGATGACATCGACGCGGTGCCGCAGGAATTCCTCCAGCATCGCCTTGACTGACAAGGTTTCCGGCCGATTGCCAACGAGTGCCAACAGGATCACGCTGATCGTCGATTGAAGTGGCGAGAAGCGAAACAGCTGATTGAGAACAACTTCACGGTCGGCGTCGCGTTTCAACACAATGTGCAGCCGCACCTGCCAGGCCGGAATGGTCCGGTCGGTCAAATCGACAATGCGGGAAATGCCTTTGACCCGATCGTCGCGGACCAGCGCTTCGAGTTTCTCGCGGATTCGGTCGCGCGTTTCCTGGTAAGGGATTTCCGTGACGACGATGACGTCGCTCTTCTTTTCCGTCTCGAAATGAGTCCGGGCGCGCAGCCTGATGGTAGAACGACCGGTGTGGTAACCCTGCCGAATGCCGCCGCGCCCGCAAATGATGCCGCCGGTTGGAAAGTCGGGACCGGGTAGCACCTCCATCAATTCACTGACGCCGGCCTGCGGATTGTCGATCAACACGATGGCCGCTTGACAGACTTCGGTGAGGTTGTGCGGGGGGATACTGGTTGCCATGCCGACCGCGATGCCGTTCGACCCATTGACCAGCAGGTTGGGGAATTTCGCGGGGAGTACGACCGGTTCGGTATTCTCCTGGTCGTACGTCGGCACGTAATCAACCGTGTCGCGGTTAATGTCTTGCAGCATCTCCGATGCAATGGGAGAGAGCCGGGCTTCGGTATACCGCATGGCGGCCGGCGGCAGACCGGCGAGCGAGCCGAAGTTTCCTTGCTTATCGACAAGCACACCGCGCATCACCCACTCTTGCGCCATACGGACGAGCGTCGGATAAACCGATCCTTCTCCGTGCGGGTGATAGTTGCCGCTGGTATCGCCGGCAATTTTCGCGCATTTCTTACGCGAACCGCCCGGATTCAGATTCAGGTCGTTCATGGCGACCAGAATCCGCCGCTGCGACGGCTTGAGGCCGTCACGCACGTCGGGAAGCGCACGGCTGACAATGACGCTCATGGCGTAGGTGAGATAACTCTGTCGCATCTCATCCTGTATGTCTAGCTGCTCGATTCGCTCCTGGCCCACCGATTCTTCGGGTTGGTTTTCACCGGGACCACCGTTTCCGTCGGACAATGCGGGGCACTCCTTATCGACAACATGCAGATAGAACACGCAGGCAGCAGGCACCCAAAACGACAATCAACTGTCGCAGGGCAACGCAACAACTCACCGACAACGGCACTGGTCGGATGACAGCCGAGGAAGGTCGAAACCGACCGCATATGACCGGGCTGATAGCGTACCAATGCCAGCTGCCATTTTAGTTGATTCGAGGCGTGCGAACAACTCACTCAAACATCCCGCAAACGCGGTAAACTCGAATTGTCGCAAGCCGCGCAGCGGCGCGAAAACCCAAACCGACAGCTTGCTGCCGAAGGTCGTGCTTTACAACTTTCCGACAGCAAGCTGTCGGCTTGGGTTCACGGCTCGCTCGGCTCGCCTCTGGTAAATTCTGCGATGAATTCCGGCCACACATGGACGACCGTGATCGGCTTCCGGCTTGCTACGGCTGCCCAGAAACCATAACATTAACTGTTGTTTATATGTGCGTTTCGCCACCGCGATTGATCGTTGACGGAGAGCAGGCGTCTGATGCAACCGATTCTGAAACCCCGTTTCGCAACGGTCATTTTCTGCCTTGCGATGGCACTCTTTGCCGCCGTCGCCCGAGCAGCCGACGTTGTGGTCCGCGTGACGGTCGATCCACCGAATGTGACGCTCACTGGTCCCGGTTCGCGATTCCGGCTGCTGGTCAACGGTGAAACTCCCGATGGCCGACTGATCGATCTGACCCGCGACGCCCGATTTGAATCGGCCGCCCCCGACATCGCCAGCGTTTCCAGCGAAGGTCTGCTCCGCGGTCTTGTCGATGGAGATGCAAAGATAACAGTCACCGTCGCCGGCAAAACGGCAACGGTCGATGCCATTGTCAGCAATGTTGCGGTTCCCCGCACGTATCATTTCGAGAACGACATCGTCCCGCTGTTGAGCAAGTTCGGCTGTAATTCGGGCGGTTGTCACGGAAAAGCCGAAGGACAAAACGGATTCAAACTGTCGGTCTTCGGTTTCGATCCGCCCGCCGACCGCGTCGCGTTGATGAAGGAAGGGCGCGGTCGCCGCGTGTTTCCCGCCGTTCCCGAACGAAGCCTGCTGTTGGAAAAAGTTTGCGGAACCTCGCCGCACGGCGGTGGCGTTCGCATTCGACGAAACTCTCCAGAATACAAAACACTGGCTGGCTGGATTGGCGCCGGCATGCCGGCAGGTGCGGCGACAGCACCTCGCGTCGTTTCGATGGACGTGACTCCGTCCGAACGACAGATGACGATGAACGCCGCCCAACAACTGCGAGTCGTCGCGAATTACTCCGATGGCAGCCAGGTCGATGTGACACATCTGGCCACTTTTCAATCGAACAACGATGCCTTGTGCGCCGTCGATGAGTTCGGGCTGGTGCGGGCAGAAGATGTTCCCGGCGAAGCGGCCATCATGGCATCGTACATGGGGGCGGTCGGCGTGTTTCGCGTGTTGATTCCGCGCGGAGAAACCATCGACAACTACCCGGAACTCCCCGCTCACAATTTCATCGACACGCTGGTTCACGCCAAGCTTCAGAAGCTGAATATTCTGCCGTCGGAAACCTGCAGCGACGCCGACTATTTACGCCGGCTGTCTCTCGATGTGATTGGAACGCTGCCAACCGCCGACGAAGCTCGCGAATTCCTCAACGATAAACGGCCGGACAAGCGTGCGCGACTGGTCGATCAACTGCTCGAGCGGCCGGAATTCGCCGACTTCTGGGCTTTGAAGTGGTCGGACCTGTTGCGGGTTGACCGATTGGTGCTGGGACACAAAGGGGCCTACAACTACTACCGCTGGATTCACGAAAGTTTCGCCGAGAATAAACCGTACGACCAATTCGTTCGCGAACTGATCACAGCACGCGGCACGCTGAGCGAATCGCCCGCCGGCCATCTGTTTCAGGTGGTAAAGAACCCGGGCGACCTTTCGAGTACGCTCTCTCAGGTATTGCTGGGCGTCCGCATCGAATGCGCCCAATGCCATCATCATCCGTTCGACCGCTGGAGCCAGGCCGATTACTTCGGCATGCAGGCGTACTTCACCCAGGTGCAGTTCAAGCCGACGCCGACCGGTTCGATGTTGACCGCGATGCGCAACTCGGCAACCAAGCACCCCCGCAGTGGCGAAGCGATTTTCGCGCATCCGTTGGGTACGACAAATCCCACGGAATCACCAACGGGCGACCGTCGCGACGCGCTCGCCGATTGGATGACCGCACCCGATAACCCGTGGCTCGCTCGCAATTTCGTCAATCGCATGTGGGCGCACATGCTGGGGCGCGGACTGGTCGAGCCGGTGGACGACGTCCGCTCGACCAATCCCCCCGCCAACCAACAACTGCTCGACGAACTCGCCCGTCACTTTGTTGCCAACAAATTCGACATGCATAATCTCATCCGCACCATCGCCGCTTCGCGAACGTACCAACTCTCCTCGCGGCCGAATGAAACCAATCGACAAGACGAACAGAATTACTCGCGGGCGCTGTTCAAGCAGCTCGATGCCGAAGTGCTGTTCGACGCCGTCTGCCAAACCACCGGCGTACCTGAGAAATTCGACGGTCTACCGGCCGGTTACCGCGCGATTCAATTGTGGGACAGCCGGGTGCCGCATTACTTCCTCAAGCTGTTTGGTCGGCCAAGCCGGGCCACTCCGTGCGAATGCGAACGGTCGGCCGAACCGAGCGTCGCCCAGGTGTTGCACGTGTTGAATTCCCCCGGTATTGAGGCAAAACTTTCGCATGCAGCGGGACGGGTTACAGAGCTTGTCCGCCGCTTTCCGAAGGAGAAACAACAAGGGCCGAAAGAAAACAAACAGGGCAACTCGAAATTGATCGATGAGTTGTACCTCACCTTCTACAGCCGATTCCCCACCGAATTGGAACGCTCGGCAACGCTCAACTATTTGACAAAGAACGATAATACCCGCCAGCAAGCCGCCGAAGACATCGCCTGGTCGATGATGAACACCGTCGAGTTTCTATTCAATCATTGATGAGAACATTTAGCCGGCCCGCTCGCGGGCCGTGTGCCTAACTCGCCACAACGCAAACAAACCAAGGATTTGCCATGAACGGCCCCGCCTCCTATTGCGACGGAATCAAGCGACGCGATTTGCTGCGAGTTGGAGTCGCCAGCATGACCGGTGCGTCACTGCCGTTATCGCAACTGCTCCAAAGCCAGGCGGCCGCAGATGCGAAAGGCGAGAAGAACGACGTCTCGGTGATCATCCTGTTTCTGCAGGGTGGGCTAAGTACGATCGATATTCTCGACTTGAAACCGAACGCGCCGGCCGAATTTCGCGGTGAGTTCAATCCCATCGACACCAACGTTCGCGGCATGCAAATTTGCGAACACTTGCCACAAGTGGCGGGACAGGCCGACAAGTTTTCGCTGCTGCGGAACTTCACTCACACCGATTCGGGACACGGCCCGGCCGACCATTGGATGTTGACCGGTTACGCTCCCCGCCCGGGATTCAACGGCAGCCTGAAACCAAACAACCAGCGTCCCGCGCACGGGGCGATCATTTCCCGCATGCTCGGTCCGCGTGGTTCGGTCCCCCCTTATGTTTGTCTGCCGAAGATGCACAACTCGGCCGGGGCTGCCTATTTGGGAACAACAGCTGCCCCGTTCGTGGTCAACGCCGATCCCAACGCGCCCGGTTTTTCCGTTCCCGATCTTGCCCCACCGTTGGCCATCGATCCCAAGCGGTTCGGCGCACGGCGGCAGTTGCTCGGCCAAATTGACCGCTACAAGAAAACAGCCGAGATCGAGGCCAACCGTGGCGCAAAGGCGCTCACAACGTTTCAACAAAAAGCGTTCGATCTGATTTCCTCGCCCCAAACCAAGGCCGCCTTCGACATCAAACAGGAAACGGACAAGCTGCGCGACGAGTACGGTCGTTCGTCGCTGGGGCAAAGTTGCCTGATGGCTCGCCGGCTAGTGGAGGCGGGAGTCCGTTGTGTGACAATCGACCACACCAACTGGGACACACATTACAACAACTTCAACGTCCTCAAGAACGATCTGCTGCCGCACCTCGACGCCGGCCTTTCGACATTGCTTCGCGATCTGTCCGACCGGGGCCGTCTGCAATCGACGCTGCTGGTCGTCATGAGCGAGTTCGGTCGCACCCCTCGCGTGAACAAGGACGCCGGCCGCGATCATTGGGGACCATCGAATTGTATGTTACTGGCAGGTGGCGGCATCCAAGGCGGACGTGTCGTCGGTGCGACAAACTCACGCGGCGAAAAACCGGCCGCCAATCCCGTCGGCCCGGCCGATCTGGCAGCCACCATGTATCGCTGCCTCGGTATCGATCCCAATCACGAGTTCTACACGCCGGAAGGACGCCCGGTAAGAATTGTCGACGGCGGAAAAGTCATCACAGACGTGTTGTAAATTTGCTGGGGAATATTACTCCACCTCAATCCCACGGGCCGCGACCCGTGGGATTCATCGTCACGCTCCGACGAATTGAACGACTCCATGAAAACGCGACCGCTCGCCATCTGTGCCTTCATCCTGGCTCTTGCTGCCAACGTCACGCGTGCCGACCCGCCGTCGGTCGCATACCTCTATCCGGCCGGTGGACAGCGCGGCACGAAAACACAATTCAAAGTCGGCGGCTACAACCTGCACGACTCGGCCGCGCTTGAGATGCGCGGCGAGGGCATCGAAACCGTCGATCGCATCCAACTCACCAACACGCTCTTCTTCGAAGGCCCGGTCATTCCCCAGCCCGCCTCGCAGGCGAAAGAAGATTACCCCAGAGACTATGCCGGGCATGTGACAATCGCTGCCGATGCCGCGCTGGGTATTCGCTATTGGCACGTTGCCACGTCGCAGGGGATCACAGCAGGTAAAAAGTTCGTTATCGGCGACTTGCCGGAAGTGATCGAGCGCGAAGTCGACGGCAATCCCATTCCCATGACAGTCACTTTGCCGGTGACGATCAACGGCCGAATCTTTCCGCGAGAAGACGTTGATGTCTGGACGTTCGCCGCCAAGGCAGGGCGAGCCGTCACTTGTGAAGTCAACGCCGCCCGACTCGGATCACCGCTCGATTCACGGTTGGAAGTTCGCGATCCGTCCGGACGACCGATTGCCCAGAACGTCGATGCCATCGGCACCGATTCCCGGCTGCGGTTTGTCCCGGAACGTGACGGCATCTACGAAGTTCGCATTCACGACGTCAAGTTTGGCGGGCTGCAGAGTTACGTGTACCGATTGACCGTCACTGCCGGTCCGATAGTCGATACTGTCTTCCCGCTCGGCGGAAAACGCGGCAGCAGCATCAATGTTGAACTAAGCGGCGCGAACCTGCCCCAAACAAGCGTCACCGTGAGGCTGCCGACAGACGATCAGTCCAGCTTCACCTACCGCCCACAATTCGACGGCCAACGGGCGGGAATTTTGCGGCTCGAATTGGATAACTTGCCTGAGTCGATTGAAACGTCAGATGCCAAACAACCGCAACTTGTAACGCTGCCGGTCATCTGCAATGGCCGCATAGCGTTGCCCGGCGATATCGACGAATGGTCGTTCACAGCAAAGAAGGACGATCAGTTCGACTTCGATCTCCGCGCCAGCCGGCTCGGTTCACCGCTCGATTCCGTATTGACGGTGTTCGATGCCGCGGGGAAACAGTTGGCACAGAACGACGACTTGGGCAAAGGCCAAACCGATTCACGGCTGACATTCAAGGTACTCGCCGACGGAACGTATCGCGTGCGCATCGAAGATCGGCTGTCGTCGCGCGGCGGGCCGACGTTTGCGTACCGGTTGAAGATTTCACAGCCCAAAGTTGCGGCAGCCGAATTTCATCTCACGCTACCGAGCGACGTCGCCAACATCGAACGCGGCAAAGAATTTAAACTGAAAATCGATGTGCAGCGGTTGGGCGGCTTCAAAGACGAGATTGCGCTGGCAATCGATAATCTGCCCGCAGGCGTCGCGCTGTCGGGTCCGGCGAAGATCGACAAAGGAAAGAATACCGTTCAACTGGTTCTCAAAGCGGAAGCGCAAGCGAAGGTTGCAACCGGTCGCCTCGTCGTGCGAGGGACGGCGACGATTGACGGCAAACAAGTTGAGCAGCGGGCGACGTTGGCCCTCAATGCAGGCCGCGCGAAAGTCGATGAACTGCGACTGCGAGTGGCCGTGCCAACACCATTCAAATTCGCCGGCGCGTTCTCAACACAGTACGCGTCGCGTGGTACCGTCTACACGCGGTATTACACGCTGGAACGCGGGGGCTTTGGGGGGCCGATTGAAGTTCGCATGGCCGATGTCCAGGCCCGTCACTTGCAGGGGGTCACAGGACCGGTCATCACAATTCCACCGGAGAAAACAGAGTTCGACTATTCAATAACGTTGCCGCCGTGGATGGTCATCGGCCGCACGAGTCGCACTTGCGTAATGGCCGTCGGCGACGTGGTCGATGCGGACGGGACAAAGCACAAGGTCAGTTACAGTTCGACCGCCCAGAACGATCAGGTTATCGTGTTGGTCGATCCCGCCCGTCTGAGCGTGCGAATCGGTTCTCCATCCATTCGCGCAACGCCGGGTCGACAAGTTCGCGTCCCGTTTCAAATCGAACGGGGCGCCGGCCTCAAGGGGCCGGTCAAGGTCGCACTCATCTTGCCGCGACATATTAAAGGGGTGAAGGCAGAAGCGGTCGAGGTGTCTGCCACGGGCAACTCGGGCGAATTGCTGGTGACATTCGACGACGGGCAGCCTGGACCATTCAACATGCCGTTGATCATTCGCGCGATGTTGCGTGACGAAGAGGGCAACCCGGTCACCGCCGAAGCCCCGCTCACGGTCGTCCCGGCGCAGTAGTGACCGCGAGCAAACCAGCCCGCAGCGCAAGCAAGGGTTTCTCCGCAACAATGGCGGTTCCTCCCCTTGCTTGCGCTGCGGGCTGGTTTCACAGATCGAATTCAGTTGCTGAAATCGCGCTGAATCGCGAACAAACCTCAGCGGACGCCCTTTCCACTCTGGAGGCCGGTCGCCGTCTCACTTACGATAGAACCAGCGTGAGCAGCCCGGCTGCTGAGGCCCACGCCGCAAGTGCACGGAGTTAGAGATGAAGACAACCGATATCGTTGTGTGGTTAGCAATTGGCGTGTGCCTTGCGGGTTTCGCCGGTTGTTCGTCGGGCGATGACGAAAACGGTTCGGGCGACTCACCCCAGGCGGTCGAAGAAACTGTGCGGCAGCTGCCGCGAATCGTCGGTACGCCGACCGACGCCGGTTATTTCGATGGCGGTGTGACGCTACTGGGAAGTGCCGATCCCGATTCCGGCGAAGCGATAATGCCTTCGACGAAGTTCTTTCCTATGGCGATCCGCCTTGAAGTCGAAGAGAGCGCATCGTTTTTTCCGTCAGAATATTCCGTCGTCATCGACGAGCGGCGATACCGTCCGCATGGAGTTTCCTTCGGCTATAAAAGAGCAACATTCTTCAGTGTGGAGAAGTTTGCCGCCGAGAAAATCGAACTTTCGCTGGGCGGTTCCGACCAGATCACAACCAACAAGGCGGGCAAACTCAACGGTTGCCAGCTCGCCACCGGCGAGGTGTACTTGCTGTATCGCGTGCCGGGTTCCGCGATGGTCGAACTTCAATACGACGGCAAAGACTACGAGTTGCGTCCCTCTGAAGCGGCCGATCTGGGGGTCGAACCATCGGCAGTGAAAACGGAGACGACTGACGACAACACAAGTAAACCGTCCGGCCCGCAGGGACTGCAGTTGGAAGTCAAACGGGGCCAGTTAGCCATTGAAGTCATCGACGGCAAGGACACGGAAGTCTTCGAGGTGGAATTGACTCTGAGTAGCTCGAAGTACCAGACAGTCGAATTGCACCTCGGGAAGGATTTTTTCCTGGAGGGCAACGCCCCGCCGAAAGACGACGGAAAGAAAGGACGCCGCCGCGGCAGGCGTTCGCGAAAAACGTTCGTCGAGTTGCAGGAAGAGTCCATGAGTTTATTGACCGGCACGGAGTTTTTTGACAACACGTACAAAGACAAGCCGATGAAGGAACTGCTCAACGGCGGAGTGTCGATCAACGTCGAGCCGGGGCGGCCGATCACAGCGTTCTTCGTCTTTCCTAACCCGCCGTTCGAGAACGGCCTGGCATTACACTTTCCGGGTAAACGGCCGCAAGACATGGTCTCGGCCGGCGATGTGCTGGGCGAACTCCGTCCCGCCATTCCGCGAGGTGTCGCCAAGATTGCACGCGCACCCATTGTCGGCGATCCGGTGAAGGTCAACGTCATCAAGGGGAACATTCTGATTGACACGGGCGGCAAATCGCTTACTGCGCAAGGCCCCGGCGGAGGCCGGCAGTTCATCATGCTCAAGTTCGCGATCAACGGTGAACGACAATTCATTCCCCGCGATTACGTAATCCGCGATGCAGACGACACAAACTACTATCCAATCGCCGCCGCATTTGGAAACGCGCCCGCGCTGCGAATCCCGGGCGACGGTTACGATTCGGTCAAACTGATGCCGGGCGAGGCAGACGTCGTACGCAAGCGGAAGGGCCAGCTACTATACTGGCAATACTCCAAGCCCGAGTTCCTCGTCCTGTTCGCTTTGCCGCAATCGCTTTCGACGTACGATTTCAGCCACGGGAATCTCTTGCTGAAAATCACACCGGTCACCCCACCGATTGCGTGGAAGCAAATCCGCCCCAACGATTCCGTTGCGGTAACTAACAGCAACAATTCAAAACCGAAGACGGCGAAGAAAAACAGTACGACATCAACGCCGAAGAACACTGCAGCAGACAATGACGCGCAGGCCGCATCGAAAGTGAGATTTGGCAAACTGTTACTGAAAAAGGATGCCAGGAAGGCGCGGCAATATTTTGAAGAGGCTGTACAACTCGCACCGAAATCTCCCGCCGCGAAAGAAGCGAAGCAACTCCTCGAAGACCTGAATTAAATCACCACCAAACGAGGCACCCCGATATGATGGAACGCATCAAACTGATTGGCACCGTGATCGTCATCGTGCTTGTCGTCATCATCGTCATGGTGAATTGGAAACCACAGGACTTCAACCTGCTGGTGACCACAATCAATATGCCGTTGGCCGTCATGCTGTTCGGCACTCTGGCGATCGGTTATCTGTCCGGCATGATTGTGGGAAATCCGTTGAGGTTTCTGCGGAAGAAATCCTCTTAGCCACTCGATCCCACGGGGCGCAACCCGTGGGCTTTGTTGCACCCGGGATACCATATCACCATGACTTCACTTTCTCTCTCCGGGATGATCGTCGCTGCACTGCTTGGCCAGGGTGGCGAGAAACTCTACGTCGCCAAACCGTTGACCGCGCCGGGGGAATTCACCGCCGGAATTGAAGGCCCGGCTTGTGACAAGGATGGAAACGTTTACGCCGTCAACTTCGGCAAACAGCAGACGATTGGCCGCGTGACTCCGAAAGGCAAAGGAACGGTGTTCGTCACATTGCCCGGCAAGAGTACGGGCAACGGCATTCGTTTCGATCCTCGCGGCAATATGTACGTTGCCGACTATGTGGGACACAACATTCTCCGCATCGATCCCACGACGAAAAAGATCACCGTCTTCGCACACGAGCCGAAGATGAATCAGCCGAACGATTTGGCTATCGCCCCCAACGGCACGCTGTATGCCAGCGATCCCAACTGGGGAAAGAGTACCGGTCAAATCTGGCGGATCGACACCAACGGCAAGATCACCCGTGCCGCCGGCGAAATGGGAACAACCAACGGAATCGATGTCAGTTCGAACGGCAAGACGCTGTACGTCAACGAGAGCGTGCAGAAGAACATCTGGGCATTCGATATCGCCAAAGACGGCAGCCTGACCGGAAAACGCCTCTTCAAGAAGTTTCCCGACTTCGGCTTCGACGGCATGCGCTGCGATGCCGACGGCAATCTGTACGTCACACGGTACGGCAAAGGAACCGTTGTCAAACTTTCACCGAAAGCGAAAGTTCTCCAAGAGATCAATGTGTTGGGTGCCAAGCCGAGCAACATCTGTTTCGGCGGCCCGGACGGCCGCACCGCCTACGTGACCGAGGTCGAGCATACGCGGCTCGTCGAGTTCCGCGTCGAACGTCCCGGCCTCTCATGGATTCGCTGGCAGAAAAAGTAAACCGGACTGTCGGTGGCAAATAATTCTTCAGGCGAGCGGGGGGTGTAAACCCCCTGATGATTGCTGGTTGCGTCCAGAGGGTAAAACGTCGTCGCCCCCTTAGGTTGACCGTTTTTGCGGCCGGCGCGCTATAAGACAAAAGGGGTTGCCGACGAGTTGCCGTGCGGCGATAATTGGAGACAGAGGCGTTGGCAATCGCGCACGGCAATATCGACTGATTCTTTGAAGAACCAGCATCAACCGTGGATCAATTACCTGAAAACATGACCGACGGGGAACTCGTTGCTGCGGTCCTGGCAGGCAGCGACAATGAGTTTGCGCATTTGGTGCGGCGCTACCAATCGCCGTTGTTGCGGGTCGCGAGAAGTCGGCTGGGAAATATCGAGCGGGCCGAGGACGTCGTTCAAGAGACGTTCATGAACGCGCATCGCTGGCTGAACACCTACGATTCGAAATACAGTTTTCGAACCTGGCTGTGGACTATTTTGTTACGGCAATGCGGCCGCAACCACGCCCGGCAGAACCGCAAACCGCAAGTTCACAACTGGAGCAACCGCCCGTCGGCGGGCGATGATGTTTCAGCCGACATACAACCACCCAGCACTCTTCCTTCGCCCCCCTCGCAGTTGCTTGCCAAAGAGCGGGCAGAACTGTTGGAGCAATCGTTGCAGGAATTGCCAGAGAGTGAAGCTGATGCGTTGCGGCTGCGTTTTTACGGACAGTTGAAGTTTCAAGAGATTGCCGACGCGATGCAGTGCGCCATTTCGACGGCAAAAAATCGCGTGCGGAACGGATTGGTCAAGTTGGCCGAAATTGTGACGGAATTGGAGGCGCTGGCAGAAGCCAATGAGGCTGATGATTCCTCCGGTCAATAATTCTTGTGGTAAAGAGTTGATCTTATGAACTGTGATCAAGCATTTGACGTCTTGACCCGTGGGCCGTTTCCATCGGGCGATGTGATCGTCGACGATACGGTTGAGCGCCATCTGGCGGCGTGTCACGAATGCCGACAACTGGCCGAGGCGCTTCGTCCGGCGGTTGGGATTTTTCACGAGGCGATGGCTGAGGCCGAATCGCTGAACCTGCCGGGATATTCTGGTGAGTTGAGTTCCGCCGGTGAGGGGCGGCTGCTGACGATTGCGAAGCCGACAAAGGTGACATCACGGGTGAGGCCGCTCGACATGCAGCGGCGCGATCGAAAGAAGGCCGCCCTGATCTGGCCATTCGTGGCGGCCGGTTTCTTGGGTTTGATTGTCGGCATATTCGGCGAGAACATTCACAGCCGCCTTGCCGATGATACCACTGCGAACTTCGCGTCGGCCGGCTCGCATCCGCTCGAAGCGCACGCCGTCAATCGGGAGGGCCGGCTGTTACTCGCCTCGCTCAACCTGTCGGCTGCCTGCCGCGACGCGGATGGAGAGTCGGGGCAGCACACCAACAGTTGGTATCAATGCTGCACGCGCTGTCACGCCGATGCCAAATCGGCGACTGCACCAACAATTCCACTTCCGACGCTGACGAGTTCCTGCGTCGTTTGTCACTCCGACACGTACCGTGCGGAAGTGAGTTGGTCAATCCGACCGTTGCAGTGGGACGCGCAAAGTTGGCGCGAGCCGCTGGAAACGTGAAATTGCAAATCGACAGCTTCAGACTGATCCTCGACGATCGGATAACTGGGGATGTGTTTTGTAACAGAGCTGTGTTTTGTAACAGAGCTGTGGCCGACTCAATTCGGGTTGCGTCCGCCACCGTTGGGGTTGCCGCCACCGTTAGTCGATGATCCCGTTTCACCGTTCTTAGCTCCGTTCCATGTGAGCGACATGGCGTAGACGGCCTGGTTGACGTTTTCGCTGACGAAGGTCACGCGGCCATCGACCCACAGCATGTTCACACCTCCAATATGCCCCGAGTTGGGTGCCGGCATAAGTCCTTCGGAACCGCCGCCCGAATGTGCCGCGGCGATGTTGATTGCATACCGTTCCAGGTCGGTCGAGAGAATGCGCAGCGAGGTTGGGGACGCCGTGTCGTTGCCCGCCGATGCTTCGCCCTCCAGTTGGATTCCATCGTCGCCGATTCCAAACGCGACCTCGCACAGTCGCGGATCCCCCGCGGCCGGGCTGCGACCGTCGGCATACAAAACAGGTTGTGCCCAACTTCCCGCATAAAGGTTTTCAGTGAATGCGACCGTGTTTGTCGCACCGTCGGCGTTCGTGACGCTGTTCAGGTTGACCTTTCGGTCGGCCCAGAACATGCCTGTTCCCCATCCGCCGTCCGAGGTCTCGGTGTTGTGGCCTTTCGTCGCAATGACGCTGAGGGGTACGTTGGGAAGAAAAAATCCGGCTTTCTGAATGAAGCCCACCCCGATTGGAGTGCCACCGATGCTGCTGCGGCCCGCATATCCAAAGTTGGCGACATAAGTCAGTTGGCCGGGAATCGAGGATGCTGAGCGGTCATCGGGACATGTGTAAACGGGAATCGAAACGGTGTTCAACGGAAAAGCAGGGTCTTGTTTGAGATCGTTGTAGACGTTGGTCTGCTCGATATATGGCAGCAGAGCGATTGTCCAGGGGCGAAATTGTCCGACGTCACCGACAGGAAGTCCGATTTTGGGTAAATCGCCATGAAAGACACTCGCGAACGAGTGCATCGCGATGCCCAACTGTTTGAGATTGTTCTTGCATTCGAGCCGCCTGGCGGCTGCCCGCGCCTGCTGCACGGCTGGCATAATCAGTGCCACCAAGATGGCAATGATCGCAATCACAACGAGGAGTTCAATCAGTGTGAATCCTCTTCGATGCAGGGGCCGCTTCGAAATTTGATGACGAGACTTCATTAGATTCATCTCCAAAAGTGGTTTTGATTGTCTGAATCAAAACGAAGTGCCACAACCTCGGTTTGGCCCGCTTGAAGGCGGTACCGACAATGTAATGCGGATAATTTCGCGAGGCAACTATTCGTATTACAAAGGCCGGTAGACAAAACGCAAGGCTGTTACTTAAATACACGAAATCCGAATGTCGAACGGCCCTGGAATCGAGCAACTGCATAGCTCGCGGTCTGCCACCCTAAACAGAATTTGCGTTGGAAGCTGGTTCTATCCTTCTTCAGTCCAGCGCCGGAATTTTGACTTTCGCCAGATAGATGCTCGTTTTCCCTTCGTGCGAGGAATAATAGCTAAGCCACAGCAGCCCTTCATGCCAAACCATGCCGGCGTAGCTGGTGTCGCCGCCGGAGGGAAGTTTGAGAACCTCGGTCAACTTCGCGTTTTCAGGATCGAGCCACGAAAGAGACGTTCGTGTGCCGCCCGGATGAAGTCGCGTTGCCGCCAGAATGCGACCGTCGGGCAACTGTAGCATGTTGGGGCCACCGATGCGAAGATTCAGGTCGCGCCATTTCCATTCGGTATACGGCGGTTTCGATGTTCCCAACTGGGCCATCTTGTCGCCGGTTTCATGTCTGAGCAGACAGAGTGCCGTTTTGTCTTTGAGAAACAGAATCTTGTCTTCTCCACAACCGGCCGGCGCGGAGACGTTCTTGACAAGCGTTTCAAACTTGCGACCGTCGGTCGATCGGTACAGCCGCAGCCGCCGTGTGGTGCGATCGCGTTCGGTGCTGTAACCCATATTGTAGGCCATGCCGTTATGCCACTGGGTCCGCCATAACCAGAAACCGGGATCACCGATTTGTCGACCTTTGTCCCACGTGTGCCCGCCATCGGCCGAAAACCAACACATCGAGTAATACCGAATCTTGGCGTCAGCGATCATGCCGGCGCCGTTGAGCATCAGGCGACCAAGGGGCGTCGCCGTGAGCTTGGCGTCGCGCAGGTCATACTTGGCCGACTCAACCAGCGCAATCGACTCCCATTTCTCGCCGTCTGCCGAGGAAATGACGCGCAGCGCTCCGTCGGGCGAGACGTGGGCCGTTCCTTCGCGAAACACACAATACCAGCGATCCTTGAATCGCAGCAAATCGGTAAACGCGTTGTGTGCCGCGCGATTCCAGATGAGTCTCGATTCGACGAGTACGGGTTTTTCGGCACCCGCGGGATCTGCGGCCGACAGTCGCATGCAATCAACCAACGACATCGCAACCAGCGCGAATGCCAGCGACAGTGTTGACCACGGTGTCTGCGGTTTTCGTATCACGGCGATTCTCCCGGGTGTGAAGTGGCCTCGACGACGTTAGTGGACTTCAGGAAAACAATGCGACTCGTCATCGAGCGCCGAATCTCTGTTTGTCATGTTAGCCGATGCGCGGAAGAGAATGTACGCGAAACCGATGTCGTTGCTGTTAACTCCATTGCCGTTCCCGTTTCACACGTCACACTCAAATCGATAGAATGACCCACAGATTTCGTCCCACCGTGTTTGCTGTGAGCGTTACGTTGAGGCATTTCACCGATTCCGCGCGTTGGCCGTTTTAGAAAACGAACAGGGAGTTCTGTTGTGAATATCGCCTCTCGGCACACCCGGGTGAGGGTCGAACAGGATCACTTCATTCCGGTTTCCAAGAACAGGCTGGTCGAGACTCTTCTGCAGAAACTCGACGATTCTCAGCGGAAGCAGCGATTTGAAGCCTTCTGTCGTCTGATCGAAGCGACTTACCATTTCGAACACCACCAGATGAGCCAGGAACTCAAGCAGGATTTCCGGCTCTTTGATTCGGACAACAGCCACAGCGAGATCGCCCAACTGACGGGTGAGCAGATCGAACAGGTCGAAGATCGGTTTCTGGCGAACTTCAGGAAGCTGATGGAGAAGGCCAATTTCCGGCTGCTCAGTCAGTCGGACATCGATGTGGCCGAAGCCGAGGAGTACTTGTTCTCACTTCCCGTGCAGGTCGATTGGGATAAATTAGATCGGGAAATGCTCGGCCGGTTCCTGGAGAAGCAACCCGCCGCGATCGACAGCACCCCACCGCCGCGCTTCGCCGAGAGAATATTGATCTTTCATCGCGGCGTGGGAGTGGACAAGACGAGCGGATTCCTGATTCTCCAGAAGGTGGACTTCCTGGTGAGTCGGCTGCTGGAATGGATCACGAAACCCTTCGCGCGCCGGGCAACTCGTGAATCCGCCTCGCAGAACGAGAGCCAGCCCGACACGAATGTTGAAGCGATCCCCGCCGCTGCAAAAATCCAGGACAATTGCGTATTCGAAGACCGCTACGTCGAACGGATTAACTTGCGCAGTACCGGTGTCAGTTTCCGATCGCTGTTCAATCGAACGCTGATGCAGGAGCCGACCTTCAAGGAACTGGTCATTCTCTTCCGATTCGCAGCATCTCCGGCGACAGAAGCAGAAGAAACGCCCCCGGAAGAACATGGAAAAGTTTTCGTCAAGGCGTTCCGCGACATTCCGATGGCCGATCTGGAAGTCGTGTTCCCCGCAAAGCGCATCTCGATGGAACTGGTCGATCGGATCAAGTTGATCGTCATCGGCGGGATGGGAGTTGTGATGGTGTTGTTCAAGCTGATCTTCACCGCAGCCCTTAACCCACTATTGCTGCTGGCAACCCTGTTTAGTGTGGGCGGCTATGCAGGAAAAATCTTCGTCGGATTCAAGGCGGCAAAGGACCGCTACCACAATCTGGTCACGCAATCGCTATACCACAAGAATCTGGATAATGACCTGGGGGTCATCTTCTATGTTGTCGATGCGTTGGAGGCGCAAGAGTTTAATGAAGCCGTGCTGGCCTACTTTTGCCTGTTGCAGGGCGGAGAAATGAAGCAGGATCAACTCGACTCTTGCTGCGAGCGTTTCCTTCAGCAGCACTTCGACGTGGAAGTGAACTTCGAAGTGCACGACGCTCTTGGGAAGCTTGTCCGTGAGAAACTCGTCGATCAGACGGGAGACAGTTACCGCGCACTGCCGCTGGCCGAAGCACTCAAGCAGCTCGACAGCAACTGGGACAACCTCTTCAAGTACCACGGCGTCGACGATTGACGGCCGCACACCTGAATGCGGCAGGTTCACCGAGGTTCCAACTGAACCTGTAAGACGTGATCGAGTTGCGACAGATTATCGACCAGAGCGCTGGAAGGTGCCTCGTCGAGTTGCAGCGTGCAACAGGCGGCACCGGCGCCTTCGAAGATCGCATTGTCCATTTCTTCAACGTTAATGTCCGCTTCGCGCAGTGCATCCAAAACACCGGCAAGCACTCCCACGCGATTGTAGTGTCGGATCACAAGCGAGTGCGTGGCCGACGTTCGAGCGCATACATTCACGACGTTTGGCGGGCGTCCCGTTTCGCGAAATGTGTTGATGATCACCACGACTTCGGCGGCAATCGCTTCCGATGCCTGTTGGGTGGACGCTCCGATGTGCGGCGTGCAAGTCACGCTGCCCGCAAGATCCGTGTCGGCGAACTCCGCGACGCCGGCACCGGGTTCGTCTTCAAACACATCCAGCCCAACTCGCAATCCTTTTTTGCGAATCGCTTCCTTGAGAGCGGCAGTCTCCACCAACTCACCACGCGACGTATTCACCACAATCGCGCCGTCGGACATCGCTTCTAAGAACTCTGCATCGACGAGGCTCCTGGTTTCTGCCGTTGTGGCCAGGTGAATCGTCACGGCATCGCAGGCCCTGGCGACAGCTAATGGCGATTCGGCAAACTGCACACCGAGGGTGTCGGCACATTCGCTCGTCAGGCTACGGCTCCACGCAATCACGTTCATTTCCAGTCCGTGAGCGCGACGTGCAACGGCCCGGCCAATCATTCCCATTCCCAGAATTCCAAGTGTCCGTCCCTTCAAGCCTCGCGCGCCGCTGTATTTCTTCTTATTCCAATGGCCCGAACGAAGTTCGGCCGTGGCGTCGGCGATGCGGCGGTCACAGGCAATCAACAGGCCAATTGCGAGTTCCGCAACCGCGTCGCTGTTGCGGCCGGGACAATTCGTGACGTAGATGCCGCCTGCGCTCGCTGCCGCAACGTCGATTGTGTTGACTCCCGCACCGGCGCGAACAATCAGCGACAAACTGTCGGAGGCGGAAATTGTATCGGAAGTGACTTTGGTCGAACGAACGACGAGAACGTTGAAGCCTCCGATCGCGGCGGGAAGTTCATCGGCGGAAAGATCGGGGCGAAAGTCGGCATTCAACCCAGCGACCTTCAAGGCAGCCAAAGCCTGCTCAGAAAGCTTGTCGGCAATCAGAATCTTCATCCGTTTTCTCCTGACTAAAATGACTGGCCAACTGAGTATTGCGTGCCGACGGCGAAAACACCAACCCCACTGCAATCGGACGGAGTCCGGAGTTTGGCAACATCCAGCACACCACACCGGTACGAAGACTCTTCCCGGCACGGCTTCTCTGGCTAGGAATCAGAATGCGCGATAGACTTAGTCGTCGCATCACCTCAGTCTCTCACAATGTCAGGTGATGTTTGCAACTCACCAAACCGCCATCTCGCGGTCGCCGTTCACTCCCCTGGCCTGTGGCGGCAGGGCATTGAGACGGAACGATAATGCAGATCAATTGGACGACTCGGCATGCTTTGGGTTTGATCGCGACCGCTCCCGTTCTGGCCTCAATCGTCGGAAGCATTTTCAATATCTGGTACAACGTCACCCATGTGGAACCGCTGCTTTTACCGGAACAAGACAAGCTCTTCGCGCAATCTATCTTGTATTACAATGTTCTTTGTTACCCGGTTCTGGGTGCGATCTGGATTGGCTCGGTCTTCTCGATAAGTAAGCCATTTCGGGCGATCATTGACGGTGGCAAAGTCGATCCTGAGTCACTCGCTAAGGCGCGAGTTCGCACAATCAATTTGCCATGGCACTTTGGAGCCATAGCCGCCTTGGGTTGGATCATTTGTATTCCTTCTCTGCTATTCGGATTGCAACAAAGTCCGGAGCCGATTGATCAGCGAGTCCTGTTTCATTTGCCAACATCCATCATCATTGCGGCGATGATCAACGTTACGCTGGCGTTCTTTATTGTCGAATTGATGACCGAACGCATTCTGTTTCCGATTCTTTTTCAGGACGCGAGCCCTTCAAAAACGCCTGGAGCGGTCAGCCTGCATTTGAGCCGGCGCAATCTATTGAACGCGATCGCCGCCTGTGTCTGCCCGATTCTCTCGCTGATCCTGCTCGCTGTCGTCGAGGCCGACAAATTCGAAAATCTCAACTGGTTTATGGTCTATGTTGGATTGGTGGGCATTGCGATTGGGCTGTTTTGCTCGTGGATGGTCAGCACTCACGTCATTGTTCCAATCCGTGAGTTGACCAGCGCCGCTCAGGAAGTCGGGCAAGGCAACCTCGACACGAAGTTGAAACTTCAGCGCGCCGACGAATTCGGCCCGCTCATCGATGAGTTCAACCGCATGATTGAAGACATGCGAGCCAAACGAGAACTCCGCCAGCGATTTGGATTACACGTTGGCCGCCGGACTGCCGAAATCATCCTCGCGCAAGACGCGGGCCTGAGCGGAACCGAGCAAACCGTCACGGTGATGTTCTGTGACATCCGGAACTTCACGGCTCGCTGTGCAGTGACTCCCGCAAACGAAATCGTACCACTACTGAATCGCTTCCTGACAGTGATGGTCGATGTCGTTGAGAACCAGCACCACGGTAACGTCAACAAATTCCTGGGCGACGGTTTCATGGCCTTGTTCGGCATCGGCGAACAACAGGCCGATCACAATTCCAACGCGGCCGCCAGTCCCACCGACCGAAATCACGTGGCCGACGCCGTCAACGCCGGACTGGACATGATCGCTCGCCTGAAGGAAATGAATGCCGAACTCGCTGACAGCGACATCCCAATCCTGGGCATCGGAGTCGGCATTCACACCGGCACGGCAATCGTCGGTAGCATGGGCTCCGACGATCGCCTGGAATACACAGCCATCGGCGACACGGTCAATCTCGCATCCCGGGTCGAAACACTAACGAAATCCGTCGGCGAGCCACTGTTGATGACATCCGCAGCGGCGGCGTGCCTTGAAGACTTGTTCGACATCCAACAGCTCGAACCACAATCGGTCAAAGGCCAACCGGTCCCGGTTGAAATCTGCACCGTCCGCTAGTGCATCGCTTCAGGGACGAGAGTGGGGATCGTGCCACAACCGTTCGTGCAGCACGGCTCAGCCTTGCAGTGGCAGGTCGGCGGAGCGACCGGCTTGTGACACGGCGGAGGCGGCAAGATGAGCGGCGGGACGCAGGAGCAATTCTCGACGACTATCTCAGGTGGGCAGCACTTCTGCGGAGGACAAAGGCAAACCAGTCGAGGAGCGGTGTAGCACGTGGAAAGGCAGACTGGCTGGCAGCACTGCGGCTCGGTCGGGCAGCAGGTCGACTTACAACAAGCGGACTCTATAACCGGGGCCGCCTGGCATGGCACTTCGGCCGTCGGCTGACAGCAGGCGGGTTGGAACGAAGTATTGCAGCCACAACTCTTTCCCCCACCGAACAGGTCGAGGATGTCGGCGTTGGCCGAACTCGATAGACACAGGATTGTCACGATAGCACCACAACAGCTGATCCACTTTAGGAAAGAGGATCGCCTGGGTGTCAGGTTGCAATAGGTCATTTTCAATTCCTGTGACGGCAGAGGGACTGTTCGAGGACACACGGTTCTCGATGGTGGTGATTTTTCTGATGTTAGAAAATGGGATCCTGGGCGGAACACTGTTCCTCATTATCGGCTGGTTAAAAACGCACTCTTAAACATCTCAATCACCAAAACCATAAAAGGTTATGGCGATTTTCGTAGCGAATATTCCAGGCGTAACGGTTGGAGAAAATGCCATCGACTTTTCCGGAGAGACGCCCCTCGGATCTGTTGAATCTGGTTGCGGTTAAGTAGTTTGGAGAGGGTGTGGTCTTAGGAACGCGAATGGGGATCGCTCCGAATTTATCGGCACCACTCGTCGATCCGCATGGCGATGACATGGTGGAATTGACCCGCCCGCAACGCGCTCTGCTGAACTCCAAAGGTCATTGGAACACCATTCCAGACATCGGGTTCATCTGACCGATCACAAAACGAATCTCCCAGTGGCTGTGGTGAACGTCGCCCAGCCGTTGGGGTATAAAAAAACAAACCCGACACCGTAAGGGTGTCGGGTTTGCGATTTCAGAACTTTGTTGTGGTCCGTCGTTCCTAGAAGAACAACTGGATTTCGGTTCGCAAACCGGTGGAGAGTCCATCGGTCCCCTTGCGGCTCGACATGAAACTCGAGATCAACCAAATCCAGTTTTGGGCAATCGCCCGTTGATATTGGACGGCACCGGCGACTTCGAAGTTGTCGTTCCCCTTACCTTCCCGGGCACCCACTTCATAAATGATCTGCTGGTTCTTGGTGTCGAGGAAAATCTGGTAGCCAAGAGCCGTTCCAACGGACGAGTTGGTAACGGTTGCCAGCGGTGGACCGTACAGGCCGAGTCCGGCAGCGGCAAACAGCAATCCGGTGTCACCCAACGGACCAGCCTGCGGTGCACGTGCCAGCGACGTAAACTGATCGACCACCACGAATGTGTTCCAGTAAATCAGGTCTTCGCCTTCGTGCGGCGTCACCGATATTTGACTGAAGAACAGTTCGCCCTGTCCGGTCGCGTTACCCGGCGAGCCCATGAAGGCCGTGCGAGCTCCCTCTCCCTCGGTTGGGAAAGATGCCAACAAATGGAACCGCGAGTTGTAGGTGTTGTGATAACCAACGAGCCGTTGGGTTGAACTAACGGCTGCCACGAGGACATCGCGTTGTGTTCGGTTTGGATCGTTCACAAATCCCACATCGAGGTTCATGGTGTTGTATCGGAAGTCACTTTCGGTAAACAGTCCGTACATTTGGGCGCGAGTGTTCGGTTCCTGCTGCGCGACGCGGGTCAGGCGGTTCCAGGCGAACACACCCGTCATGCGAAGGTTCAGGTTGCCATTGCCATACAGTGTATTACGCGTCACGGTGACCGCATCGATCATGTCTTCGTTGACCAACAGGCCGCGCTGAAACGACATCGCCTGGCGTCCAACAGAAAATCCGTAGTCGAGAAGCTCGGTGTCAAACGGATCGATACCGGGGAAGATTTCGTCCAACTGGCCTTCAAAGTAGGCCACGTTCAGATCGCCGTTCCAGCCGTCCAAGCCATCGAGATTCGTGCGACCAGCGCCACTGGTGAATGTTTTCCAGAAGTGACTGGTGTATTCTCGACCGATCAGCAGCGGCCGTCCTTCTTCTTCGTCCGTCGGCCGAATGCCGATTTGGATCCGCTCGGTCCCTGTGAAGTTCAACTGTCCGAACAATGCCAGCCGGTTGACGAACGAACCAAAGTTGAAACCGGCCTGCCCAGGTCCCACCTGATCGTCGCGGTACGAAACGCCGAAGCGGTTTGAACCAAACACCCACAGCGTCGGACGCCAGATGGCACCGGTCGGCAATTCAACACCTTCCGGGATGGTGCCCTGACCGAGGAACTTCTGGGGATATTCAATGATCAGCGGTGGCCGTTCCATGATCGGCACAATGCCTTTAGGAATGTCCGATACCCAACTATCATGGGGGTCGGTGAAGACGGTACCGTCATGCTCAGCGCGGGTCAGGAATTCCGAGATTTCGACGAGAGGCTCGTGCGGCATCTCGAGGAATTCCATCCACTTTTCCCAGACCTTCCAGGCGAGTTCCGGTTCTTCTTCCGGCAACTCATGTTCCTGGAAGTAGGAATGTTCGAATCCGGGATTGTCGTCGGGATGTTCGAAAACCTCAGGCACGCCATGCCAGTCGAGCCAGCTTTCACCTTCGGCGGCGAAGCAGTCGGGAGAGTAAATGTCTCCCTCGACGTCGTCTTCGTATGGCATCAACGGTTCCGGCATGGATCCATCGGGAGCCGGCGGGACGTCATCCAGAGTGACCGGGTCGGTAATGCCCGGTTCACTGAATACGTCGTCGATTGAGGATTGGGCGGAGGCGAAACGTGGGTTGCCAATCATCACTCCCGCCAACAGCGCGACCGATAGTAGGCTTGTGTAGTTCGTGCGTCTTGCGTGCATGAGACGATCCACTTCAAATTAGTGTTGTGTTTCACAGTCCTTTGGAGACACTTGTATCTTGCCCCGCAGGGCGAGATGGTTGTCTGACCTTCCACGTCAGTTCTCAACTGCATCCCCCGGTTGGGGAAGGAGAGTTGAGGCTACCTACCCAAACAACTACTCGTGACAATTAAATACGGAACCAGTTTCGCGGACGATGACTTGGCCTCGAACGATGGCATCGGCCACTTCTCGGGCGTTCATACCATAATCGAAACCGGTAAATTCGATCGTCTTGACGAGGTTAATCGGAATCATGCCGGCCATCAGTCGCACGTTGATGTAGTACGGACCATTACCGGTTAAGTTGCAAGCAGGCACACGGTACTTCGCCCAGCGATTTCCAAGCGGCTCAAGTATCTGCTTGTGCTTTCGAGCACCGAGCGGACGCCCCAGCGGGGTGAACGGTCGCAACGCAGGTCGGTCGAAGTTGAGCGGGTTCAGTGAGTAAGGAATCGGAAGAATCTGCTCACGTTCGCCGCCGCGAATGTTGCGGGTAATGAACTTCGATTGCAGTGAGAACAACTGACGATCGCGGGGAACTTTTCCGTTATGTACGAAGAACGAGTGATCGTCGCGGTAGTCGCCGTTCCCATCGAGGTCTCCCGAGCGGAAGACAACTTTCTGGTCGCGATCCCACACGACAACCTGCAGATAAATCGGACGTTCGCCGTCGAAACCAGTTGGTGCCCCGTGGCCGGTGGTCAGGTTCACAACGTTGACCTTGAAGTGCAGGCCTTTTTCGTCGGCATGCATTCCCTGAACATCGCTCAACCCAAATCCATTTTGCAACACTTCGATTCGCTTCTTCTTGTACACCGTCAGCAGGCGAAACTGCTGATTCAAAATCTTACGAGCCTTCTCGCGGCGGACCGGATCCTCCCACGCGGTCGGGAACTGGTAATCTTTGGGTTTGTTGCGTTCGAATTTGCTGCTGCCCCAGTTCTTTCGCCAGTCGAATTGAATCCACTCGGCCATGGTGGCCAATCCGTGAGTTTCATCTTCGCCGACTTCCCGAATCGCATCCGGATTGTGTGGGTACAAACCCGGGTGGATGATGGAATGATCAGGACCGGCAAAAAAGTGGCTGGTACGACGTCGCGGGGGAGACTCGGCGTTGCCAACTTTGGCGATTGGCTCGAAAAAGAACCCCGATGGTTTTCCTTCGATCTTGCCCATGTGACAATCCTGGCAGTTCAACTTGTACTTGCGAGCTGCAGGAGATGATTTGAATTCACTAAACGCGTCTTCCAACCGGAAGCCGAGCGGAAATAGTACGTCGTGGCATTGGCCGCAGAAGCCGGATGTTCCCAGTTGAAAGAACTTGTGGATTTGACTGTGTGCATCGCGTCCGCGAACACTTTCATTTTTCTCGGTCTTTAGAACGCCGTATTTATCCGGGTCGGCCAGCACTTCTTCGAAAACCGTATTGCCCGAGGGTCCGAAGACCACTTGGTTTTCACCACCAGCCACCAGATTCGTTCGTCCAGAGCCACGACTGTTGGGCTGATTGATGCGATGGCAGACGACACAGGTAATTCCCTCGCGGGACGTGGGGTGACGATCAAGGTTGCTGCCGCCCTCTGGTTCCTGCAATGCCATGCCCACCGGAGTGTGGCAGCGAATGCAGAAGTCGCCGAGCGTTCCGTGCAGCAGAATATTCTCCGCATTCTGGAATGAATTAAAGACGGGGCTTAGTTGTGCATAGGCATGTGGTGAAACCGACCACTCCCTAAAGTGTTTTGGGTGACACTTGCCGCACGTCTTGGCTGATGGAAACGGGTTGCCTTCGTAGCATTGCGTATGAGCTTCGTACGCGGTCGCGCCGATCACCTCTGTGCGACTGAGGGAAGCGAGGTCGATTAGGGCATCCTCTCCCTCCACAACCGGAGCTACGGGAACCGGCTGCAGTTTGGCCGGCTGTCTGGCGGTACGGGTCAACGGCCGGCTGCCATCCTGCGAAACTGCAAAATGTGCCGAAAGGCCTGCAACACCAAGAACCATTGTCGCTATCGCCGCCATGTGCGGTAGCCGTAGGCCTTGTTTCTTGACAACTCGTGGGGGTTGTATGCGCTGTCCCATCATCATTCCTTGATCAAACCTTCCAGAGGCTGTGGTACGGGCTCTGCCTATTGATTTATGGACTTAAGACGAACGGCCTTCGTTGGTCTATTCGCGGTTGTCGATGGCCCAAATACCATCTGTTTCTGCATTTCGACCCGCAACCATTTCGGTGGGTCATTCTGACTAAAGAGAAAACCGAGGTTGTTCGGGAAATACTCAAGACACAGATTGAGCAGGTGGTTCTGCCTTCCTCTCTTCGTCGTCAATTTTGGTATCGTTTTTTGCGGTAGGAATGGCAGATTCCGCTCAATCCACAGGATGCACGCCGAGTATGCCGTTACAGATTGCCTAGCCGTCACGACCAGTGCTGAAAAGATCAGCATTCGCCATTTGGCGCGTGGTCACGTGTGTCGCCAGAGCGGTCTGACGAACGTGGGCGAGGATATTCGGTTCGCGCAGTCCCAGCGTGGCAACAAGAACCTAGCCGTTTGATCACATTGTCGCAGTCTTCGAAATTCTCTCCGGAGATTGCGACCACGACGGCAATCATCGCTGGCGGTGCGACGAATCGGAGCGTCACTGCCTGGAAACAGTTGGAAGCGGATATCCGTGCCGGGAAGGTTACAAAGCTGGTCTGCTGGAAACTCGACAGGCTTGGACGCACAGCCTGTGAGTTGTTGGCGTTACGCGATGAGCTACTGCAACGGAAGGTTGACCTTATTTGCGTTATGTCGGGAATGATGGGTCTGGACTCTCCCGAGGGACGGATGATGTTCTCCGTCATTGCATCATTCGCAGAGTATGAAAGAGAAGTCAGACGTGAGAGGCAAGCCGCTGGGATCGCAGCCGCAAAAGAGCGTGGAGTTTATAAAGGCCGTAAGACTGGAACACGGAAGGCAAAACCACAACGTGCACTCAAACGTGGATGTCCATTTTGACGATTCGTATGCGCAGCGTGAAGCGGCTCGACGGTTGTATTCGCGGGTTGGCGTGCGAGCGAATTGAGCGGACCGAAGGATTCGGTGGCCACGCGACTTCGTCG
>Ga0115002_10000368_pt1 | contig 65101 bp, 69 predicted proteins | sample ArcticOcean_MG_C_8_FD_89576 | JGI IMG/M metagenome (GOLD analysis project Ga0115002, IMG submission 89576) | Marine microbial communities from western Arctic Ocean - ArcticOcean_MG_CB11_86 | ecosystem: Environmental > Aquatic > Marine > Oceanic | place: Arctic Ocean: Canada Basin | collected... | reverse complement strand
TTAAAACCTTCCTCACACCGGCACCGGCACATCGGGAAGGGGAGTTCTTTGGCCTGTGGTGCCTGGACTATACCTTGCTCCGTGATGTCATGGCCGAAACAGCGAAGACCGGGTTACGCCACTGTTTCCATTGTGAAAATTATCCCATGATCGACACGATGATCAAACGGTTATCCGCAGCAGGAAGGACTGATGGGCTGGCCCATGCGGAGAGTCGGCCGTCAATCGTAGAGGATACGTCGGTCGCCATTATGCTAAGCCTCGCGGAAGAAGCAGGTGGACCGGTCGAGGTGGTTCATCTGTCCAGCCCCCGAGCAGCGCAGATGGTGAAAGAGGCCAAGGCACGTGGGGTGGATGTCACCGCGGAAACGTGTCCGCAATACCTTTTTATGACCGATGAGGTTCTGTCTATTCATAGAGGGTTCGCCAAATGCAATCCCGCCCTGCGGCCAGCCGACGAAGTAGCCGGTCTCTGGCCTTATCTGTTTGATGGTACGCTGGATCTTTTAGGCAGTGATCATTCCCCATTTTTACCGGAAGAAAAAGAGGGTGAGGATATCTTTGCTATTCCACCGGGACTCCCCGGTCTGGAATCTATCGTGCCGATGTTGCTGACGGCTATAAATAAAGATCAGTTAACCTTACAGGACTTAGTCCGCTTGATGGTCGTTCGTACCGCGGAGATATTTAATTTGCCGGGGAAGGGTGAGATTGTTATCGGGCATGATGCGGATCTTACTATGGTCGATATGGATGCCAGGTGGACGTTCGACAAAGAAGCCTGTTTCACCAAGGCACGCGAAGTGATGCGTTTTGCCCACAACATGCCTATGCAAGGCAAAGTCATGCGTACCATGGTCCGTGGAGAAACCATTTATAATGATGGCAAGATCGTCGGTACCCCCGGTCATGGCCGATGGCTCAAACCGGCGTAGTGAAACTGTGGAACTATGAAACTGGGAAACTGGGAAACTGGGAAACTGGGAAACTGGGAAACTGTGAAACTACGGAATGGTCAGCAAATGCGCACTCTATTGGGTCTGGTCTCGATTGGACAATCACCGCGCCCGGATTATATCGAAGCCTTTCAGCCTCATGCCCCGGATGCTGAGATCCGAGTTGCCGGCGCGCTGGATAACCTGTCGGCCGAGCAGATTGAGGTCTATGCTGGGATTAACGGCGATTATCCTCTGCTTGTTCGGCTGGCTGATGGGCGACCGGTCGAAATCGATCTGTCGGTCCTGGCCCCTCTGGTCGAAAAACAGGCCCAGGAATTAGCGCAGGCCGGGGCCCGTTTGGTCGTTGTGATGTGCGCTGGCGGTTTTCCAGATGTGGCGTGCACCGCACCGGTCCTGCTGCCGGGGCAGATTTTACCAGCGGTTGTAAAAGCCTTATGCAGAACGAAGACCATTGGCGTGGTGACACCCATCAAAGGCCAGGTGGATGCCGCCAAATCGAAATGGCAGGCAGACGGCTTCCAGCCCCGGGTCACCTGGGCAGCCCCCCATCTGCATCATGAAATCGAAACGGCTGCAAAGACGATGGCGGATCCATCTCTGGAAGTTATTATTCTGGATTGCATGGGGCATGACGAGACATATCGAACCGCATTCGCCCGGTTATGTGGTAGACCCGTGGTCCTGGCGCAATCGCTCGTGGCCCGGGTGGCAGGGGAATGGGTGGCGGGGAATGGCTAATTACGATTTTAAAATTTTGATTGAAAAGAAGGCTGTCATCAAATGTTGCTTGTATAGTTCAATAACCATCATTTAAAAATCTCTCTGTGTTTTCCCTCATGATTTTCATAGCCTGGGCATCATCCAGATCATTGAGAATGCGGGCGATGGACGCGCCCGGCATGAACAGGGGGGCGTGAGATCCGTAAAGCAGTTTGGACAGAAGGCCATCTTCTACCAGTATTTTGATCGCGTCCATCCCGTCTAATTGGGAGGTGTCAGCGTATAGATGGGGCAAAGTAACCAGAGACTCGTTTACCGATTTTAGGGTTGACGTACTCGCCCCGCCTATAATAATCGGTAAACCCGGATGACGTTCCGCGGCCTCGACTATAGACGATACAGACACATCAGGAACATGAGCGAGGGGATGCTGATGACGCGGATCGTCGATACGGACCTGAGTTATGATCCCCAGGTCCGTATGACCAACGGAAGCCAGCACATGATCTGTTTCTGCCAGGTCATATCCGCCGTATCCGGGCAACAACTTGATTAACCGAACTTTGGTACACGCGATGGCCCGGTCCAATTCTTTCTGCCAGGTTGGCAACATCGGATCGATAATCGGCACGGGTATAATATCATCAAACCGATCTGACGCCTCATAGACCACGTCATTATACAGATGCGGATTGGGACACCAAGCGGCATCCAGTGGGGCCATGAAAATTTGATTAACACCATATCGATGCAAGGCATGGCGTACCGTGTCTACATCGCCTTTTAAGACTAAGGTATTCCAATGGCCGGTCCACGCGTTGATATCAATCATTTTGTATCCTGTCTCTTGCATCCAAGTTCAAAATCCGTGCCGCATTATCCCATAAAATCGCCTGCTTCACATCCGCCGATATATCCGCACCCAATACCTTATTCATGGTCACTCCGAAATGCCTGATCGGTGCATCCGATCCGTACACCACCCGATCCATACCTAATCGGGCGACCGCTGTTTCCACCATACCGGTCTCCGGGTCACCCCCTGAAATATCAACGACTACATTCGGTACATCGACAAGCGCCTCAAGACCTCGTAACCCAGCGCCGTTTAAATGGGCCATAATGATCTGAGCATCGGGATGCCGACGTGCCAGGTCCGCCACGTCGGCCGGGGTGGACTCTCCAGGCAAATTACCGGTCGTTTTCAGCCAGGCGTGTTGCAAGACCGGTACATCTAATTGCACGGCCTGGTCCATAATGGGATTCAAACCCGGATCGGTCGCCCGTCTGGCAACCCAAAGCTTAATCCCAGCCATCTGCTCACCCCGAACACACCGATCAATTTCGGCGACCGCCTCATCAGGGTAGGCCGGCGTAACATAACAGAAGGGCAGGAAAATCTCCGGAGCGACATCTCGCATGGTCAATACATAATCGTTCGCCTGCCGGCACTGATCGGGGGTAGGCTCATAAGGCGTGGAGGGGTATAGGGAAAAAATGCACATCTTCGTCACGCCGGACCGTTGCGCAGATTCGGTTAGCCACCGTACATCCTCCTGTACCGAAGCTACCGCATAGGGTCCGAAACACTGCACGGGGTGCACATGGATATCCAGCACGGGGCCATTTGGTAACAATTGTTCGCGTAAAGAGGATAGGGTCATAAAATAAAAAACCTGGCTGAATCAACCGGACGCAGTCTGCCTGCAAAAGTATATTTAAGATGCCCCACAGCTATGCTCCGAGGCAACCGCTTGTGTGAAGAACCACAAACCATGCCCATCCTATTCTTTTCAATCTACATCACTCAACAACCAACTTTTCTGGAAGTCGTAAGGTAAATGTGGAACGCTGGCCTTCTATACTCTCCACCCCTATACCTGTCTATATCTCGAAATATGCCCAGTACATTCGCTTTAATCTTCCTCCCGGCCTCATGTATAGCCCGGATTTCTGAAATTTAGGGTCCATCGGGGTTTTGTTCTATCATGATCAGCAGATCACCACTGGTTTCCGCAATGGTATTCAGTAGTTTATCGAATTTCTGCTGCATATCGGTTAGAGATATATCTGAAGGGATCATATCGGATCAACGACTCGCGTCAATGCACTGGTTAATCTTTTGCAACAGGCTATCGAGATCAATCGGTTTGGCCTCATACTCGTTGCAGCCTACGGCCAGCGCTTTCTCTCGTTCACCTGCCATGGCATGGGCCGTCAATGCAATGATGGGGATCTTGCCGACAGTCTCATCTTCTATAAGAGGGCGAATCACCTCATAGCCATCCAGATCAGGTAGGCTGACGTCCATTAAAATCAGATCCGGTGGGGCCGTTTGTGTCTGGTGAATACAATCGGCTCCGTTAACAGCAATCATCACCTCAAATCCTCTTCTAGCCAGATCGCCGCGGGAGCATATCGGCATTCCACTCATTGTCGTGAACGAGAAGGATCTTAGCCATGGCTTGTACCCTTTTTGCTTCGGTATGGTGCCGTAGATTGCGCAAAGCTGTTTTAGTGCTGTTAATCCATATATTAATCAACAGGTTATATTTTGCAATATACCTCGAGGCGGTACATCTGTAAAATGCTGTAAGCCGTCGAGCAACAAGTAGGTAAGGGGGGGTTACGAAATTCGCCTAACCGCTTATGGGTACCTCTTCTACTGACAAACCTTCGATTTCCATTATACGCAGAGCATTGGTTGTTGGGCATGGGCCTTCATGGAGCAGATAGTCAAACACCATAATCCCATCTCGGATCTCTTCCTTGAAATGATAATTACGAATGCCGGAATTCGTCTGCGCCAGATTAACCAGGTCCAGATCATGGGTGGAAATACACCCCGTGCCTTTATGCGCAGCCAGATTACGAATATAGGCCTGGCTGCCGATCAGACGTTCCCGATTATTCGTCCCTCGAAAAATCTCATCAATCAGGAAAAACAACGGCGGACCTTCTGTTTCCAATACATTGAGCAGAGCCTTCAGACGTTTGACTTCTGCGTAAAAATAAGAGACGCCGTCTGTGACTGAGTCACTGACCTTGATGCAGGTGAACAGGCGAAAAGGTATGGTCGTAAACAATCGAGCGAGTACGGGTCCCCCGGTAAACGCCAGGCAGAAATTGACCCCCAGGGTACGTAAAAATGTGCTCTTGCCCGACATATTTGATCCAGTAATGATGCTGATGTTACCGGTCTCCTGAATGGTATAGTTATGGCAGACCCGCGCTTTATCGGGTAGAAACGGATGGCCAAGGGCGTGCGTTTCAAAAATCGGGGACGCGAGATCCGAAGCCTCCTTAACATCAGGAAATACCGTGTCCGGATTTAAATATCCAAAAGTGGCCAGGGCACTGAAAGCCTCTAATTCATACCAGGCATCCAACCATTCCGGCAGGTGGTCCTTGACCTCTCTACGAAAACCTTGGAGACGATGTGTAAAATACAAATCCCATGGTACAAGGGCATTGAGGATCAGCCAGAGGACCTGTCCTTTTTGCCAACTGGCGCCCCCGGCAATACGGTCGAGTTGTTTGAGCAGCAAGGATGGGCGGTGACCTGCACTGCGAAAAGGTCCGCAAAGGGATTCGACCTGCGGGGTACTGGATAGTGGATAGGATTCGAGGTAGGTCAATGTCGCACGAAAAGGCTTCAGGACTCGGGTTAGCAGGGTGGCATCCTCGTCCAGTGAATCCATAGCGCCACTCCGGGTGCTATACAAGCCGAGGTAGATCACCACATACGGAATAAAAGACCACCACCACCAGGCAGGTATTTGAATCAACTGATGCAAGGTATAGAGCGAAATAGTCGTGAGAGATAACAAGCTAAGCAGCAAGACAAAAGGTTTCAGCGACCGGCCATCGACCTGCTTGGCCAACCATTGGAGAATGGTCTCTCCGTCCCAACGTTGGTCCATCGTTTCATCAGTCATCTGTCCATGCAAGGTCAGGCGATCACGGAACTTGGTCAGGGGGATCAATGCCTTTACGACCGTTTGGCGGGTCCGAATCTGGTCCGGCTCAGTGAGCGGATTCAGCAGCCACTGACTTAGTCTGATGCTCCCCCCCTGCGATGTGGAGGTATCCATTAATCTAAACAGCGACATCGCGCCGGTAATACCAAGGTCCGCATCGAAAGGGTGACGGTCATCTGTCTGGATAAGCGTAGACGGGGGAAGATCCTCCCATCCAAGGGTCATACGCGCCAGATGCGTACGTTTAATCTGTCGCCATACCTGATGTTTCCTCAGGCTAGTCTCTACCCGTTCGTGCAACCGGGCCACAATGAGAAAGAGCACCACACCAAGCCCGAGCATACCCCAGGCGATGTCTTCAGCGCCTGCAAAATTAACGACCACCGCCCCCAGAAGAAAGCCGGCCACCAGACCAAGCCGACCTCTGGAAAATCGACGACTGACCTGATCGAGTATTGCAATATGTGTTTCAATTCTGCGCACCTGCCTCTGGATCGCTTTAACCCGTTTTGTCTTGTTGCCTGCCATCTGGTATTGCCTTTCAATGCCTCATCCCGGTGCTGAAGCACCGGGCAAAATACATTTAATTGGGGACGGGACGGTTGTCTGGGAGGCCGTCCTTGCCAATGTAGAGTTCCATAAAACTGGTATGATTGGGATAATGAGGGGTATTGCCGTATTTATTCTCCAGCAGCCCTTTGATCCAGGGTTTCCGTAATTGATATACCAGCGCGTGCCAGAGAAATACCCCACCGAAATCAGAGACCAGGATGCCATCCGCGTCCTCATACATCTTTATACGAACATCCGGATCCATCTCGCCGGCGGCTCGATCGATGAGGGTATTAAACCGCGGGTTATTCCAATCGTGGCGACTGTACCCTTTCGGCTGCGACCGCCATATAATACCCAGCATACTTTGAGGGTCCGGAAAATCATAATTGAATCCGATAATGCTGATCGGCATCACCCAGTTATTGAGATTGTTCCGATAGGTGGTTCGCTCGACGTTTCTCAGTTCGATACGGATATTCAGATTTTCTCTCAGCATCTCCTGTATCGCCTGGGCTGCCTGACTGATGGGCGTGCCTGGCGAGGCATTGTCCAACCACATCTCCATCGGTGGAAAGCCTCTACCATTAGGATAACCCGCCTCCGCAAGAAACTGGCGTGCTTTTTCCGGATCAAAGGCCTGAACGTCTTTATATTTCTCTCCCGTATTACCGGGGAAATTTCGGGGCAGCATCGTATACGCGGGCAGCATCATATCCTGGAGATTAACTTTAACGAAAGATGCTTTGTCAATAGCATGGCCGATGGCCTTACGAACGCGTATATCATCGAAGGGCGCCTGTCGGGTACGGAAAAACAGATAAAACGTGGTAAAACCATCAAAAGACCACAGCTGATCTTTGACTTCGGGGTCCTGGGTGATACGTGCCAATTCAACCGGCTGAACATTGGCCAGGTCCACCTCATTGTTATCATACGCAATGACATCCAGCGCCCCACCGGAACCGGCATTACTCACGGAGGCGTTAAAAATACGGTAGATTTTTCGGAGAAAAGTAGGATTGTTTCCGTTGTAAAACGGGTTCAGGGAAAAACTCATGTATTTCCCGGTCTTCCATTCGTCCAGCTGATACACCGCATTGCTGACACAATTTCCCGCTTCCGTCCACCGGGCCCCATACTTTTCCACCTGCCAGCGTGGTACCGGCGACGAGGTAGGAAATTGCATAATATGAGGAAGATAGGCACACGCTTTTTCAGTCTCGACGACAAGCGTCAGATCGTCGATGGCTTGGATCCCTACAGATTCAGGATCGGGATTCTCTCGCTGATTGTAAGCTTTGGCCCCTTTGATATCATAATAAAAGAAAGCATACACATTGCCACTATTGGGGTCCAGCATCCGTTTGAAGGAATATTCAAAATCATGGGCCGTTACCGGTCGATTGTCGCTCCATCGGGCACCGGGGTGGAGGTAGAAGGTCCAGCTCTTTCCATCCTCGGACGCTTCCCAACGGTCCGCGGCGCCGGGGACCAGTTCGTTCTCATGGTTGAGTAGGGTCAATCGTTCGAATACAAAGGGACTACCGCCGGACTCATAAATCGTCATGGACACGTCGAGGCTGTTCGGCTCATACTGCAAGTAACGGAATATCTGTTGTTCCGGCGGCGCGGCGTCTGCTGGTAGTGGCTTGACAATACCTGGAAGCTGGTCGGCGGGGGTGGACATCAAATCAGCGGAGGTAGACGTTGAAGGATCGCCCGCTCCAGAACCGCCCCCGCATCCCATGAGAATCAAGCAGAAGACCAGAAGGCCACCCGATCCGTAATACATGTCACGTCCCATAAAAGGGCATCTCCTTATTGGTCGATTGAATCATCCATTGATTCGTTCATTGTACGGGAAATACACCCTTCCGTCAACGGAAAATCCTTGTGCTTGGGGCCTGACGACCCCGATACTGAGGACCGGTTTCAGTCGAATCGGCTGTTGGTATGTCACGATGATCTGGGTCGGGGTCTTTCTGGAAAACATCTGGTTTGAGGCGTACGCGTCTGCGGGAGGGACGGCTCTCGCGGAGTTGACCAGCTTTCCGTATGACTGGACGCTCCGGGGCCAGTCGCTATTCTGGGCGTATCTGATGATAGGGGTCAATCTGGGGGCACTGATCTTCGGATGGGTCATCTACCAGATCATAGACAGACTGACCGCCACGGGCGTGATTATCACGCTTGTTGGCATTTCCTTCACGATTTTTCAACAGCCGGTGCTTGCGGTCACCGGCGAATTCTTCGGTGTCTTGCTGACCCCGGGATTTCATAGACCGGACAACTGGGACCCGGCAGACCTCTCCACGGTACTGACCGCTATTGTCTTCACTGGCGCGGGCGGCTTCGGCCAGCTGTTTCTTTCCTATTGGATGCGTGACAAAGGCGTTGGCATGGCCGCTTATATCGGACGCATTACCAGCCCGCTGCGCACCGCACCTGAGGCGATCACCGCTACGGGGTATGCTTTTGAAGACAACGAAGCCAACCGGATGAATTTCCGGCGTTTCATACGCTATCTGAGTTTTGAATCGGGATTGGGAGTAGGTCTTAACCTGGTCACGACCATCATCATGTGCTGGCTGGCCTGGGCTCTGCTCCGGCCGCAAGGACTCATCCCGGAGGGTTGGGAGATCCCGGTAGTGCAGTCCGCCTTTTTTGAAGTGAGTTGGGGGGCGATAGGCAAGGTGATCTTTCTGATCATTGCTACCGCTTTTTTACGTGACGCCTGGCTGCAATCCACAGACGGCTTTGCCCGTATGCAGGCAGATTACGTATATGCCAATATGAAATGGGCCCGGCGTTTTCACTTCGGGTCCCTCTACTATGGTTTTGTGGCCCTATTTACCGTGCTGACCACCGTCACGCTGCCTTTAGCCCAGCCCGGCGATTTGCTCATCATCCGCGGGGTCATCGCCTTTATGGCTATGGGCCTTTTCTGTCCCGGTCTGATCTATCTGAACTACGTCCTCGTTCCCCGCGCCTTCCCTGCCTGGGTCAAACCCCATCTAATCCCCCGTATCACTATGTGTGTTATTACCCTCACGTATATTACGATTGGGTTGTGGTATGTGTGGGTGAAATTAACAGCGTAGGCCCTTTCAGGCGATCACTTGGAGGCCGGCTCCTCTGCATCATAAGCCGTATGATTTTCAGTATATTTCACTTCCTCAGGTGTACAATCAGGGTAAATCCATTTTTGCCAATTCTCCTGCACCCATTGTACGGATATGCCACCGTCTTTGTGTTCTGTCTCTTCTGGTAAAACCAGTTCGATTTCTCCGGCATGATATCCGCTAGTGCAAATCAACCTGAACTCAGCATCCAAACCCCGGTCAATCATGAGCATAAAATCCACCAAACATTCAAACGGATATTTAGCGAGGAATCGAAACACCGCCCCACGCCATACTTTCGGTTCTTTTATTTCATGAAGGGGTACCCAGGGTTTCATACGCCACCACTATCTTTGATGTCAAAATGAAGAAACCCGCAAAAAACTACGGAATATGCGCAGCAGCAGGTTGATCAACGGACGACGCGCATGCTCTATTATCTTGGACGTTTTAATAGCAAATCATGCGCAATGGGTACGAATTTTGACGCTGCATCAATCAATGATTTCGCTGTAAGTTGCTTGACGCCATAAACCTCAACTGAAACACCGCAGTCTTTTCTTATTTTATCTACCAGTAGATCAAAATCACCATCACCCGAGGCCAGCACAACGACATCTGCTTGCTTTGCATACGCCATCACGTCGAGGGTGATCCCCACATCCCAATCGCCCTTTGCAGACCCATCCCTTCTTTGAATAAAGGGCTTTAGTTTTATTTCAAACCCGATGGCCCTGAGTATATTCTGAAATTGCTTCTGCTTTTCATCCCCTTTATCAATAGCATACGCAATGGCTTTCACAACTTCTCGGTTTGAGGTCGCTTTAGCCCAGAATACATTATAATCGAAATGACACTGGAAGGCCTGTCTGGTCGTGTAGTATATATTTTGAACATCTACACATACGATCACTTTTTCCATAGCTTGGATGGTCCGTCCGGGATGGATCTGAAAAAGGCCGTGTGACTGAAGACGCCCCGCAGCAAGCTGCGGGATAAGCGCATCGCTATGCTCATCCCAATTACCCTGCCGCAGAAACCCTCTGTGCCGTCTGCGCCTCCGCGACCTTTAGCCCGCCCTCAATAATTTCCAGCGCTTCGTCGATCTGCGCCGTCGTGACGGTAATCGGCGGCATGAAGCGGAGAACATGAGAGCCTGACATCTCCATAAAACGCCGTTGCAAAGGGTCATCAAACTTGGTCATGGGGACAATAGGTAACCAGAGGCCATTTTCATAACAATAGTTTGTAACCGCCGCCACGCCTTCAAAATTCGGTTCCCGGCTTTTCTTATCGGTCACCAGCTCCAGCCCCAGGCAGAGCCCGAGCCCACGTGCTTCACCCACGATCTCGTATTCGTCCTGGATCTTGCGAAGTTTTTCCATGAAATATTCACCGACTACCCTGGCGTTTTCAACCAGATTGTCCCGCTCTACGATCTCAAGATTTGCCAGACCGGTGGCACAGAGCAGCGGGTCGCCCGCATGCGAGGAAAAGGGCATATACCCTTTGGCCACCGCACCGTCGGCTATTTCCGCGCTTGTCATCACGGCACAAAGGGGTATGCCACCGCCCAACCCTTTGGAGCAGGTCACAATATCGGGAACAAAATCAAAATGTTCAAAGGCGAACCATTTGCCTGTACGACCGAAACAGGTAAGGGCCTCGTCGGCGACCATGAGGATATCCCGCGCTTTACAGATTTCTACCATCCGGTGTATCCATTCCTTCGACGGGACGATCTGGCCGGCGGCGCTCATCAGCGGCTCGAAGAAAAAAGCTGCCGGCCTGCCGGAAGTAGACGTGTCTATGACATATTCCGCCGCATCCGCACAGCCCAGATTACAGCAGGACTCTCCCTTGCAAAACTGACAACGATAGGTGTACGGCGGTGGTACGAAGGAGGCTCCGGTGGGCATGGGGCCATAGCCTTCCCGCAGCATCCCCCCGCGTCCCGTGATGGATGCGCTGCCGTAAGACTGCCCATGATACCCGCGCATCAGCGCAATAACTTCGAATCGACCGGTATATTTTCGGACCAGACGCAAGGCCATCTCATTCGATTCAGAACCTGTACAGGCGAAGAAAGATTTTTGCAGCGGGTCCGGAGCGATCTCCGCCATTTTCTTTGCCAGCAACACTTCCGATGGGGCGATAAAGGTGGTCCCGACCTGTATAATTTTCTCTGCCTGTTCACAAAGGGCTTTGACATACTCCGGGTGGGAATGCCCCAACGTCACACACAACTGTCCCGATTGAAAATCGATATACTTGTTGCCCTCTACATCCCACATATAAATGCCTTCCCCCCGTTCCGGGACCAGAGGCGCGGTTCGCATGGGATGACGCAACAGATATTCGTTTCCGAGTTCAAGCCAGCCTGCATTCGTGGTGGGTAAATTGTCCATTGTCGGACTCCTTAATGGTTAATATTCGTTGTATGTTCAGTCGGCGATGTTCCAAGACCCAGGGCTGAAGCACCGGGCTAGGGCTATTGTCCTTCGGCGATCTGGTCTTTTTGCCAATCGAAATCTACGTCACCGGCATAAAACCGTTCGGGATGGGCGATGGCCCAGATCTGTTTGCGGATGATCCAATTTTCCGGTTCCATCGCGACCGCCTCGCGCCAGGCATCCAGCGCTGCGCTTGTATCACCCCTCCGATACGAGGCCATGCCGGTCTGAAAATGGACCAAGGCAATTGGGTCATCAAAGCCGGTCCCTTGCTCAGAATCGCGCGCCAGATGTTCGACGTTGGGACTTTCTATGAAGCGGGTGACGAACGCGCGGTCCGTTTCATGACGAATATCAAAACCGGTGAATTTAATAAAGCGTATGATGCCTGCTTCATCAATGAACACCATATTGGGAATGGCACGAAAACCAAAGTGCGAACTCAAGAGGTTTTCGGTATCCACCACGGTTGTAAATTGGGCGGCGGCTTTTTCAACATATGGCCTTGCGGCTTTACCACCCTGAAAATCAATCGCAGCAGAAAGCACCTCTACCTGGTCTTTATGCGTTTCGTATACCTCCTGCCAGCCCGGCAGTTGGTCCCGGCAACCTCACCAGGAGGCCCACATGTAGAGGATATACTTTTTATCCCGGCAATCACGGAGATTGAAGGTCCCACCGCTCAGCGTCGGAAGGCTGAGGTCAGGCATTCGATCACCGACGGCAAGGACTGCGTGTTGATCCATTATTGCCTCAGTTGGTGCGTTGGTTATTGGGTAGGTTAGTGTGCTAGAATAGCATTCATCTTACAAAGCCATCATGATGGTGTCAATGGTAAACTCTACACATCGTGTAACCATATTACGGAACCCTCTAATCGTGCAAAACACAATCCCGGATTCAGGTCTGGATGATCTGGTATAACCCCGACTGCTGCCCATTCAACTCTGGTATCTAAACGGTGGCACCTACGGCTCCGTGCCGTCCGTCCTACTTGTTATTCGCTCACAGGCCCCATCCCCATGAGTTCATCTGTAAACTCGGCTCTGCCAATCCCATTCGCCGGGCTTGGAGGCGGGCTGAGCGGATCGTGTGGCTGTCCATCGTGGACCGTTGAACGTCCGTTGTAAAACACCAGGGTTTTACCCAACCATTGGACCGGTCGGGCCGCCACAGTTATCATACCACAATCAAACCGCCCCTGTTCCCCAAGCGCAAGGATGGGTTTTCGCCCGTTCTCCCTTGACCATGACCACCCGTCCCGACTGCTCACAAGCTGTATATCCATCGTTTGATCCTCGGTGTGATGGCAGTTTATGAGCCCGCCGTAAGTGCCATCACCTGTTTTGAAGGGGGCCAGCCCGTAGAACTGCAAATCACGGTCATCTTGCTCATCGGGCTCCAGTATTGCTACAGGTCCCACCCATCTATTTGAGAATTGGCGACTGGTCCATATTGAAATCCGCCGGTGGATGCCTTTCAGGTTGTCTCGCGCCGTGGGCAGGTTCGGATTATATTTCCAGGTCTGCTGATAGATGAAATACGAACCTGAACTTAATGGCGTGGGGACGCCCGGTATAGCGTCGATCATGGACATCGCATCGTTGGCATTTGTGATGATGGGACGCTGGAATAGTGGATTCCAACGTATGCCATCGACGCTTACCGCCAGGCAGATGCCGGCCGGACCAGATTCATCCGGTCGGTCCCAATACACCATTTTCCATCGCTGCGTCGGATCGCTCTCTTGCTCATCTCTGAGCACGGTCGTCGGCATGAACATACCCCATGCAGGCGGATGCCCCGATGATCGCATGACTATATTTGTGCCATCGCCGACATCCTGTTTTGACCAGGTATGACCGTCCGAAGACCGAGCCAGGCACAGTATATTCTTCACAGGATTTTCACGAAACCGGGCCATATAGTATAACCGAAGTTCGTTAGCTTCCTCGTCTGGCACCACAGCCACAGCGGACAGCGAACCACCCTCTTCCCAGGCTTTATCCGGTATGATGACCGGGTGGGTTGATCTGTTTAAAAACATGGCATATCCTTTATGAAGACTCCCCGTAGCAAGCTACGGGACCACCGTATGCGAGATCTACCGCATACCACCTTTAACTCGCTTGCGTGAAGTACCGCAAGCTATATTTGAAAGCCCTGCTCGCTTATCCCTCGCAGCAAGCTGAGGGGTATAAGCATCGCTGTGCTGATCATCCTTCTCGGGGGAGACTTCACGCAAGATCTCACGGAGAGAGCTGGTTACAGGGTCGATGTTTTCATGTTGGTTTTCTTCAGCATCCAGTATGGCAAAATAATGGGCCACCATCTGAGAGACCGATTTGCCGCGTCGGCGCCCATGTTGTTTGGCCCGCTCGATAAGAACTGCTTCTATGCGTCGCGTTAGTTTGGTCTGCATATCCCCTCCTTCCAAGGCTATGACGTACATCTTTTATAATTTTATACGTCATTTCAATTATTGCCAATATATTTCCATCTCGACCTGATCTTACGCAGGTCCGTCCCCCGTATAAAATGGCATAAGCTGCTTGTCTCTATTCTGAATCCGCATATAATAGAATGATTATCATACTGATATTATATTACGGCAGCCAAAAGATGCCGAATCCCTAAACCGTGGCCCCCTGGTGGGTGTCACCATCCTGGAGAATCTATGAAAACCTACCGCGTCGGTATCATCGGCCTGGGCCGTATGGGCAGCACGATCGACGACGAGGGGCACAGCCCTCTGCCTTATTCTATTGCCGCTTCCTGCCTGGCAAGCGACCGACTGGAGATCGCAGCCGGATGCGACCTGAACGCAGAACGACGTGAGGCGTTCAAAGGACGGTGGGGCGTAGAGGCGCTCTATGAAGATTATATGGACATGGTCGAGCAGGAGAAGCCCGACCTCGTCGCGATTTGTACCACCGCTTCCGGGCTTCAGAAACCGGCCAATAAAGCCCCTGACGCTAGGTTCCGGGGGGATTCCCATGTCGACCTGTCCGTCGCACTGGCAGAGGCCGGTGTGCCGATGCTCTATGTTGAAAAAGCGGTGGCCAGTTCCATGGCCGGGATGGATGCGGTGCGGGATGCCGTTAAGAAACATCAAACTGCTATGAATTCAGGTGTACTTCGCCGGTTTGACAACCGATATGATGTCGTCCGCGATGCCGTACTCCGAGGCGATATCGGCGAACCGAAAGCCGTCATCCACTATGCGCAATCGTCGCTGATGCACGGTCATATTCATTCGATAGACACCGTATCCTGGCTGATCGGTGATCCGGCGATCAAATCGGTGCGTGGCGAAATTATCCCACGGGATTATGTCATCGAAAATAATCATATTCCTTATGATCCGGTTGCTACCTACGAGCTTGCTTTTGAAAACGGCGTCCATGCCTGGTCTGTACCGGCGGCCGGCTGGGAATTCGAAATTATCGGCAGCGAAGGGATTGTTCGCTCCATCAACAACGGGGCGGGCGTAGCCTACCGTACCGATCAGGGCGGCAAGCAAGGCAAAAGAAATCTTTGGGAAGACGCGCCGATGGACTTTGTCACGCCGAAGAGTACCGTCGTCTCCTGCCTGGAAGATCTGGTCGACGCCTACGAATCTGGACAACCGAGCCGAGGTCACATCGACGTAACACACCACATCACCGAAGCCTGCATTGCCGTAGCCGAGAGCCACAAACAGGGCGGCACCTGGGTGGACCTGCCGCTAAACGAACGAGATCTGTACATCTGGCACGTGTAAAGACGCAATACATGGCGTCTCACAGATGCCTGTACATCTACATGTTGGTGTGTTGGGAAATCTCAGGAGGAGTCATGAACAAAGAAGTCCGAAGTCGCCGAATGCAAAATGCGTTATGGGGATTATTTATCGGAGATGCGCTGGCTATGCCGGCACACTGGTATTACAATCTGAAGAACATCGAGACCGCATTCCATGGGGGCGTCCGCACATACGAAGGCCCTCCCCATCCTCATCCGGAAAGTTTTATGGTCGGTATGGCGTATCGCCCGGATGTCGATACCGCCAAAAAAATGGGCCGCAAGTATGACATCCTCCATGAGCATAACCGTTTCTATCAAACCACCTACAGCACGCTGGCTATTGATAGAAATGAACGCGAAAGCGAGCACGGTAACCCGACGCCCGCCCTCGAGGACCGGTACCATTATCATCACGGGTTGCAAAGGGGCGAGAATACACTTGGGGCCCATCTGGTACGCGTGCTTATGCGTTCGATTATTCGACAAGGCCGTTATGAACCGGAGGCCTTTCTCGAAGATTTTATCGACCACCTGACGACGCCCGGCAAAAATAGAGATCCTTATGCAGAGATCTACATCCGGTGCTGGTTTGAAAATTATACCCGGGGTTGGCCGATACATGCGTGTGCGGAACAACAACGAAATCGCTGGTCCATCGGCTCTCACGGGGGCCTGATCCGTCCCATGGTGCTGGCCATGCTTGCCATGAGCGCCTATGCAGGCCTCGGCCTGGCCATCGAGCACCAGAATCTAACCCACCGCTCTGAACTGGTTGCCAGCGGTCTGGGCATCCTCGTGCCTTTAATGGATGAGTTAATGAAGGGTAACCCGGTAGATGAAACCATGGCCGCACATGCCCAGCATATACACCCGCCCAAAGTAACCGGCGAGGCCCTGTTTAAGATCTACCGGGACCACGGGGGGCCAGGTAAGACACCCAAAGATCAGGTCTGGCATCTGCACATGGATTTGACGGAATCGCCGCTTGATTTGACCGAATTACATGAGAAATTTGAAGAAGCGGATGTCATTCGGCAGCAGTTCGCCAGCGCCTGCTACCCTGAACATGGCCTGCCGTTGATCCTGTATCAAGCCACGCACCATCACGTAGACGCCGAAGCCTCTCTGCTCGCCAACACTAATGCGGGGGGCGACAATGTACATCGCGGGATGATCATGGGCCTTCTGGTCGGTGCGGCCACGGATGAACTGCCTGATTATCTCATGGGCGGCCTGGTTGCTCACGATGAACTGGCTGACGAGATCGAGGCGTTTGTCAGTATCGCACTGAGTGGTCGAGGCATTTGACTTAACCGCCAACCTCTTTCCCGGAAGGGAAGAGGTTGGGATTGGGATTTAGGTATGTTTAGTCGGAATGGCGGGTGATTAGGCTTTTAGTGGCGGTTTACTTTTTTGATGTTTTCAGCATTCTGCGGTGCCTGGTGGCGTCCCTGATGCTTCACTGGTAAGCACGTAAAGCGCACCATCCGGGGCTTGTCGGACTTCACGGATTCGATCCGCCCGGTCCACCAGGAATCGTTCTTCAGCGATGACCCGATCCGCCTGGATCACCAGTCTGGTCAGGTGCGCCCCTGACAACGCAGTGACAAATAGGCTCGTACGCCACGCCGGGAACATCTCACCTGCATAAAACATCAAACCCGATGGGGCGATACCCGGTCGCCAGAAATAGGCTGGCTGCCGCATACCGTCAAGAACCCCCGTACCGTCACCGATCTCTTTGCCGTTATATTCGGTACCGTAGGAGATGACCTTCCAACCGTAGTTTGCACCGGCACGGATGATATTCAATTCATCCCCGCCGCGATGACCGTGCCCTGATACCCAGACCTCGCCAGTCACCGGGTGGTTGTCAAGGCCCGAGACATCACGATGGCCTCTTGTATAAATTTCCTGGGGGACGTCGGGATCGGAGCGAAAGGGGTTATTATCAGGAATGGAACCATCTGCATTGATGCGCAAAATCTTTCCGTTTAAGCCACTGAGGGCCTGTGGGTCGGCGGAAAAATCTCCTTCGCCGGTGATCATCAAGGTGCCATCGGGCGCAAAATGAATTTCCTGGGTTCCCTTCCCATCCAGAATAACCTCAAGGTCTTCGAGGCGCATGTGATCTTGGCTCAGACGAGCTCGTGCCACGCGCGCAATACCGGGCGCTTCAGGATCATCGCCGGCCATGGCATAATAGGAGAAATAAATCCGTCGAGTAACCGTAAAATAAGGATCGACCACCACCTCGAACCATCCAAACGAAGGATAGTTCGGGTGCTGTGAAACAGCTGGCATGCCGCTCAATGGCTCTGATAGTTTGCCGTCGGCACTGAATATCCTGAGCCCGTTCCGGCGTTCTTCGGTCAGAAGGATGTCACCGGTTGGCAAAACCGCCATCCCCCTCGGAAAGGAAAGTCCGGACAAAAGCGTTTCGACCTGATAGGTCGATGGTTCGGCTGCCGGGGCGTGGGTTTGCCCGACAAAGGCGGGTAAGGTAGGCAGGCGATCCACCCGAAGGGAGGGTAAATCCTCCTCCTGCGCGTAGCCCAAACCAGGCATCAAAATAACCGAAAGGACCACCGAAAGTATTATCATATGTGTTCTGTCCTTCATTGCGCTCATCCCATGCTCCATGGTTAAATGGATCCCGCTTAAAACCCGCGGGAGGGCCATCTATTTAGCTTTTTGCCGATCACCATCTAAAATATGATGATCCTATTTTATTACAAGATATTCCAACCGCACTGGAAGACAGATCATTGTGAAGATTCTTTATGGCTGAGATCATCTACCAAACACTCGACGTGGGCATAAATGGCACTTCGTGCGGTGGGTACATCTGCGCTGAAATCTGGCATGTCCCATTCTTCGACGGCGACACCCGCTGGGGCCATCTCACCCAAATCACACCCCATGGAGATCACCCGATAGGCGGCACTTAGCTCTTCGTTGGTCACCAGCCTCGGTATGCGGTCGGAAACTTCGATGCCTTCATCTTTCAGCAGGTTGACCACGACGGGGGCCGTCACGGCATCTGGCTCTGTTCCGGCCGAAGCGCCCTGAAACCGGAGACCCTTCTCAGCAGATAATTTCTCAAAATAGGCCGAAGCCAGCACGCTCTTCGCGGCCCCATGGGGACAGAGAAACAGAACCGTTTCGGGTTCTGTCACTTCTACCAATGCCTGTTCCTGGGGAGGTTCAGAACAAGCGAATATCAGGCTGATCAGGCTGATCACACCTAGTATATTGTATATGGGTTTCAAGTGGAGCTCCTTTGTATGTTTAACCACTCATCCTTTCCAGAAATAAATATGCCCGGTTCTCCGTGACAATTCCGCGGCCCCCTTGATTAGGGAAAAGGGCTTAATGATCGGCTAACCGGATATACAGGGCTTAGAAAAGATTATACCCGCGCGACTCAAGTTCAGCGTCGGTCAGGTCCATCAGAAGCCACCCCTGTAAAATGGCATCGATGCCTGCGGGCTCTACATGCGGATAACGTCCGTCAGCCAGGTCTATTTCGTGAATAATTTCCGCCCTATGCTGTAAAGCAGGATCTTCCAGCATAAACGCACGGGCCATGGTTTCGAAGGTACATAAATGTCCGACATGACTAAAATCTGCCTCGTCCATATCAAAAGCGATTTCCCCAGGACGAGCTATGGGGGCATATCGTATGTTGGCTCTGGCATCAATAAACCGGCGAATAAGCCATATGCTAGCCAATCGATCTACATGCGGACCGAGGGTGCGTCACCCAGGTTTTATTCTGATAGTCGACCTTTGATACCGCCACAATGTATGGTTCCAGCACAACATAGGCGCCCAAGGCCCGGAAGAGGTCTGAGAGACTTAGTCGATACCTGTATGCCCTCGGGACACTTGAAATAATCAATCTGATTAATCTCTTTATATTGTAGCTGTAATTTGCCCAATGCGTCCTTCACTATATTTTTCTGTTCCTCATCCAGCTCTTTTTAAATCTGAAGAGAGAGGGTATTTATGTCCGGCTCGAGCTTTTGATATTCTGCGCGCCGTGCGGCCTGAAACAGGGCCATCAACTGCTGGTCTGTAATGCCATCAAACTGATGTACATGCATAACCAGCGCCTGCCCGGCCGTCTGAAGAATCTCCTGTGCCAGCCATTGAAAGGCTTCGACGCACGACGCTTGTGCTGGCAGGACATACACCCCGCCGGCCGGTGAAACCGCACCCAGGCGTCGCAGGCGCCGCCATAACGTCACCCGTGGGCTCGAGCTTGCATCGGAGGGTAGTTAGTAAATACAATCCAGTCCATATGAGTCCTTTTCCCTTAATGTAATAATCATCACAATTAAAGCATTGTATATATCTAAACGGCAAGATATCACACTTCTCACAATACAAATTTTATAAATAATACATATAACAATAGATTGTGCAGGCGCCTGCACAATTCATCTATCCGTATTATTTTCTCTTGCCTCCTGGCTGATATAGGTTGATCTCCTACTTTACCGACGTGTATTATAAAAGCATCCATCCGTAATCTGAAATTCATATTCTGTCACAAGGAACACGCCCATGCTCCCCACAGAGCTTACTAAAAAAATAACAGCCTTCAACACCATCAACCCACCCGGACAGGAACGGGCTTGCGCCCAATATCTGGGCAGGTTGCTTGAGGAGGTTGGTTTTACGACCGATTATTATGAATTTTCGGAAGCCCGAACGACGTTAATTGCCCGGTTGAAAGGTTCCGGGGGCAAACTGCCGATCTGTTTTACAGGGCACATCGATACCGTACCGTTAGGGGCATCGACGTGGGTAAAAGATCCTTTTAATGGAGAGACTGAGGGCGATAGACTGTATGGCCGCGGGGTGTCCGACATGAAGGCTGGTCTAGCAGCTATCGTCACCATGGCGCTCCGTATCGCTCGGCAATCCACACCCCGTACGGGACTCACCCTGGCACTTACCGCTGGTGAAGAGACTTGTTGTGAGGGGGCCTATTACGTGGCTCAACAAGGAGTATTGGGCGAAGCCGGTGCAATCGTGGTGGGCGAGCCAACCTCTAACTACCCGCTCATAGCTCACAAGGGCAGTGTGCGCTTCAGAGTCACCACACGTGGTAAAACGGCACACGCATCCATGCCCGAACTGGGCGACAATGCCATCCACAAAGCCGCTGAAGCCATTAAGATCCTGCAAGCCTTTGATTTTCACAAAACCCCGCACGATCTGCTTGGCGCTCCCACCTTGAATATCGGCAACATTACCGGCGGTCAAAATATTAACTCTGTACCGGACCTCACGAGTATGGGAATTGATATCCGATTTCTACCGGATCAAACCGCTGAGGATATTCAAGCCCGCTTACAAACGGCACTTGGTAACCAGGTCGAAATCGAATGGATGGAACAGGCCCGCAGTATAGAAACCTCACCGAATAATCCCTGGGTCCAAGATGTATATCGCCTGATGGCCCCCTACATGAACGAAGCCATCGAACCCCGGGCCATGACCGCCTTTACCGATGCCTCGGCACTGACCCCCGCCTACGGACATCCACCGACCATTATTCTGGGGCCCGGCGAAATGGCTCAGGCCCATCAGACGGATGAATATTGTTTTATGACCAGAATAGAGGAGGCCACTGAAGCCTATGTGGACATTGCAAACCAATGGTGTCAGTAACGGGTTATGTATTCCTTGTGCCCGCTATCGTTGAAATCAAAAGGAGTTTTCCTATGACCACCTACCGGGCTGCCCTGATCGGCTGTAGCCGTATGGGCGCCTTCATCGACAATGAACTACCACCGGATAACCACCGCCTGCCTTACGCTCATGCCGCCGCGTATGCTGCCTGTGACCGGACGGATCTTATCGCCCTGGCTGATATTCGGTCGGACGTGATGGCCCAAGCCGGACACCAGTACCATGTCTCGGAAGAAAAGCAGTATCTTAATTATAAAGAGATGATCGATGAAGAGCAGCCGGATATTGTGAGTATTGCCACCCAACCTGAACAACGGGCAGAAATTGCCATCTACGCGGCAGAACACGGGGTCCGGGCTATTTATGCCGAGAAAGCCCTTTCCGCTTCATTGGAAGAGGCCGATGCCATACGTGATGCGGTAGAACGTCATAAGGTTCTGTTTAATATGGGCACCAACCGCCGATGGCATGATGGCTATGATGCGATGATCGAGGTTATCCAGAGTGATCGACTCGGTGCGCTTAAAACCGTCATCAGTCATATGACAGGCACGCTGTTCAACACCTCCAGCCATATTTTCGATCTGCTCTTCCGACTGAACGAGGATCATCCGGTTGCGTGGGCCCAGGCGCACTTACCGGATGACGATGAAATTTTTGATGGAGATGTTTTGTGTGTTGATCCTGGGGCCCATGGGATGTTTCAATTTGACAACGGGGTCATGGCGTATTGTCTTAACTCCGGCAGAGGCCTTGAAGTAGAAGCCGTATGCGAACACGGTACAGTCACCGCACTCAACAATGATGAGGATTGGGAAGTCAGAGAGCCGATCGATACAGACGATCGTGGACGGAACAAGCTGGGACCGGGTCCCTTCCCGGATTTCGAAAGAAGAAGCTCCACGCTGAATCTGGTCAAAGACTTAGTCCATGCCCTCGATACAGGTGAACCCACGCGAGGTGGCATTCATCTTGCCCATACGAATATGGAACTCATCTACGGATTCGTCGAATCCCACATCCAGGGTGGTGCCCGTGTTGACCTCCCTCTCGCTCATCGAACCAGACGACTCCATCGCCACCGCACACCCCGCGATCCTAAATACCAGCGGTAAGGCAAAACAACAGACCGAACCACAGGGAACACAGGGTTTCCGCTCTACCCCTCCAATGCCGGATGCTGCAAATGAAAGTCTGTCGCACCCTGATACGCTTTGGCCACGGTGAGCATATCCGCTTCACCATAGAGTTTGCCGACAAAGCTGATACTCGTCGGAGAGCCGTTCTCTTTGAAACCGTTGGGTAAACAAACCGCCGGATGACCGGTTAAATTCGTTAGAAGCAGGTTATTCCCGCCGTAAGAAGGCGTGATATAGACATCAACCTGATCCATCACTTCGGCCATTTGCTCCATGACCAACGTGCGTATCCGGTTGGCCTGAATGTATTCTACCGCCGGAATCATGCGCGCTGTACGGAAGGCATTGGGCCAGGCACCCGCGTTCTGCCTTACCAGGAGGTCATCCCGGTTGCTACGCGTCAATTCGTCAAATGCAGCCGCGGCTTCGACCCCAAGCAGAAACCCTATTGAACGCACATCAATCTCATTAGGTAGTTCAATCGGCCTCAGGTCCAATCCCATATTCCGCAGGACGGCCAGCGACGCGTCGTCGTTCTGTTTCCAGATGGGATTGTTCGCCCGCCTCGCTTCGAATGCGCTTTTGTAATACCCGATGCGCAGATGGGACATATCTTGCTGTCCATCCCAGTTAAAAGGGAGATCCATCAAGGTCGCATCCTGGTCATCTGGACCGTGGATGGCATCGAAAACAAGGGCACAATCTTCAACACTCCGGCACATAGGCCCGATTTTATCCATACTCCAGCTCAACGCCATCGCCCCATATCGACTCACGCGACCGTAAGTAGGACGAAGGCCGGTTACCCCATTACGCGTCGAAGGCGAAACGATCGACCCCAGGGTTTCCGTACCAATACTGAACCCAACCAGACCAGCAGCGGTCGTAGCCCCCGGACCTGCGGACGAACCGCTGGACCCTTCGTCCACATTCCATGGATTTTTTGTTTTGCCGCCATACCATACATCACCCATAGCCAGAGCCCCCAGGGTCAGTTTGGCGATCAGTACCGCACCGACGTCATCCAGTTTCTGAACAACGGTCGCATCCAGGTCAATAGTTTGATCTTTGTACGGCATTGCCCCCCAGGTCGTCTTATACCCTTTAACCGCCAATAAATCCTTGGCCCCCCAAGGTATGCCGTGTAAAGGACCACGGTATTTGCCCCGAGCCAGTTCGTCATCTGCCCGTCTGGCCTGCGCCATAGCCCGCTCTTCCGTGAGGGTAATGGTACATTCCAGACGTGGACCGTATTTTTTCAACCGATCCAGATACATGGTCGTCAAATCGACCGACCGCACCTGACCGGATCGGATCAATGAACTGAGTCTGGTTATCGGCCAAAAAGCTATTTCCTCGAGGTTGGATGGCGCTTCCGAATCTGGCACCGTACTTATCCGTATCGCACGTTTTTCTGTAGAAAAAGTCATACCGGGTAAAATGGGAGAAAAATGCAGGGCGGGCGGCACACTATTGTCCAAAGGGACGGACCGCATGGTTTCAAAAGACGCCGCCTGCTCATTCAAATCTTCTACCATCAAGGCACGCTCTTCATCTGTAAACTCGAGGCCGGCCATCTTCTCCGCTTCCCGGATCACTTCTTTATTGATGGGTTGATCCACAGCCTGAACCTTAGCCCAGAGTATACCCGGCAACAGCGTCGAAGCAAGCCCGATGCTACTGAAATACGCCGTAAACCGTCGTCGCGATATTTCCTGGCTCAACATATCAAAAAACTCACCCGCTGGTGGCATAATTAAATCCTCCGAACCTAATACCCGGTGCTGGAGGACCGGGCGAATGGGATTATATACATTTTGCCGTATAAAAACAACGCCCTGCGCTGAAGCACCGGGCTCAATTCACCAATTCACTTGTACGCGCACCACGCGCCGTGCGCCTCCCCTCTCCTACTTCTTCTCCACCTGCACAATCCGATCCTCCTCGAGAATATACGCGCTGAGTTTCCGGCCATAGACACAACCCGTGTCCAGACCGATAACATAGGGGGTTTGATCTTTCCGGCGTTTACATACTAACCCTGCTGGCGCATCGTGACCAAAAATAATCAGCTTGTTGTCCGGAAGATAGGCATCATGCCATCGGGAGCCGTCCAGATTACCCGTCGGCGGCCAGGTACGAATAGCTAAGAACTCATCACGACTCGTCCCTTCAAACCCTTTTTCAGGGTTTATCCCCGCGTGAACCAGCAGAAATGGATCTTCTTCGATCCATAGTGGCAAGGCTTCTAACCAGGGCATAAGGACATCAGATAATGGAAGGACTTCGTTCAGGGTGTGTTGCTTTCCCGCTGAAATTAAAGGAGATATTGATCGATCATGGTGTGACCCAAGCATGCTCAGCAGCTTGGCATCATGGTTCCCCATCACCATACAGGCCCCTGTCGTCTGAATTAACGTCCATATTCCGACCGGATCTGGTCCTTTGGTAAAAGCATCTCCGACTAAAAACAAACGGTCGCTGTCCATCTGATAATTCAGTATGTCCAGCAACCGTTGAAATGCTTCCGCACACCCGTGGAGGTCACCAATAAATATCGTACGCATAGGCTATCCTCTGGGCGCTGTGGCGTAGTTAGGCCAGCAAGCAGGATGAAACCGCCGCGGTCTTTCTGCCCACAAGCGCCTGCAGCTATTTAATCAAAAGCATCTTTCGTGTATTAACAAAGGTACCGGCTTCAATCTGATAGAGATAGATCCCACTGGAAATCTGTTGGCCATGGGTGTTGCGACCATTCCAGTGGACCGTATGAAATCCCACGGGCTGATCCGTATCAACCAGGACCCGTACCACCTGCTCCACCAGATTATAGATGGTGATACGTACATGGCTCGGCTCAGCCAGGGCATACCGGATGGTGGTTTCCGGATTGAAGGGATTGGGGTAGTTCTGTCCCAGCTCAAATGTAGCGGGGGGTTTCACCGTGAGGGTGACCGTATGCACTATGCTCACCTCGCCATTAACGCCCACGGCCTGGAGTTGATAGGTGTAGGTTCGGTTGGCTTCTACGGTCCGATCTTTATACTGATATTGATCTTTTTCCTCCGACAGAATAAGCTGGTCATTGATCTGTTCGAACGGCCCTTGAGAGGTAGCCCCGCGAAGAAGGTGGAATCCGGCATGGTTATTCGCCTGTGCAACCTGCCAGACGAAAGCTATCGCACCAAAACTGTCATCCGCTGTGAAATTGGCCAGGGTGACATCCGTTGGCCCCGAGGGGAAACCAATCGCCTCAGAGCTTAGGGTGCTTTCGTTGCCGAGTGTGTCAACGGCAGACACCTTGTAATAGTATGTATTCCCGTTTACTACCGTGGTGTCTACATGGCTGGTATCCGGTTGGACCACGCCAAAAATGGAATCGTTTGGGGTCGGTGTAAAACTGCTGACCGTCTGTCGATAGACAATATAGTGGGACAGATCCGTCGCACTGACCGGATTCCAGAACAGCGACACCTGACGCTGGCCTGAATTAGCAATCAGCACAAGCGGGTTAGTCGGCGGTGCATCCCGTGGGAAAGCGGCGACCACGCTGCTCAGTATCCCCTCGTTGTTGGCACTGTCTACCGCCGAGATCCAATAATAGTACACCGTATTATTAATAGCCGTGGTGTCCGTTCCGGTGGTATCTGGATGATTGACCCTCACCACCACAGAGGTTTGCGTCGAATCGGTTCCCGTATAGCGATATATATTATAGTGCGACATATCGAGATCGACATTACGAAGCCAGGTGAAAGCCACTTGATTCTCGCCAGACGTTCCTGTAAATGACAACGGCGTCTGCGGTGGCACATCATTGATCTTAAATACAGCCAGACCATCACTTAAATTACCCACCACGTAAACAAAACCATTATCTGAATTGACGGCTACACCATTAGGTCCATTCAGACCATCCACCGCCCCCTGGTCATCTTCATGAACTTCTAAAAAGGATAATCTTCCTGTTTCCGTATTTCGGGAAAAGGCTACAAGGGCGTCATCGCCATCTCCTGCCGCGTATAAATGCTGGCCATCCGGGCCAATGGCCAGCGAACTGACCAGACGGAGCCCTTCCACCCCACCCTGATTATCCGTCACCACCTCGATAAAGGTTAGTCTACCTGTAGCTTCGTTTCGGCTGAACAAGGAAATTTTGTGGTCAGATTGTCCGGCGGCGTATACATATTTTCCATCTGAGCTGAGCGCCAGATCCAGAGCAAACAATAAACCGTCCACGCCATCCACCCCATTTCTATATCGCTCTACATAGGTCAACAGGCCGGTGGTCGTATCCCGGTTGAATACAGCCAGCGTATTCTCTATACTCCCCGTGACATACACATTTTTACCATCTGGGCTGACTTTCAATGCCGTAGCATTGTTAATCCCATCCACCCCATTTGTGCCTTCCTAATGAAATTCAAGGAAGGTCAGCTGACCTGTCGTTGTATCTCTGCTGAATACAACGAGGGCATCATCACGGGTGCTGGCGACATATACATATTTATCATCCGGGCTCAAAGCGACGGCAATCGCACCGTCCAGGCCGGTCACACCGCCAATCCCGTCAAACTGTGCTTCTATAAAGGTTAAGGCCCCAGACGTCCCACGGCTGAACACAGCAACACCATCATCGAATTCACTGGCGATATACAAAAACTTGCCATCGGTACTCATGGCGATACCTGTCGCCCCACTCAAGCCATCCGCCCCACCCTGGTTATCCGAGTGGACCTCCAGAAACCTCATCTTATTCGTAATATTGTCCCTCTGAAAAACAGCCAGATTGCCGTTAAAACTATCTGTGACATACGCATTCTGGTTATCAGGACTTACAATCACATTTTGGGCGACGGAAAGCCCTTCTATACCTCCCGTACCATTAATTTCCGTTTCATTAAAGCTAATCGCCCCAGTGGTGCTGTTGCGGTTAAATGCCGTTAGTCCGTTATCTACGCTGCCCACGGCGTAAAGATGTGTGCCTTCCGGACTACCAGGACGCTGCTAGCCCCGTTAATGCCATCTACCCCCCCCCCTTGGGCGTCAAACTCCGCCTCAACAAAAGAAAGGGTGCCTGTGGCCGTATTCCGATTGAATACCGCTACGGCATCATCGACATTACTGGAAGTATATACATGCTCATTATCCGGGCTGACCGTCAAAGCAGCGATGCTGATTAAACCGTCTACACCACCGATATCATCCAGATGCACCTCTATAAACGTTAAAGCACCTGTGGTAGTATTCCGACTGAAGACCGCTACCGCATTATCCGAATTACCGGCGACATAGGCATGGTTCCCATCGGGACTGATCGTGATGTCCGTGGCCCCATTCAGACCATCAACGCCATTAGCACCATCTTTATGCACCTCTACAAACGTCAGCTGGCCGGTGGTGCTGTTCCGACTGAACACCGCCACCGCATCATCGATATTACCGGCGATATAGACATGTTTATCATCCGGGCTAATGGCTACAGCATCTGCACCGTTCAGGCCATCAACGCCACCTAATTCATCTTTCAGCGATTCAACAAACGTCAATTCCCCCGTGGTCGCATTACGGGCGAAGACCACCAGGGCATCATCGAAATAACCGACAATATATACATGATTACCATCAGCACTCACCGAAACGGATGCCGCCCCATTCAGGCCATCGATGCCGGCGATATCATCCTTTCTGAATTCAACAAAGGTCAACTGACCCGAGGTAATGTTCCGACTGAATACCGCAATAGCATCATCGCTGTTACCTGCAATATACAGATGTTTGCCTTCCGGACTGATCGCACCGGCAATAGCCCCGCCGATACCATCTACACCGCTTAGATTATCCTGAACCTCTTCTATGAAAACCAGCGTACCAGATGCCTTCTCTCGTCGAAAAAGACCCACTTCGCTGCCAAATGAACTAACCGTGTACACATACAGGCTATCGGGGCTCATCAATACATCCGTAGGGCCACTGAGCCCGCCAACCGAATTGCCGCCGTTTTTCAGCACCTCATCAAAAGTTAAAAGGGCCCGCCCCCACGTATATCCAGTCCAACCCATGAAGAGTATGGATACAATTATATATCGAAGGCACTTCCACCTGATGTTCATTCTGTACTCCTTAACCGGCATATCCTACCTACTCCCAGCCCTGGTGCATAGCATCAGCCATTCACACCATATAATAGGAAAAATTGTTTCGGTCAACCGGTTTCCACCATAAGCCCCATATTGATTTCCCTTGAGTCCCTATATTTTGACCGTTATATTCATTTTAAATTTAGAGATATATTTTAAGAAAACCCCGTAGATTCATCGTCTTTCCTGTATTTAGTTTGTGCAATAAAGCGTTTGTTTGAAGATCAATGGTTGCATATCCATGAGGAGACCGTCCTTGCGTAGAATTGGTATATTCGGCTGGGGTATTGTAGCTCCCCGCTCACGAAATATGGAAGCCTTTGCCAGGAACCTTGAAAAATCAGAAAGCTGGCTCGGACCATTCAACGGCTTCGGACCCAATAATTTTCTGGTGGGTGTTCCGGATTTTAACTTTGAGGACTACAAATCGTGGATCGACGCCCGATTTCCTTCTAATAGATATACCCGTCTCGTCGAGAAAATGGACCCCACCAGCCTTCATGCCATCGCGGCGTTTATCCAGGCCTTGGGGCAGAATGAAGGTCTGGAAGAAGAACTCCATCAGTTGGGGACGGCTGCCCATGTATATATTGGAACAGGCGTGGGTAATATTCCGACCATCAGCCGGGTTTCCATGGAACTCTATCGTGCCCAGAGAGCTTGGGATCGTTTCTGGGGTGACCCTGGAAAAAATAAAGCCCTTCAAAACTATACCTCCATGACACCGGAAGAACGTAAAGCGCATACGGATGTCCCGCCGCATCCGGAAGAAGCACCCGCTGCAAAAAGAGATCAGGCAGAGGAAACCTGGTATACCTATTGGGCCAGCCAATCGCCAGAATTACAGGACTATTTGACAGAGCTTGCCAAGATTGAAGGTATGAACGTAGAAGGCACCGTGGAAGCTGGAAAATTGAAATTAATCAAAGGAAAACAGCGTAGCAAACAACGACTTCAAGCCCATTGGGGCGCGCCTGAACCGCCCTGGGAATGTGTTTCACCGGATTTGATCTGGAATATTCACAACACCCCGGCCTCGCAGGTTACGATGATGGGCCGTATTCATGGTCTTTCCTTTGCACCTGTCGCAGCTTGCTCTACCTTTGGTGTATGCCTCAAGTTAGGCATGGACGCGATACGCCGTGGAGAGGCCAAAATCGTCGTCGTCGGCGCGACAGATCCCCCCCCTACAGCTTTGCTCGTCGGGGCGTTTTACAGGGCGCGTGTCTCCGCAGCTGATGGGGCGGTATCAAAACCTCTTACGGGCTTGCGCGGCACCCATGTATCGGGAGGCTCCGTATTATGGATCATCGGTGATTACGATTACATGACTGAAAAAGGCTTTCGACCCGTTGGTATGGAACCACTGGCCGTCGGGGTCAGTTCGGATGCAGACCACATCATCACCCCATCAAAAGAAGGGCCGCGACTAGCAGTAAACCAGGCCTTGGAAAATGCCCACGTCTCTCCCGATATGATCTCTACGTGGGACCTCCATGCTACGGCCACCCCCGGCGATTTTCTGGAAATGGAAAATCTGCTTGAAGTGGTACCCGAATCCGTACTGGTCACCGCACGCAAGGGGACCTTCGGCCACGGTATGAGCGCGGGGGGCGGATGGGAACTGACCGCACAATATCTCGGCTATGAGCGCGGTGCCCTTTTTCCTACCCCACTCTCCAAAGAGGAACTCAACACCGAAATTGGTCATCTCCATCAGCAATTCGTCTACGACGATGCCTGTAACGCACCCGCCGGGATCGCAGGAAAACTATCCATGGGCATTGGTGGCATCAACGCCTGTGTCCTTTCCAAACCGTTGGAATAATGAGTGCTAAATTTTGATTGAACCAACATCCCTCATTCATAACTCAAAATTCATAACTCATCACTCACCATGACCAACTGGCGTTTCAATACTCGATCAAATATAATTCGGCTGCACCGTACAAGTAGGGCACACATCCTTGAGGTGCTCACGCCGGGCTACCCAGAAATCATGCGCGCCTACCAGGGAACAATCCGCCTGGCCGACTTTGCCAAAATGCTCCTGCCCACACGACCGAAGCGTTCCGTGCAGGGTCTCCGGATGGACAGGACAGGCCCCGTTTCGGAAGGCCAGACCCAGCACGTCCTTCACCTTGCCGTCTGAGGTGACAACACGATCCGTATTGCCGAAGGCATCGATACATCCGCACGGTACCGACATTTCGGCCACGTGAAATGCCGTCGTGGTAAAATGTGTGACGCCGAGGGCGAGGAGATAGCCGTCGCCCTGCACCAGCCGCCCGATCGGGCTTTCAGGTGCCCAGATGCCGACCGCCACATGATCATCACGACAATAATAGGCGGCATTTACCCCGATAGCCGCCACGCAGTGGGTCGGATGTAAACTCCGTACAGCTTCGGTACGACGCCACATGGCATCCGGGATCGCCCCGTTTATCGTCGGTGTCGTCATGGGATTAAAAACCTGAGCCGCCCGGTGGTTGAACGATGGCATCAGTAAGGTACCGCTCGGTCCAATCACCTCAAGTAACGCGTCAATAACCGTATCTGCCCCACCGACGACATCGCCTATGTTGGCCAGGGAACTATGGACCATGACATCCATCCCGGCCCTTAGCCCAAGGGCTTGCAAGTCCTGTACTAAACTAGCTTTCGGTAGTTGTCGATCCGGCTCAATCAGCTTGACATACCCGAGATCAGACAGGGCCTCAAAATAAGACGCGACTTTGGATACCGATACCGAACGCTGATATTCGCAGGAAAGCGCCGTGGTGATCTCTTGAATATTTCGCTGCCCATCTGCCCAGAATACCGCCCAGTCCGATAGACCTGCTGCGCTGATCCGATGGGCGATGGTTACAGGCACATTAGACAGAGACGGCGACAGAAAGGCGATACGATACGGCACGCGTCCTGCCCCCGAAGACGTAGCCATATCATGAATTGAATCTGTAGGAGGTTTGGTTGTTTTCACGCGCTTCTCACAGGCATCCAGATGGTTGAGGATTTGCTGTCGGTCTCCCCCCCACATCCAACGTTTAAGCTGCTTGATAGAGGTCTGGTGTGTATCTATTAAATAAGCCTTTTCGTCTGACGAAAGCGCGGTGCCTGGTATGTCCTGACCCGCCGGGCCAAGCTTCATCGTCTGACCGGTCGTAGGTTCCAGGCCCGATGCGGGGTTCTTAACCCCTGCTTCAAGTATTGTGACCAGCCGGTCTGTTTCCATCGTTGCCAGTTCCATCAGCTCCGCAGGACCGGCATCGGCGAGATAATACAGATAGCCAGCCATGGATACTGCGCAAGCTGCTAGCCCTCCCGGACTTAATATCTCATCCCTCGTATCGCCAGAACTGTGATACGCATGAAACACGCCCTCATCGCGATAATGGGTCGAGAGCCAGGGACAGGGGAATCCGTATTTAGGATCGCCGGCCAACGTGTCTGAGGTCGCGACAAAAGGACCGTTGTGAAGGGTATACCCGGGATTCTCAAGATTGAGCGTCGCCTGGAGCATATATTCACCCACTCTGTCCACAAATCCAGCAGACATGGGGATGGTCGACCGCCACGTCAACCGACCATCACATATATCAGGCCTGGCACCCAGTGTGTCGAGACACACCCCGGCCAGAGGTGTCTGAAGCCGATTCACATGTTCCATATAGTGAAAAAACCCGTAGCACTCATAGGCATTGAGAAACCGGATCGTACGACGGGGTCGTTTGATCTGTCCCTGCGCAATCAGCCCTTCCATAATCCGTGCCATCTCGAGGCAAATGGATACGCCTGAGGCATTGTCCATAGCCCCTGGCTCCGCGCTGTGTGCCAGAACCCACACTTCATCCTGCGGGTCATCACCACCAGGCACAAGACCGCTCACGACATCATGATGTCCTACATATTTGCGTACATCAACCGTGACATGAACAGTTAGCGTCCCGTGGTCCCGGATCAGTTCACGCAACCGACGACCTTCGTTTGCCGACAAAACCAGCCCCACAAGCCGCGCCGGATCTTCCGAACGAGGGACCTGTCCCCAACCGAATTTAATCCAGGAAGTGGCGTCCTGTAATTCGAGTTGCGGCACATCCGTGATAACACCGATCGCACCGGTAGCATCAATTGTCTTAAGCATGCTGCGCGGAGCCATCTGCATCAGAATGATTTTACCATTCAGACTCCCCCGTGGCGTAGCTTCTAATCCCTCAAGGGAATCGATAACAACCAATTCACAGGTGAGCCCCTCTTTAGGCGTACCGCTGCTCCACTGGATGACGTGCCAGGGATTTTGTTTATAGTCCAGCAGGCGCTGCTTTACCGGATCAATAATATCCACCCTGGCCCCGTAAACATCCGAAGCCTCCTGTATGATCCAGCGACCGGTATCAATCCCTCCCCCGGTCTGCACAGGATATACTTCCGTCTTCGCCCCGGCAGCATGATATCGAGCCACTAATGTCTGTGTCGTCTCATGAAACCGATCAAACGAATTCCACCGATCCGTCGCAACGATCGCCTCTACATCCGCCATTATCCTCTGCCCGTCGGCAAACCTTTGCATTGAGGGCAATATATGATCACAGAAAGCAGTTATTGAAGGTGGAGTTGTCATATTATCATCCTGTAGACGAATAACTTCGATGGGAATCTCTGAGAGACGATAGAGACGACGATCATTGGTAAAAGACGATCACATCGGTTGATTAGTGGGGCGGCAAGATGAATCGCATCCAGCGTTTTGAAATTGGTCAGGTCAATAACGTCGCCAGCGCTTCCACCGTCGTCACCGGCTGCTGGCACACAAAGTTTTCACAGACATACGCGGTGGTTTTGCCGTCAATTTGAAGCCTGTTTGCCAATAGGGGGATCCGCTCTGTTGTCCCCGCCTCACTTGAAGCCGGATCATATAACGCCACCACTTTAAATGGATGGAACCCCGTATTTATTAACGTCAACATGGCCTGGGTTGTTTCGTCATCTTTAGCCCCGATAATCGCAATTTCCTTAGGTTGATTAAGATGCCACGCCAACCCCGATAACAAATGCCCGAATCCGCCCGGCGCCTTATCCATATAGTCGGAAAAGAGACCCAAAATTTGGTGGGCTTTATCCCGATAATCGGATTGTCCGGTAAACGCCGACAGTCGTAACAGATTGTGCACACACATGGCATTGCCGGAGGGAATAGCATTATCATAGGGGTTTTTTGATCGGACAATCAATAGCTCATGATCTTTACTGGTAAAGAAGAACCCACCTTGGTCATCGTCCCAGAACTGGCTGATGGTCGTTTCCATCATCTCCTGTCCGAGCGTAAACCAACGCGGATCAAAAGTGGCTTCATACAAACTGAGCAGGGCATCCGTGAGAAAAGCGTAATCGTCAAGATATCCGTTGAGCTTGGCCACCCCATCTTTGTATACATGCAACAGACGTCCATCCGTATACATTGTATCGAGAATAAACTGCATCGATCCTTCCGCCGCACGGAGATAGGTTCGATGACCGAACACACGGTAGGCCTCCGTCATAGTCCCGATCATCAGGCCGTTCCAGTCGGTCATGATTTTATCATCACGTCCTGGCTTAATGCGCCCTGCACGGGTATCAAATAAGATCTGTCGGCCATCTGAGATGACCTGCCTCAGGTCATCTGGTGCCACGCCCATCTCCACCGCCAGAGGTTCTGCGGCTGTATCAACATGGAGGACACTGGCGCCGTGTTCGAAATCCCCCCCTTCTTCAACACCATAATACCGACAGAAGAGTTGGCCGTTCTCTTCTCCAAGCAATCCGAGTATCTCCTCACGCGTCCAGACGAAATACTTGCCTTCTTCCCCTTCACTGTCGGCATCCTGTGTCGCGTAAAACCCACCACCGGACTGCTGCATCTCGCGTAATAAATAATCTGCAGTCGCCTCGACAATACGCTGAAACATTGGATCGCCTGTCGCCTGGAAGCCTTCTACGTAAATACGCATGAGAAGGGCATTGTCGTAAAGCATCTTCTCAAAATGGGGAACCAACCATTCCGCATCAACGGAATAGCGATGAAAACCGCCCCCGAGTTGGTCGTAAATTCCCCCATTAGCCATCTTTTGAAGACTTTCGGTAACCATGTCAAGCGCAGCCTGCTTGCCGGTGCGGAGATGCTCTCGCAGGCAAAAGGACAGGGCCATCGATCCTGGAAACTTAGGCTCTGTACCAAATCCGCCATGTACCTTGTCGAAAGTCTCTGAGATCCCCTTAAAAGCCTGATCCAGCAAACCAGGACTCAGAGAGGAGGTGCTGGACGTAAACTGTGCGACCTCGGCCAGCCGCGCCTGAAGCTTATCGCCCTGCTCTTCTGCATCCGCCCGCCGATCCTTATAGAACTGCGCCACCGCCTGCAAGATACGCGGGAAGCCCGTTCGGCCCTGCCGATCATCCGGGGGGAAATAGGTCCCACCGTAAAAAGGTTTCAGATCAGGCGTAAGAAAAACCGTCATCGGCCAGCCCCCGCTGCCAGTCATCGCGGTCACCGCATTCATGTATATTTCATCCAGATCGGGCCGCTCCTCACGGTCCACCTTGATGTTTACAAAATGGGCATTCATTATCGCTGCAGTTTCTGGATTTTCAAACGACTCATGGGCCATCACATGACACCAGTGGCAGGCGGAATAACCGATGGACAGCATAATTGGCGTGTCTTCCACCTTCGATCGCTGTAAGGCCTCTTCTCCCCATACATACCAGTCCACCGGATTATGGGCATGCTGGTGCAAATAGGGACTGGTCTCGTGAATCAAACGATTTGTATACGTTTCGTCAGACAAATGCTCTCCTCTATATATGAATGTTGATCTTAAGTTCATTCATAAATCAAAAATCATCATTCAAAGTTAAATCATTTCTTCCCTGATCATTCTTTCCAACGGGAAATCCCGCACATCGATGGGAAAATCAAGCGCCGTACGTCGGCAGGAAGATTCAAAAATACCCATGATGATTTCCAGAGCCCGCCGGGCATTTTTCGGATTTGATCGATGGACCACGCGTCCCTCTACCGCATCAATCAGCTCCTCTATTTCACCATGGAAATTCGAGCGTGTTACGGATAATTCGGGGGCATACCAGCCTCTTTGACGGAAGCCTGATAATACTTTTAAAGGCGGTCCTTCCGGGGTATTGACTTCTATGATACCATCGGAACCAATAATACGAAATGCAAACGCCTGATCCGCCCGTTCCCCTAATTCAATCAGGCCGACCACCCCATTACTGTATCCGACCCGGCCAATCGCCATGTCTTCAACCATCATATCCGGGTGGTTACCACGGCCTTCCAGGTTACGATGCCGCTCGATCTGTCCCATAACCCATAGGGGCTCGGCATCCCCATTCAGATAGTTAATCAGATCGATGACATGGGTACCGTTGTTCATCAGATCCAGAGAACAATGGCCCCAGATCATTTTAATCGTCCCAATTTCTCCAGCCTGTGCCAATGCACGAGCCTGTACCGCCTGTGGTGAAAAACGATGGGCATGGCCAATAGCTAAGGTGACCCCGGCCTCATCACAGGCCAACATCATACGGTCCGCCTCTTCTAAAGTAACGGCCATAGGTTTTTCACACATGATCCCTTTAACAGCATGCGCTGCCGCTGCTACAGTGGCCTCACAATGGCCACGCGGCCAGGTACATATACTGATCAGATCCAAGGACTCATTATGCAGCATATCATGATAATCTGCATATAGTTTGATCCCGGACTCATCTGCCAATCGCCGGGCTTTCTCTCCCTCAGGATGTATATCTGATCCAGCCACAAATTCGATCTGTGCATTGCCAGCATGTTTATACCCATCTGCATGGGCGCGTGATATACCTCCACATCCGATAAATCCTACACGATAGGTTTGCATGGATACTCCTGAGCATGGGAATTTTTATCTGCTTATGATACACAATAAAAAGACGCAACAGGTTGCGTCTCTCTGGCACGGTAACGTCTATCACTATACCGGCAAGCGGATGGCTAGGCAAGACAAAAGGCGGATCATCCAACCCGCCTTTTGTAAATCATCATTCATAAATCATCATTCATAAATCATCACTGTCTCAGTACAGGTCGCGTCAAACAGGTCGGTCCCCCACTGCCCTTGTAGCACATGTTGTCGCCGTCGAATTCCTCAACGCGACAGCCTGCATCGCGCAAGCGTTGTACCGTCAGGTTATTACCGCGACGAATCAAACAATGGCGCGGGGCGATGGCCAATACATTACATCCCAGAGAATCATATTCTTCATCCGGAATCGGTATCATTTTAATACCCAGAGCAAGCAACAACTCCCGGAAAGGGATCGGAAAAAGACGTTCATACACCACCGCCAGATCCTTATCCAGCATACTGATTATCGACATCAAATGGAGTACGGCCCCAGGACCATCCCAGTGCACCATCGGTACAGCGATGACATCCACTTCAAGCGGTTTCATCAGGTCCTGAAATTGTCGTATGCCTTCCCCATTAGTACGGTAGGTGAGCCCGACGGTCACCAAGCGCTCATTTAACCAGACCACATCCCCACCTTCAATGCTGCCAGGAGGCTCAATACGCCCTAATATCGGAATAGCCTGTTGCTGAAATATATCTTCCATCGCCTGTGGCTCTTCCATCCGGGCATCTTTGCCCATATGGGCCAGAATAACGCCCTGATCCGTTACGGAGGCCACCGGGTCATGGGTATATACGGAATCCAACCCGGTGCGATTATCTTCAGGTAAACAGTCTACCTCAGCCCCGGCAGCTTCCAATAAAGCCACAAACCGTTGATGTTCTTCAATCGCCTGCCCGAGATCCGGCCGGCCGAGATAGTCGAGCGCTTCCCACTGCGTATCAATCCGTTCGTCATCAATATACGCTTCCTGTGGCCGCTTTACCATCACCCGCTTCAATGTCCCCACCATGGACTGACTACCATATGTTTTCATAACACCTCAAAAATTGTTGATTGTGCTTTTTGTTAAAAAGAATAGCAATCCGCTGTTCCCGCAGCCTGCTGCCTGGCGCCTTCCAGGTCTGATTCAAAAACCTTAGCAGCCTGTAGTTGCGTGTTCCCGCGGTTCCGTTTTTCCCCCTTAACTTACAGCAATGTCAACGGACCATCGTCCTCAATACCTAAAAGGTGTTCGAACGCCGCCTCATCCAGAATTGTTATACCAAGCGCCTGCGCCTTATCCAGTTTTGAACCGGCGCGCTCACCAGCTAGAATGTAATCTGTTTTTTTACTGACACTCGATGTCACGCGTCCACCCGCTGATTCAATGCGGTCCGCAGCTTCATCGCGCGAATAACCCGGTAAAGTACCCGTGATCACAAATATCTCGCCGCTCAATGTTTGAACGTTATCCACAACAACAACCGGCATGGCCATATTAAGGCCTGCTTCCTTGAGTTTGTCCACAACCACCAGGTTTTGATCATTCTGGAAAAAATGTCCTATACTCTCAGCAATCTTGGGCCCTATTTCAGGGATCTCCGCGAGGTCCTCGACCGTCGCAGCGACAATCTGATCTATAGACCGGCACTGATCCGCAATTTGACGCGCGGCACGCTCCCCGACATGCGGGATACCCAAAGCGAACAGAATTCGGTCCAGTGATCTGGCTTTACTGATTTCAATCGCCTGAATGAGATTGTCTGCGGATTTAGGCCCCATACGTTCCAGAGACAGGAACTGTTCAGGTGTCAATGCATATATATCTCCGACATCCAGAACCAGATCATGTGAGAGTAACTGCTCCACGACTGCCGGTCCGAATCCATCAATATCCATCGCATTTCGCGCGGTAAAATGTTCCATCCGGGCCTGTATTTGAGCGGGACAGGAACTATTCTCGCATCGGACGGCTACCTCATCCTGAATACGCTTAAGCGGCGTGTGACAAACAGGGCATTCGGCTGGCATTTCAAACGAGGCCGTCCCTTCTTGCCGCTTATCGAAGTCCACCTCCACAACTTTGGGGATGACATCGCCACCCTTCTCAATGAATACCGTATCACTGATTCGAATATCTTTGCGCAGAATTTCGTCTTCATTATGCAACGTCGCCCGACTGATGGTCGAACCAGCCAGAAAGACCGGCTCCAATTCTGCCACAGGGGTTACCACCCCCGTTCGACCAACCTGCAATCGAATATCATTCACTTGAGTCACAGCCCGTTGAGCCGCAAATTTGTAGGCGACGGCCCAGCGCGGACTCTTCAGGGTCGCGCCCAATTCTTGCTGCAACAAAATAGAGTCGACTTTAATCACCATACCGTCAATATCGTATGGCAGGTCACTCCGCTTCGACGCCCAGGTATCGCAATAAGCAATAACCTCTTCAATGGTATCGAAACGTTGGGCATGAGTATTCGTCGGTATGCCATGGTTAGCCAGCCATTTTAACCGCTCGTAGTGGCTATCTAAATCAGGCTGAACGGCCAGAACAGCCCCCTCATCCTCGAACCGCAGGGCATAGAGAAAAACTTGTAAGGGCCGCGCCATCACCTGTTGGGAATCAAGTAGTTTTAACGAACCAGCGGTGGCATTGCGGGGGTTGGCGAAGAGCGGCTCTCCACGCTCGCTGCGCATCTGGTTCAATTGCTCCAGACCTGCATGAGATAGATATACCTCACCTCGAACTTCGATCCGGCTCATGGCAGAGTGATCTGCTGGAATTCGAAGAGGAATAGATCGAATGGTCCGCAGGTTTGCAGTAATGTTATCACCCTCCACGCCATCACCCCGTGTCGCGCCCAGGGCCAGCACCCCGTCTTCATACCGCAGGCTGACGGCCACGCCATCAATCTTCAATTCAACGACATAGCTATACGCTTCGTCTTTCCTGAGATTGTCCCGTACACGTCGATCGAAATCAAGTATTTCATCGGCATCATACGTGTTGCTTATGGAAAGCATCGGGATCGGATGGGCGACGACGGGAAAGGAATCATAGGCCGTCCCCCCCACACGCTGCGTTGGAGAATCAGAGGTGACCAGATCCGGATGAGTCGCTTCAAGTTCAAGCAACTCATTCATCAGCATGTCATAGTCATAATCACTAATAATCGGCTCAGCCAGCACATGATACCGGTGATCATGATCCCTGATTGCCTGGCGTAACTGTTCAATACGTTCTGAAGGAGACATCAACTAATCCTGATTGATCCTATAAAGCGACGCTGATTAACTGGTCAAAAACAAAACAGGCGGAAAGGACGACCTGCCTCCTTTCCGCCTGTTCAATACGTTTGCTTACATTAACCGGCTTGAGCAACCTTGGTTCGGTTTGATTTTTTGGATAACCGCATGGCTTCTCTCTTTTTCGTCGCCCAATCTTGCCACCAGACCACAATCGGGCTGGCCACAAAAATAGAAGAATACGTCCCCGTGATGACCCCGAAGGTCAGCGCCAGAGAAAAACCCCAGTTGGTAGAAGCGCTGCCCGCAAGCAAAAATCCAAGAACTAACAAAACAGTGAGTGAGGTCATCATTGTACGGTTGAGGCATTCATTAATACTTTGGTCCACTACGCCTGAAAAGCCTTCTTTACGCGCACGGCCCAGACTTTCCCGGATACGGTCGAAGACAACAATGGTATCGTTCGTGGAATAACCAACGACGGTAAGCAAAGCAGCCACCACGGGCATCGATAATTCTTCTCCAATAATGGAAAATAGAGCCAGGACAATCAAGACATCATGGACAAGCGCCACAATGGTACCCACACCAAATCGGAAGCCGTTGACCTGACGAAAACGCAGGGTGATATACAACACGATTCCAATAATGGACGCCCCAACAGCGCCCATGGCGTCTACCGCAAGTTCTTTACCTATTTTAGGACTTACAGCAGATTCCTGTCGTAACCAACTTTCCTCATCCCCACTCAGATTATCAGAGAACTCGGCTTTCAGGGTGTTCTTGACCGCAGTTCCGAGCTGCGCCTCGTTAAAGTTACTTGAAGCCGCCCGGACAAGCAGATTACCGTCGTCACCAAATGATTTAATTTCGCTTTGGCTCAAGTCCACGTCCTGACCGTCAATAGTCACCGTACTCAAGGCATTACGTACAGCTTCCATCTCAACCGGTGGATCAAAATGCGCCTCGATAAGCGAACCACCCTGGAAATCTATCCCCCACTTAACTCCGCCCCGAATTCCTATGGTCACAAGACCAATCAGGATGATGCTCCACGTAATCATAAAAGCAGCCTTACCGAATTTCATAAAACCAAAAGAAAAACGTCCAAAGGGGTTGGCCTTCCCTATGCTGACGCCTGTGAGGTGCCAGCGCTCAATCAGGGTGTCAAACAAAGTCCGTGTAATGATAATAGCCGTAAACATACTGATCATGATACCAAAGCCTAAGGTGACAGCAAAACCTTTGATGGGACCGGTACCGAATTCATACAAAGCAAAAGCGGTAATCAGCGTCGTAATATTGGCATCTACAATCGTTCGAATCGCATTATCGTACCCACTGTCCACCGCCTGCCGAATTGTCTTATTACCCGCCCGGAGTTCTTCCTTAATGCGCTCAAATATCAGAATATTGGCGTCAACGGACATTCCCATTGTCAGGATAATTCCCGCGATACCCGGTAACGTCAACGTAGCGTTGAAAGCCGCCATGATAGCCAGCAGGAAGAGCAGGTTGAGAATCAGTGCAAAATTAGCAATCAGGCCGGACGTACGGTAGTAGATTGCCATAAAAATAAGTACCGCAATTAAACCCAGGATAGAAGCCCACTTACCCGAATATATGGCATCTGCACCCAAAGAGGGCCCGACGACCTCCTTATATAGGATTTCCATTGGTGCAGGCAACGCACCAGCACGCAGCACAATAGCCAGATCCTTGGCCTCTTCAAGGGAATTGATGCCAGTTATTTCTCCACGACCATTGGGAATGCGCCCCTGAATGGTCGGTGCAGAAAAAACACGTCCGTCCAGAATAATCGCCATCCGGCGCCCGATATTGTTACCCGTCACCCGGGCAAATGTTCGGGCCCCATCGTCTGTTGTGGTAAAACCCACAGAAGCCACGCCCATGCTCCCGATGTCGGAACCGGTGCCCGTCTGTGGATACGCATCAGCCAGGGTCGCGCCAGTAAGCTCCGGTACAACATTCATGTAAAAATAGGACCGGATTCGCTGCCCGCTGACTGTTTCTTTGGTATTCCCGCTTCGAATTTCTCCGCCGGACGGGATAAAGTTCTGCACATCAGGCCGGGCTAGAATTTCTTCTACACGGCCTACATTGCTGGCCGGTACAATAATTTCGGAACCGGACACATCAATAAGCGAAAGAAATGGATTCTGCTCTGCCGCAGTATTATCAAACAAAGATGCACTGGTATCGGTCTGTGTGGTGTCCGTATCCCGGGCGGCCATTAACGCATCAATCCGTTCAATGGCCGTGCGTAATTCCGATTCATCCCGTAGTAATTTGAACTCGAGCTGCGCCGTCTGATTTATCAGGGTCATCGCCCGGTTTATATCTTTTAAACCAGGTAGCTCAACGATAATCCGATTTTCACCTGATTTTTGTATGATTGGCTCTGCCACACCGAATTCATTCACCCGGTTGGAGATCACCTGCATCGCCCGTTCGACCACATCAATCGCTTCATCCTCAGGTAGATTGGTTTTGTCTACCTCCAGAACAATATGAACCCCCCCCTGCAAGTCCAATCCCAAACGAATGGATTGATCTTGCAGAATTTCCCAGTCCGGCTTGGTCAGACTTAACTCTTTAAGCCGCGCTTTGCTCTCATCATTGAGCAGAAGATCTTCATCTATTTTGGTTATATCATCAGCACCTAAAGAGGAAGTGATAGGGGATAAGAGCCAGTAATCAGATGTCCGAACAGAGGGATAAACGTACCACAAAGCTGTAAATATTACTGTCAGGATAATAAGGATACGTACCTGTTTCCATTGCATGCAACCAACTCCTTGGCAAATTCAAAACAACGATTTGCCTTCAACGACCTGCTTGTATGTGGCAGCCCGTTTATGTGCCCGACAGACCGTGTTATATTATAGTATCATATCAGAAAACCGCCCTGAAAAATAAGGGCGTGAGCCACGCCAAATAAGATGCTACAATGTAACCGCAAGTTTAATCTTGTCAAGAAAAAAAGCTGGGAAACCAAAGCCACTTATCGATGCTTTATTTGCCATTATATTTTGAAAGATATCCTGCCCGCTAACGTACCATCGATCATTTAATCCCTCAATGCGAAAATCACCCTTTGAGCCAGAAAGACATCTGGTTTAAGTAATTTTACGAAGGCCTGATCACCGGATTCGTCAAACGAGACAATATACTCCTGCCCATCTTTGAAGGTTCGAGGAAATACATCCACCTTTTTGATCCGTTTCAATTCCGGAAAGGTCAACGTACTAAAGGCCAGGATGTTACCCGCACGAAGGTCATGCGATTCTGAGAATCTAACCTTCGCCAGAGATTTGACACGAGGCCCGCCAAAAAAAGGATCAGATATAACACCTAGCTCTTTCCAATGGTCCATAGTATTAACCGCATAAAATATGGAGTTCAGTTGTTGCTCAAGCATTCGGCCCTGTTGTTCGGCCATATCACTTTTTGCTAAGGCCGCATCCCGTGCTTGAGCCAACGTTGCAATTCTCGATTGAAGCTGACTTTCTTCACTACGCAGGAAAAGAATTCGTTCTTGTAGATTGTCATGCAGAATTTGAAGCGTATCTGCAAAGATCTGAGCCGTATTACGCTCTTCCACCAGGGTGGTAATACGATTGGCGATACGCTGTTTGGCGGTTCGTTGGGCCTTGCCCGGTGAGATAGACGCCGTGCCTTGCGTTACATAAGTTCCAAAATCACCATCCCGGTAAAGCAGCCAGATCTTGTAGCCTACATGCAGGTCTTCCACCAGGGCGACTTGCGCAACGGCTTCCCGGGCTTGATTAGCCCTCAATCCATGGTTTTCCATAAGATATCGAAGCGCCACATCAAGATGCCTGTCACCAGACTGGACAGTATAGGGTGCTGGAAGACTTTCCTGCAAAAGACGAATCCGTTCTTGTAGAATGTCGACCTGCTTATGTGTATCCACGATCTCTTGAATAAGACCGCGATAGGACACATCTTTTTCTTGGCCAAGGCGTTGGCTTAACGCTTCTGCCTGATCAGAGTCAAGTACCATCCTGTTAAGCGTTTCCGTATCGATCTGTTTCTTGGGATTATCGGCATTGTATTCCTGTATCCTCGATCGAATGGATTCCTGTTTGGTACGGATCTCCTGCTCCGTTTCATCCAGCTCTTTAACCAATTCTTGAAACGGTTCCATTTGATGACCGCAATTCATACTCAGAATAGCGACTAAACAGAAAAATAACACGCTGCGCATCACTGCCTCCATGAAAGTTGCTATTTTACCGATTCTTTTATCTTCACGAGATTATCCCGAACCTGTTTCAAATAAGACATAGCGCCTGCATAATCTCCAGCCTCCGTATGGGCTTTAATGGACTTAAAACCTTCATCAAGTGACATGCGATCCGTTTCCCAAGCGTCTTGTTGAGCTTTGGTTAAACTTTTCTTACTTATCACCTCTTCGAATTGTGTCCATTCATCCTGCAATGTAACCTGCCCACTACCCAATTCTTCCTTCACACTCCGTTTTCCAGCTTCTACTTTGTTTTTTGCCGATTGCGCTTTTCGAAAAGCCTCCAATGCAGACGCGCGCCCCCCTTGATAATCTTTACGCTCAATTCGGGACTTCCCATCGGCCAGTGCAGCAGCGGCAGCACTGAAATCCTCGGCGGCATATTCATCCGCCCCTGCAGCCTGAGCAATCTGTATCGCTGTTTCCGCCTGCATCATCTCTTCCACCGGTTTATCAGCGCAACCAGTCATGACGGCTATGCCGGCCACCATGACTGGAAATATATATCTCCATGTCATATCATTTTCTCCATAACTCACTATCTCACCATCTCAACAACTCACCAAGTCACCAACCATTATATTCCTTTATTCTTTTTTACGCAAGACAGGGGTTAATCCAAGCTTGACTAACCACACCAATTACTGTATATACGTATTTAATAAGTCCATGAATTCGAATCGGTGGACCTATTATTATATCGCCTACCCGTATTGTACCTTCTTTGCAATTTGCCGATTGTATTTTGCTCCACTATGCCCCAGGCCATTGTACAGCCGGATCCGGTAACATCGCCATCTAAAAAGGCCCATACCCTCTCTGCGCCGTCGATCACCTACGTTTTTACCGGTGGCGGCACAGGCGGACATATCTATCCTGCGCTAGCGATCGCCAATGAAATACGGGCTAATAATCCCAATGCCCGTATCGTGTATATCGGTGCCCGAGGGAAGATCGAGGCCACTCTGGTGCCGAGGAATGGTTATCCTATTCACCTGGTCCATGCCTGCGGCCTTCCCTCATCTCGAAATCCCTTTGCCTTGCTAAATTTTATCACTCAGACTAGTTTCGGTGTGCTTCAATGTCTCGTCCATCTGTTACGAATTCGACCGCGAATGATCGTGGCAACGGGTGGTTTTGCAAGTAGTCCTGTCTTGGCGGCGCAGGCGGTTTTAAAATTTTTCCGGCTATCTTCAGCCCGTTGTTTTGTACACGAACAGAATGTAGTGCCCGGTAAAGTTAACCGGTTGGCAGGCCGCATTGCTGATCAGATCGGCGTTTCATTTAAAGAATCTATTCGGTATTTTCCAGAAAATAAAGCCGTCTTCGTAGGCTATCCTATCCGCCACGAGATCGGGACAGGCACTCGGTGTGAAGCGCGGGCAGCCTTAGGCATCCCGGATCAGGCAACCGTTGTGTTTGCCTTTGGTGCCTCATCAGGAGCACGGTCGATTAATCGGGCTGTCGTAGATATCCTTTCGGTTTTGCTGGATAGACCCGATGTACACGTCATCCATTTAACAGGCCAAACTAAAAATAACGAATACGACGCTATAGAGGATACCAACGACCGGATCCAGAATATTGGATTAACGCCGGAATATCTTTCAAGATACCATCCGTCGGCGTATTCTCACGAGATCCAACAACTTTACGCGGCAAGTGATATTGTCGTAGGACGGGCTAGTGCAGGCACCGTCACTGAAATAGGTATTTGCGGACACCCGGCTATTCTTGTGCCGCTGCCTTATGCACCTGGTGACCACCAGGTTATGAATGCCAGAACGTTGGAAAACGTGGGGGCAGCTGAGGTGATCTATGAAAGCGTAACCTTTGAAAATGGCCAGGTAATTGGTGCAGTTGATAGCCACCGACTGGCGCAATGTCTTTTCGAGATTCTGGACAATCCAGATCATCAAGCGATGATGGGGCAACGTGCTAAGGAGACATTTGACCAACACGGCCTGCAACGTATTTTGGACCAATTGAACAACTTGATCGACCCTGAACCAGAGGATATCCTCCCATCGAGTCATAATTCGACAAAATTAGAAGAGATAGGTGACATCTGCAGGATTGATGCTGCCCTATCGCCATTTGCTCTTGGCCAAAAATTCCAACATGGTCGTGATGAAACATTCATTAAGTCTCTCGGGGAAGATTACCTAAAATATCGGATAGATGGTTTTCTTAAGAGTACGCGCTGGCCCATTCGCAACGAAGGCGTAAAGTTGGTCGGCTTACTTCATTATCAGGATCGAGTGCCCTTTATTCTTTCCCTTCTACAAGACAAAACACCCGTATCTCGTTTACAACGTCTCTTCGGTGGAGATTATAAACAGGTAGGTTTTATACGCAGAAATGCCATAACCACCCTTCATCAACTTGGCCTCTATAATCATGAAATCCGAAAAACTTTACTGGACCTGCTGGATGATCCATATTTCGAAGCCCGTACAGCCGCCATACGGGCTTTTGCCCTTTTGATTCCGGAGGATGCGGAGATGGATCACGAAGTCCTCACTCGTCTTCGCGATCTCAGAAAGGACCGTTCCTTTGAAATTAAGGCCGAAACCCTTCTGACCCTGGGAAAAATTGGCCCAGCCTCTATCATAGATGATCTACAACCATTTTATCTGTACCCAAACTGGAAAGTGCGAAAAGCAGTTATTTCCGCCTTAACTTATCTGGTTCAACGTCGTTTAGTATCGGATTTGGATGAGCTCCAAAGTGATATAGATAATATTCTGGTTACCTGTGTTCATTTTGAACCAGCCTTTCCGATTAAACAGGCGTTGAATGATCTGACTACGGTTATTCATCAACACAACCATCCTGCGTAACACACTATGCTCTATCATTTAACATCATATCTGTATGATACAATCGATGCCCTCTCATTTTTGCGGTTGTTTCAGTATCTGAGCTTTCGAGCTATTTGTGCAGCCCTGACAGCTTTTGTAATTACGCTCCTGTTCGGTGAACATGTGATCCGATTATTGTATGTTAATCATATCAGAGACAATCCCCGCTCTTATGACATTATGTCTACTGCTTCGAAGGTTGGTACGCCAGTTATGGGTGGATTGTTGATTATCCTGGCCATATTTACCAGTACCGTTCTCTGGTGCGATTTACTCAATCGTTTTACCGCTACTTTTTTTCTGGCCTTGATCTGTTTTACTGTCTTCGGGGCAGTAGACGACTATAAAAAGGTAAAACATCAGGATAGTGATCGCGGCCTTTCCCAATCAACAAAGCTGATCTGCCAGGCAGGGTACGGGCTGGTCCTTGGTGTCATTTTTCTGCTGCCGGAGATTTCTCCTGTGGATGAAGCTATTGCTTCCCAGCTGTATATCCCATTTCTTAAGGTCCCTATCGTCGATCTCGGATGGTGGTATTTACCCTTTATTGTTTTTGTTATTGTATCCATTACAAATGCGGTTAACTTTGCCGATGGTTTGGATGGCCTGACTGTTGTACCCGTAGCATTCACCATTGCGGTATACGGCGTTTTCGCTTATGTCATCGGCAACGCCATCCATTCGAACTATCTGCAATTCTTCTACCTGCCAGGTAGTGGTGAACTGACCGTCATCTGTGCGGCAGTTTTCGGCGCATGTCTTGGTTTTTTATGGTACAATGCCTACCCGGCTCAGGTATTTATGGGAGATATTGGCGCCATGACCCTAGGCGGTATCGTTGGTACAATGGCTGTCTTACTCAAACAGGAATTTCTGTTTCTAATCATCGGCGGCATTTTTGTGGTTGAGGCTTTTTCAGTCCTTATACAAGAAAAAATTGGCATTAACTGGCTTGGAAGACGTATATTTTACAGGGCACCGATTCATCACGGGTTACAATATAGAGGATTGGCCGAGACCAAAGTCGTGATTCGATTCTGGATCATCGCAGGCATCCTGGCGTTGATTGGTCTCTCGACATTGAAGATCAGGTAAAGACAACTAAGAAGCTTCAGAGAAGTATGGCTGAGATAGCTTTAATACATATTTTTTTTAATAATTATCGCGTTGTCGTTTCATAGTTTGACCCGGGGATAAGATGAAACACCTGCAATACACAAAATGGATTCCGGTGGCGGAATCATTTGAGGATAAACTCGATCAGCTTCTCAGCCTGTTTAGCCAGATCCTGATTCACACAAACGGTGATGTGGACGAAGCTCTGAAGTGGATGCAATATATTGACCAACGCCAAAAGCTATTTAGTGAAGAGATGGGATACGATGCGTTTGTCAAAGAACTAGAAAAACAAAAATATATTAAACGCGAAAAGACCGCATTCTCATTGACAGACAAAGGTGGAAGGCGTATTCGGGAAGATTCATTGAAGCACATATTCAACAATCTTAAAAAAGGGTTAAGCGGAGGCCATGAAACCCCTTTTGAAGGGGATGGGGTAGAACGACTTAGTGAAACACGCCCTTACCGTTTTGGAGATCAGGCTTCGAACGTTGATTTCACGTCCACCATCAGTAACTCCATCCGCCGATCAGGATTCGATTTCTCTCTTCATGAAGATGATTTTGAGGTGTACGAGGTTGAACACACCACATCCTGTGCCACCGTGGTACTTCTTGATATCAGCCATAGCATGATTTTATATGGCGAAGATCGAATTTCCCCCGCGAAACGGGTTGCTATGGCCCTGGCCGAGCTTATTATACGAAAATATCCGAAAGATGAACTCCATCTTGTTCTATTTGGTGATGATGCAAAGACAGTAAGTATTGAAGATCTGCCATATATATCGGTAGGGCCTTATCACACTAATACTAAAGCCGGATTGCAGATGGCGCGTAATATTTTACGGCGAACACGCGATGCCAATAAACAGATATTTATGATCACAGATGGCAAACCATCTGCAATTTATGACCGCAATGGACGATTATATCTTAATTCCTTTGGTCTTGACCCAAAAATTGTAAATCGCACATTGGATGAGGCCATGGCCTGTCGAAGAGAAAAGATAACCATCAGTACGTTTATGGTCACACAGGATCCGTATCTTGTAGGCTTTGTAGAAAAGTTAACTGAAATGAATCAGGGCCGTGCTTATTACTCTTCCCTGGACAATCTCGGTGAATATATCTTCGTAGATTACATCAATAATCGGCGTCGTCGCCTAAAGTGAATCACCGGTAGAAAACACTTGACATTACCTCCCTAAGAGGATTAAAATGCATAGATATCATTACAAGATTAAGTCCATTAAGGATGTGCCCATGATGCTTTTAGAACGTACTTTTTCTCTCGCTATTTTAATTACAGGATTCCTATGGCTCACAGGTTGCGGTGGAACAGCACCCAAGACCCAGGCAGATTTTCTTACAACAGAACTGAAAGAACATCAGGCCATAGTAATTAATATGCGTGAAATGGCCGATACACTTGCTGTTAATCGTGTGGTCCGGGCAGATTCCTTCGCCTTTTTTCGTGAAGTACACGCCATGACAGATGCAGAAATAGAAGCCTCTACTGCCGGATATGTTAACGATGAGAATGTACTGAGAAAATTTGGCGGTGCATTGAAATCGCTTTGGCCATTTTAAGCATGATATTTTAGATTAGAAATTTAAGGATATAAAAACAGCGTGATTGAAACTTCCCAATCACGCTGTTTTACTTATTACATCACACAAACTTCAGATATACTATGGCTTCATTTATTCTTTGTGACCTGAGGAACCAGCTTTTTGATCAGGTTTCTTTGGTTTAGCTTCTGCTTTTGGTAATTCTACTTCGGTTGACTCTTCTACTTCGGCTTCTTCTACTACGGGTGCCTCGGCCACTTCACTCTCTCCTGCTACGGGTGCCTCGGTTACTTCACCCTCTTCTACGGGTGCCTCGGTTACTTCTTCTACTACTGCTTCTTCAATCGATGCTTCCGCTGCTTTACTTGAACGCTGTGGTTTCTTCGTTGTCTGCACTTCTTCGGGTTCAACGGCCTGCACATCAACAGCCCCTTCACGACCGACAAGCTCTAATATCGACATCTCAGAAGCATCACCTTGCCGATAACCAACGTGAATAATACGGGTGTACCCACCTGCACGATCTGAATAACGGTCAGCCAACGTACTAAACAACTTAGCTACGACTGAATCCTTCCGAATAATTCGAAGCGCCTGGCGTCGAGCATGTAGATCGTTACGCTTTCCAAAGGTTATTAACCGCTCTACGAGCCGGCGGGCCTCTTTGGCCTTCGCAGTTGTGGTCTGTATGCGTTCCTGTTCCAAGACGGAAGTTGCCATATTTGCTAGCATTGCCCGACGATGGCTGGGATTTCGACTTAACGCACGCCCCTGTTTTCGATGTCGCATTCCAATAGCTCCTGTGCCTGCTTACCTGTCTTTTCTATCAGGTCAAAACATTGACCTGGATATAAACTAGCTGGTTTCAACTGCCAGGTATGCCTCAATATCCATTCCGAAAGAAAGACCCAATTCTGCAAGGATCTGGTTCAATTCCGTCAACGATTTACGTCCGAAATTTCTATATTTCAGCATCTCGGCTTCGCTCTTTTTAACCAGATCCGCCAGTGTTTTAATTTCTGCGGCGCGTAAACAATTACTCGAACGAACAGAAAGTTCCAGTTCTTCGACATTCATACTGAGCAAAGTTTTTACGCGCTCAAACTCTTCGTCCACCTCTTCCTCAATCTCAGGAACCAGTTCTTCATCAATCGATATGAAAAGCTGTAGATGGTTTTTCAAAATCTGAGCGGAAGAAGAAAGTGCGTCCTGTGGAGGTGTACTACCATCCGTCCATATTTCAAGGATCAAACTATCATAATCCGTTCTTTGGCCCACCCGTGTATTTTCCACTCGAAAGTTCACCCGGGTTACAGGTGAAAAAATGGAATCCATGGGGATGACCCCAATCGGTTGATTTGGATCCTTATTCTGTTCAGCCAGCACATAACCACGCCCATTATCGACATAGATCTCCATCCTTAAATGGCCACCTTCATCGAGTGTCGCAATATGCAGATCGGAATTTAGGATTTCTACATCCGCATCCGTTTGAATATCAAGTGCCGAGATGTCCCCTTTGCCCTCTGCCTCCGCTTCAAGCAATAGTATCTTAGGCTCGTCACTATGCAAAACAAGCCGGAGCGCCTTTAAATTGAGAATGATCTCCGTGACGTCTTCCACCACATTTGTTATCGTCGAGAATTCATGGGCTATACCATCAATGCGGACCGCAATGACAGCGGCACCAGGTAACGAAGACAATAATACGCGGCGAAGTGAATTGCCAATAGTCGTTCCAAAACCACGTTCTAACGGTTCGATTGTAAACTTACCGAAGTTGTCGGTTAAAGTATCTTCATCTACATTCACGCCTTTCGGCATTTGAAAATTTTTTAATTTCATACGTTCGTCGCCCCTGATCGATCACTGCGAGTGGACACACACGACTGATACGCAGTCCGGCCGCTCTATTTCGAGTACAACTCGATAATTAACTGTTCCTGTACTGGTGTCGGGATATTTTCTCGGACCGGTGTTTCCAACAGTCGGCCAGCCAGCGTTGTTTTATCCACATCTAACCACGAAACTGCCGGACGATGGCCGGCGGCACTTAAAGATGCATGAACGCAATCAAGCTGACGGCTGCCCTCTTTAATCTGAATCACTTCCCCTACCCGTACGATGTAAGAAGGAATGTTCACCAGATGGTCATTCACTAAAATATGACGATGACGAACCAACTGCCGAGCAGCTTTTCGCGACGGAGCGAATCCCAGCCGGTATACCACATTATCCAATCTTGTTTCAAGTAATTGGAGAAGTCGCTCACCCGTATTCCCCTTGGTGCGAGCGGCCTGCACAAAATATGACCGGAATTGACGTTCACCCAATCCATAGGTCCGACGTGTCTTCTGCTTCTCACGCAACCTAATACCATATTCTGTTGGTTTTTTTCGCCCAACAGAGGTATGCTGGCCGGGAGGAAATCCCCGGCGGTCAACAGCGCATTTTTCAGAGAAACACCGATCACCTTTTAAAAACAACTTAACGCCTTCACGTCGACAAATTCGACAATTGGCATCTGTATAACGAGACATATAAACTCCTAAAAACGTACACCTATTATCCGTTTTAAGCAGGAAAACCTGTTGATCCGAATAATGGCGCAACGACTTCAACTACCCTCATCTTCAATCAGACACGTCGCCGCTTCGGCGGCCGACATCCATTATGTGGAATCGGCGTAACATCTTTAATCGCTGATATTTCCAATCCAGCGGCCTGCAAAGCGCGAATTGCAGATTCTCGACCAGCGCCAGGTCCTTTCACCCAAACTTCCACCCTCTTTAACCCCAAATCGATGGCTTCTTTTGCCGCAGATTCGGCAGCTATTTGTGCAGCGAATGGCGTGCTCTTTCGTGAATTCCTGAACGTGCCCCCTTTTCCCCCACTAGCCCAACTTATAGTGTGACCTTGTGTATCAGCAAGGGTTACAATCGTATTATTAAATGTTGCTTTAATATGGGCTACACCCACGGCATCAACTCTTCTATCACGCTTACGCGCTTTACTTTTTCCAGTAGCCAACCTCATACCTCCACAGAATTAAGTACCGGCCTACACTTTCTTACGCTTTGCTCCAACGGATCGACGTGGTCCTTTTCGCATTCGAGCATTCGTTTTCGTCCGTTGACCACGAACAGGCAAACCACGTCGATGCCGCAATCCACGATAACAACCAATATCCATCAATCGCCGAATATTAAATGTGATTTCGCTACGGAGAGCCCCTTCAACTCGATAGTCACTCTCAATCGTTTGACGAAGTTTGGTAATCTCCGCATCTGTTAGATCTTTAACTCGGGTGTCAGGACTAATCCCCGTTTGTTCAAGTACTTTCTGAGCAGAAGTTAAACCGATACCAAATATATATGTTATACCGATCTCCACCCGTTTGTCCCGTGGCAAATCGACGCCAGCAATTCGTGCCACCATGCCCTCCTTAGCAACAAGAAATAATTAACCTTGTCGTTGTTTGTGTCGCGGGTTGCTACAGAGTACCCGCACAACCCCTTTACGTCGGATCACTTTGCATTGATCGCAGATTTTTTTCACCGATGCACGTACTTTCATGATTACATCCTTGATTATTTATAACGATAGGTAATTCGCCCGCGTGTTAAATCGTAGGGCGATAATTCCACCATAACCTTGTCGCCTGGTAATATTTTAATAAAATTCATACGTACTTTACCAGAAATATGCGCCAAAACTCGATGCCCATTTTCTAATTCAACCCGGAAAGAAGCGTTCGGTAACGGCTCGATAACTGTTCCTTCTACTTGCACAGGGGGTTCTTTTGGCATGCAACATCACCTCTTCAGAAATGCTAATCGTTTATCCCGCATTATTATACTCAGAAATTTATGATAGACAGACCAGGATTCGGTTTGTTACTTCATCTTGAGACGCGTCGCCATCAATCTGAAGCAACAAGCCTATCTGTCGATAGTAATCAATTAGAGGTGCCGTCTCCTGTTTATAGATTTCTAATCTATGTTTGATGGTCTCGGGTGCATCATCGGTTCGATTCCTTTGTAGAAGTCTCTCAAGGACCGTCTCATTAGGAACTTCAATGTTTATGACCATGTCAAGCGGTGTATGCAATCGGCCAAGTGATGATGCCAAATAATTTGCTTGGTTCAAATTTCTTGGAAATCCATCTAGTACAAATCCTTTGCTGCTATCTTGTTCCAGTAGACGTTTTTCTAACATATCAATAATAATCTCGTCCGGAACCAGTTCGCCGGCATTCATGGCTTTTTCTACCTTCAAACCGACAGGTGTTTTCTTCTCCATCTCTACTCGTAACAATTCACCAGTGGATATGTGAAGTATTTGTAGGCGTTCTGATAGTACTAAGGCCTGTGTTCCTTTTCCTACTCCCGGCGTTCCAAGTAGAATTAGTTGCATAAAATCCTTCGTGCCAATGGCAAATCCGACATCCAATCTCTAAAGTGCAAGTTATGATGCTCGTCCACGGATTTTGCCACGTTTCATAAAGCCTTCATAGTGACGTGAAACCAGATGTGATTCGATCTGCTGGAGCGTATCCAATGCAACCCCCACCACAATCAAAAGCGCGGTCCCGCCAAAAAATGACGATGCACTCATGGAAACGTTCATACTCCGTATAATTAAGAATGGTACAATTGCTATAATAGCCAAAAATATCGCACCCGGAAGCGTGATACGTGTCAAAATACGATCCAGATAATCTGCTGTTCGTTTTCCAGGCCGGATCCCTGGAATAAATCCTCCAACACGTTTCATATTATCCGCAACATCGACCGGATTAAAAATAATAGCGGTATAGAAATAGGTAAAAAAGACAATCAATAAGCCATATAGCGCATTATACACCAGCGCACCAGGCTGAAACCAATCTGTTAATGTCTGAAATACAGCACTTTCAGGGAAAAAGCTCGATACCGTCCCAGGTACAAACATAATCGATTGGGCGAAAATAATAGGCATCACCCCTGCCGCATTAACTTTCAAAGGCAGATGTGTACTTTGACCACCATAGACTTTTCTGCCTACCACCCGGCGGGGATATTGGACAATTATCCTTCGTTGTCCTTGCGTAAGCAAAACTACCGACGCAATAATTAGTACCCAAATTGCCACGATAACAATCTCAAAAAGGCCGCTACGTAGCCCATTTATCACAGCTTCAACTTCATTCTGAACAGCGATTGGAAATTGGGCAATAATACCTACAAATATAATCAAAGAGATACCATTACCAATCCCTCGTTCTTGAATTTGTTCCCCCAACCACATTAAGAAAATGGTGCCTGTGGTCATTGTTATCACTGTCAAAAAGACAAACCCGGGTCCGGGATCCACAACTGCAGATCGGCCCAGATCATCCCGTATATCCTGAAGCCAAACACTGATACCAATCGCCTGAACCATCGATAAAAATACGGTGCCGTACCGCGTATACTGATTGATCTTCTTCTGACCTTCTTGACCTTCTTTTTGTAATTTTTGTAAATACGGCCACATTGATCCTAACAGCTGGAGAACAATAGAGGCACTAATATAAGGCATCACCCCAAGAGCAAAAATCGTTGCCCGTTCAAAAGCTCCACCAACAAACATGTTATACAAGCCAAAAATGGTACCACCCATTTGACTGAAGAATGAACCTAAAACCTCATGGTCAATACCCGGTGTCGGAATTTGGCCGCCTATCCGATATACAGCCAGAAGGCCTAATGTAAAAAGAATACGACGCCGTAGTTCCGGGATTCGAAATGCATTTTGAAAACTTTCGATCATCAGTTAACCACCTCGACCGTCCCGCCAGCACCTTCAATTTTCTGGCGTGCAGTCATACTGACCGCATGCACTTTGACCGTCACAGGCTGGCTGATCTCCCCATCTCCAAGAATTTTGACCGGATCACTATCTTTTCGGATTAAATTCTTAGCAAATAATGATTTTGGATCTACCGGTATATCTTTATCCCAATCCTGTAACTTTTCCAAATTGACGACCTGATAGGTCTTTTTAAAGATATTGGTAAATCCGCGTTTGGGTAATCGCCGCATAAGACGCATTTGCCCACCTTCAAAAGAAGGACTTATTTTTTTACCCGATCTGGATTTTTGTCCCTTATGGCCACGACCGGATGTCTTACCGGTACCAGATCCTGGCCCCCTACCCAATCGTTTCACCCGGCGAATTGAACCGGTGGCATATTTCAACTCACGGCCATCCATAGCTGCCATACCCCTTCTTAATCTTCGTTGATAGATCATACGACTGTAACGGAATAGAAATATCCATCCCGCTATCTACTTACCCTTCCGCCTCTATTTTTTCTACTTCCAACAAGTGGCTGACTTTCGTAATCATACCTTGAATCTGTGGGGTATCATTATGAACCACGGTCTGATGTAACCGCCTAATACCAAGGGCCACCAACGTTTGTTTCTGTTTCCGATGACGACCTATGGCACTACGCTTTTGTGTTAATCGGAATTGGGTCCCCATATTTCATTACCCTTTCAAATCTTCTATATCTATACCACGTAGTTTTGCAATTTCCGAAGCTACTTTTAAGCTCATCAATCCTTGCAATGTAGCTTTAGCGACATTATAAGGGTTGGAAGATCCAATTGACTTGGTCAGGATATTATGTACTCCCGCAGATTCCAGAACGGCACGAGCTGCATCACCTGCAATTACGCCTGTACCAGGTGCTGCCGGTTTCAAAATCACCTCTGCGGCGCTAAAACGACCGATAATTGCGTGAGGGATGGTTCCATTAACCACCGGTACTTGTTGAAGATGCTTCTTCGCTGTATCCGTCGCCTTGCGAATGGCTTCTGACAATTCGAGGGCTTTGCCCATACCAAGTCCCACGTGGCCATTACTGTCACCGACAGCAATCAATGCATTAAAGCTGAAAGTTCGGCCGCCTTTTACTACTTTGGCAACACGCTTTATATCGACTAGGCGTTCTGACGACAGATCATACTGATCGGGATTAATTCTCGGCAAGGTCTTCTCCCTTCGTCCTTAAGACAGTATGGTACGTTCCCACGATATCCAGTAGGGAAAGCACCTATTATTTTCAACCATACACGACCTGCTCTGCCAAATCAACCGAACATCTTTCATATTGATTTTGCACGTAGGTCCAATTGTGTCCAGACAATGATTCCAACCGATGTGGTTGAAAGTTCGGCATCTCAGATTTAGAATTCCAAACCACTTTCGCGGGCACCCTCTGCCAGTGCTTTGACACGACCATGATACAAATAGCCCCCGCGATCAAAAGCAATTTGTGAAATACCTTGTTCTTTAGCCCTTGTTCCTAACGCTTGACCGACAACTTTACTCTGGGCAATTCTGTTCATGCCCGCTTCCAATCTGTCACGTACTTCAGGTGCTTCTGTCGACATAGCTACCAAGGTTGTCCCTGTTGTGTCATCAATCACCTGTGCATAGATATGCTTTAAACTTCGGAATACAGACAGCCGAGGCATAGCGGAAGTTCCTCGGATTTTTTTCCGGACGCGGCGATGGCGGACAATACGCATCCTTGCTCGTCTTAAAGTTTTCTTAGACATGAAATCTCCGCTTACATTCTGTTAAGCGCCGGTCTTACCGGCTTTGCGCCGCACAAATTCACCTTCATATTTGATCCCTTTACCTTTATAGGGCTCGGGTTTCTTAAACGATCGTATGATGGCTGCAACCTGACCGACCAATTGTTTATCAATACCAGATACTGTAATACGATTACCGCCTTCAACAGAAAGATCTACTTCGGGGGGCGCTTGGAAAATAATAGGATGGGAAAACCCAACCGCAAGCGTCAAATTTTTTCCTTGGACTTCGGCACGGTAGCCAACACCTACAATCTCCAATTTTTTGACGAAGCCATTCGAAACGCCCTCTACCTTATTCGCGATCAATGATCGATTCAGACCATGAAGGGCCCGGCATTGCTTGGATTCATTTTGCCGCGACACAACAATTCTGTCGTTCTCAATCTCAGCGTGAATAAGCCCAGGATTCTGATGGGATAATTCTCCCTTAGGACCCTTAATCGTCATATTACTTTCATCAATCTTAACGTCAACCCCTCGGGGGATTGCTATCGGAAGCTTTCCAATTCGTGACACCCTATTTCCCTCCGGTACTTCTAGGCGATCTGTATGCTACCAGATGTAGCACAGCACTTCACCACCAGTTTTTAATCCCCGCGCCTCACGGTCGGTAATAATACCTTTCGGCGTGGTTAAAATGGCAACTCCAAGTCCATTAAGGACTTTAGGTACCTTATCTGCTTTAACATAGACGCGACGCCCCGGCTTACTGATTCTTGTTAGCGCGGAGATGACTGACTCTCCTGTTGGCCCATATTTAAGGTACATCTTAATAATGCCCTGTTTATCATCATCTGTATAAACAAAGTTGCCTATATATTTCTGATCAAGCAGAATACGAGCGATCTCTTTTTTCACCTTCGATCCCGGCAGTTCGACTTTGGTATGTTGAGCCTGGCATGCATTTCGGATCCTGGTTAACATATCCGCAATTGGATCAGTCATTGACATCTGTAATATTCCCCCTGGAGAACACTGTTCTCATTCCAGCTACCAGCTGGCCTTTGTAACACCTGGAATCTCACCTTGCAAAGCTAATTCTCGAAAACAAATGCGACAAATTCCAAAACGACGCATATAAGCACGGGGACGACCGCACTGGTTACAACGATTGTAGGCGCGCGCACTGTATTTGGGCGGCCGTTTCGCTTTCGCTATTAATGACTTTTTAGCCACACATCCTCCTATCGAATCGTTCTACTAACTGCTTAAAATCAAGACGTACACTGTCTACCATAATATTGCCTATCTTCTAAATGGCATGCCTAGTTGAGTGAGTAACTCATCACCCTCTTCGTCTGTTTTCGCCGTTGTAACAATGGAAATATCCATCCCACGAAGCTTATCCACACGATCATATTCTATCTCAGGAAAAATAGTTTGTTCCGTTAATCCCAAGTTATAATTGCCTCTACCATCGAATGACTTTGTCGCTACACCACGAAAATCGCGGATACGTGGAATGGCCAGATTAATTAGTCTGTCAAGAAATTCATACATCCGATCACCGCGCAACGTAACCCTACATCCGAGAGGCATGCCTTCACGAATCTTAAAATTTGACACGGCCTTCTTTGCTCGCGTTACAACGGCTTTTTGACCTGTAATCGCGGTCATTTCTGACACCGAAGCATCTAGAATACTGGCATTTTGAAATGCTTCCCCGACCCCCATATTTAGGACTACTTTGTCTACCCGGGGAACTTGCATGACGTTGTCATAATTAAATTTGTTTACCAGACCTTGCACTACTTCCTTATGATATTTTTCTTTTAATCGAGCCATACTTTGTGTCCCTTATCCCTCAGATATCACTCTGACGTTCGAGGCATGAATCGGCGCCTCTTTTTGAATGCGGCCCCCCTGAGGGCTCGTCTGCGTCGGACGTGTATGTCGAGTGACAAAATTTATTCCTTCCACAATTACCCTGTCTTTTTGAGGAATAGTCATCAAAACACGTCCCGATTTTCCCCGATCCTCACCGGTAATAACAATTACGGAATCACCCTTCTTAAGATGCATTATTCCTATCCTCTCATCCAGCCCAATGCCCTCTGTTATTATAGCACTTCAGGTGCCAAGGAAACAATGCGCATATACTCTTTTTCCCTTAGCTCACGAGCTACTGGCCCAAAGATACGCGTACCCCGCGGTTCACCCTGTTGGTCAATTAGCACCGCAGCATTATCGTCGAAACGAATATATGATCCATCACGACGTCGCACCTCTTTACGAACACGCACGACCACGGCCTGTACCACTTCACCTTTCTTGACCGCACCACCAGGGGCAGCATCTTTAACTGATGCCACGAACCGGTCGCCAAGTCGTGCATACCGCCGCCCCGTACCGCCCAAGACCTTAATGCAACTGACCTGTCTTGCGCCTGTGTTATCTGCTACATTCAGCCAACTGTATTCCTGAATCATAATATCCAGCTTTCCTCGACATCAGGGCGAATTCGCCCGATTTCTGTTAACGAACACTATACCTGCACTGCACGCCGGACGACATCAACAAATCTCCAACGCTTACTCTTACTTGTCGGCCGTGTTTCTACAACACGAACAATATCACCGATCTGGCAGGTTTGCTCTTCATCATGTGCCATCAGCTTTGTAGTGCGCCGAATGTACCGGCCATAGAGCGGATGTTTAACCATCCGTTCTACTGCGACTGTAATGGATTTATCCATTTTATTGCTGAGAACACGCCCTTCCCGAACTTTTCGATGTCCGCGTTCTGCCATCCTTATTCTCCTGACTCATCAGCTACTGAAATTTGATTATCTACAGTATTCATGGGCCGAATGCCCAACTCATTTTCACGCAAAACAGTGTGTATTTGGGCAATCTCACGACGTAATATGGAGACCCTCTTCGCATCTGATGTCTGACTTGTAGCCTTCTGGAAATTCAGATTGAAAATCTCTGCCCGTAATTCGGATATTCGATCCTGTAACTCTGCTGCTGCGAGCTGTCGAAGCTCATGTATTTTCATCGCTTCTTTTCCTCATCACCTGACTACGTCATATCATCTCGCGCAATAAATCGCGTTTTGATTGATAGTTTATGTTGTGCTAAGCGCATCGCTTCCTTGGCCAACTCAATCGGAACACCTCTAACTTCAAAAAGAATTCTACCTGGTTTTACCACTGCTACATAATCCCCCGGAGTACCTTTCCCCTTGCCCATACGCGTTTCAGCAGGCTTTTCCGTCAATACTTTATCTGGGAAAATACGAATCCAAATTTTTCCCCCACGACGCATATGATGCACCATTGCAATTCGAGCCGCTTCAATTTGTCGGCTGGAAATCCAACCAGGATCGAGCGACTGAATGCCAAAATCACCGAACTCCAAAGAGGCACCGCGCTGTGCCTTACCGAACATGCGACCTCGCTGTCTCTTACGGTATTTCATTCGCTTGGGCATCAACATTGTTAATTCTCCTAATTTGCCGCGTATCCATGTCAGGGAATACGTCAAGTCCACATTCTTTGCCAGAGTATTTCCTAGTTATCACACTTAGGATGCACCGACCGCCTGAGAGCGAGCCGTTTCACGAGGGGCCGTCTCAGCTTCGTTCTCTTCCCCTGTAATAACCTCACCTTTACATATCCAAACTTTAACTCCCACACATCCATATGTGGTATGGGCTGTAGATTTTGCATAATCAATATCTGCACGTATGGTATGCAAGGGAACACGACCATCATTGAATGATTCAGTTCGTGCCATCTCCGATCCTCCCAAACGCCCAGCACACGTTACCTTAATGCCTTCAGCACCCATGCGCATCGCAGCTGTAATTGCTTTCTTCATCGCCCGGCGAAAACTAACTCGTTGTTCCATCTGTCGCGCAATACCGTCTCCAACAAGTTGTGCATCCAACTCGGGTCGACGAATTTCCTGAATGTTGATATATACATCCTTCTTGGTAATATGCTGTAGCTCATCCCTAAGTTTATCTACTTCCGCACCCTTTCGACCAATAACAATACCAGGCCGTGCAGTATGGATTGTAATAGTAACTTTCTTGGGTGCCCGTTCGATTTCTACCCTTGATATTCCTGCGCGTGACAATCGGCTCTTTACATAACGGCGTATCATCAGGTCTTCCTGTAACAATTCTGCCATATTCTTGTCAGAATACCAATTTGACTGCCAAGTTTTTATAACACCAAGACGAAACCCAATTGGATGCGTTTTTTGTCCCATGTTTTTCTCCTGTATTATCCGGCTTTCGGAATGATGGCCAAAGATTAATCTGCAACGACCACTGTGATATGGCTTGTGCGCTTTTTCATTTGCGAAGCCATCCCACGAGGACCATAATAAATACGTTTCATCATGGGGCCGCCATCAACATAAATAGTTTTAATCTTTAGATCCTCGATATCTACGACATCATCTTCCACATTCATAGCATTAGCAGCTGCGGATCGTACGGTTTTTTCTATGGGCCGAGATGCAGCGTTTGGTAAAAATTGTAATATATTCAGCGCTTCCTGTACTGATTTTCCGCGGATCAAATCTGCCACTTGACGAACCTTGCGGGCGGATCCACGAATCTGACGCGCCGTTGCACGGGCTTCCATCTTGTACTCCCCTCTTAATCCCACCGACATCATTTCAAAGCTGTCGATCGTTCGGTAACACGACCACTGTGTCCTCGATAAGTTCGCGTCGGTGCAAATTCACCCAATTTATGACCTACCATATTTTCTGAGATATAAACCGGGATAAATTTGTTACCATTGTGAATAGCTAAGGTATGGCCTACGAAATCCGGTGTGATCGTACATGGACGCGCCCAAGTACGAACTACGCGTTTCTCTCCTGTTCGATTCAATTCGTCAATTTTATTCTTAACGTTAGAATCGATGTACGGTCCTTTTTTCACCGACCGAGCCATAAACGCCTCCCGTATTGGCTGATATTATTTACGTCTTTTGATGATGAATGTATCAGATTTATTCTTTTTCTTACGGGTTCTTAACCCTTTGGTAATTTTGCCCCAGGGTGTACATGGATGTCGGCCACCAGAACTCTTTCCTTCTCCACCACCCATCGGGTGGTCCACTGGATTCTTTGCAACCCCTCTGGAATAGCCACGTTTACCAAGCCAACGTGATCGACCAGCCTTCCCCAAGGTGATATTTTCATGGTCGGCATTGCCTACCTGACCAATAGTAGCTGAACACGCAGACTGTACACGGCGGATCTCACCGGACGGCAACCGTAGTTGAGCGTAACCACTATCTTTGGCCATCAACTGAGCAACCGTTCCCGCTGAGCGTACAATCTGTCCGCCATGACCAGGTCGTAGCTCAATATTATGAATCAACGTGCCCATGGGCATACTTTCCAAGGTCATATGATGACCGTTTCTAACTTCGGCACCATCGCCCGCCATTACAGTTGCACCAACTGATATTCCAATTGGGGCCAAAATGTATCGTTTTTCTCCGTCTACATAATGAAGCAACGCAATATAAGCAGAGCGATTTGGATCGTACTCAATGGAAGCAACTTTAGCAGGTATACCTACCTTATCTCGCTTAAAATCAATAGCTCTATATCTTCTCTTATGACCACCGCCACGATGACGCGCTGTCATTCGGCCTAAATTATTCCGGCCGCCAGTTTTCTTGAGGGGACGGATTAACGAAGACTCGGGTTCTGTCTTTGTAATCTCTTTAAACGAAGCGACAGTCTTGAAGCGCTGCCCAGGAGTATTTGGTCGAAATGTTCGGACGGCCATACGTTCCTTCCCTTACCTTGTAAATCGGTTGCTGAATATGAGACGTGTTTAAGCTCCCGTATACAGTTCGATAACGTCTCCATCTCTCAACTTAATAATGGCTTTTTTCCAATTGGGACGACGGCCTTCAAAGCGTCCTAGTCGTTTCATCTTGCCTTGCATACGCATTGTACGTACAGACTCTACTTTTATTTGAGATTCTTCGAATATATCCTCTATCGCCTGTTTTATTTCCAGTTTATTTGCATCCCGCGCGACTTCAAATACATACTTGTTCTCTTCATCTTGCAGTAGATGACTTTTTTCTGTAATCAAGGGACGTCTAATTATCAATCGGGGATTCTTCTTCATCCTTTCAAAGCCTCCTGAACTTGTTTTAGGGCTTCTCGGGTCATAATAAGGTAGTCACTGTGTAAAAGTTCATGCACATGTGCATTGCATGCCACATCTGTAATCACACCAGGTATATTCCTACAAGATTTATTAATTACCTCATCATTACGATCCATCAATACTAGGCATTTCTTATTATTCAACTCCATATTCGATAACACTGATTGCATTTGCCTGGTTTTAGGTTCTGTAAATTTAAGATCTTCAATAATTCGAACTGCCCCGGCCTCTGCTCGAATTGATAGCAGGGATCGAATGGCCAGACGGCGTATTTTTTTCGGAATCTCGTAATGATAATCTCGAGGCTTCGGCCCATGAGCACGACCACCGCCCACTCGGGTTGGAGAACGGTTCGAACCCATACGTGCTCGCCCTAACCCTTTTTGTCTAAACATTTTTTTGCTGGTATAAGACACGTTTGCCCGTGTCTGTGTACTGACCGTACCCTGACGTTGATTAGCCAGATACATCTTCTCAGCTTCGTATACTGCATGCGAATTGGCAGTAATCCCAAAGACCGACTCGTCAAGGTCAATATTTCCCTGTTCCATTCCGTTATTTTCATACATTCGCGCTGTCGGCATGATTTCCCTCGCCGTACGTGTTCACTAGCCTCTATATAGGCCTCACGTACGTTTTATCAACACATATCCTTCATTATGGCCCGGAACTGCTCCTTGGATAAGAAGCAAGTTACGCTCTGTATCCACACCAACCACCTGCAAATTTTTCACGGTTACCTGTTTGTTTCCCATGCGCCCACCCATTTTTGTCCCTTTAAACACGCGGGATGGTGAAGCGCTTTGACCGATCGAACCAGGGGCACGCACACGGTCACTCTGACCACGCGTTGTTTTGCCACCACGAAAATTATATCGTTTCACAACCCCTTGAAATCCTTTTCCTTTTGAAATCCCCGTCACGCTCACCAATTCGCCATGATTAAATAGTTCGGGACCATACACTTGACCTAATTTTAAATTTTCGGACCCATCAACAGCCACTTCGCGCAGTATACGTTGCGGAGCCACCTCTGCTTTTTTAAAATGACCAATTAGCGGTTTTACCGTCTGTTTCAGTTTCTTCTCATCAAAACCAAGCTGGACAGCAGTATAACCGTCTTGGCTTTTAGTTTTAACTTGAGTAATATAACACGGCCCAGCTTGAATGACGGTAACAGGTACTGCTTTACCATTTTCGCCGAAGATCTGGGTCATCCCTAGTTTTTTACCGATCAATCCATTCATCTTTCGAAGCTCCTAAACTACCTTAACATCTACTTGAACACCTGCGGGCAAATCCAGTTTGAGCAATGCATCGACCGTCTGCGACGACGAATCATGAATGTCGATCAAGCGTTTATGAACCCTTGTTTCGAACTGCTCTCGTGATTTTTTATCAATAAAGGGCGATCGCAGCACGGTGTATACTGTTCGCTTCGTTGGAAGAGGAATCGGACCCAACGCTTTTGCACCTGCTCGCTGAACAGCCTGCGTAATTTCTTTGGCTGATTTATCCAGCATAGCATGGTCGCATGCTTTCAAACGAATTCGTATTTTCTGACCGGCCACGCCAGTCCTCCTTGGTAAAACCATGCCGACAATATTTGCTATTGCCAGCAAGGGATGTCTACAAGTTTATTCAGTAACTTCGATAACAACACCCGCTCCTACCGTGCGACCACCTTCGCGAATAGCAAACCGAAGTTCTTTATCC
>Ga0115002_10000366_pt1 | contig 65134 bp, 43 predicted proteins | sample ArcticOcean_MG_C_8_FD_89576 | JGI IMG/M metagenome (GOLD analysis project Ga0115002, IMG submission 89576) | Marine microbial communities from western Arctic Ocean - ArcticOcean_MG_CB11_86 | ecosystem: Environmental > Aquatic > Marine > Oceanic | place: Arctic Ocean: Canada Basin | collected... | reverse complement strand
TGTTGAAGAACGAGTCCACACTGAAGGTAGGCATCAAGAACAAACGACTCACCGCCGGATGGGACGAGACTTATCTCAATAAAGTCCTATGCGCACCATGACTTTTGGTGCAATCGCCCTGCCTGCAAAAGGCTTTGCCGAAGTGCAAAATCGCCCGGTAATTGGGAATGGAATGATCACGGGTTGGTTGTCAAAAAACAAATGCTGCTTCTCCCGTTTATCTCCAATCTCTACTTACTCCAAGCCAAACAACCTGCCTTGCAGCGTTATACGGTGCGATGAGATTACGCCTGATGAAACAGAAGGGTTGTGATCTTCATGGGGAGACAAACGACGTGGATTCACGTCATCCGTTGGGCTGCCAGGATTATCGGGCTGTTTCCGGTTGGACTGTTTTCGTGGTTCGCCATCGCTCATGCCATTAACGGTGAATTCAATCTAACAGAATTCACGCTGACTGAATCGCTACAGATGACGGCCTTTGTGGTGGCCCACTTGGGAATGCTACTACTCTGGCGATGGGAATTACTGGGAGCGGTGATGAATGAGAGGGGCATGCTCGGCTTTTGTGCCGTGGATTATGCGACAACCGGCCACAACATCGTTGGCGACTTTGCTTTCTGGTTCGTGCCGGGACTTCTCGCGTTGTTTTGCTGGGGTTACACCTACATAGGGAAGAGGCGAGGACTTCAACAGAAGATAAATCACGCAAACACTCCACGCTCACAGCCGCACCAGGTCGCCGGATAGCCCTGGCTGAAGCCGGATCTTGTTTGAATAGAGGCCATCGAGCCGTCGCGTCTCCCCGTGCTGCCTCTTTTCACCAATTGCACCGCAACGACAATTTCGCGCTTGACATTCTCCGACCCCTCGCATAGTGTACTGGTACGAGTGGTACACAGGTACTGTCGATGGTTGCTCTGACACAGGCGAATTCTGATGGCGGTCGATCTTCAAATAGCTGTCGGCAGCACGGTTCCCATTTACCGTCAGATCATTGATGGCGTTCGCCGGGGTGTGACCAATGGCGACCTGGCGGTGGGGGATCAGTTGCCGAGCGTGCGGGCGTTGGCCGAGAGGTTGTTGGTCAATCACAACACGGTTGCCAAGGCGTACCAAGTGCTGGTTCGCGATGGTGTGACCGAATCGCGTCACGGACGCGGCGTGTTCATTGCCAAACGACGAAACATCTACACTAAGTCCGAACGCAATCGGCGGCTGGATGCGGCGCTGCAGATGTTTATCGGTGAAGCACTGCTACTAGATTTCGATGATGCGGAGATTCAGCAGGCGGTCGAGAAGAAACTGAACGATGCCAACGGGCGGAAGAAGCGAGGCGACCAATGAGTGACTTCGTAATTCAAACGCACAACCTGACCCGCTACTTTGGCCAGAAGGCGGCCGTGCAGCAGGTCAATCTGTCGGTGCCACGCGGCAGTGTGTTTGCGTTGATGGGGCGTAACGGTTCGGGCAAGACGACGGCGATTCGCATGCTGCTGGGGCTGATGAGTCCGACGCGCGGGTCGGCCGAAGTGCTGGGAGTCGATAGCGCCCATCTCACGCCGGAGATACGATCCCGCATCGGTTATTTGACCGAGGGTCATTTTGTGTACGGCTGGATGCGCGTGCGTGAATGCGCCAAGTTTCAGGCGGACTGCTTTCCCAACTGGAATCAAAAAGTGTTTGATGCCGTCATCGACCACTTCGGTTTGGATTCCACTGCCAAAGCGGGAACATTGTCGCGCGGTGAACGGGCCGGCTTGTGTCTGGCGATGACGTTGGCACCGGAGCCGGAACTGCTGGTGTTGGACGATCCGGCGTTGGGTCTCGATCCGGTCGCGCGGCGGGCCTTGGTGGAAGCGATGCTGGCGGTTACCAGTCGCAAAGATCGGACGATTCTGTTGAGTTCCCATTATCTCGACGATGTGGAGCGGGTGGCCGATCATTTGGCGATTCTCGATCAGAGAGTATTGCGGGTTCATTGCCCCGTCGATGAGTTTCGCGAGCGGGTGGGACGCTGGATCTTGAAATTCGGCGAGGGGCCACGGGAGATTCCCGAAATCGAAGGCATCGTCCACAGCCGTATTCTCGAAGACGAAGTGCAGTTGACGATTGCCAACCCCACCGACGAAACCGAGAGACTGCTCGCAGGAACCGGTGCAGTTTCCATCGAGCGCGTTTCGTTGAGTCTCGATCAAACCGTTATCGATTATTTGACGCAGCGCGGCCGCAGCGGTTCGTTGTTACAGATTGTGGGAGCCGGACCCACGCGCGAAATCCGAATTGGTGATCACGAGCCGTCGGCCGCTTCGGCGGAATCGTCGTGATTGCCCGACGGAAACGAAACTGAGTTGCACAGCGCATTAGAAACCCACGGCACGCAGAACCGACAAACATTCGAGGCCAACGATGAAAGCCATTATTTTCAAAGAGTTGCGAGAGAACGCCAAGTGGGCCGCGCTGATGCTGGTGGGCATGCTCATCGCGATGTGGGTTGCGTTGTACGAGGGTTTTGTGTGGTCGTTCCGCCCGGAGGTGTTTCACGATGAGATACTGGCGGTAATGATCTTCGGCCCGTGTGCGGCGGCTTTGGTTCTCGGCCTGCTGCAAACGGTGCTGGAGACGCGGCGCGACCAGTGGGCGTTTTTGATGCACCGCGGTGTCTCGGCGTCGCATATCTTTCTGGGCAAGGTGGTGGCTGGAACCGTTATGTACCTGGCAAGCCGCCGTGGTGGGCTACCCTTCGGCCCCTCGCATGCGCGACGGCGATTACTTCAGCGAATTGACTCCACAAGTGATGTGACATCGGTTTTTTCGACATCGCGAGGCTTGATCTACGGCTACCGAGTTCCAAGTTCGTACCCGACAGGACATCGCCCTCCACCAAAACTGCAGTGGATTGTCGGCCCCGACGGATTCCTGCCGCCTTCAGCGCAACCGCGGAAACGCTTCGGCCGCTTCCTGGCATCCCGATCGGGCTATTGGGGCGGAGGTGTACGGCTGGCGTGGGATCGGCGGTGGGAGGGCAGTCGAGAACGTTGGGAGCGAAAGTTCCTGTTGTTCGAGACGGGACTGTATGAAATTGATTTCAATCGGCAAACGATTAAGCCGCATTACCAGCCGCCAGACAAACAGAGCATTCGCAGTATTTTGTCGGTCGATGATGATCGGTTGGCAATTGTCTTCGACGATGCGATTCACATCCATCAGATAGAATTCACGGTCGCCGGCGAATTTGATGACCGCGAGACTTTTGAAAAGAGCGAATTGAAAGTCGCGTTGCCGGGCAAGAGATTGTCATCGATTCCCATTCCGGAACCGGTTCAGTCTTTCCGACATTTTGAATTCGGGGAAGTTCCCCAAGGCAATCAAATTGTCTTCAAATGTCAGTCCCAAGTGACGCCGTTCACTCAGCGGTTCGTATACATGAAGCAAGATGGAACGGTGGCGCGAATCCGGGATCTTCCTAGTCAAACGACGCAAATCCCGACCGAGGCCGTGGTGACGTCCTGCGGCTTCGCCGCGTGTGTTCCATTGGTGTTGGCCGGATCTTCTGTAATGATCGATTCGATCTCGCAAACGATCGACGGGACCGGACCGGGATTGTTTCTGCGGATACTGATGCACGATCCGCGAGCCACGTTGCCCGTTGTGGCAGTAATCGTTCTGTTGAGCCTGCTCAGCGGCTGGCTGGCCCGGCGGACTGCCCGGCGTTACGGTTTTGCGAAACGCGAGAGGGTTTGGTGGATCGTCATAGCAGTCTTAATCGGTCCGGCGGGTTTGCTGTCGCTGTATTGCCTGCGCGATTGGCCGCTGCGGCAAACGTGTCGCGCGTGCAGAAAACTCAGCCCGATTGACAACGGTACCTGCATCCATTGTGGCACCGAACTCGAACCGCCACCACTCGACGGCACCGAAATTCTGTATAACGAACCGGCGATGGCGACATGAAGCCGTTACGGATTTAAATGCCCGCGAGACGTTCGGTGGCGTCGCCGAATTCCGGTAACTCCAGGCCCATTCGGTTCATCAGCGAAAGATAAAGGCTGCAGAGCTTCCGCTTGTCGTCGCCCGACTTCATATAGTCCAACGAGCGACCCGTCTCGAGTTTCCCGCCCAGTCCGCCGGCGAGAACCAACGGCACCTGATTCGAGTTGTGGGCGTTCCAGTGTTCGGAAACGAACATGATGCAGGAATTGTCGAGAACCGTGCCATCGCCTTCCTGCATTTTCGATAGCCGATCGATCAAATACGAATACTGCTCGATGTGGCAGTTCACGATGGACTGGTACGCCGGCCCGGTATTCGAATGCGAATAACTGTGATGATCGTCGCGAATATTGAGGAAGGGATAGACCTGGCCCGACAGATCTCGTGACATCAGCAGCGTCGCAATTCGCGAACGATCGGTTTGAAACGCCAATGCAATAATGTCGCACATCAACCGGGTGTATTCGCGGAAATCTTTCGGTTGGCCGACGGGTGGACGCTGGCCTGCTGCGACAGCCGGGCCGGTTTCTTCCTGCGATTGTTTATTCAACCGCTGCAACCGCCGTTCGGTTTCCCGTACGGACGTCAGGTATTCATCGACTTTGAGTTGATCGCTGCGGCTGACTTTGTTTCGCAAATCGTTGGCCTGCTGCAGCACCTGATCCAGAATACTGCCCTGAAGCTTCCCTGTCTGTTTGCCGAACAGGCTGTCGAAGGCCAGCGACGGATACAGTTCGATGGGGACCGGCGAATTCTCGTTGCGCCAGGAAATATGCGACGCGTAGACCATCGAATACTGAGTCTCGTGGAATCCGCTGACCGGCTGCTCGCATCCCAAAACCAAACTGGGCAGAAAAGATTCCTCTTCAAGATGCCGGGCCAAAGTCTGGTCCATGCTGACGGCACCGTGGATCACACGACCGCGCTGCAGCGAAACGCCGGAGAGAATGTTGCCGGTGCATCTGGCATGCCCGCCGCCCGCATTGCGGTTGTACAGACCGTTGATGACGTTGAGCTTGTCTTTGTACGGTTCCAACGATTTCAGGCTGGGGCCCAGCTGCATCGCTGCCCCGTCGCCTTTCGACCACCAAAGCGGAGGCGAAATGCCATCGCCGATGAACAGGCAAGCGAATCGTTGCGGTGTTTTCTTGGTTTTAGTAACCGTTTCACCGCCCCAAAGATGCGCAGCTTCCAACCAGGGCAATGCGACAGAAAGTCCAAGCCCTTTGAGCAGCACACGACGCGATACGTTATCAGGTGGATTCATCGTCCCTCAGTCTCCTTGAGATTCCAATCGAAATCGGGCAGCCGAAAAGTTACGACACCGCTGATTCCGAAATTGCGGACTGCTCACCACGATATCAAATATTGTCGAAAAACGATATCCGTTCTTTGCCAGTTCCGTTTGCATTTTGTCGAGCAACGCGTGATCGGAAAGCTCGACCGATCGCCCCAACGCATAACCGAGAAACTTATGGCATAGCGTTTTGATGAAATCGCCTTTGCGCTGCGACTCCAGGTGTTTAGCAAACTCCGGAACCCCCTTCGCCTCTTCTCCATTCGGCAAATGTACGACGTCATCTACAGGTCTTCCCGCAAGATCCTTGCTTCGGCTTTTGCCGATAGGATCGAAGCCTTCCATCGAAAGACCGACCGGATCGAATCGCCGGTGGCATCGCGCGCAGCTTTCGTTTTCCACATGGAGCGCAAGCAACTCGCGAATTGTCTTGCCGTTGGTGTCGGTTTCCTTGGCAGGCAACACGGCGACGTCGGCGGGTGGTGCGGGGATGTGTTCCCCCAGGAGTTTATGGACGACCCAGAAGCCGCGTTTCACGGGGCTGGTTCGCTGGGGTTGCGAGTTCTTGGTGAGAAATACGGCCATGCCCAGCAACCCGCCGCGACCGCGCAGACGCATACCGGCGGCTTTTTCCCACGGGTGTTCTCCGCCGCGAAACGGCAAGCCGTAGTGTTGGGCGAGTTTTCGGTTGACGAAAGTTTCGTCGCCAGAGAGCAACTCGGTAATCGGCAGGTTGTTTTGAATCAGGTGAGTTGCCAATCGTGTCGGCTCTTCAAACATTGCCTGTCGCAACTCATCGTCGAAGGTGGGGAACACGTCTCGGTTGACCGATTCCTGTTCGATGAAATCGCGGTAACGCAGCCACTGACCAAAAAACTCCAACGCGAATCCGCTCACCTTGGGGTCCTTGAGCATACGATGAGTCTGTTCCCGAATTGTTTTTTCATTGTTGAGCTTTCCGGCCTTTGCTAACTCCATCAATTCGGTGTCCGGCATCGACGACCACAGAAAAAAGCTGAGCCGAGAGGCGAACGCGACATCAGGTAACGGTTGGACCGTCTCACCGGGCGGCGACACATCGACGCGGTAACAAAAATGCGGCGAAACGAGAACGCTGACGATCCCCGCACGCACCGCTTGTTCCACGTTGAACTGCTCCTGCTGATGGATTCCCGCGTAGAACTTCTGAAGCGTCTTTCGCTCCTTCGCCGTCAACGGACGGCGGTAAGCGCGTTCCGCGAAGTCCAGCAGTTCTCGCAAATAAGTTGGCTCAGCCCGTGTCGATTGTGTTGCCCGGCGTTTCAGTCCCTGACGAACATCCTCAAAGAATACGTGGATGGGGTGCCCTTCAAGCTCCTCACCAGTCGCATTCACGTTCGATCGTTTCAGATAGATTTGCTCGAAACGCAACAAACTGTCTTCTTTTATCAGTTCCGGGTCTTCTTCCTTGATCGAATCAAAATCGGCGTGCTTCATGAAGCCACGTTCGCTGCGCTCGAAAAACACAAACCCGCGCAGCAACTTCTCCGTGATCTGAGTTCCGAAATACAACTCATCCCACAGGCGGTTTAACTGTCGATTCTGATCTTCGCTGAGCACGTGCTTGCGAAGCGGGACATCGTCGCGGAAGAAACCCTCGACCAGATGAAAACCGGCCGACAGTCCGCGCGTGTCATCGACGTAAACGAACCGGTTGGGAAACAGACGGCACAACGCAACGCAGGATGACTTAAATTCCGCGGAAATCGGATGCTGTGGGTCGATTAACAGTTCGGCAGATTCGGCGCGATTATTGTCAGTCGGAGCCTGCTTCAACAGCGCGACGCGGGCGATGCCTTGCTTCGATTTCTGTCGATCGAGACGGGCATCGGTATAAAAGACAGTCTTCTTCCGATTCTTGAACGCCTTGGACGGAACGGTAATTTCAAGCACAGTCGATGTTGACAGCGCTATCTCGTCTGCGCCGATCTTGTGTCCCAAAGGGTGGACGCCAAACTGCAATCGCTTGAATTGATCCGGCGCATGCTCGGCAAGAATCGCACGCAGCGAGATGTTGTTCTTGTCGTCGTTCGGGCGGTAATTCTGCTCGGGCGAGGCGCTGAAGTTCAAGTCTTTAAAAATCGCGAATTCGTGTTTTGCCCCTTCGATGACGTGAGAAACTTGAATGAATATCTTGAGAGACGGTTTCTCGGAGAGCTTCGTAAATTCGACGCGAAGTCGCCGGTTGTCGCTGATGAACCCCTCGTTAAACGTATCTCGCGCCGCCGCCGTCTGCGTGCGGCGATCGATATGTTGAACGGGTCCATTGCCGGCGTTGGAGACAATCGCCCGCGTTTCCTGCGGGCAGAGCTTGATGCTCAGTCGGCGAATGTATGCGGCCAATGCGCGTATCTTCTGAGTGACTTCGCCCGAGGCAACCGGTTGTTCCGCGTTCTCTGGCGGCGGCAAGGCGTTCCAGCGTTGCCCGATCCAGTTCAAATAAAACCGCTGACCCTTTTTTGCGTCGTTCAATGTGTCCCAAAGCGAGCGCAAATATTTCGGGCTGAGATTGTTCGCCTTGGCCCATTGTTCAACGGTCATTGCCCGTTGGGTTTTCACGCGGTAACGGTAAGACCATGTCGCCTTCAGATACGTTTCGTAATCGATGTTGTGCTGTTCGTAGAAGCGAAGGATCTCTTGCTCGTAAAACTTCTTCTGGTCGGCATACGTGGTCACGGGATGCGGGGCAAACTTCAGCCCGCGGGGTGTGAACAATACGTGGTCGGCGATGTGTTGTGCTGCTGCGTAGTACTTCTTGAACAGGCTGGGCGACATCGTGAGCGCTTCGCCGGTATTGTTGAAGCCTTCGCCCGAAGCCGGGTCAACCGGAAACGATGCGGCCGGTCGAATGTCGATCCCCGTGAGATCGCGGATCGTGTAATCGTACTCGGCACCCGTCAGTCGCCGGGGAAGAACGACGCCGGGGTCACCCGCCAACTTGTTGGCCTCCGACAGCATCAACCGTTCCAGCGTCACCACAATTGTCGCGCGCTCTTTGGCGGTCGGTTGCTTTGCCTCTTCGGGCGGCATGTCTTCCGCCTTAAGAAACTTGATGACATGTTCCCACTGGCGAAAGTGTTCGCCGAGCATTGCTGCCGACGTGTATTGGGTCAGATCGAGTTCGGCCTTACGTGTCTTCGGATTGTGACAGCGCACGCAATATGTCTTCAGAAACGGCGTGACCTGCTCCTGAAATGCATCGGCTGCTTCTGCCTTCGCATGTGTGCCAATAGAAATCGCGAGAACTGTTAACAGTACGCGAAAGATCAATCTCGATGAGGGCATATATTCGACTCGGTAACCTAATCGTCTGTTTCGATCCGACAGCAGCCTTGAGTGACCGACGCGAGTTTCTTGACGCCGTTGCTTCCCCGTCCATTATATGGCAATCCCCACTGTGCTTTCCACGACGACGCCGGAACGCTGCGCAATCTCACTGCCGAGAAAATGCGGTCATCGGTTGCGTCGTTTGATCCCTCGGGCCGCAGCCCGAGGGATTTGAAACGGGACATCGACAATCTGAGTCTCAATAAACGTGGCCCCAATCAATAATTCGTTGGTACCCGCCGCTATGAATTGACTGTGGCATTCGCGGGGAAGACAATGGAGGCAGAACGGTGATAGGTTTCTTTCCATGATGGGACCGTTTGGTCTCCGTCGGGTATGAAAAGAATATCGGCGAAAGAGATTTGATCGCAGCGAACGCGATGTTTGGAGAGAGGAAAACTAAAATGTCACAGAACCTTGCCGCAGTCATCTTTACGGCACTCGTTTCACAAGTGATCTGTTCACAACCAGCAAACGCCGAGGCAAATGATCGTCCGAATATCATTTTGATCATGGCCGACGATATGGGGTTCTCCGATATTGGCTGCTATGGCGGTGAAGTGCGGACGCCTCACCTCGACCGGTTGGCGGCAGAGGGTTTGCGTTTCACACAGTTCTACAACAACGCCAAATGCACCACGACACGGGCCTCGCTGTTGACCGGGTTGTATCCGCGGCCGCGCGGCGGGCTGTTGAAAACGAATATGGTCACCATCGCCGAGGTCATGAAGACCGGCGGTTACTCAACCTGCCTGAGTGGCAAGTGGCATTTGGGAAGCAAAGCGCCGCGGCGCCCGAGCGATCGTGGATTCGATCAGTATTTCGGGCTGCTCGATGGCTGCTGCAACTTCTTCGACCCGTCGATTCCCGATCCGAAATTCAAAGGAAACCGGGTACGCGTGGTCGCCAAAGATGACGTGCGGATGACCAAATTTCCCAACGACTTCTACATGACCGATGCGATCAGCGACTACGCAACCGGGTACATCAAGCAGGCGGCCGATGGCGAGAAACCGTTCTTTCTGCACGTCTGTTACACCGCACCGCATTATCCGCTGCATGCCAAACCGGAAGACATCGCCCGCTACAAGGGCAAGTACATGCAGGGATGGTCGGCATTGCGGGCGGCGCGACATCGACGTCAAATCGCGATGGGGCTGATCGATCCCAAATGGAAACTCGCCGGCCCGAACCGGGAAGTTAAACCGTGGGAAGCCGATGCAAACAAGCAATGGCAGGATTTACGGATGGCCGTGTACGCGGCGATGATCGACAGCATGGATCAGGGTATTGGCCGCATTTTGAAACAGTTGGATGAATCGGGAGCGGCCGACAATACGCTCGTGCTGTTTCTTTCAGACAATGGCGGTTGCGCAGAGATTCCCGGCGGTGAAGACCCGCGACGCATTCCCGGTGTGAAAGAGTTTTACACGACGTGCGGACCGGGTTGGGCGTTCGCCCAGAATACGCCGTTTCGGCGGTACAAGTCGTGGGTGCACGAAGGGGGAATTTCGACGCCGTTGATCGCGCGCTGGCCGAAGGTCATCCAGCCGAACAGCATCACGCGCGAGGTGGCGCACATCATCGATTTTCTGCCAACGTTTGCCGACATCGGCGGGGCGAAGTATCCGACCGAGTTCGGCGGCGAGACAATTCTTCCGGTTGAGGGGCTGAGCATGCGACCGGTTTTCGCCGGGGGGACGCGGAAACGTCACGAGAGATTGTTTTGGGAATGGGCCGGCAACCGGGCGGTTCGCGAGGGCCGCTGGAAGCTCTGTTGGGACAAAGGTGTGAAGCGCTGGGAACTGTACGATCTCATCGCCGACCGAACCGAAACGGATGACCTGGCTGCAAAACATGCCGAGCGCGTCGTCCGCATGGCCACGAGATGGTACGGCTGGGCCGACGAGACCGGCGTGAAATACGCGCGGCCCAAAGGGAGTTAACGTCGTGTCAATTCTCAGCTGATGGGTGCCACAGTTAATGGGTGCCACTGGCGTGTCGCCAGTGCAACGCGGTGGACGAGCTACGCGGCCGCCCGAAGAGTCGGCGAATCGTCACGTTGCCGTTGCTGCAGGCGTTCGAGGACAAACGCCGTGTGCAGCCGCAGGTTGTAGAACTCTTCCATGTAGGAGAGCGGCACCGAGACTTCGGCGAGTTCGCTTTCGAGTGTCTTCAGCACGTCGATGTCCTCGGCCAGACTTGCCGTTTCGCCCGGCTGGCGGAGCTTCTGATCGACTTCGCGCAGCACGCGATACCAGCGGTAGATTCGCGATCGGATCCGCCAACGGTAAAGCGGCGGTGCCGTCTTCAGCAACGGCAACAGCAGCGTGCACAAAGGCAATAGGAACAGTTTCATTTGATTGATGCGAGCGGCCGCCCAGAACGGCAGATACCGATACAACATCGACGGCCCCGATTTGAAGTACCGGCCGGCGACCGCGTTCATGGGATACTCGACATGTTTGACCGACGGAAATTCGCCCGGCTCCTGCAGAATGCTGCCGTGCTTGTGGATTTCGTTGGCCGCCTTGACGAGCAACGGCACCAATGCCGGGTGCAGGTTCGGTGTTGAGCGAAACGCACTTGGTCGCTGAATTCGTTCCGCCGGCGGTGGCGATGTGATTCTCCTGCAGCAGATCCAGAGCAACCGCCCGCGTCCCGCTGCCTTCGGCACCGACTGCAATCTGTTTGCCACGCAAGTCGGTCAGGCGTTCGATGGTTTTGTCGCCGCGATAGAAGACCCAGATTGGTTCCTTGTACAAACTGGCGAGCGAACGCAATTCGGGCATCGATTTTTCGGTCGCCGTTCCGCCTTGAATAATTGCCAGAGAGATGCCGCTGTCTTTGGTCATCAGCAATTGCGTGTTTTCGATCGAGCCGGCGGTGTTACGGATTTCCAGTTCGATGCCGTCGCGAGCGAGGATTTCACGGTACTGCTGGGCGAATGCGAAATAGGCACCCGTGCGGCTTCCCGTGGCGATGACGATTTTCCGCGGACAGGCGGGGCCGATGAGCCAGGGGGTGGCGATGAGGGCAACAAGCAATGTGGCGAGGGGTAGCCACCATGTTTTGAGCCACGAACGCTCTTTGTCTTTGGGTTTGAGCAATTCGGTTGAGAGTTTGCGCACGTCTATCGGCTCCCGTTTGTAGAAACGAAGAGCGGGACTGATACAAGAAATGCCCGTTTCCCGCAAGAGGAAAGAGGGCATTCAGTGCATTATCAATTGTCGGCACGCAGATGGCGATGAAAGCCCGCTGCTCTGGTAAGGAGTTTCTTGACGGTCGATCAACCTGCTTCTAGCACGGTACAACGAGCCGGTCTTTGAATTTGTAGTTCTGTCAAAACCCTCTGTTGGCTCACAACACCCCTAGTTCTCAAGCGGAGAGTTCGCCCACAACCGGGTTTTGACGGAGCCTCTTATCCGTTTCTGTTGGTTCGACGACCGTTTCGACCTCGCTCCGATTGACATCGTCGGAGCGAGGAAGGATCGCATCCGTCAGTCAAGATACTGGGGAAAGGGCACCAGTGAATCCGCCTCCGGTTCCAGCTCGGTGTCGAAGGCCGATTCGACGGCTTGCCCGGTTCTTGCCGTGGGGAAGATGACGTCTTCAGAGAGTGGGCCGATTCCCTCGGGACGCTCGGCGATTCTGCTGTTGCCGTTGCCGGGATGGTTCAGGTTGTCCAATTCGGCCAGCGGTTCGAGTACGCGGACGACTTCATCGACCGCAGTTTCCAGCAGCACAATCTCAGCCATGCTCCGCTGCATTCCCTTGAGTGCCAGAATCTGGCGTTCGATGTCGCCACGCAAATCTGATAGCAAATCGAGCGTATCGACCGCCTCGACGATCTCCTTGGTACGGCTCGTCAGCTTCGACTGCATGTCGAGCAGCGTGTCGAGATTCTGCTCGGCCGTGTCGATCTTTCGACGTTCGACCGTCAGAGAATCGCGGAGAGACATCAATCGGTTGGCGTTGCTGTGCGCCAGGTAGGTGTTACCGCCCCGGACCACCAGATCGTCCTTGAGCGTCAACAGTTCCTCGATTGCGGTACGGGCCATTTCGGCGTCGTCGGTTTCATCGATCACGGTGTCCTTCAATGCAGCCAATTGTTCGACACCGCTCTGGGCTTCTGCGATCCGCTTGCCCGCCGTGATCGTCTGTTGCTTGAGGTCGATGAACTGATCGAGGTTGAAGCGGGCCTCGTCGATGCCGTCCACTTCTGACAACGCGGTTCGCTTGAGGGCGGCCAACTGTTCGACGTCGGCTTCGGCCAGTCTTGCGTCGATGGCGGCTGTCCTGACGTCGCGGTTCAGCGATCGAATGTGCCCCAGCGCACCGGCTGCTGCCGTCGTCGATTGTTGCTCGTCAATGATCGCGTATTCCAGGGAGACCATGTCGCCCAGCGCCCGCGCAGCCGGTTCCGTCATTTCCCCCTGGACAATCAACGTGTCCTTCAAGTTGCCCAACCGTCTCAGCGAGTCGTGCGCCTCATCGGTCATCACCTCTTCTTCAATCAGCGATTGCTGCAGACAAGCCATCCGGTCGAGTACGTCGTTGGCGATTTCCGTCGTGCCATCCTGACAGATCACCGATTCGTGCAGCATGGCGATCTGATCGAGCGACTCGGCTGCAATTTCCGCCTGCCGCGCTTCGGCTTGCACGCTGCGATTCAGCCGTCGCATGTCGTCCAGTGCATCGCGGGCATCATCGAGTTGTTCCGCCTGCGCGTTGAGGTTGGCAAGCAACCCGTTGACTTTCGCCGCCGTCGCGTTGGTTCCGGTCAGGCTTCTCAATTGTCGGCTGGCGGTCTGCATTTCCTTTTCGAGGGAGACCATTCGCTGCTGCATCGGTCGTTGAACCGCCAGATACATCGAGAGTACGCCGACTGCCAGACCGGTGAGCATCATCGCCCACAAGTGCTTATGCAACTCAGCCGGATCGATGCCATTTTTTGGGGTTCCGGTCGCTTCCAACTTAGCCAAGGGACAGCCCTCCAATAGGTTTTTGACTTCAAGCGGGCAATGAATCGCCACAAATTGCCGAGGCGAAAATCATGACGCAGGCGAAACACATTGCCTGCCTGCTGTATGCTTCTCAATATCGCCAGTTTGAAGGATGCTGCGTGCGGCGAAATACGCCGCAAACAACGGAATACAAGCCAACCGGTGGAAAGTTCGGAAAGTATCGGTGGCGCGCGGTCGGGTTTGTTGGATTGTGCTGAATGCGACTCCAGCCGAATACCAGCCCGCAGCGCAAGCAGGGGTTTCAACAGCCGTATGCCCCACTCGCCGTTGGCCGTCCGTTTCGACAGGGCGATTGATCGTGTAGGATTAACGGGACACCAGAACCAGCAATTCTCGATTCCATTGAGACAATATCATGCCGCGTTTGATGAGCGACAAACCGGGTTTACGGGTTGCACCGTTTTTATCAGCCGGATTCTTGATCCTGACTTTGGGTAATCTTGTCGGCCTGTCGGCGGCCGAACCGGTAGCAGGTAAAGTCGATTTCAACCGCGACATCCGCCCCATTCTGTCCGATGTCTGTTTCCACTGTCACGGTCCCGATGAAAACCAGCGCGAGGCCGACTTGCGGCTCGACAATAAGACCGGCGCGTTTGCCAAACGTGACGGCAGCACGACAATTGTTCCGGGAAAGCCGGGCAGCAGTGAACTCATTCGACGTATCACCTCGACCGACCCAGACGAGCGCATGCCGCCCGCCGATGCTGATCGAAAACTCAACCCACAGCAAATTGAACTCTTTCGTCGTTGGATTGCGCAAGGGGCCGAATGGAAACAGCATTGGTCGTTCGTCGCGCCAAAACGTCAACCGCTTCCCACTGTGAAGAACAAGAGTTGGATTGCCAACCCGGTCGATGCGTACATTCTCGCGCGGCTGGAACGCGAAGGTCTCTCGCCTTCACCGCCGGCCGACAAGACGACGCTCATCCGTCGCGTGTCGCTCGACCTGACCGGTCTGCCACCGACACCGGCAGAGATCGATGCGTTTCTGGCCGACGACTCCCCGAATGCGTATGATAAGGTCGTCGATCGGTTGTTGAAGTCGCCGCGTTATGGTGAGCGGATGGCCGTCCGCTGGCTCGATCTGGCCCGGTATGCCGACACCAGCGGATACCAGAACGACGGTGAGCGATTCATGTGGCGGTGGCGCGACTGGGTCATCGAAGCGTTCAACAACAATATGCCCTTCGATCAATTCACGGTCGAGCAGATGGCGGGCGATTTGCTGCCCAACCCAACGCTCGAACAACGAATCGCCACGGCCTTTCACCGCAATCATCGCGGCAATGCCGAAGGGGGCGTTATTCCGGAAGAGTTTGCGGTCGAGTACGTCGTTGATCGTGTCGAGACGACGGCCACCGTCTGGCTCGGATTGACACTTGGCTGCACCCGCTGCCACGACCACAAGTACGACCCCTTCAGTCAGAAGGAGTTCTACCAGTTGTTTGCGTACTTCAATAACCTGCCGGAAAACGGTCGCGCCATTAAAGATGGCAACTCCCCCCCCTACATTCAGGCGCCAACTCGATCCCAGCGAAAGCAACTGGCGAAACTCAGATCGCAATTGGCTGCAACGGAGACGACATTTCGGAAACTCGGCCCCGACATCGATCGCGCGCAAGTGACATGGGAGAAGTCGCTGAACACCGAAAAGCAAATCGACTGGACGGTCACCGAAAATCTCGTCGCGCGGTTCGCCCTTGATGCCGAAGCACGCGCCGATCAGAAACCCAGTTTTTCAAAAAAACCGGGTTTCTCCGCTCCCACCAACGACGCCAAAGCGAGCGGCGGGCGTAAGCCCGCTGATGCGTTCGAGTTCAAAGACGGCACCCCAACCTTCGCCCCCGGCAAACTGGGCCGCGCAGCCGACTTGGATGGCAAACGTTACATCGACGCCGGCGACGTCGGCAAGTTCGATTTCTTCGACAAGTTCTCCTGCGGCGCGTGGATCAATCCGCAGGGACCTCAAGGCGGTATGATCCTCTCGCGGATGATGGACGCCGACCTGAAGCGTGCGAAGGGATATCGCATGCGGCTGCGCAACGGCAAGCTGGAAGTCAGCCTGTCGGTCCGCTGGCTCGACGATGCGATTCGTGTCGAGACAGTTGAACCAGTTACGGCCGACCGTTGGCAGCACGTGATGATGACTTACGACGGTTCGCGATTGGCCAAAGGGGTGAAGGTTTACGTCGATGGCAAACCGCAGAAACTGAAGGTCAATCTCGACGGGCTGAACCAGACATTCCAGACGGATGATCCCTTTCGTATCGGCGCCGGTGGTGGACCGGTGGCCCGCTTTCACGGGTTGATTGACGACGTGCGTCTTTACAATTCGTCTCTTTCGTCGGCTCAAGTCGAGCAGATCGCGAACGTCGAATCGATCAACAGCATCGTCCGAACGTCACCCGACAAACGGACGGGACCGCAACAGCGAAAACTGCGTGCTTATTTCCTCGCCGAACAGGCACCGCAGCCGATTCGCGACGCCCACCGGTCGCTGGTTTCTCTACGGATACAAACGGCAACATTCATCGAAGAACTGCCAACCGTCATGGTGATGCAGGAAATGGAAACACCGCGAGAAACGTTCTTGCTGAAACGCGGCGAATACGACAAGCACGGCGAGCAGGTGCAGCGCGGCACGCCTGTCAGTTTGCATTCTCTGCGCGACGGAGCGCCGAATAACCGACTCGGACTGGCGCGATGGCTGGTCGATGAGTCGAACCCGTTGACCGCCCGCGTGACGGTCAATCGTTATTGGGAAATGCTGTTCGGCACCGGCATCGTCAAAACAGTCGAAGATTTCGGCTCGCAGGGTGAAGCACCAACTCATCCCGAGTTGCTCGATTGGTTGGCGGTGGAGTTCGTCAGTCCGCAAACAAAATCGGCGAAACCGTGGGACGTGAAAGCAATACTCAAAACGATGGTCATGAGCGCCGCCTATCGGCAATCGTCAAAGGTCACGCCCGCACTATTAGAGAAGGACCCCGAAAACCGCCTGCTGGCGCGCGGGCCGCGATTTCGATTGACGGCCGAAACGATTCGCGATCAAGCATTATTCGTCAGCGGCTTAATGGTTGAAAAACGGGGCGGCCCATCGGTCAAACCGTATCAACCGGCCGGGTTGTGGAAGGAAATCGCGACATCGACCGGGTATCCGCAGGACCACGGCGAGAAGCTGTATCGCCGCAGCATGTATACCTTCTGGAAACGAACGGTCGCGCCGCCATCGATGGTCGCCTTCGATGCAGCAGCCCGTGAAGCCTGCCAGGCACGTCGAGCGCGCACCAACACACCGCTGCAGGCACTCACGCTGCTCAACGAAACTGCCTTCGTCGAAGCGGCTCGCGTTTTGGCGGAACGCACAATGACCGAAGCCGGCACGACAACCGACCGCGTGACACGCGCGTACCGCCTGGCGATGTCACGACGGCCAAGTCCGGTCGAGTTGCGAATTCTATCCGCCGGCTACGATGCGCATCTTGCCCACTACCAGAAAAACCCCGATGCGACCCTCAAGGTGATCTCCATCGGCGAAAGCAAGCGAAACGAGAAACTGAGCCCGACAGAACTCGCCGCGTGGACAGCGATTACCGGGTTGATATTAAATCTGGATGAAGTGGTGACAAAGGAATAACGCGACAGAACAGCTGAGGTGCATCGCACCGCAGCTATCGCAAGTAACGCGATCAGTCTTAAGACATTCTCACTCAGTGAGGTCAAGAAAAATGGACCCGTTCACCGAAAACCAACTGCACATCAACCGTCGGCATTTCTTCGGAAATGCAGCGACCGGCATCGGTGGGGCGGCGCTGGCATCCTTGCTGGGCGGCGATGCAATGGCTGCCGACAAGGCACCAACAAAGCGCAGCGGCGGTTTGCCCGGATTTCCGAATTTCACCGGGAAAGCCAAACGGGTGATCTACCTGTTTCAATCGGGCGCGCCGTCGCAGATGGACCTGTACGATTACAAACCCAAGTTGAAAGACTTGCGCGCCACCGAACTGCCTGATTCGATTCGGCAGGGGCAACGGTTGACCGGCATGACGTCGAAGCAGGACAGCTTTCCCGTCGCGCCGACAAAATTTAAATTCAAGCAGCGCGGAAAGAGTGGCGCGTGGGTCAGTGAACTGCTGCCGCACATCGCCAATGTCGCGGACGATCTCTGTTTCGTCAAAACGATCTACACGCAGGCCATCAACCACGACCCGGCGATCACGTTTTTTCAAACCGGCGCACAACTCGCCGGACGGCCCAGCATGGGATCGTGGTTGTCGTACGGGTTGGGAAGCGACAATGCTGATCTGCCGGCGTTTGTGGCGATGGTCTCCGGCAGCGGCGGGCAACCGTTGTACGACCGGCTGTGGGGCAGCGGATTTCTACCGACGCGTTACCAGGGAATCAAGTTTCGCTCGGTCGGCGATCCGGTTTTGTTTCTCTCCAATCCCCCCGGCGTGGCCGACGAAACCCGCCGCCGCGTACTCGACGATTTGGCAAAATTGAATCGGTTGAAGCTCGAAGAATACGGCGACCCGGAAATCGCCACGCGGTTGTCTCAGTACGAACTCGCCTACCGCATGCAGACTTCCGTCCCCGAACTGACCGACATCTCAGGCGAGACGAAACAAACATTCGAGTTATACGGCGAAGAGGCGAAGAAGCCCGGCACCTATGCGTTCAATTGTTTGCTGGCGCGCCGATTGGCCGAACGCGGCGTGCGGTTCATTCAGTTGTTCCATCGTGGCTGGGATCAGCACACCGAACTTCCCAAGGGTATCGGCAAACAATGTGCCGACACCGACCGTGCATCGGCCGGGTTGATCGCCGACCTGAAACAGCGCGGTATGCTCGAAGACACGCTGGTGGTTTGGGGCGGCGAATTCGGCCGCACGGTGTACTGTCAGGGCAAACTGACTAAAGAGGACTACGGCCGCGACCATCACCCCCGCTGTTTCAGCATCTGGATGGCGGGCGGCGGCATCAAGCCGGGCATGTCGTACGGCACCACCGACGACTACTGCTACAACATCGCCGAGAACCCGGTCCACGTTCACGACCTGCACGCCACCATGCTGCACTGTTTGGGCATCGATCACAAAAAGCTCGTCTACAAATTCCAGGGCCGCTACTTCCGCCTGACCGACGTGCACGGGAATGTGGTGAAGGAGTTGCTGGCGTAATTCCCGCATCGCGAATCCAGGAAAGACACCCATGACACACATCACTCGCACGTCGCTGCTTATGCTTGCATCGCTGGCATGTTCGTTCACGCCAATTCGCGCAGCCGAGCGTCCGAACATCGTCATCATTCTCTCCGACGACCAAGGTTGGGGCGATTTGAGCGTGCATGGAAACTCGAACATCAGCACGCCGCACATCGATTCGCTGGCCCGCGACGGGGCGATGTTTGATCGGTTTTTCGTCTGTCCCGTTTGCTCACCCACGCGGGCCGAGTTTCTGACCGGGCGATACCATCCGCGCGGCGGCGTCTACAGCACATCGACCGGCGGCGAGCGGCTCGATCTGGATGAAAAGACCATCGGCGATGCCTTCAAAGCGGCCGGTTACGCTACCGGGGCGTTCGGGAAATGGCACAACGGCATGCAGTATCCGTATCATCCCAACGCACGCGGCTTCGATGAATACTATGGGTTCTGCTCCGGCCATTGGGGCAACTACTTCGATCCCGTCCTCGAACACAACGGCAAACTCGTTCGCGGCAAGGGATTCATAATCGATGACTTGACCGACCACGCAATCAGCTTCATGCAGCAGAATAAGGACAAACCGTTCCTCTGTTATCTACCGCTGAACACGCCGCATTCCCCGATGCAGGTGCCGGATACGTTCTACGAGAAATTCGCCGATGCGAAACTGAAGCTGCGCCATCGTGATCTGAAGAAGGAAGTTTTGCCGGTGACGCGTGCTGCGTTGGCGATGTGCGAGAACATCGACTGGAACGTCGGCCGGGTACTCAAGAAACTGGACGAGTTGAAGTTGGCCGACAACACTATCGTCATCTATTTCAGTGACAACGGGCCGAACAGTTTTCGTTGGAACGGCGGCATGAAGGGCCGAAAGGGATCGACCGACGAAGGGGGCGTCCGCGTGCCGATGCTTGTGCGTTGGCCCGGTCAAATTAAGCCGGGTACGAAGATCGAACAGATTGCTGGCGCGATCGACTTGCTGCCGACGTTGGCCGACATGGCGGGCATTTCGCTGAAAGAGAAGAAACCACTCGACGGCATCAGTGTGAAACCGTTGCTGACCGCGACCGCCAAAGATTGGCCCGGCCGCACGATCTTTTCCCACTGGCGCGGCCGTGTCAGTGCCCGCACGAATCGCTACCGTCTCGACCACACGGGTAAACTGTTCGATATGACGACCGATCCGGGGCAGCGGCAAAACATCGCAAAGAATCAGCCGAAAATCACAGCAGCATTAACCTCGGCGGTGAAGAAATGGAAGCAGGAACTTCTGCCCGGCTTGAACGATGCAGACCGGCCGTTTCCCGTCGGCTACTCCGAGTTTCCTGTGACACATCTGCCGGCGCGAGACGGCGTACCGCACGGCAACGTCAAACGCAGCGCACGGGCCCCCAATTGTTCGTTCTTCACCAACTGGACCAGCGCCGAAGATCGAATTACCTGGGACGTTGAGGTCGCAACCACCGGGCAATACGAAGCGGTGGTCTATTACACTTGCCCGAAGGAAGACGTCGGCGCGACGTTCGAGTTGAGTCTGAACGAGAGCCGCATTCGCGGCAAAGTGACCGAGGCACACAACCCGCCGCTCTACGGCCAGAAAGACGACCGCTCATCGCGCGGCAGCGAATCGTTCGTTAAGATCTTCAAGCCGATGAAACTGGGCGTCGTCTCGCTAAAGAAGGGCCGTGGCGAATTGACGCTCCGCGCGATCGACATTCCCGGCAAGCAGGTGATGGACGTGCGGTATGTCGTGTTGACGCTGAAGTGAGGGGAGATTTGTAGTGACCGGATGAATCCGGTCACTACGAACCTGACAAAGACTTTCCTACCGCAACTTTGCGGCGAATGCTTCCCATTCGGTTTTGAAGGCGTCCATGTCTTCGCGGCCAAGGATTTTCTTTAGCGTCTCGTGGCCGGTGGGGTCTTTGTCGGCTGCTAATCGGAAGGCGTGGTAGTACTTCACCAGCAGGCCCTTTTCCTGCAGGTAGTAGCAGAGGTAGCGGGCCTGCGAGTAGTTGGTGCCGGGGTCTTCGTTGTAGAACTCGTTGGTGGTGGTGCTGCAGAGTGTTTTGAACGGCGGCACGCGTTTGTTGCGAATGGCCTGCTGCAGACCGCGGAGTCGCCAGTTGGTGTAGCCGTAAATGTGGCCGTTCTTTTCGCCACATTGCTCGTACAGCGAGGCGAGACCCTCGTTGAACCACGACGGGCATGTAGGGAAGTTCGACGCCATAAACGGATGGACGATCTCGTGCACCAACGTTCCGCCGCCGGTGGCGATGTTCATCACGAGCGCGCCGTGTGCCGATGAGTAATAGCCGAACGGCGTGGTCGGTTTGTCGCCGAAGACTTGCCGCGTGTGTTTGTCGTAGCTCTCTTTGTCTTTGAACAACCAGATATCGAGAATGCGATTGGGGTCGCGTTGGAAATAGTCTTTTTTGAGTTGATCGACGGCCCATTTGATTGTGTTCTTGCTACGCCGCTCGACGGTTGCTTTCGCCTCATCACCGACGACGACGAACGGTTTCTGTATCACGACGTGAAACTGTGGGCCGGGCAGTTTCTTCTTCAAGGCGAGAATGTGTTGGGCGTAGTCGGCATCGGTGTGCTTTGTTGTTGCTGAGACTGCTGTGAGTCGTTTGACGGCCAGCGGCATTCTCACGACGGTCCACTGCTTTTGGTTGTACTTCAGCGGCCATAATTTCAACAGCATGTCGCGTGTCATTCGCTGGTAGGCACCGTCGCGAATGGCCGGTTCGTGGTAAATGACTTCGTCGCGGCCGGCGTCGTAACCGAGAATCAGGCGAAAGTGCTCGGTGGTGTTGGGGCGGTCGTTGTAGTGCATGCAGATGATGGATGGCACGCCGCGCGCGAGGTCGGCGTGCAGTGCGCGAAACTGGTTCTCCATCTGTTCGTTCGCGCGATCGACGGCGACCTTGTGCCAGGTACTGCCGATGTTGAACCCGATTTGCTTTAGTGCGCCGGCAAGTTCGCGGGTGTGACAACCGCGTCCCAGCGCGGGGTCGAGTCCGGCTTGGTCGAAGACGGCGTCCTGATCGGCCCGTTTCCCCAGTTTCTGCAAATACATGGCGGCGCACGCTTCGCCGCAGAAGTCGGGCTTCTGTTTAATGTGCGGCACATTCTTGATTGTGACGTTGCGGTAAACGGGCGTGGCCGATTGGGCGGCAGAAGTCGGGATCAGGAACGACACCGCAGCCAATGTCAGCAGTCGGCAAGTTGGCATGGCATGCTCTTCCGGGAGTGAGTTTGCGAATCGGTCACCGTACGAGCGGTCGCGCTTCTTGTGTGATCGTAACACCGATGGCGGTTCGGGCAGAAGGCGAATCTTAGCGGCGTTACAACGCCGTTACGAAGGGATTGTGCCTTTTGACAGCAACATGGAGAGCGCTCGTAGATACTATCGGCAAAGAACCGCATGAATGCGGTCACTACGAGCCTGCTTGTCAGCGCATGCTTATTGATTTGGAGATTTTGCGCTGCGAGCCGTCGGGGGTGACTTCAACGATGTGCGAGGAGAACGGGCCGGCTTCAGGGCGGAGACTCGGTGCGAGGATTGACAAGTTCCCCTTGTTGGCCAGTTGGACCGGTTGCCGCAGCGATTTGCCGCCGTTGCCTTCGATGACCCAGAAGTATTTGTTCGACTGCGTCGGCGAACCGTCTCGAAACTGATAATCGACGCTGAAACTCATTCCGGTGCCGTCCCGCAGTGTTTGGGCGAATGCGATGCCGATAGAAAGGTGAACGGGCAGAGCGTTGGGCTGTGCCGCGATTGGGCCGACATTTTCAGCAGCGCCGTTGTGATTCCCGTTCCCGGCAGCGACCTCGCCATTGGGTTCTTCGAGAAACTGACCAACGACGGGTGGTGATTCCGCCTGGGAAGCGGGCGTATCCTGCCCCTCGTTCCATGCCTCCTCGAAGTCACTGCAGCCGATACCAAAGAAACAGATGACCGGCACCAAGGCGTTGAACGCGATCAAACAGAACGAACTACGAATCGGCGATGACATGAGGTCGGCTCCCGGTTATGCGGTCGGAACTCACCACAATTACACAGTTTTCGTCGCGTGAATACAATGCGAATCAACGCTTGCGGTTTCGCGGTGGCGCAAATTCCGTCCGCGCCTTCACCGATTCTTATGCAGCCACACAATCAACCCCTTGGCAAGATGCATGCGATTTTCGGCCTGTTGGAAGGCGAGACTGGCTGGGCCGTCGATCACGTCGTCGGTCACTTCTTCGCCGCGATGGGCGGGTAAGTCGTGCATGAATTTGCAGCCGGCCGGAGCCTGCGACATGAGTGCCGCGTTGACCTGGAACGGCGCGAAGATTTTGCGACGTTTTTCGGCTTCGTCTTCCTGCCCCATGCTGGCCCACACGTCGGTGTAGACGATGTCGGCCGTCTTGACGGCGGCTGCCGGGTTATTGCCCTGTGAAATCTGTGCTGTCGGGAATTGACTCTTTAAGTCGGCAGCGAAATCGGCATCGAGTTCAAAACCGGCGGGCGTGCAGACGGTCAACGGCATGCCGGTCATCGATGCGGCAATTGCCAACGACGCGGCAATGTTGTTTCCGTCACCAATATATACCAGATGTTTGCCCAAGCCGCCGAACACTTCTTGCACGGTGAACAAGTCGGTGAGTGCTTGGCAGGGATGACGGTCGTCGGTGAGTCCGTTAATGACCGGGCAATTTGAGAAGCCGGCAAAGTCTTCGACGAGCTTCTGCGAAAACGTGCGCAGCACAATCAGGTCGCAGTAGCTGCTCAGCACGCGGGCGACGTCGCAGAGTGCTTCGCGACCGTGCAGTCCCGCCTCGGCGCTCGAAAGAAAGATTCCCGCGCCGCCCAGATGTGTGATCGCGGCCTCAAAACTGTTGCGGGTTCGCAGCGACGGTTTCTCGAACACCATGCTGAGTACGCGGCCCGGCATCAACGCGGGCCGTTCGCCGGCATAATGTTTCGCCTTCAATTCGGCGGCGAGTGAAAGAATTTCGCGGATATTGTCGGCGGTGAGATCCGACAGTGAATTGAGGTGTTGCATAAGAAACGGCTCCGTTTCGATTCAATAGACCAGCCCGTCGCGCAAGCAAGTGTTTAATGGAGTCTGTCGTGCAAGACCCTTGCTTTCGCGGCGGGCTGGTTGTAGCAAAAACAACGACGCAAGCCCGGCCTGCGATGAGAGCCGGGCTTGCGTAGCGTATAAAGGTGTGTCCTTATCAGATTTCCTCGGCCATTTCGCGAAGTACGTCGGCGATGATCGCGGAGCCTTCGTCAACCTCTTCGGCCGAGACGTTAATCGGCGGCAAGAGACGCAGTACGGTGTCGTTCGTGGCGTTGACCAGCAGCCCGCGCTCCATGCATTTGCCGACGGCCGGTGTCGCCGGAATTGTGAGGTCCAGGCCGATCATCATTCCCTGAATTCGCAATTCACCAATGATTGGCAGTTTTGCTTTGAGGGTTTCAAAATGTCCGCGGAACCGCTGTGACATTTCCTGGCAGTTCTCCAGCAGGTTGTCTTCTTCAATCGTGCGGCCCGTGGCCAGTCCGGCCGCCATGGCCAACGGGTTTCCGCCGAACGTGCTGGCGTGCGTCCCCGGTTTGAGACTTTTGGCAGCTTCCGGAGTCGCCATGAAAGCTCCACAGGCAACACCGGCGGCGAGACCTTTTGCCAGAGTCATGATGTCCGGCTGCACATTCGACTGTTGGTAGCCGAACCATGTGCCGGTGCGGCCCATGCCGGTTTGTACTTCGTCGAAAATGAGCAGGCTGTTGTGGGCGTTGGCCAGGTCTCGCAGGCCGCTCAGGAAAGCGTCGGTGCAAATGTTGACGCCACCTTCCCCCTGCACGGGTTCGACGAGAATGGCCGCCGTCTCGTCGTCGATCAATTCCTCAACAGCGGAGAGATCGTTCAACGGGGCATACCGAAAACCGGCGAGCAGCGGGCCGACGCCTTCGTGATACTTCGGCTGTCCGGTGGCGGTTAGCGCGGCAAATGTGCGGCCGTGAAAACTGTGTTCGAACGTAATAATTTTGTGGCGGCCTTCGCCGGCATGCAGCCGTGCCAGCTTGATTGCCCCTTCGATCGATTCGGCTCCACTGTTACAGAAGAAGGCTTGCCCGAATCCGCGGGTTGAAAGGAACTCGGCGAAATCACCCTGCGCTTCGGTGTACCACGTGTTGGGGACATGGATGAGTTTGGCCGCCTGCTCTTGGATTGCGGCGACAACCTTGGGCGGGCTGTAGCCCAGAATGTTGCAGCCCCAACCGGGAAACAGATCGAGGTAGCGCTTTCCTTCGGCATCCCAGACGTGCGATCCTTCACCTCGGACGAGACAAATGGGGTAACGCCCGTAATTCGGGATTACGTATTTTTCAAAAACGCCGATTGTCTCCTGGCTGCTGCGTGCGGTTTGCGTGGTCATGTTTGGTAACTCGGTTTGTGTGTGACTTGAGGGGATTCAAGAAAATGTTATTTCATTCGTTCCGTCGCCATTGGCGTCAGGCGACGATTTCTGTTCCGATTCCTTTGTCCGAATAGATTTCCAGCAAGACGGAATGTGGAATCCGTGCATCAACAATGTGGACTTTGCGGACTCCTGCTTCCAGAGCATCGAGAGCGGCATCGACCTTGGGAACCATGCCGGCGTCAATCGTGCCGTCGGCAATCAGCTCGCGGCAGCGTGCGACTTCCAAATGGGAAAGCAGCGAATCGGGTCGTTGGCGATCAAGGAAGATGCCGGGAACGTCGCTGAGGAAGACGAGCTTCTCGACGTTCAACAGCCGCGCCACCGCCGCCGCCGCCGTATCGGCGTTGACATTGAGTTTTCCACCGTCGGCATCGACTGCAATCGACGGAATGACTGGAATGTGACCGGCATCGCAGGTTTCCTGAATGAGTTGACGATTGATATCAACAACCTGACCGACACGGCCCAAATCAAATGGTTCGCCGTTTTCGTCATTCATTTTCAGTTTTTCGCCGACAAGACAACTGCCGGTCATATCGACCAGCGACGTTGCGGCTCCGCCTTGCCGCGTAATTTCATCGACCAGTGATCCGCAAATTTCGTTACACAAAACACGCGCAACAATGTCTAATGTCTCGGGATCGGTCGCGCGTCGGCCGTGCACGAATTTCGGCTCGATTCCGGCGTCACTCATCGCCCGGCTGATTGCTTTCCCGCCGCCGTGAACGAGAACGGGCCGCATACCGACCGTTTCCATAAAGATGACGTCGGTAAGCAGGCTTTTGACCGCGTCGGCGTCTTCGAGCGCACTGCCACCCAATTTGATGACGACGTACCGACCGCGAAAACGCCGGATCCAGCCCAACGCCTCAATCAATACGTTTGCCTTGCGAATCGCTTCGTCCACTTCGAATGCTCAGTTTGCAGCGGGAAAATGGGAAACCCCCGATTGTAGAAGGGCTGAGCGAAGTGTCAATTACCCGATCCCCGTTTTTGCAGCGTGGACGAATGAATGCTGCAAGAACCGGCACAACCGTCAGGTACCGCCAGCCGAACGCTACTGCGCAGCCGGCGGCACATTGAAACGGTGATTACCCGAGTTTCATGGGAGATTGTGACGCGACTATTCGTCTTTGGGCTCTTGCGGTGCAGCGTCTTCCGGTTTCTTCGGCGGTTCGGGTTCGTCGGGGTTTGATTTGGCTTCATCGGGAGTTGTTGCGGTCGGCGGATCGTCGTCGTTGGAGGGACGCTGCGGTCTGCCGCCGCCACCTGGACCGCCGCCGCTGTTCTGGCGTTCTTCACGACGTCTTCGCATCGCTTCGCGCTCTTCTTCGTCGATGAATCCGTCGCCACTGGTGTCAATGCGATCGAAGAATTGTTGCATCCGTTCGGGAGCTTCTTCCTTGTTCACTTTGCCGTCGCCGTCCTTGTCGAGTTCGTCCCAGTCGATGCTCGGCCGTCCGCCTCCCGGTCCACCTGGACCACCGCCCGGTCCTCCCGGTCCACCGCCAGGGCCACCCGGCATTTCCATGAGCGCGGCGGTCGAGTCGTCACTATCGTCAGCGGTTTCGCTGACGCTTTGCGGCTGTGAGGCTGCAATTGTTTCGGCGTGATTCGACGTTTCCGAGTTGAGTTCGTAGCCCATCACGATTGGGTTGCTGTCATCGGCACCCAGGTTCAAGAGTACGCTGTAGTGCTGATAGACTCCCGTCCAAGAGTAGACGATGAATCGTTCGTGATTCTTCTTTTGGATCGGCGACTTACTCCAGAAGCCGCTCATCAACTCTTCTGCATCGTTCAGGTTCAATTCGTCCGATGACTCGTCCGCCCGCTTCACAGCTGAAACGACCTTGTCTTTCGACGTGGTAAATCCATACGCGGCCATTCCTTGAATGCCAGCAATGATCAGCAGAATGCTGATTCCACCCCAGACGACCACCCGTTCAACCGGTGAGCGTGGCTTCTTTTGTTTGCCCGTATTCGCCGCCGCCTGGGCAGTCGAATTGTCAGAAGTGGAATCGCTTGGTTTAGGTGCATCAGACATGAGGGGTCATTCCGTTCCAGATAAGTTGATGAAGTGAGTGGGAACCGGCAACCTATTTGTTCAACGGTACCCGAAATCGGGGCAAGAATCCAAGCAAACCCGATGGAAACGGCAAACACTTTGAAATTGGCATGGTTGTCGGATGTGGTGTATCGCCGTGCGTATGTGCCACAAAAACTGTTCGATTAGACCAGGTTCTTCCACAACCGTCGCGTGTCGCGTTCGTGGTGTTCGACGGCGCGCTGCAGGGCTTCTTTGACGTCACGTTGCGACCGAGTCAACGCGTCGGCACGGTGAATGAGAAAGTCTTCAAGTGCCGCGTCATGGAGGGTTGGCTGAAATTGCGGTCCAGGCGTCGCGTTCGCCTGCCAAAACTGGTTCACATCGGCGAATGCTTTCGGATGGCGTGTCGCATCGATACAATGTCGCTACAGTGAATTGCCAATGATCGACAGAGGATTCTTGCCTCCAGCGAACCGGCTGGCGACGTAACGCGAAGCCTCTTCTGTTGCTGCTGTACTCCTCTTTTACCGTGTTTGTTTTGTGTTGAAAGGACGTCGTCATGCTGCGGCCCGCACGAGAAGCGAATCACCCACGTCGAGGTTTTGTCACATTCCTTGCGATTGGACTGGCAGCGTCATCTCTTCTCGCCTGCGCCACTTCGGCCGACGCAGCCGACTGGCCAAGTTTTCTCAACGGCAATCAACGGATTGGGGCGACCACCGAAAACCTCAAACTGCCGTTGAAGAAGGCGTGGGAATACGCCCCGCCCAGTACCATTAACCGCGCATGGTCGGGTCTCACCGGTCGCACCATCGAGGGGAAAATTCTCCGCGACCGCATTCGCTTCGACGATGCCTTCCAGGTCGTGTCGGTCGGCGAGCAGGTTTTCTTCGGTTCTTCGGTCGACCATCAGGTGTACTGCAAGAACGCCAAATCCGGCAAAACGCAATGGACGTTTTACACCGGTGGGCCAGTCCGACTGGCTCCAACAGTCTGGAAGGGCAAAGTCTTTTTCGGTTCTGATGACGGATTTGTTTATTGCGTTGCAGCCCACAGCGGCAAACTCGTTTGGAAACTTCGCGGCGGACCGGCCGACGAATGGCTGATCGCGCGCGGCGAAATGATCTCCCGTTGGCCCTGCCGCACCGGTGTGATGATTGAAGGCGGCGTTGCTTACTTCGGCGTCGGCGTGTTCCCGCACGAAGACATTTTCCTGTATGCCGTCAATCCCGACGATGGCAAGATCATCTGGAAACGCGACGACATCAGCGAGTCGGACGCCGGTCGTAGCGACCTCACACCGCAGGGTTACCTGCTGGCCGAAAACGATCTGCTGGTCGTCCCCTCGGGACGCACACTGCCCGCCGCTCTTGATCGAAACACGGGCAAGTTTCTCCACAAACGCGCGCCGGGTTGGCGGGGTGAAGCGGGTGGAGTTGTCGGCGGAACGCGGGCCATGCTGGCCGACGGTCAAATCTATGCAGCCGGCGCGCATCACATGCTGGCGATGAGTCAAAAAGATGGCAGCGTCGGCTTCGGTTACTTCGACGGACACCAATTAGCGGTCAGCGGCGACTCGGCTTATACAGCCACGGGAGTCAACGTCGGCCGACTCGATCGGGCCGCTTATGCGAAGGCCAGTATTAAACGTCATAAGTTGAAAGGGAGCATTTCCAAGCTGCAACGATCGGCTCGCAGCGCGAAAGGACAGGCCCTGAAAGACATCCGCGCGAAGATCGAAGCGGCCAACAAGGAATTGGAAACTCTCGACGATGTCGGTTACGTCTGGAAGCAACCATGTGCGGCGGATGCCGCGCTGATCGTCGCTGGCAATTTGGTGTTTGTCGGCGGAGAAAAAGAAGTCCTCGCATTCCGCACCGAAGATGGCAAGCAGGTTTGGAACGCGGCCGTCGAAGGAGAAACCCGTGGACTCGCAGCCGCCAACGGCCGATTGTTCGCCAGCACCACCACCGGAAATGTTTATACCTTCATCGGCAGCCAAAGCCCACTCGTGGCATCGGGTGGGACAACCCTCAACAACAACCCATATCCGGCAGACAAACTCTCCAAGACCTACGCAGCCGCTGCCGAGCAGATTCTAAAAAACGCTGACCAGAAAAGTGGTTACTGTCTGGTACTTGGCAGTGAACGCGGTCGATTGGCGTACGAACTCGCCAAGCGTAGCAACCTGAAGATTTACGGCATCGAGCCGGACGCCGACAAAGTCGCCGAGTCGCGACGCCTTCTCTCATCGGCCGGCCTGTACGGCCACCGAATCACGATTCATCAGGCCGACTTCGCCGACATTCCTTACGCCAATTACTTTGCCAACCTCATTGTTTCGGACACGTTGCTCGTGACCGATAAGTTGCCCGGTAAGCCGGCAGAAATTGCGCGGCATCTGAAACCGATGGGCGGGGTGATGTTGTTTGGCCATCCTGAAGGCGCGGCGGCAAGGCTCGCTGCGGCAGCGTGGGTGGCGCAGTTTGGACTCGACAAACAATCAACTCTCAAAAACGCCGACGGTTGGGTGATGGTCACAAGAAACGCACTCCCCGGTGCGGGCAACTGGAGCCATCAATACGGCGACGCCGGCAACACCGCCAGTAGTCCCGATACCCGCATCAAAGGTGGATTGGGCGTGCTGTGGTATGGCGATCCCGGTCCCGGAAAAATGGTCAACCGCCACGAAGGTGCCGTCGGGCCGTTGGCCGTCGACGGAAAACTGTTCGTGCAGGGCGAAAGCAGCGTGATGGCCTACGACGCTTACAACGGTCAAAAACTGTGGGAATACGGCAACCCCGATTCGCTGCGAACCGGCGTCTTTCAGAATCAAAATCCCGGCAACCTCGTCGCAGGCGGAGGCAATCTGTTCGTGCTGATGAAGGACAGTTGCCTGGAACTTGACGGCGACACAGGTGAATTGAAGATCGAACACAAACTGCCCAAAACGAAAAACAAAGAGTCCTACGCTTGGGGTTACGTCGCGTATCAGGATGGCGTCCTCTACGGCACGGCAACACTTCGCAAGGACTTGGAACAGAAACTCCGCCGACGCGGCCGTAAAACCGACGACATCACCGATGGCATCTTCGCCATCGATACCAATACCGGTAAACACCTCTGGACGCACGAAGGCAAAAATATCGTGCATCACACCATCGCGCTTGGTCCCGGCAAGGTTTATTTCATCGACAGCACCATCACTGAAGAACAGCGGGCCGACCTGCTGCGAGAGGACAAAACGGAACTGGCCAATCTCACCGGTGAAGAAGCGAAACGGGCCGAGGCCCGCCTGAAACGCATCGACGCCCGCCGCGCGGTCGCCATCGATGCCAAAACCGGAAACATCGAATGGTCAAAAGCGGTTGATGTGACCGACTGCAGCGACGTCGGCATCGGCGGCGGCAAATTGACGTTGATGCAGAAGAACGGCGTTCTCGTACTCTCCGGAGCGAACGCCAACGGTCATTACTGGAAGCAGTTCATCGCGGGCGAATTCAAGCAGCGGCGCATTGTCTCGCTGGCATCCGATGACGGACACAAACTGTGGGCACGCGATGCCAACTACCGTCATCGACCGATCATCATCGGCTCAAAAATCATCGCCGAGCCGTGGTCGTTCGACCTTTACACGGGCGAACAGCTCACGCGAGAAAACCCATTCACCGGCCAGCAGGAACCGTGGAGCATCATGCGTCCGGGTCACCACTGCGGCATGCTCACCGGTTGCGACAGCATGCTGTTGTTCCGTTCGCGGTACACCGGCTTCTACGATCTCGACAGCGATTCGGGAACGCGACACTTTGCAGGACATCGGCTCGGCTGTTGGATCAACGCGATTCCGGCCAACGGGCTGGTGATGATCCCCGAAGCAAGCGCCGGCTGCGTTTGTCTGTTCTCCATCGCTTCAACCATCACATTGGAACCGCGTGCACCGCGGCGACCGTGGACGCTTTACAGTTCCACTGGCCGGGCCACACCGGTTAAGAAAATGGCACTCAATCTGGGCGCACCTGGTGACCGTAAAGACGCACGCGGGCAGGTTTGGCTTTCCTATCCGCGCATCGACCCGCACAAGACCACCGGCCTCGATCTCACACTTAACCTGGGCCACAAGTTCCACACCGGTGGCGAACACGACAGCATGCGCAGCTCGACGGCCAACGTCGTCGGCACCGAGACGTCTTGGCTGTATTCTTCCTGGGCAGTCGGCCTGTCGTCCTACACCTTCCCGCTACTGGGCAAAGACGACAAACCCGCCACCTACACACTGCGGTTACACTTCGCCGACCTCAACGAAAAATCCGCCGCAGGCACGCGTGTCTTCGATGTCAAAGTGCAGGGCGAAACGGTCATCAAAGACCTCGATGTGGCCAGCGAAGCGGGCGGCGCTCGCAAAGCGCTTATCCGCGAAGTGAAGGGCATCCAAGTCAGCAGCACGCTGCTGCTGGAACTAGCGCCCCGCGCAGCAAACGCGTCGCGAGATGCGCTGCCAATTTTGAACGCCGTGGAGGTGATTCGCGAAGGGGATTGAGGTCGAAGGGAACCGCGAAACCGCAAGCGAGTGTCGTGAATCGATTTAGCCGCCGGTGAATACACCGGCGGCCGACGTAGGGGCGGCTATTTACACTCGTTCATCCTGTTGCGTTCGCCGTCCAGCGGAACGAGCAATCGAACCGCATGAATGCGGCCACTACGAACCTGCTTGCCGCGATTAATACGTTAACTCGACGAGTTCGCGTGTTTCTTCTTCGGCCGGTTCTTGCTTGAGCGTCGGTGGTGGATCGGGCAACGGCTGATCGGGTAAGGGACCCAATAGCACACTGCGGGCTGAAGCCATCAGGCCTTTCCACGATCCAAATGTCTCGGAGACCGCTGTCGGTTCAAAGCCGCAGTGGACCATGCAGTCCTGGCAGTCGGCGTTGCCGCTTTCCGGGCCGTAGGCGGGCCAGTCGGTCGTTTCGAGCAGCTCCCTAAACGTCTCGCAGTATCCTTCCGACAACAGGTAGCAGGGGCGCTGCCAGCCGAAGACGTTGTACGTGGGGTTGCCCCACGGCGTGCATTCCAGTTGCCAATTGCCTTTGAGGAATTCGAGGAACAACGGCGACTGATTGAACACGCGACGTTTCTTGCCCCCCTGTTTGAATAGCCGCCGGAACAGCCGCACGGTTTCGTTGCGATGCAGGAAGTGCTCTTGGTCCGGAGCTTTTTCGTAGGGGTAGCCGGGCGAGACCATCATCCCCTCGACGCCGATGTCCATCAGCGTGTCGAAGAATTCACCCATCCGCTCGGGGTCGGCCGTGTTGAACAGTGTGGTGTTGGTGGTCACGCGAAAACCTGCATTGACGGCCGTTCGGATGGCATCGATGGCAATGTCGTACACGCCTTCGCGGCAAACCGCTTCGTCGTGTTCCGCGCGCGGTCCGTCCATGTGAACCGAGAAACTCAAGTATTTGGTTGCCCGAAAACGATGCAGATGCTCTTTGAGCAGAATGGCGTTCGTGCAGAGATAGACGTACTTTTTGCGTTCGACCAATCCCGCCACGATTTCGTCAATTTGCGGATGCAGCAGCGGCTCACCGCCGGGAATCGAAACAATGGGAGCGCCGCACTCATCAACCGCCTGCAGACAAGATTCGACCGAAAGGTTCTGCCGAAGAATCTCCGTGGGATGCTGAATCTTCCCGCAGCCGGCACACGCCAGGTTGCAGCGGAACAACGGTTCGAGCATCAACACCAGCGGATACCGCTTCACACCCCGCAGCTTCTGCGAGAGTACGTAACGTGCAACAGTCCACATTTGCGAAACGGGAACGCCCATCAAACCCTCCGTGCGACGGCAACACCATAACTCGCGCCCTCATAACATGTTTTGGGTCCCATGTCAGCCCCGGATCGAGCGCACGACGCACTTTGCCCGCTCGGTCTTAACGCAAAGGTGCAAAGGTCGCAGAGGAACGCAAAGTAAAAACAAAAGGACCGCATTCACACAATGAGAGATGCGAGCAAAATTCTAATGACCACTAATAGAAGCCTGAAGCGCAAGCAAAGGAGCATTGGGGTCGGTAAACGAACTCTTATTACTCCTTTGCTTGCGCTTCAGGCTTCTATTTCCTTGTTATCTTCTTTCTTTTCTTTGCGAATCTCTGCGACCTTTGCACCTTTGCGTTGAAATCTCGTGTCGTGCGCCGCTATGGGCAACTTTCCACCGTTTCATTACATTGCCCAACGTCATGCATGTTGCAGAAATTACCGCGTACCATCTCCGGATTCCGCTGAAGAAGGCCATCCGCCACGCCTCGCATACGCGCCGTTACAATGACACGCTGGTCGTTCGCTGCCGTCTCGATGACGGCACGGAAGGTTGGGGCGAAGGGTTGCCGCGGGAATACGTGACCGGAGAAACCATCGACTCGACGTTTGCCCAACTTGCAGCGACCGATCTGCGCTCGCAACTGGACGGTGAGATTGACGACTTGGCTGGCGCAATTGTCCTGTGCGACAACTGGAAATTGGCGGTGATCGATCCCGCCGCCCGCGACTGTTTCGGCAATATTGTCCGCTGCGCAATCGAGCTGAGCATTCTCGATGGCGTCACGCGGCGTGAGGATGTTCCGTTATCGGCGGTCACTTATAAGGTGCCGGAGACGTTGGCGATTCGACAGCAGTCGCAACAGCTGCAATACAGCGCCGCGGTGACGGCGATGACTCCGTTTCGCGAACGGGTTCACGCCTGGAAGCTGCGGTTGTACGGCTTTCATCAGTGCAAGGTGAAAGTGGGAATGGACGGGGCCGACGACGCTGCCTCGCTGGCACGCATTCGCCGCATACTGGGCGAGTCGGTCGATCTGCGAATCGATGCCAACGAAGCCTGGAACTGCGAGAACCTGGAGCAGAAACTCCAACCGCTGCTGCCTTTCGGCATCAGTTCCTGCGAGCAACCGGTGCCGCACGGCGAAGTCGATGGGTTGGCGGCGCTGCGTGGACAAATCGGCGTGCCGATCATGTTGGACGAATCGCTGTGCAGCATCGGCGATGCGCGGCGGGCGATTGAACGGGGAACCTGCGACCTGTTCAATGTCCGTCTGTCGAAATGCGGCGGATTTCTGAATTCGCTGCGGCTGGCTGCTGTCGCGCATCAAGCGGGATTGGGTTACCAGTTGGGTTGCATGGTGGGCGAAACAGGAATTCTCTCGGCTGCCGGTCGACACTTCGCCGCTTCCATCGGCGGCATTCGCTATCTCGAAGGCAGCTACGACCGGCATCTCGTTCGCGAGCGGTTGACGGTCGAAGACCTCACGTTTGCGCGACGTGGAATTGCGCCGGCATTGACCGGACCGGGACTCGGCGTTGAAATCGATCGTGAAGCCGTAAGTCGCACAACGGTCCGTGAAGAACGATGGACGATTCGATGACAGAGGTATTCTGCACGAGCCTGCATTCATAAAATAACGACTGACGAGAAGGGTGCCACTGGCGTGTCGCCAGTGCCCACCGCATTGCACTGGCGACACGCCAGTGGCACCCGGTAGCAGAGAATTCCTGAGATCGTCATCTTCGTATTTAGAATTTCAAACACCACCGCAGTCAGTTTTCGGCAGCACTAATGTCCAAGCGGTGGGTGGCGATTCAACGGAATCCTCGATCCGGTTCCGGTCAGCGGCGCGCATTGCTGTTGGAACTGATTTCCCGCCTGCGCGAACATGGGCTACGACCGCGGATTTTTTCGCGTCGAGAACGGCTACAGGATTATCTGACCAGTCCCGACCGCCGCGCGAGCCTGGTGGGTATTGTCGCCGCCGGCGGTGATGGCACGGCGGGCGACGTTATCAACCGCTATCCCGGCATTCCGGTTGCCGTTCTGCCTTTGGGAACCGAGAACCTGTTGGCCCGTTTTTTGGGCATCAAACGTTCCGGTCGATTCGTGGCCGACATGATCGCCGCCGGCCAAACGCGGCGCATCGACCTCGGCGTGGCAGATGATCGTCGGTTCTCGTTGATGGCCAGCTGCGGTTTCGACGCCGACATTCTGCAGCGAACACATGCCCGCCGCACGGGGCATATCACAAAATTGAGTTATCTCCAACCAATTCTGATTTCGCTGCGTAAGTACCAATATCCGGAGATGCGTGTGTATCTCGACGGTGCCGATGCGCCAATATCCTGCCGGGTGGTCGTGATTACCAACTTGCCAATTTACGGGTTCGGGCTGAACTTTGCCCGGTCGGCCCGTGCTGATGACGGTCGGCTCGACGTGTGCCTGTTCCAGCGTCACTCGGCATTCCAAATGTTCCGATACTTATATATGGTGGCCCGCGGAAAACACGAGCAACTTCCCGACGTCGTCTGTGCCCAGGCGCAACGCGTCCGTATTGAAAGCGACCAACCCGTGCCGGCTCAAATCGACGGCGATCCGGCCGGCTCAACACCGATGGAAATCGGCATCGAACCGGGTGCGTGTGAATTATTTGTGCCGCCAGAGGAATGACTGAGAATCGAGTGTTGAACCAGTGTCGGATGTCCCGTTGTGGTGGCTTCCAGCCGCCAAGTCGCGTCAGGTTTCGCGGCGGCTGAAAGCCACCACTACGACAGTTTGTGTTTTGTACGATAAGGAGTCAGAGTGCCCGCTAATCCGGTTGCAATTCGAAATCACCAGTGCGGTCGCGGTCGGCCGTTGCTGCTGATTGCCGGCCCCTGCGTCATCGAGAGCGAAGAATTCGTTCTCGAAGTGGCGGGCCGACTCGCGGAAATGGCAGCTGCGCGCGATCTTGCCTTCGTTTTTAAATCCAGCTTCGACAAAGCCAACCGCACGAGCATTCACAGTTACCGGGGACCGGGCCTCGATGAGGGGCTGAAGATCTTGAGCAAGGTGCGCGAAACAACGGGGCTACCGGTCACGACCGACATTCACGAACCGGCGCAGGCCGATCCCGCTGCCGAAGTCTGCGAGATTCTGCAGATCCCCGCTTTTCTAGCGCGACAAACCGATTTGATTTGCGCATCGGCCCAAGCCACCGCGCGTCACGGCGGAGTAATCAACGTTAAGAAGCCGCAATTCATCGCCCCGGAAGATGCCGTTCACATAGTCAACAAGTGCGTCGAGGCAGGAAACCCGAATGTCATGTTGACGGAGCGAGGAACAACGTTCGGATACGGGCGGCTGGTCAACGATATGCGGGCGATCCCAATCATGCAGTCGCTGGGTGTTCCCGTCGTGTTCGATGCAACCCATAGCGTGCAGACACCCGGCGGACAGACGACCGGCGGCCAACGCGGCATGGTCGCTCCACTGGCGCGCGCTGCCGTCGCCTGCGGATGCGATGCCGTCTTCGTGGAAACGCACCCGAATCCCGACGATGCACTCAGCGACGGGCCGAATATGATTCCCCTGGACGAACTGCCGGCGCTGATCGACCAACTCGTCCGCCTGCGTTCGCTGGTCAACGAATTCTTGAATTGAAACACTCACCGAATAGACACTTGATGAAAACTGCGCCCCGAAAACTCTACTGCCTCAACAGCCTGTTGATCGCCGTGACCGTTGTTGTACTCACGTCGGTGCTACCGGGGTGTAACGAAAACGATCAGCCGGCAGTCGTTGAGCCGGCTGCGGGTGAGACCGTCTCGGAATTCGGGTGTGGTGACAAGCTCGACGCGGCACTGGATATGCTGCAGCCCGAGCGGCTTGGCATCAGCACCGATGCAGAAACGGCTCAATTGCGACTGAACACATGGTTGAAAGACTGTGGGCAGGAAATCGAAGCGGCCGCGCCTCCCGGTCCCGAGATGACACAGTTGCTGCAGCCAATCCTCTCCCAGACGCAGATGAAACGGCTCACAGCGGACCGATTTGTCTCGGGCGATGCCGAACATATTCGCAATTGCCAATTGTACAACGCGATGGCGCGGCAGGATCTTGGCACACAGGAGAGCGAACTGGAACGTGTCGTCGAGCTGTTCCACTTCTGCGTTCGTAATGTCGCGCTGCACAACAAAGAAGACGAGCGATTGCCGCTTATGCCTTACGAGATTCTGCTGTTTGGGCGGGGAGACCCTCAAGATATCGCCTGGCTCTTCGCCGACGTGTTGCGCCAGTTGCAGATCGATGCGGTCATCATTCGCCCCGCGATGACAGCCGTCGATGACGAGATCGAAGACGATACTGCGAAAGACAGCAATGCGGAAGTCAGCGATGCGGAAGACAGCGATGCGGAAGACCTCTGGCTGATTGGCGTGCTGTTGAACGAGCAGGTGTATCTGTTCGATCCAAAACTCGGCACGCCGATTCCCGCCGCAACCGATGCCGGCAAAACGGCGACCGTACTGCAACCCGCGACACTCTCCGACGTCCAGAAAGACGACGGCTTGTTGCGTAAGCTGGATCTCGCCGACGGGAAGGCATTTCCCTTCACCGCCGAAATGCTTCAGAAGGTTACGGTTGAGGTCGTCGGCACGCGAAGTTTGTGGACGCCGTCGATGCAGCGTCTCGACACATCTCTAACGGGTGATCGCTCGTCGCTTGTGTTCGACGGATTGCAAGACGAGGCCAACTCGCCTGGACTCATGACGCGTGTTGCAGATTATGGCGGCGAAAAGTGGGGCAAAGACGATGTCGGCATTTGGCCGTACCCGGAGAAACAAACGGAAGCCGCGCAACAACGCGGCGAAGGCCAGAGGAAGCGTTTGTCGTATCTCGAATTGCCGTTGGCGGCCCCCGTCTTCGTTCAGTTTGATGTCGCCACGCAACAGTTTCGCAGTTTCAATTTCGACCCCAACGATCCTGAGAATCTCAAGGTCGAAAAACTCAAGAACAGAAAACATGTGACATACATCAGTACGCGAATCTCGCATCTGCTCGGCGATTACGGCTCTGCCATTCGCAACTACCAAAAGATGCGGATTCGGCTGGCGATCGCCTCGCGTCAACCTCAGCCGGAAGAAGTCCGCGCTATCAATGCCCGGGCGGAAGAGGATGCAGCCTACTGGATCGGTCTGTGTCAGCTTGACCGGGGCAATTTTTCGGCAGCCACATCGACATTTCGCGACTATCTTCGCCGATATGAAAAGAATCCCAATGCCGCCTGGACTATCCATTGCCGGTTTATGTTGGCGATCAGTCTTATCGAAGATACCGCCGACTGGAGCGAAGCAAGATTTTTTGTGGAATACGAACTGGACGATGTGGTTCTTGCTGAGCCGCTTGCCTCAAGACGTCGATTCTGGATCAAGCGCTGGACCGCCGCAGAAAAAATGTTAGAGCAATAGTGCGGCCTTGTGTGCAGCGGGTCTATCGGTCATCTTTGAGTTTCTGACGTTGATTTGAATTCGACTGGATTGGGTGGATGACTTTGTTTCAAAAACGATGCTCGCGATTGTTGACGACGGCCTTCGCCGTTTGCCTGCTGGCCATTGTCTCTGGCTGTGGAGACAGCGAAGACCCGAGGCTGACCGCGCTACGTGATCGCGGCGTTCGATTTTCGTTGAATGAACAGGGCCAGGTCACCGGTCTGTATCTTTACGGCGACGACGAACACGGCTTCGGAGACAACGATCTGGAATTCCTCAAAGACTATCCGTCGGTCAAGCTGCTGTTGATTGAAAGCGAGAAGATCACCGATGCCGGCCTAAAGCACATTAAACCGCTCAAGAACCTGGAGGAGTTGGATCTGTCGCTTTGCCGGGGCGAGGCCGATAAGAGCGGCAAGTTCAGTGGCGGGATCACCAATGCAGGCCTGGCAACATTGAAGGAAATCCCGACACTGAAACGAGTTGGTTTGCAGGCGACACGCGTGACAGATGAGGCCGTCGATCGTCTGCAGCGAGACCTACCGAAGTGTCGGATCGATTTCAATTACAACGACCAGGTCCTGGCCACCATGCGACGGCAAGGGCTCGGCGTGATTTCCACCGTGCGTCAAATGGGAGCGGTCGTGGAATTCGACGACGGTGACGCATCGAAGCCGATCGACCTGAAATTGGGAATCACCGATCTGCCCCTGTATTATATTGGCCGAGAGAAGACATTGAGGTCGTTGACGTTGCGTGGCGCTTTCACTGCCAGCGGCCTGGAGCATCTCTCCGGTCTGCCGGAACTCGAATCGCTCGACATGGCCGACCCGTATGGTCGCCGCAATATTGACCCGGCCGCCATGCGGACTCTGACATCTCTTTCGAGGCTCAGCTCGTTGGACCTCAGCGGAAATCAGATCGGCGACACCGATTTACAGATGCTGGAGAAGCTGACCAATCTGAAATCGCTCAAAGTCGTCGGCTGCCCGGTGACCGACCGTGCGATTCAACGGCTGAAGAAATCTCTGCCCGACTGCGAAATCACGCACTCGAACGACCCACTACTCAACGCGTTACTGAATCACAACGGCGACCTACCGGCAGCCGTTGAGGCCGCAGCGACCAATGCCGAACGCGACAAAGACAACGAAGGCAAGATTGTGAGAGTGGAATTCCGGCTTGTGCGAATCAGCGATAAAGGGCTTGCGGAGTTGAAGAAACTCAATGAACTCCAATCGCTGCACTTTGTCTACTGTCGGAGCTTCACAGACGAAGGCATGCGGAACCTGGGGCAGATGACAAAGCTGAAGAGCCTGACAATCTCGCACGCCAGCATCGGAAGTCGCGGGGTCTCCAGAATTGCAGCGTTGGTCGGCCTCGAAAAACTGGACCTGAGTACGAATCGAGTCGGTTCGAGATCCGGCCAATTCATCGACGATGGCTGCATGCGGGACCTCGCCGCATTAAAAAAGTTAACGTCCCTGTCGCTGCGCGGCACCGAAATCTCCGACACGGGACTACGACGCCTTGAAGGTCTCACCGAACTGCAGACGCTCGATGTCCGTCGCACAAGGGTCACCGAGGAAGGCTTGCAGCGGCTGAAGAAGAGGCTTCCCAATTGCAAGGTCGAATTCTGAGATGCCGCGCGGATCGCGCATCGGCAGTTGACCGGGACTCATGATCGATCTGTAGGGATCGGGCTCCGCCCCGATCCGCCATCGCAGGTGCGATTCGGAACCACCTCACGTCGTCAATTCAGAATTCAGCCGCACGTATTCCTGTGTCAGATCGCAGGTCCAGAAACGGGCCGACTGCTCGCCCAGTGTCAAATCGAGTTCAATCTGAACATCGCGATCGTCGCGCAGGTTGTTGGAAACGGCCGCCTCATCGTAAGCAACCGGCGCACCGGCTTCATAAATCAACGTGCCGTTGATGCGGAGTGTGATGTGTTCTTCGCCCAGTTCAACGCCCGTGCGTCCGCAGGCGGAAACAATGCGGCCCCAGTTGGGATCGTTTCCGGTAATGGCCGTCTTAACCAACACATCGTCGGCCACCGTGCGGGCGATGCAGTGTGCATCGGCGCGGGTGGCGAGTCCGCGAACATCGACCGTAATAAAATGACCGGCCCCTTCGGCATCGCGAATGATGGCCATCGCCAAATCTTCGGTCACTTCGTTCAGCATACCCTGCAACCGCTGCCTGCCCTCATCATCAAGCGGGCTATTTTCGGCAGCCCCCGAGGCCAGCAGAATAACCGAATCGCTGGTACTGGTGTGTCCCTCGACATTGATGCAGTTGAAACTGCGATCGACCGCATGGCGAAGCATGCTGTCGGCTTCGGTTGGTGACAGTACGGCATCGGTCATCACCACCGCAAGCATGGTCGCCATGTTGGGGGCAATCATCGCCGCCCCCTTGGCCGCTCCGGCAACCGTGACCGTCTTACCACCCAATTCCGCCTGCCGTACCGATTGCTTCTGAAATGTGTCGGTGGTCATCATGCCGCGCGCGGCATTGGCGAACGCCTCGGGCGAATCGGCCAACTGTTCGGCAACCAACGGAATGCCCGCTTCCAGTTTTTCGCGCGGCAAAAAGTGGCCGATCATCCCGGTCGAACAGACCAGCACGTCGTCCGCCGCACAACCAAGCCGTTCGGCAACGGCCGCGGTCATCCAGCGAGCATCTTCCAAACCGCGTGCACCCGTGCAGGCATTCGCATTGCCCGAGTTGATTACAACCGCCCGCACCGTCGCCCGCGGCACACGCTCCCGACTCACCTTCACCGGCGCACCGCAAACGCGATTCTGCGTAAACACGCCAACAGCCGTGGAAGGGCCATCGGTGGCAAACAATGCCAGATCAAACTTCTCGGTATCAGCCTTAATCCCACAATGCACACCAGCTGTGCGGAAACCTTTGGGTAATGGTTTTTCATCAACCACGTATTCTGTTCTCCAGTTTGCCCGTATGTTCGTTCTAAACGCTCGCAAGTCAAACCAACAACCCCATCGTTTCCTCAAACCCGCACATCAGATTGAAATTCTGCACGGCGACGCCGGCGGCTCCTTTGATGAGGTTGTCGGTGCAGCTCATGATGATGACCTGGCCGCGCGATTTGCGGACGGTGATGTCGCAGAAATTGGTGTGCGTGACGTCTTTGGTGGAGGGCAGGTGTTCGACGATGCGGACGAATGGCTTGCCTTCGTAGAAGCTCCGCATCGCATCGAGCAGTTCGTCTTCGCTCACGTCGCTTGTCGGGCGGGCGTACATCGTACAGAGGATGCCGCGATCCATCGGCATCAGGTGCGGCGTGAAGACGACTTCGACTTCAAGTTCGCTTGATTGCGAAAGAATGAGATCGATTTCCGGCGTGTGACGGTGACGGCCGACGGCGTAAGCGGTGACGTTTTCATTGCATTCGGCATAGAGCGCCGTCAACTTGGGCGAACGGCCCGCACCGGAGATGCCGCTTTTGGCATCGATGATGATTCCCTTCGGCTCGATGAATCCGCCAGAAAGCAGCGGGGCCAATCCGAGGATCGACGTGCTGGTGTAACACCCGGGATTGGCGATGAGCTGTTGTCCGGGAATACGGTCGGCCCACAGTTCGGGCAGCCCGTAGACCGTCGTGCCGAGCCGCGTCGGGTCGGTGTGGACGAGGCCGTACCAGTCTTCATAGACCGACGGATCGGCCAGGCGATAATCGGCACTCAGATCGCACACCTTCGCGCCGCCGGCGAGCAATTCGGGAATGGCGGCCATCGCTGCGCCGTGAGGAGCCGCACAGAATGCGAAATCAACTTGCTCGCCCAGTTCTTCGGGTGAGAGGTTCTCGCAGTGCAAATCGAGCCGCCCGGACAATGACGGATGAACCGCATGAATATGCGGCGAACCTTCCTGCCGACTGGAGAGCGCCGTGATTTCCGCCTCCGGATGACCCAGCAGCAAGCGAATCAATTCACGGGCAGCGTAGCCCGTCGCTCCCAGAATTCCAATTTTGATCATCGTTCTCGACACACTTCTTGATTGATGGGAAAGGGTGGGATCGGATTGAGCGTTAAATGAGTGCAGGATTTGTCGTAGTGGTGGCTTCCAGCCGCCATTTTGCGTCAATTATTATGGCGGCTGGAAGCCACCACTACGACGGACGTTCTCCGCATGAAATTTAACTGTTGGCCATTAATCCTCAACTGGAATGGACGCAACCGCGAGTCATGGGCATCCTTTGACCCCATAGAGCATATCCGATTCGATTGGTTCGGGCGATGATCGACGGAATTGGTATACGGCCGATCTGATTGCCGGGTCTGGTACATGCCGCCGTGATCGTTCATAATGGATTGAGTTCAGCGCTCCTGCTGTCGCTTGATTCGGCTGTTCACTGAAAGTGCCGTCCATGAAAGTCGTGATCGCATTCCTTGCTACAACCCTGTCGGCAGTTTCCGCGGTGGCGGTTTCCACGTCGGCAATTGCCGAGGACGCAACCGTCGTTCATCTTGCGTTTGATTCGCAGAGTGGATTGACCAAGCCGTTGACAAACGACGGCGCACGCTGGCAGCCGACAAGCCCCGGTCCTGTCGATCTTCGTAAGCAGAAAAAATCGGCAGCAGTCAGCCGCGCGAACAAGGGCAGCCTCGAGTTTGACGGCAAGACGGCCCTCGTGCAGTTGGATCTCGGCGAGCAGGCCGACGGTCTGCAAAAGGGGTTTACCTGGGAGGGGTTCTTCCTCACGCCGACAACGAACAGCTACGACGTCGATGGAGCCATCGCCGACCGTTTCCTCACGCAGTTCATCAAAGAGACGCCCGGCAGCACGCGATTGACCGTCGGGTTGGCCGCACTGAAAAAAGGTGGGCCGCCGGTGTTGTGCATTGCGTTGGCGGCAACAACCAACCGTCACGACGGCCGCTTTCCCGTCGCACAGGGGGTCTGGCATCACTTCGCAGTTGTCCACAAAGGCGAGGAGAAATACGGAAAACTGGCCTGGTATCTCGATTACGAACTGGAGGGCGAAGTCACCCTCACCGGGAACTCCGCACGCACGACGCTCAAACCGTCGGGACGCGAGCCGTTGGCCATCGGTGCAAGATTGAAGGACAAGGCAGGGTTGAACCGAGGATTTATGGGGCTGCTGGATGAAATTCGACTGACGGCCAAACCGCTGGAGCCGGACGAATTTCTGCGTGCGGGCAACGTTGGCAAGACGGCCAACTATGAGCGGCCCATCATCGCCAGTCTCTACAACGGTCTGCCGAACCCGTTCGATTGGAAGTTCGACGACATGAAGGCGCAAGAGACGGTGCCGTTGGAAGCTATGTCGTTTTCAGTCTTGCCGGTTCCATTCTCACAACGCGGCTACAAGACGAAACGCAACGGCACGCAGGCGATTCGCGCTCAGCAGGAGTTGAAACTGCCAAAGGGCGAAGTGCGATTTCTGTTGCGAACACGAGCGGACGCGTTGTTAACCGTTGACGGCAAACCGCTGATCGATGCACGTGGTATCAAGAAGAATCACCCCTTGTCACCGTTACCTGCACAGCCCCGCGACTACACCGTAACGTTCGCTGCAGATGGAAAACCGCACGGCTTCGAGTTGACGGCGGCCTACACGGTCGGTCCGAAGAATCAATTGGGCGAAGTCACCGTCTGTTATTCGGCCAACGGCGGGAGTGATTGGACTTACCTGGGGCATCCCGCGAATCTGCGCGTCAGCCCGGTTTCGTTGGCGCAATTCAATGCCCGCACATTGCGCGCATTTCAGAAACTGGAACCGCAGCGACGCGAGTCAGCCGTGCGACGTGGCAACGAGATTTGGGAAGCACAGCACGCTTCCGCTCGGCAGATTGCATCGGCGTGGGACGTATTGCAGCCGGCGGGCGATGGCAATTCCATTGACTGGTTCATCAACCGCAAGTTAGCAATTGTTGGAGCGAAACCAGCCGCGCTGACCGATGATGCTGCCTTCGCGCGGCGATTGTCGCTCGACTTGCGCGGCCGGATTCCAACGCTCGAAGAATTGCAGGCGTTCCTCAACGACAACAGCGCCGACAAACGCGATCGATTGATCGACGCGATGCTCGATTCGGACGAATGGGCCGACGGATGGGTTGGGTACTGGCAGGACGTGTTGGCCGAAAACCCCGACATTCTCAAGCCGACATTGAATAACTCCGGGCCGTTTCGTCGATGGATTCATTCGTCGTTCGGCCGGAATCTGCCGATGGACCGCTTTGCGACCGAGTTGATTTTGATGGAAGGCGACAACGATGAAGCTGGAACCGCCGGATTCGCACAGGCATCAATGAACGACTCGCCAATGGCGATGAAGGCAAACGTTGTGTTACGGGCATTTTCAGCGGTCGATTTGCAATGTGCTCGCTGTCACGACTCGCCGGTGACCGATCTGAAACAGAGAGACCTTTTCAGTCTGGCAGCCTTGTTAAACGAACGGCCGCTGACGATACCTGCGACGAGTGTTGTCCCGCCGGTGTTGCCGGGCGGACGTCAGCCGGCGGTCACCGCGTCGCTGAAGGCGGGGCAATCAATCGTCCCGGCATGGACGCTCGACGGACTGATTCCGTCAGCCCCGTTGGCCGCAGGGCACTCGACAATGCGTCCGCGGGCGCAACTCGCGGAAATCATCACATCGCCTCACAGCACGCGGTTCAGCGACGTGATCGTCAACCGCACGTGGAAACGGTTTCTGGGAATCGGACTCATCGAACCGGTCGATAGTTGGAACACCACCGCGTCGGCATCCCATCCCGAACTGTTGCGGTTCCTGAGTTGGAGACTTGTCGAAGGCGGCTACGACATGAAACAGCTGGTGCGGACCATCGTCACATCCCGCACCTATCAACGACGGGTCGTCGTTTCGGAAGACCTCAATGAAGACAAACAGCCAACTTTCGCCGGACAGTCCCGACGGCGCATGACCGGCGAACAGGTTGTCGATTCCTTGCACTCAGCGGTCGGCCGCGATTTCGATGCGGAAGAGTTGACGTTTGATCCGAACCGTACCCGCGGTTTTCTCAATCTAGGCGTCCCGCGTCGCGCGTGGCAAATGACATCGATGTCGAACGAACGGGATCGGCCCGCGCTTTCGATGCCGGTGAATCAGTCGATTGTCGATGTGTTGAAGACGTTTGGTTGGCGCGAACGACGGCCGAACCCGTTGACCGACCGCGATCACGAACCGAACCCGCTGCAGCCGTTGATGATGGCCAACAGCATGATGTCCTCACATCTGGTGCGGCTCACCGAAGACAGTTCGGTCACCGAGTTGTGCCTGTCCGAAGGCAGCGTCGAAGAACTCGCCGAGCAACTGTTCCTGGCAACACTGTCGCGCGAGCCGGACAGCGAGGAACGGGCAGTCATCGCCGACCTGATTCGCCGCGAATTTGACAAACGCCGCACCGGCAAACCGAAACCGAAAATCGTCCGACAGAAACGGGCGCGTGTCGATTGGGATAAGCATCTCAGCCCGGAAGCAACGGTCGAGTTGCTCGAAGCCGAACGGCTTGCCAGAGCCGGACCGCCGGCAACCGTGCGACTAACCAAAGAATTTCGCGAACGCGTCGAAGATGCGTTATGGTGTTTGATCAATTCACCGGAGTTTGTGTTTGTTCCGTGAGTTTATTGGGGCTCAAGTTGTGATTGTTGCGTCTCAAAGCCCTCGGGCTGCGGCCCGGGGGATCGAGTGACTCAATAGCTGTCAACATTTGGCTGTCGGCTATCAGCATGCGAATATAACCGACTCCGTTTGGTAAGGTTCAAGAGATTCATGATCAATAAAGTCTCACGACGTGAATTCACTCAGACTGCGGCGGTAGCCGGTGCGGCGGCGTTCGCGGGGCGGAAACTGCTTGCCGCGCCGAACGAGAAGTCGCCGAAAATTGGCGGCCGTGCGAAATCGTGCATTTTCCTCTGGATGGGCGGAGGGATGTGCCACGTCGATACGTTCGATCCGAAGCAGACCGGCGACCCGAAAACGCGGAAGGCCGGTTCGGCTTACCCTAGCATTCCCACCGCCATTAAAGACGTCCGCGTTTGCGAGCATTTGCCGTTAACTGCCAACCTGCTCGATCGCAGCGTGGTCATGCGGTCGCTGAACCATCCAATTTCGAGCGAACATGCGGCTCCCACCAACCTGTTCAAAACCGGTCGGCCCACGAGCGGCACAATTGTTTATCCGTCGCTTGGCTCAATCATCAGCCACGAGTTGGGTCCGCAGCAACCCGGCGTTCCGGCGTATCTGGTGATGGGTTATCCCAGCGTGACACGCGGGCCGGGATTTCTGGGAGCCAAGCACAGCTACATTTATCTGACAGACACCGAGTCCGGTCCGAACGGCCTACAGCGGCCCGCCGACGTGACCGACGTTCGCCAACGGCGGCGATTGGAAACGCTGAGCAAACTGCGTCAACAGTTTCTGCTGCGATCCGCCGGCGATCAGAAGGTGGCGAATTACGATCAGAGCATCGCTGCCGCATTCAAGCTGGCCGGCCCACAATTCACCAGCGTGTTCGATTTGGATCGCGAGCCGGCAAAGGTGCGAGAGCGGTACGGCAACGAGTTCGGGCAGCGGTGTTTGCTCGCACGCCGATTGGTGCAATCCGGGGTGCGGTTTGTCGATGTGTCGTATAACTTGAACTTCGTAAATGGCACAGGTTGGGACACGCATCGCGATGGCCAGGTGAATCAGCACGGTTTGATTCAGGGCCTCGATCAGTCGCTGTCGGCATTGATTGAAGATTTGGAAGAGCAGAAACTCCTGGATGATACGTTGGTTGTCCTGGCAACCGAGTTCGGCCGGCCGCCGGAATTTGATGGCGGCGGCGGACGTGGACATCAGTCGGCAGCCTTCACCACATTGTTCTTTGGTGGCGGATTGAAAACCGGGCAGGTTGTCGGCGCGACCGATGACGCAGGAAAAAAGATCGTCGATCGTCCGATTTCGCTCGCCGACTGGCACGCAACGATTCACACGGCAATGGGCATCGATCCCTCCAAAGAACTGTACGCCGGCGAACGCCCCGTCCCCATCACCGATCACGGCCGACCGATCACCGAAGTGTTCGTGTAGTCATGAAACGGCTCATTCTTCTATTCACGGTCGTTCCGCTCGCCGAGTTGGCGTTATTGATCTGGATCGGCAGTCACACATCGGTTTCGGGGACAATCGCCATCGTGCTGGTGACCGGCTTTGTCGGGGCGGGTCTGGCGAAGCATCAGGGGCTGCGAACGTGGCAACGATTGCAGGACGGAATGCGGAGCGGCGAACCGCCCGCCGATACACTGCTCGATGGCGTGATGATTCTCATCGCCGGGGCGCTAATGATCACCCCCGGTGTCCTCACCGATGCCGTTGGCTTCGCGCTGTTGTTACCCCCCGTTCGCGGGCTGTTGAAGGCACGGCTGCGAAGCCGGTTGATGGCACATGCGACTGCGCAGTTCCGCTCGTTTCACACCGGCGGCGTGGGACCAGGCGGAGAAGCGGAAGGCAGTAGCACTCCAACCGGAACGGTCATCGATGCTGAATTCACTCGCAAAAGCGACGAAACCAGTTCCTCCCCGGCAGATGGCTGAGCGGCAGAATTCTGTAAACTGCTGGATCGAACGAGGCAAGTCGTTTGGATTATTTGGCGTCTTTTCGATATGATCCAGACTGGTGTCACTTGCCAGGGTGGTGAGAGACGGCAGGCAGAGAATTCGACCTCATGTGTTGTGTTGGCGGGAGTTATGGCAAAAAAGCGATCGTCCGGCAAACTGAAGGTCGGGACTCGTGTCAGGGTCAAAGAGGGGACGAGTGTCCCTGAATTTGCCGATGTGGTGTGCGGCGGCTGGACGGGTGGGGTTGATAATCTCATCGGTAAGAGCAAGCCCGACCCCAAATACGTGATTGAATGGGACGAAGCCACGATTGAGGCGATGCCCGCCGATTACATCTCAAAATGTGAAGAAAGCAACCTGTTTTATCGCATGGCTTGCTTCTCGCGCGATGACTTGGAAGTACTCAACGACAAGTAGTCGTTCTGCTGCTGGCGTGAGATAATCCAAAGGCACGGGACGTTGGGTCATTAGGCAGCCGGTCGAGTGCACGACCCGCCCTTTTTTTTCGCAAAGATGCAAAGGGCGGCAGAGGTTCGCAAAGAGAAGCGAAAACAAGGAAAGAGTAGAAGCCTGAAGCGCAAGCGAAGGAACAATTAGAGTTCGGTTGTTCCCGCTGATGCTCCTTCGCTTGCGCTTCAGGCTCCTATTCGCGACCATTTCGGAAGATTCTCTCACATTTCTTTTCTTGCCAATGCAGTTCGTTCGATTTCGCCCGGGAGCCTTTTGCAACTTTGTGTCAAAACTGAGCGTGAAAACTGCGTCATGTGCCGCATCGGCGGTGTCCCTTAATTGACACGTGCCACTCTCTTACAACGTGTTCGAGAGTCCCGCCGGTGCCGATTTGCGCTACGACACCTGCCCTGATGTGCCTCCAGAAGTCTTCCCGGACTGTGTAACCCGCACAATCGTTATCTGCGATGGTCTCTTTTGCGCGAAACGGGCCATCGGCCCCCGGTCTTGGTTGAAAATAGCTTAGACTTGGTCACGTATCAAAAAGTCAACAAACCTCGCATGGCAGGGAATTGCAATGCTAGTTCTTAGCCGCAAGAAGGACGAGAAAATCGTCATCGGTGACAAGATCACAATCATGGTGATCGAGATTCGTGGAGACAAAGTTCGTCTGGGAATCGACGCACCGCGGGACATTACCGTCCATCGTGAAGAAGTCTACGAAGCAATCAAACGCGAACAAGACGAACAAAGCAACGTTTCGTCGGACGCGAAATAATTGGCGCCCGGAGTGCATGTTGTTTTGTCGCTGGGCGTCAACGCCTGGTTTCTTGTCAACCCTTTGTTGATGGGGGCCAATGGCGTGTCGCCGGTGCGCATCGCGATACACTGGCGACACGCCAGTGGCACCCAATCCGTTGAGATGAAGAACTGTCTCGCCCACCGTTGCTCAGGCGGCTGAACCGTCGTTTGCACGTGTGGCGACGCAGCCGACCCGCTCGTGCAACCAATCGGCAATGCTGGCTGCCGTCGCGCGCCAATCTGGTTCGTTCAGCAGTTCGTGCAGACAATCGGGCAGACAGCGGTATGTGAAATCCGCACTGCCGGACGTGAGCATCCACGGTTCGACAACGTCTGGATCGACAATTCGATCCTGTCCGGCCTGCATCACCAGCAGGGGCAACGTCAGCTTGTGCGCGTCGCGCCAGGCCGACCGCAGCGCCCGCTTCATTTGATAAAACCAGCCCGCAGTGACGGATCGGTGTATCAACGGATCGTTGAATCGCTGCCGTAAGAACTCCTGGCTGCGGGTGGTGTCTTCCGGATTCACGCGGGTGCGAAACCGCCACCGGGGCGCGATCACCGACAGCATTTTCCCCACCACCAATGTGGCCTTCGAAATCTCGACGTTGAGGCCCAGCAGAGGGGAAGTCGCCACCAGGCACGTGACGCGCCCGGAAAAATGCTGCGCAAAGCGTATCGAGACCAGTCCGCCCATGCTGTGTCCCAGCAGGGCCGTTTGTTCGGCCGGCAATTCCAACCCATCCAGAATCGACGCAACGTCGGTCACATAACGGTGAAAGTGTGCAACGTGTGTCCGTCGTCCGCCCGATTGGCCGTGGCCGCGCAAATCGGCCGCCACAACATTCCAATTGCGATCGACGAACTCTTCGGCGACGTGTTCGTAACGTCCGCCGTGTTCCGAAGCCCCGTGGATAATTACGAGTGTTCTCGGGGCATCACCAACTGAAGGAGCGTACTGCCGAACGAATAGACGGGTGCCATCGGTGGCGTTGACAATTCGTTCGGTTTTACGCATCGGCAGTTCCCGCTTGATTCCCAGCGATCAGCCGTTCACGGTCAAAGCAAGATTACTTCTCAGCCTTAAGCAGAGTCTCGACCGATCGTCGCAGATTCTTCCCGCGGACATCGACTCGGACGATCTTACCTTTTTGGTCGACGAGATACATCGTTGGAATTGTACGCGCCCGATATCGCGCCCGGGTCGCTCCCCCGTCGGCGGAACTCATCGTCATCCGCCAGGGAAGTTTCCACGCCTCTTGAAATTGATCGACGGTTTCCCGCTGTTCATCCAGCGAAATTCCCACGATTTCCAGCCCTTTGTCGTGGTAATCCGCATACAGCTGCTTCAATGCGGGAAACTCTTCGATGCAGGGAGGGCAATTCGTCGCCCAGAAGTCGATGAGCAGCACTTTTCCTTCGTAAGACGTGATGTCAACTGGCTTTCCGTCAAAATCGTCGGCACCCAGTTTCGGGGCCGGCTGGTTGGCAAGTTCGAGCCGATACAAACGGTTTTCGCTAAGACTGCGGACATAAGGACTTAGGAAAAACGCTCTCGACAGTCTTTCGAAGACGGCGCCCGCTACTTTGAAGTCGTTGGCCATTTGAGCCTGTGTCGCCACCGCGATCGCAAAATCGACCGTTGCGTTCGGAGAACGCAGTCGAACGCCCTTCATTTCCTCCTCGAAGCCCAGCATCGCCTCTTCCAGCTTGCCGGTCGCGGCCAGCCCCAACACTTTCGTCTGGCGGGCGCGTTTCGCGATCGATTCGGCCATCTTGCTACGCTTCAAATAGGCTTCGGCCAGTGGAAGCGCATCGGCTTCGTATCCGTTGCGCTGAGCCGTTTCAAACAACCAGGCGTAACTTTGGTCGATGTCGTTGGCGGTCGGATTCTTCTCAACGTACTGCGACACCGCATCGAATGCGACGCGGGTTTGCCGGGATAAGATTGCCGTCAGATTGACCGGTTTGCCAGCCGAATCCGTCCCGGCGGATTCCTCTTCGGCTGCATCACTCACACCCACGGCACAACTGGCCGCCAACGTAAGACAGATAGCGGCGATCGTACGCCGAACAGTCGCGGCACTTCGCCAATTCGCAGCTTGGCAATCAGACAAGCAATCGATCATAGGGAATCTCCTCAGTTCTTGTCGGTGGTGAAACGTTGGCCCGACGCTTTCGCAGTCACTTTGTGTCGGTTGTGGCCCGGTGTTGCTCTTTATTCACCGATTGTAAGTCGCCAACATGCTACGTCAAATGCTGGCCGAATCGCGCGATCGTCTCCATTTCGGATCAGTTAGAAATCGCAGCTCCCGGCTGCCACAATCCGACGCGGCGCGTTCTTCCACTGTTGGTTTCTGGGATTAAATTGACAGGCGCGGCGCAAGTGCTGATTATCACAGTTGATAAGGCCGATATTATTGCAAGGTTGAGTTGAAGTTTCATCCTTTTTCGACTACACTGTTGTCTATAGTGTGGGATAGTCGAATTAGCCTGCAGATGTTGTTTGTCCGCGAGCCTGCCCGCCTTGTACGTTGGGTGGCAATTCGCGCGGTGGAAACTGCCCCCGTTATGGTTGGCGGTTGACTGAGATTCCGGGCCTGTAGCGTTCGAGAGTGCGCGTTCTTTGATTTCGGAAATGTCGAAAAGGAGCTTGCTGTGAACTCCAACACGGTGAATCAACAGAGCAACGTCGCGGGCCAATCGCAAATTGACACCATCCTCATCGATGCCGACCCGGACGAAATGGATGATCTTGCCGCAGAGGCAAGCATGATGGCCAGCGCACGTGAAGTGCCGGCCTGGGCCATCAGTCTGGGAGTCCACGTGTTGGTGCTGTTCTTGTTGTGGAGCATTGCGGGCATCGCGATGCCCGATCAGCAGACGATCATCAACAGCGTCTTTGAAGAAGTGGATGAAGAGGCCTACAAGTTCGACTCCACAACGCAGACCGATCAGATTGGAAACGACAGCAACATCAACCATCTCGGCCCGTCGGCGAGTTCGGCCGAACATGTCGCACAGAATCCGCAGAAGGAGATGGAAAAGAAGCTGGAAGAAGAACTGCTGCAGGTCAACGAGCCAATATCCGACGCCATGGAGCAACCCGCGGAAGCACTTCTTTCCGAAGCATTCGATTCCACTGGGACGACGGAACATACAGGGGGAACCGAGGGGGCGATCGATCGGCTGGCATTTGAAATTGCCGCTTCACTCCGTGAAAAGAAGACATTGGCTATCTGGCTGTTCGATGCGTCGCTCTCGTTGAAGAAACGCCGCGACATGATTGCCGACCGCTTCGCCAACGTTTACAAGCAAGTCGATCACCTGAATGTCGGCGCAGATCGAGCACTGAAGACTGCCGTTGCCAGTTATGGTAATCGAACTCAAATTATTACGCCCGAGCCGGTCGATGACGCCACGACGGTCGTCGAGGCGATTCGCAACATCGCCCCGGATGTCTCCGGTAAGGAGCATGTGTTCGCGGCCGTTAAAACGGTATCAAACAAGTGGCTTTCCTACCGCACCAAAATGCGGCGTAACATCATGATCATCATCGTCACCGACGAACGGGGCGACGATTATGCGATGGTCGAACAGGTTTCTGCCGATCTGGCCCGTTATGGAATTCGCGTCTATTGCGTCGGCAATGCCTCAATCTTCGGACGAGAAAAAGGCTACGTCGAGTGGGAATATGAAGATGGCTTCAAGCAAGAACTCCCCGTCGATCAAGGGCCGGAAAGCGTCAACGCCGAACGAATGGAATTGCCGTTCTGGGGTGGAAGCAACGACAACAAGAAATATGAACGGCTCTCGGCCGGATACGGTCCGTATGCTTTGACGCGGCTATGTGCCGAAACCGGTGGCGTCTTTTTTGTGGCCGATCAGGGCAGTATACGGTTCGATTCCAATGTCATGCGCGACTACCAGCCCGACTACCGCCCAAGGCGGGACTACATCAAGGACGTCAAGGCGAACCTGGCAAAGTCCTTGCTGGTTCAGGCCTGCGCTCAGACGCGGCAAATGAAATTCAATCAGCTGCGTCTGCGATTTGAGGCACCAAGCGACACTGTGTTGCGCACGCAGCTTGGCGCAGCTCAAAGGCCAGCTGCTGAATTCGATCACAAATTGACAGAAATGCTCACGTTGCTCTCTCAAGGAGAGAAGGCTCGAGACAAGATCAAAGAGCCTCGCTGGCGTGCCAACTACGATTTGGCAATGGGCCGCGTTCTCGCCATGCGGGTTCGTGCGTTTGGCTACAACCGCGTGTTGGCCGAAATGAAATCCGAACCGAAGTCGTTTAAGAAGAAGGGAAGCAACTCCTGGACGCTAAAACCCAGCCGCGAGATCAATGCCGGCCCGGTCGTCAAGAAACTCGCCAAGCAGGCAACAATGTATCTGACGCGCGTGATCGACGATCACCCCGCAACCCCGTGGGCCATGCTGGCCGAACGCGAATTGGGGCAGGCGATGGGCTGGCAATGGGCCGAGGGGACCATGAACATCGCCCGCGTCAACACTCGCCCGGGTCCCGACGCAGATGCACTGACGCTGCAATTGGCCGAAGAGGAACGCAGACGACGCGAAATGCAGAAAAAGAAAATCAAGAAACGCACTCCACCGAAATTGTAGTTTCGTTGATTTGACGTGGGCCGCCCGGGTGAAACCGGGCTCGAATGACACGAAAACATCTCAAGTTCTTCAGGCTGCGATCTGGTGTTTTTTCAGTTCGCTTCCAGTCAGGGTTATTCAAAATGAAGAAGAAGTCCCGCGGCATCTCTGTTGTTGGCATATCGTTGATCGTCCACGTGGCGGTTCTCTTCATCATGTGGGCCATTCCTTACAATCTGCTCAACGAGCAAGCGCAGATCGTTATCGAAACTTTCTTCAGCGAAGAGCGAGACCAGCAGGAATTCAGCAAAGAGATTGAGCTTAGCACCGAAGTCTCCGAAACCACGAACACCATGGCCGCCTCGACAAATGTGGCCACGTCGGCTGCTGGTGCAAGTGGATCTGCGGTCGCCCAGCAGAACATCGAAACATCCGAGAGCCTGAAAGAGCCCGAGTTGTTTGTCAGCAATGCCGGCGACATCACCCTGCCGGGTGACGGTGAGATCGAACAAGATCTCGGCGAAGGGCTTGTCGATGGCGGCATGGACGTTGTCTCAGGCTACGGTCCCGCCCTCGGCAGAATCAGCCAGGAGTTGCTCCGCATGATGCGTGAAAGCCGCGTGCATGTGGTCTGGCTCTTCGACGAATCGGACAGCATGAAGGACGACCAGGAGATGATTCGCCAGAAATTCGACAAGGTTTACACCGAGCTTGGCATTCAAATCAAGACCGACGATAAACTGAAACGCGACGCCGACGTGTTGTGGACGACGATCTGGAGTTACGGTGAAAAGGTTGATCCAATCACGCCCAAGCCGACGTCCAACATCAACGAAATTCGCGCCGCCATCAACAAGATTTCGATCGACGAAAGCGGCAAAGAACACATGTGCCGCGCTCTGATACAGGCCTTCGATACCTTCGGGGCCAAGGCAGCTCGCGCCAAGCGGAAGCTGGTCGTCATTCTGGTGACCGACGAATCGGGCGACGACGGCCAGTTTGTTGAAGACGTCATCGAACGGGCCAAGCGTTTCAAATCCCCCGTATTTGTATTGGGACGGGAATCGGTCTTCGGTTACCCGTATGCCCGCATTCGCTGGAAGGACCCCAAGTACGGTTTGAATCATTGGCTGCGGATTAATCGCGGTCCGGAAACCGCTTGGCCGGAGTGCCTGCAGTGGGACGGTTTTCACGCCCGCTGGGATGCCGATCGCAGCAATTTCGGCCCGTTTGAACAGGTGCGCATCGCCAAGGAAAGCGGCGGCGTTTATTTCATGCTGCCGGGCGAAGAGGAGAACCTTGTCGGCCGTGCTGCACAGGATAAACGCAAATTTGATTTTCTCGACATGAAGGAATACCAACCCGATCTCGATTCACGCCGCAATTATGAGGACGCTCGCAAGAAGAGCAAATTTCGCACGCAAATCTGGAACGTCATCAAGGTGCTCAATCCCCATCTCGATAGCAAACTCAACATCAACCACCACCATTACGCGATGGATCCCGCGGAATTCCAGAAACAGGGAGCCGAGCAGTTTCAGCGAGCCTGGCGTGCGATGAATCTCTCCAGTCAGGGTCTTGCCATGCTGGAAGAAATCAAGCCCCTGCGGGCTGAGGAAAGCTCGCAGCGCTGGCGTGCCAACTACGATCTGGCCACTGCGCAGCTGTTGTCCTACCGTGTGAGACTGTTCCAGTTCTTGCTGGCGCTGGACAAGCATGTTGCCAACCCACCAAAACCGCGAGACCCCAAGAATAACGAATGGCACATCGTCCGTCGGCAGGAAATGGTCGAGCCGGACAGCGCACAATTTACCCGCCTCAAACAAGTTTACAAGCTGAAAATCGAGCGAGAAGAATTACTGCAGGATCTCAAAGAACAACAGGCACGCTCACGCAAAATGTATCAGTTCGTGATCGCCGAACACCCGGGCACACCGTGGCAGCGACGTGCGACCCGTGAATTGTCGATGGGATACGGCATCACGTTCATCGATTACTTCTGGGACCCGCGGTACCGCAACATCGGAAAAGAGATCAAGTTCCCGAAGCCGTAAAGTGGTTCGTAGTGACCCGATTTATTGGGTTCGGTCGCTGTCCATCGTGCAGGTTGCCTGTCACTGGCGTGTCGCCAGTGGCCACCGCGCTGGACTGGCGACCCGCCAGTGGCACCCCGGCAGCTGCACTTGTTCGGACCGCATGAATGCGGTGACTACGAACCAATGGCACTTACTCAAGACCTTGAATCAGAATGAGCCGCAGGGCGCTAGCCCGCGGTTCCCGAACTTGATCGAGAACCGGACGCGAGCGCGTGTCCGCTCATGAGGTCAACCAAGCCAACATAGGTGGCATTCGTCACTCCGAAGTGCCTCAGCCGGCATCTTCCCCTGCGGAGTTCACGGTCGCTGGCGCCTTCGCGGCAAACCGGTCGGCAATCACCGTATCGATGAATAGTTGAGACGCGTGGTACATCAGGATCGGAAACACGGCGAAAGGAATTCCCAGTTCGGGGTTGCCGAGCATCTCCGGATCGGTCGCCAGTAACACGCCAATCGGTAACGTCTTCTGACTGCTCGAAAAGGCAACGGCGACGATGTCCGCGCGGCCAAACCCCATCAGTCGGCCTCCGGTAATTCCGACCCCCATCGCCGCCAGGTGCAAAGCAACGCAACTGCCCCACACCAGCAGCACGGCAACCAATGTCGGGCTGCCCGCATCGCCGTTCAGCCGACTTCCCGCATCGCATGCCGCAGTCAACACGATGACGAGAATGCAGGACTGCGCGACAACGCCGATCACCGTTTTATTCCCGTCGGCAAAAGTGGCGACCCGCGAAGAAAGCCGCAATAGCTGACCGATGAATGCCGGTATGAGAACGGCGAGCACCAGTCGCCAGACGAGCATCGCGACCCACCCTTCTGATGAGACACTGCTGCGAGTTGCCATATACAACCAGAACGGCGTGATGAGAAAACAGAGACCGTTGGTTGTCACCGTGACCAACAGCGAGACGGCGTCGTTTCCTTTCGCTTTCCGCGTCCAGACCGAAGCGGCTGCCATGGTGCAGGGGACAACCGCCGCGATGATCAGCCCGTACTCAAAATCTTTCACCAACTGAAACGACATGATTCCCAATGCCGCCAACGGGATGAATCCGTAATTGACGGTGGCCGCCCAAAGAACGGGACCGGGGGAGCGGAGCGATTCGCCGAGTTGGCGGCTGTTCAAACTCAGCGACATCAGGAACAGCACAATCGCGGTCACCGCGCGTGGCGGAAGAGCAGACTTCAGAAGCCCAACCTGCGGCGCGAGGGACGGCTGCATACCGATAAGCAAACCGCTCGGAATCAACACCGCCAGCGAGACGAGAAACCACCGCTTCTTCAATATCTCCAACATGGACACCACAGTAACGCCTGCGGTGTCGCACTTCAATCGGATCGCGAAACCGCAAGCGACTCTACGCCGCCCGATCAACGGCCTCGATGCGGCCCTCTTTCAGGCGAACAATGCGGTGGGCCTGCCGGGCGATCGAATCGTCGTGCGTGACCATGACGATGGTCAACCGGTCGTGTTCGTTCAGACTGGCCAACAGGTCCATAATCTCGCGGCCCGTGTCCGAATCAAGATTGCCGGTCGGTTCGTCTGCCAGCAAAACGGTGGGCCGCGTAATCAAAGCCCGCGCGATGGCCGCCCGCTGCAATTCGCCTCCAGAGAGTTCCGACGGTTTGTGTTTCATCCGATGCCCCAACCCCACCTTCGCAATGATCTCGCATGCCTGCTCGCGCATTGCCCGCCGCTGCTTCCAAAAGCTCCACAGCGAATGCCGAATCATCAACGGTGCCAGCACGTTTTCCAGCAGGCTCAATTCCGGCAGCAGATGGTAAAACTGAAAGATGAAGCCGAAGACATGGTTGCGCAACTGGTCGCGGGATTTTTCCGGCAAGTCGTCAATCCGGTCGCCGTCAAGAAAAATCTCACCGACGTCAGGAGTGTCGAGCAGTCCCATCAAATGCAGCAGCGTACTCTTGCCCGAACCGGATTGCCCGACGATGGAAACGAATTCCCCTTCGTTCACAGCCACCTCGACTCCGCGCAAAACCGGAATCTTGTGCTGCCCCTTGAAGTACGACTTTTCGAGCGCGACGGTTGAGATTTGCCCTTTTGGCATTTTGACTGTTTCCTGCTTGTTGACCACCGATTTCACGGCAGAGCTTTTGCCAACATCGGACGGATCGATCGTTTGCGTTTGGCTCATCCGGTGTCCTTTAGTCATTGGTTCCGCGGAATGCAGCTCGCAGAGTTTCTGTGTGTTATTCGAATCGCAGTGCTTCTACCGGACGCAGTCGCGCGGCGCGACGAGCCGGAAGAATGCTGGCTAACACGGCGATTGCCATTGCGCCCACCGCCACCCAAATCACCATCGTCGCGCTGATCGAAGTGGGAATCTCCGGGAAATAGTAAATCCGTTCGTCGAACACTTTATGGCCGGTGATCCAGGTGATGAACTTCTCGATCTCGTTGATGTAGTGAACGAACAGGATGCCGATCCCCACGCCGACGCCGCTGCCAACGATGCCCAACGCCAACCCGTACGAGAGGAAGATGCTCATGATGCCGCCCGAGCCGGCACCGAGCGCCTTGAGAATGCCGATGTCGCGTGTCTTCTCGACCACGATCATGTAGAAGATCGCCAGGATGCCGAAGCCGGCAACCGCGATGATCAGGAACAGCAATACGTTGAGGATGGCCGATTCGATGTCAACCGCCGCCAGCAGTGGACCCTGCTTCTGTTCCCATGTCTTAACCGAGTACCTGCCAGGCGGAAAAACCGCCTGCAGTCGTTCGACAACAACCTTCGCGTCCGCTTCGTCCTTCAGCTTGATCTGAATCGATGTGATGGAGCGGACGCCGGTCGAGGGGTCGACCATGCCCCGCACCTTTTGCAGATATTCGAGGTTGCAGAAGACAAGATTCGAGTCGTACTCGCTCATGCCGCTCTTGAACACATCGACGACGGTCGCGTTGAAATGCGTGGTGTCGGGTGGGCGGCCGGAAGTGACCGTGCTGAGTTTCACGTCATCTCCCGGCTTAACCATCATCAACGTTTGCACCTTCCCATTGTCGTCTTCGTAGGGGAAGCTGATCAGCCCCATGCCAACGTACAGCCGTCCATCCAGCAATCCGACCCAGCCGACTGAATCCGGTAACTCATCCACTGCGGGAGCGCCTTCAGCCTCAAATGGGGGTGCCTCGAATTGCGGCGGTGCGAATGTCGGCCCACTCTCGTCTGCGATCAGTGGAGTTGAGGGTTCCGAATCAGCAGGTGTTGGCGCTGCCACAGCACTGTCATCTTGTTGTGCAGCACCCGGTTCGTCTGTTGAAGCGTTCGAATTGGGAAACTCATCAAAATTCGGCGGGCCGGGATCTTCGCCGCCGAACGGCGGAGTTACCGATTCACCGGGGACCAGGGGCGCGGGGAGTGGGTCGTCCTCTCCACCCAACCCGTGGATCATCATTTGTTGCCGTTCGATCCACCACTGTCGGTACTCTTGTGCGGATTTGGTCAGTGTCCAACCGGGTGGTACATCCATTGAACGTTGCGCCGGTTCTGTTTCTATGCCACCAACAATCGTCGGCCGATAACTCTGCAGAAAATCCTTGAGCGGCCCAACCTTCGCCTTCTCGCCCGGATTGATGCCGATGAGCGTCACCGGGCGGGTAATCCATTGGCCGTGATACTGAAAGCTGAGCATCCCATACACTTCGACGGTGGTGGTCATGCTCTCGATGTATTTGCCGGCTGCTTGTTGCACCAACGCCATATGTTTTTCGGCATCGGGAACGCCGTCGAGGCTGTTGGTTTCAATGACAACGTCGGCCAGCAGGCCGTGAATTCGCTCCCGCATCTCGGTACTGAAACCGGCCATCACACTGTTGACCACAATCATAGTGGCCACGCCCAGCGTCACGCTGATAATACTGGCGAGCGCGATGTAACGCGTGCGAAGATAACGCATGCAGAGCAGGAGTTTGTACATCGTTGGCATCCTTGCCGGGGGTTGTCTGTCACTTCAAGCTGCGATGCGTTGCATCGCAGCGACTCGGGCCGCATCGCTATTCGGGTCGTAGTAGCGGAAAGTAAATCACGTCGCGGATCGTCTGACTGTTCGTTAACAGCATCACCATACGGTCGATGCCAATGCCTAAACCGCCGGCTGGTGGCATGCCGATTTTCAGGGCACGAATGAAATCGTGGTCCATCTTGGCCATCGATTCTTCTTCGGCCATGCCGGCCAATTGTGTGCGAAATAGTTCTTCCTGCAGTCGTGGGTCGTTCAGTTCGGTGTAAGCATTGGCGACTTCCATACCTTGAATAAACAACTCGAACCGTTCGGCGACTGCCGGGTTATCTTTCTTGCGCTTGGTGAGTGGGCAGATACTGGCCGGGTAATCGATGACGAAAATCGGCCCTTGCAAATGATCTTCGACGGTTGCCTCGAACACCTCGTTGACGATTACGTCGGGGTGCATTTCTTCAGTGTCGAGCCGGGCGATGAACTCCTTCGTGATGCGGCCTTTCCCGGCCAGTTCGTGTGCCTTGGCTTTGACTGCGTCGGCATCGCTCATGTCGCAGCCGGCGTGTTCGGCGAAGAGTTCGCCGTAGGTTCTTCTTGGCCAGGGCGGAGAAAAATCGATCGTTTCCTCGCCCCACGGCAGGTTGAGATCGGCGGATGATTGGGCCACTTCGCGAGCGGCGTTGACGATGACCGCCTCGGTCAGGTCCATCATCGATTCGTAGTTGCCGTAGGCCTGGTAGACCTCCATCATCGTGAATTCGGGGTTGTGTGTGGCGTCGATGCCCTCGTTGCGGAAGACGCGGCCGATTTCGTAGACGCGTTCAATACCGCCCACCATCAACCGCTTCAAATGCAGCTCCAACGCAATTCGCAGGTACAGCTCCATGTCGAGCGCATTGTGATGCGTGACAAACGGTTTGGCCGCCGCACCGCCGGCAATCGCGTGCAGCACCGGCGTTTCCACTTCGACGAAGTTCTGACCGTTGAGCGTCTGCCGGACCGAGTTGATGATCTTTGTCCGCAGCAACATACGGTCGCGAACACCCTGGTTATAAATGAGGTCGATATACCGCTGCCGAAGCAGCATCTCGATATCTTTGGCGCCGTGAAATTTCTCCGGCGGCTGTGTCAGCGATTTGCACAGGATGGTCAATTGCTGGACGAAGACCGAAATCTCTCCGGTCTGCGTTCGCCTGAGAGCGCCGTCGATGCCGATCAAATCGCCGAGATCGAGTTGCCCCATCAATTCCCACTGCTCGCCCGACAGGTCACCGCGGGAGAACATCAGCTGCATTTTTCCGGAAGAATCTTCGATGTCGTAAAACCGCAGCTTGCCCGCTTTGCGGCGGAGCATAATCCGGCCGGCGATGCGTACGGCGTCGCCTTCAGTACCGGGTTCCTCGGGACATTGCGCGCGAGCGTCGGCAATTGCGATGTGCCCATCGAATCGCTGTCCCCACGGATCGTGTCCGAGGGCTTCGATTTTCTCGAGCTTTTTCAGCCGTTCACGCTCAAAGCGGTCGGGTTTGGGCTGTCGAGGTGCTGGGGCCGGTTGGTCCGGCTGCTTGTCGGCCATGCTGGGTCTAAATGTATTTCTGGGTCGAGAGGGTCTGCGGGAAGTGCGAGATAATCGGTGAAAGTCACTGACAGGTCAATGGCAAAATGGGTGCGGGCGCGGATATGGGGGAATTCCCGAAATCTGCCCCACCAAAACCGTCTATCCACGTCCAAAGCCGCCGGGCCGCGTCCCGGCGGAACAAATCGCCGCGTGGAACTACGTCAGTTTTTCTACAAGTTTCTGAATGATATCGGACAACAATTCCAGCGATTGGCGTGATTCGGCTTCGGTCATTGTCATGGGCGGGCTGACGCGAATGACCTTTTCGGCTAACGGGCCGAGCAGGTGTATGCCATCGCCTCCATCCGTGCCGAGATAGCACGCCTCGACAATTGCGTTGGCGACATCGCCGGCCGGCATTTCACCGGCGGCAGCGCATTCGATGCCGAACACCATTCCTTCGCCGCGAACTTTGGTGATCAACCCGGTTTCTTTCAGCCGCTCCAGTCCCTCGAAGAATATCGTCGAGAGCCGTTCTCCGTTTGCCAGCACGTCGGTCGATTCAAACTCATCGAGCGTCGCCAAAACGGCAGCGCAGGCCAGCGGGTTGGCACTCCAGGTATCCGAGGCTTCACCGTACTTCAAGCTGGCGATGATGTCGCTGCGCCCGACCGCTGCACTGACGGGAACTCCGTTGCCCAGCCCTTTGCCCAGACAGACGAAATCGGGTTCGATACCGTACTTTTCAAACGCGTACATCTTGCCGGTGCGGCCGAAGTTCGACTGAACTTCGTCGAGGATGAATAGAATGTCTCGCTCGCGGCAGAAACGTTCCAGCAGTTGCAGGTACGAGTTCGGCGGATGATAGCTGCCACCGCCACCCAGATACGGTTCGGTGATGAGGCAATTGATCCGTGTTCCCAATTCGCTGTAAAGCAGTTCGAGTTCAGCTTCGTAGCGGGAGAGATCGATTTCTTGCCCGTACTTCGCCGCGTCGTCAATCTCATCCATCGGGAAGCTGAAAAACCGCACGCGTGGGTCGCGGTCGGGGTCGTTTTCCGAACCGGTGACTGCACCGGCCAATCCCTTCTTACCGTGGAAACCATGACGCGTCGCCAGAATCATTTCACGGTTTCGATCCGCATGCAGACAGGCCCACAGCGCCTTTTGCACTGCTTCAGAACCCGAGGCCGCCCACATCACCGTGTCGAGCCGACTGCCGCCGGGCGATGCCTGAATGCTGCCAAGCAATCGTTCAACCGCACGCGCCTCGATCTCGGTAATCGCGTTGTAAGCCGTCAGCGTGACGGCCTCGAAATAATCTCCTTCGCCGTCACCGGCCAGATGTTCGGGTTGCCAGCCCAAATAGTCGGTAAACCGCTGCATCCAACGTCGCGGATTATGCCCCAGGTTGGCAACGAGGACTCCCGAACTGTAGTCGTACAGCCGTCGGCCTTCCGACGTCCAGTGAAACGACCCGGCCGATTTCGCCAACACCGCTTGCGACGGAGTAAACGTCCGCAGCGCCACCGGCTCCTTCCGGCCAATGGTCTCACGAGCGGCATTCGATTGAGTTTCGTTGGGGAACTGAATGGGATTGGGCATTGGTTAGTCGTTTCGATTGTTCTGTTGAAGGAATGAATTAGCCTCAGCAAACCACATGATATGCGCACCGGCCCCGCAATTCCAGAAAGAGAGAAGGTTGTGATCGATAGCTGTTTTTCCGCGAAGTCAACGACGCGGTTTGATCACTGGCTTGAATCTCTCCCGATGTCGTTCAACAATGATGCCATCTGTCGCCTGATAATTCGTTTGCGCGAACTCGGCAGACCATTTGCCCGTTGATTCGCCAGCTCTGGAAAACCACCATGACCAACCCCAACGTTCTCCTCAGTGCCTTTGCCGATGAAGCCGCGAACCGTAAGACTGCCATCGAGCAGATGACGACGCTGGCGGGTATCGGGCTGAAATATTACAGCCCGCGATTTATCGACGTGACCGGCAGCGGCGAAATTAAACATGTCGTCGATCTGAACAAGAGCGAATACCGTGCGCTGCGGAAGCTGCACGACGAATACGGCATGAGCGTTACCAGCATCGGCGCACGCGTTGGTAAGGTGAAGCTGGTCGATGTCGATGACGGGTCGCACAATGTCTTCGTGCCGATGCAGAAGTATTTAAAAACAGAAGTGGCGAAAACGATTCGCGCTGCGGAAGAGTTGGGAACCAGGCTGATCCGTGGATTTTCGTTTTACCACCCCCGCGGCAGCGATCCCCGCGACCATATTCCGCAGGCGGTCGATCAACTGGGGCAAATCGTCGATCAATGCGCCAAAGCAGGACTGTTGTTCGGGCTGGAGATTGAGCCGAACCTGATTGGCGAAACCGGGCCGCTGTTGGCCGAACTGGCCCGCAAAGTCAATCGGCCGAACATGGTTGTCATTTGGGACGGCGGCAATGTTGCGGCGCAGAACAAGAACCCGGTCGAGGTCTACAACGAATACAAAGCCGTGCGGAAATTTCTGGGCTGGATGCACATCAAGGATTACACCATCGATCCGTCGATGGAATGGACGGGCGTCGTTGATGAAGAACGACTGAAGAACTTCGTTCCCGCCAACCGGGGCGATGCTGGCCACGAACTGGTGCTGCGTGATCTGCGGGAGCAATTGCCCACGCTCCAACGGAAGATGAAAAAGCTCGGCGTGCCGGGGTTCTTCCTGGAAGTCGAGCCGCACTTAAAAGGGGGCGGACAGTTCGGCGGATTCAGCGGACCGGATGGAATGGGTGTCGCCGTCCGCGCGTTGCAGTCGGTACTCGACTACGTCGACATCGACTACAGCTTGCGATCATTCGCCGACATTCAGGCGGCCCGCGGGTTCTAAACGGGCTGCGACCACCGCCCACAACCAGCGCGGCCCAGCAATTGGTTGTTGCGCTCTCAATCACAGATATCGGAGTTTGCCTTTGCGATCCGACGGCGGCTAGACTAACCTGTAGGTTGGTTTTGTACTGATGATGCGGTCGCCGCGGATTTCCGGTTATGCCAAAAGTTCACTAGGTGATTCCCTGCCCCATTTGCGGTAAGAGACTGCGCGTGCTGGACCATTCGATGCTGGGCCGGCGGGGGCAATGTCCTTCCTGTCGGCACAAGTTCACGCTGGAACTTCCCAAGACCAACGGGTTTGTAAAAAAGGGTTCTTCGCGCATTTTAGTGGGTGCTGCTTGATTTGACGTGTGGAATCGATCTCGGGATCATGGGGGATTTCCGAGGTCGAGACGATGGAATCTCTGAATGCGCATTACCGACTTCTTC
>Ga0115002_10000364_pt1 | contig 65169 bp, 46 predicted proteins | sample ArcticOcean_MG_C_8_FD_89576 | JGI IMG/M metagenome (GOLD analysis project Ga0115002, IMG submission 89576) | Marine microbial communities from western Arctic Ocean - ArcticOcean_MG_CB11_86 | ecosystem: Environmental > Aquatic > Marine > Oceanic | place: Arctic Ocean: Canada Basin | collected... | reverse complement strand
CTCGGTTCATTTACATTTAACAATGATGGCAATCCGGGTTCTAATCAGACCTTTACTTTGAGTGGCCTCGATCCTGGAGAAGCTTATGAGGCCAGACTTTACATGCGGAAGTGGGATAATTCGACTCAACGCCAACAACTCGTTGAATTTATCTCTGAAGGCAAGACTGACTCAATAACATTCAGTGAAGATCATCCGGAACTTGATCCAATTGATATGGAATTTCGAGATCAGGCTTCCTACATGAGTTATACTTATACAGCCGGAGCAGACGGTGAATTGAGCATTAAGTTTACTATCACAGATGACGGTACTCAGGGAAACCCAGGTAGTTTTCACATGTACGGGTTGACCAATCAGATCGTTCAGGCCTCTGCTGATGATGATAATGATGGATTACCTGACTCATGGGAAGAGAAGTATGGAGTTGATGATCCGGAAGCTGATGATGATAATGACGGATTAACCAACGCGGATGAGTTTGAAGAGAGAACTCAGCCCAACAAAGCAGATACTGACGGGGACGGGCTCAATGACGGTGCTGAGATCGCTGATACGAAGACTAATCCTTTGAAAGCGGATTCGGATAATGATGGGCTTGATGATGGGGTAGAGACAAACACTGGGGTTTTTGTGAGTTCTAATGATACTGGAACCGACCCGAACAACAGAGACACGGACGGAGATAACTTTTCTGATAGTTATGAGATTGATGCCGGTAGTAACCCTAACGATGCTGAGGACTTACCTCTGTTGCCGGGTGGCTTTTCTATTGCCCTTCTAGCTGATGACGAGAGTAGTGGCATTGATGCTGCAAATGAATACACCCATGCAATCAGTGGCGGAGGAGCGGAAAATGTTAATGGCGTCGAATTTGAATTATTAAATAGTGGTACAACGCCGGACAATTTTGATTGGGAGGTATCTTCGGTCAAGAATCAGTTAGATAATAATAATGGGGGCTGGAACGTCGGTGCCACTGGTGAAGGTCTTCAGGCTCTCTTGGGATCGTTCACTTTTAATAATAATGGAAGTCCGGGATCGAATCAGACTTTCACATTGAGTGGGCTCACGCCTGGTCAGACCTACGAGACGAGGCTCTATACACGTAAATGGGACAATAGCACAGCACGGACGCAGGAACTTACCTTCACGGCAGGTGATCAGGATTCAAATTCCATTATTTTCAGTGAGGACCATCCTGAACTTCCTCCGCTTAGCTTGCCCGATCGTGAGGTTGGTTGGTACCTCGGTTACACTTACACTGCGGACGGATCCGGCTCTCTTAGTATTCGCTGCGATGTGCTTGCTTCTCCGGAAGGAGTTCAAGGTGATCCCGGGAGCTATCACATGTATGGCCTGACCAATCAGGTCAGTTCAGCGCCTGTTGCGTTGCAGATCACAGAAGTTATTTATGACCCTGAAGCGCCACAAGTAGCCATTACCTTCAATTCACGTCCTGGTGCAACTTATGCAGTTGATTTTTCAACAAATCTTCAAAGCAGTGAAGATGATGGGGGCTGGGCTGAACTTGATGATGGTGTCATGTCTGAAGGTAAGCAAACCACCTATGTGGATGATTTCTTTGTGGGAAATGAGAAAACAATTTTCTATAGAGTCAGGCAGATTGAGTGATTCATTCTACGTGAGGCTTTTTATTCTGATAGGAATTTAATCTGGCTTGCAGCTGATTTTTGAGCGCTGGCAATTGGCCGGTTTTAATCAGGAGAAGTGCCTTATTAATTGTTTTAATAGCCGATTCAAAGTTTCCCAAAGCGGCCTGTGCTGCTGCCAGTGTGTCTAGTGCGTCTGGGTTTTTCTCTTTTGTTGCGCTGACAATTTTGTTAGCCATTATAAGTGCTTCCTCGGGTCTTCGAGCCTTTACATCGTGACTAGTGGCAAGGAGCCAAGCCAGATTGTTGGCAGCTTTAAGGTTGTCAGGTCGAATCTTTAGTCCTTGGCGGTATCGAAGCAGAGCATCTGGAATATTTCCTGATTTTACATTAATGGCGGCAATCTCAAATAGTGCCGGAGCAAATTGAGGATTTATTTCCATTGCAGTTTTAAGGCTTTTGAGAACTTCATTATTCTTGCCAATTTGTTGATATGTTTTTGCAAGGATGTAGTGATCTTCAGGCTTTCCTCGATCATGCTGCAATCCTTTCCTGATTCTTTCAGCCGCGCTTTTCCAGTCCCCTTTCTTTACATATAATTTCCCGAGAGAGATTTGGGCAGCAGAGTAATTTGGAACAAGTTCAGTCGCCCATAGATAATGGCTTTCAGCGGCTTCTATATTTCCTTTTTTTTCTTCGCTAGCAGCGCGCCTGAATTGTAATGAAGCGGCTTGCAAATCTCCAGTTGCTATGGAAACGGGGTGATTGATTGCTCTTCCTTTTATTGCTGCTGATCGAATCGATCGTTCGACCCTTGTCAGATTGGAGTGTTCTATATCTGCAATTATCGTGTCTAATTGTTGTTTTCCCTTGTAGATTACAGAGACTCTTCCTTTTGGATCCAAGAGGAAAGCCGAAGGTATAGGGAGAGGACGACTTAACCCTATATGGACATCATGCATTTCCTGAAGTGATTGAAGGACTTCAGCATTAGCAACGGCGCTGGCAAAGGGAAACTTCATATTTTCAAGGATCTCTTTTTCTGCGCTGCGCTTCACTTTGCCGTCTCCAAGAGCGTCTACATTGAGTGCTATAATTTGAAGATTCGCTTTGTGGATGTCTTTCTCCCTATTGGTTAATTCCTGAAGTTCTTCTCGACATGAGGGGCACCAACTAGCCCAGATTAGAATTAAGGAAGGATTTCCTGATCCCGTTGAAATCGTTTTATTATTTGGACCTTTAATTTTTAGTTCAGTGCCGCTCAATAGTGGGGTTATCGGTGATCTTGCCGTGCGTTCTGGGGGGAGTATATTGGGATTAGATGGCTCGAATGTTTTTATTTCAGGTCGGGGTTTGATTTCAGTGCTTATCCCTTCGCCTTGTTTTAAGAGATACCTGCGTCCTGGGATTACGCCTGTGAAATTTTCTGGTGATTTTATTTTATCAGGCCAATTTACGATTACATCGAAGGGCCCTTCATGAGTTCCTGTTCCGAAGTGAAGATATTGAGAGGACTGAGAAAGGAACCCTTCACCGGCCCTCAGAGTTTGAACTAAAGTTTGTCCATTAATTTTGATTTTAACTCTTGCTCCAATCGCATCTTTGTTTGAACTGATCCCGTTCCCTGAAAGCTTCAATTGTATTGAGCTATTATGATTGTTGGATTCGTTTCTGAAAAAACGAATTCTTGGCGCGTTTCTATTTGATATGAACATATCCATGTCACCATCATGGTCCCAGTCCACGGGGACTACGGATCGGCCGTCATCCTCATAATCGAGTCCGCTTGCAAAAGAAATGTCAGCAAATCTCCCACCCGATTTTATGGAATTTCCTGTATTCATAAAAACACAATTACGTTCGTTTCCACTGAATGAGCGCCCAGATTCAATCATCTTTGAGAGTTGAGTATGAGGTGCCTCGTTAGCTTGTATAGTGTCATTTACGTTGTTAAAGGTTTGAGGCACGACCTGCCTCCAGAAAAAACTTCACAAATCACCAGTGCCGTTATCAGCCGAGCTTAAGTATCCATTAGCTACCACTAAATCTTGCCATCCATCATTGTTTAGATCTACAAATCGTGAACCCCAGGCCCATCTTCCCATCGTAACACCGGCACTTTCACTTGTATCGATGAAACCTTCAGCAGTGTTTCGAAATAACGTATTTCCTCTAGTGAATCTGCGAAAGCGGTTGCGTGTTCCAATGTCCGCATCAGGTTTAAATTCTTTTTGAGAAGTAATTCTGCTTCCTGCAGCTGAAAACATATTTGATACGTAAAGGTCCTGACGTCCGTCGAGATCATAATCAGCCCAGGTGACTGACATGCCAGATGCACTGTCCTCGACTCCCAGTTCAGCTGCGACATCTTTAAAGGTCCCTCCATCATTACGATAAAGATTATTGCGCCCATAATCATTGGCCACGTAAAGGTCAGGATCTCCGTCAATGTCAAAATCCTCCCAGCTCGCAGAAAATGACCATCTTTGATTGTTAGTGTTTATACCAGTTTCATTTGTAACATTCCTAAAAGATATGGGCTTTCCTGAATCTGTTTCATTCTTTAGAAGAAAATTTTCTGGGCCATTGTTGTCATCATGATAAACGAAACGTCGGGCAGTCGCTCCAATGGTTTGAACGGCTGCAGCATCAGAAGATTTATTGGGAGCGTAGCAACAAACATAAATATCTAATTTCCCATCCAGATCGTAATCGGCAGCAGAGAGTGAGGAAGTGGATTCGCTGGTAGGTATGACGTCAACTATCTCATATCCTGCTTTATTTCCCGCATTTGATGCGATGACGATATTTCCGTACATCGCAACTGCAAGGTCACGGTCACCATCATTATCCAAATCTACTAATAGGGCGCTTCGTGAGTCCTCGAGCCAGTCGACTTTCCATTCTTTGGAGATGTCTTTCAATGTGCCGTTTTTATTTTGTAGAAAAAGTTTATTGGGGATGCCGGGCTCTTGGCACAAGTACAAATCCTCTAAACCATCCCCATTAATATCTCCTATTGCCATTCCAGGGGTTCCGAACCTGTTCAGCATGGCGTATGCAGGTAACTTTTCGAGCCATTCATTGACTCCCTTACTTAGCTGCTCTTTGTATGAAGAATTGCCGGAGAATATTGATTCGGTACAGTCTGAAAATATTTTTTTAGACGATTTTCGAATTGTTCTTTCGTAATCTCTGACATTTAGGGAAGAGATTTTGAGCTCTTCTTTTTGATTCACCTCCCAAGTAATTTCCCAAACAGATCTTTCGTCAGTTATTGATTCTTTGGTGCGAAATGAGACTGAATAGAGTTGAGTCGATTTAAATTCGTTTTTGCTCAGTCCAACGTCGATGATTTTAAACTTCACTCGTATCTCTTCAGATGCTGAGATTTCTGAATTGTTGAGATTATTTAAAAACAGTTTCGCCCCTTTATTTATAGTTAATGATTTTGCGTTTTGACGATGGACCTTAAAGCTTTCATCTGAATAGACCAGATCCAAGGACTCAGGACGGATTGTTGTAAATAATACTTTATCAGTGACTGGTTTGGTGACCGTGATAGGATCAGTGCCTTTGATTATCTTGGTTATTACTGATAATTGATCCTGAGCTTTATTGGCAAAATGTTCAGAGTCCCACCCGTCCTTTGATGGGTTGTCAAAAGATGACCATGGGAGGTCCTTATTATATGTTAATTCTGAAAATCCTACTTGAGTTGAATTATGATTTGATTCGCTCTTAATATTTAGGACGGATTCTTTTGTTGCTACTTTACCACCATCATCTGAGCAGCTTACCATCATGATAAGTAAAATACATGTAAGAGAATGAATTTTGTGGGAGTTCACAATTTAGTTGTTATGTTCACGGCAAAAAAATGCTGATATTACAGTAAGCAATTTCCCATCGATTGCATTATTTGCTTACGAAGAGTTTAGAGAGTTATTTTAAGGCAAAAATATAGTGATTCCTGACTATATTATCTATTTTGTATCCCCTCGAATTTTTAAAAACATCTCAATTAATTCGCTCCAATATAATCAGTTACCACTCTGAAGAATTGTTGTGATTTGGCTCCTTCTTTTGCTGGATTTAATATTGTGATCTCGGTAAAAATCGCACTCTCCTTTAGGTCAGTTATCAAGGGAGAGGATTGGCCATCACTAGTTGACCAAATAGAATTCCAGTTTTTTAAATCCTGACTGGATTGAACTGAATAATTAAGATCAGAAATGAATCTGCGATGGAATAATTTGATGCCGGGTATTATTTCTTCATTCAAATCCAAGAATATAATCTTGGGTAAGCGTCCTTCATCGTCATTGCCATCAAGTGCCTTCCCTCCAAAAGCGTAGGACTGCAAATTATTTAGCAGTCCTTTTGCGGGTCTGTCATTCATTGCATTAGAATCTGGTCCTAGCCCTTCAGATATTGACCATGTATCATAATTGTTTTCAACCGCTATGTTAATTGAGGATTTTATTGTATTCCCATCAATGTCAGTACCGGACAGCTCGAGCTGAGTGCTCCCAATTTCCAATGATTTGAGTGCGAGGTTTTGAGATAGGCCATTTGTTTCAATTGCGGTCTGAGCTATTTCAGGATCGGAGTTCGAGCTGATTTCATATGATATGCTTGGAACGCGAACAATACTTTGTACTCTTATTATGTTTTCAGAATCATTAAAGGAGGGATCTTCCCCATTCGTAGTCGGGAAATCCGATAATGTATAAGATGTATCGTTGAGTATTACTTTGTGAGATTCTGTTGGGAAAGCTGCGATTTGATCGATGATATCTAATGAATTATTTATAGCTCGACCGAAGACAGTATAACTGTCGCCAATGTCCAATCCGGGATTGTCTTGGGTATTAATATACCAACCGCTAGTTGCACTGTTTGGGTCAGATGTTCGGGCAAAAGCTAATGTTCCTCTGCTATTTGCAATGCCTGGCTTGTTTAATATTGGGGGGTCAGTGGATAAGCTGATGAATTTAGTGTCTTTTAGGGAGTAGCTTCCGGATTGAATAATGTTTAGTCCCTGTGAGTTCACTGATCGATGGAAAATGGTATTACTATAATCTCCTCGATCAACATACGTTAAGAAATTGGATACAGGATCAGGCAACGCTTTGTCAAAGAGTGAAAATACCATGTTGCCGTGATTAGTATTTATTTGAATAGCAATCCGAGTGTCTTGATCTTGGAAATAAGAATTCAAATTAATAATGACCGGATCTCCCGATACGAGCATTTCTATATTAGGAATAGTCTCTTTTAACTGAGGAGTCGAGAGGACTGGAGCGATTCTCAGGGCTAGCCTGGCGAGAGAAGGGGTTGCTTCTGGGGAATTGTATTCTGCTTTTAATAAAACATTGAAGTATCCGTCCTCTAATACTGTTCCGCTGATGATTCCTGTGCTTGAATCAATTGATAACCCGTGAGGAAGGGGAGAGGCTTCGTAAGTAATAGATTGTGATTTGGATTGATTGTTCGCAATTAATTGCAATGAGAAAAGCTTTCCTTGGCTTATATTTGCGAAAGGATTATTTGAAAACTTATCAGGCATTATGAAGCTTGCTGTCTTTGAGGCAGATTGTCCTGATTCGTTAACGGAGAGGATCCGAAATTCGTAAGTGGTAGTTGGGGATCCGCCAGTTAGCGTCACATCCTTTGACTCTGAATTAAATGATCCTAGAGATGACCAATCGGCCTGAGATGAGGTCCTGACCTGAAGTATATAAGAATCTTCATCATTAGAATCATCTGACCATTCAATTGTAATTTCACCAAATACGGGTGCCTCTGCCGTTAGTGTATGAGGTGGCTCTGGAGCGGCTAGTGCTGTTCTAATAATTAGGGGCCAAATAAATAATACAATTAAAGTGATTCTTAGTGATATTTGGCGCGTGAACATTTACCTCATGCCCTTGAATCGTTCCTCGATCAATTTGCGTGCATCAGCATCATTTGATTTTTCACGACTGGTCTTAATTAAGTTATCTTCGAGGGCATTTTTTGAAGGGCGTTCTTTTTGGTAAAATACACCAAATTTTCCAGGATATTGAATATCAGCTAATGCAAATGCAGCGGTTTCGCTGTTCACATCATGCCTTTCATTATCTTCCGCTGTGCCATCACTTATCTTCTCATCGATGATTTCAAATTTGCCTCCCTTTCTAGGATTACCATCATCGAAGGCGCCCTTATAAAACACGGGGCATTCTGACAGCACTTCGATGACAGAGAAGCCAGGATGTTGGATCGCACGTCTGAACATTTCGGTCATATGTTTCACTTGTGTTGAATGTGTGCGGGCAATGAAACTCGCGCCGCTCGCGACTAATTTTTTCATTGGATTAACAGGCATATCCATAGCGCCGTTGGGGTCTGTCTTTGACTGGAATCCTATTGGAGAAGTTGGAGATGTTTGTTTTTTTGTCAGTCCATAGACAAAGTTGTCCATAATGACATAAGTTAGATTCGGATTTTTTCTAGCGCAGTGTTCTAAATGGTTGCCCCCAATGGAGAAACCGTCTCCGTCACCCCCGAAAGCAAAAACATGCAGGTCCGGTCTGGATAAACTTACTCCGGTTGCTAAAGGAAGTGCCCTACCGTGAATGAAATGAAGGCCGTGGGAATTGACAAAATAAGGAAACCTAGAAGAACATCCTATACCGGCAATGGTACAGATGCTTTCATGAGGAAATTGCAGTTCTTCCAAAATCTTGAAGAAACAAGCAAGTACAGTAAAGTCCCCGCATCCTGGACACCAAGTAGGGTGATCTGCTTTTAATTGTTTTTTTGTCAGTTTTTCGGGATTAGCTGGAATAACAGAAGACATGGTGTTTTTTTTGTTAGTATGAACTACTGGCCAGTAATATTTTCGATTCCTGCAATGATTTCACGAATTTTAAATCCGAGGCCATCCGTTTTAGTGATGCTGTGTATATTTGGGTTTGCATAACGAGCGCGCAGGAGTGTAGCAAGTTGTCCGTATCCGTATAATCCTTCGTCATTCATTTCGATAACGATCGATTTATTGAACTTTTCAATTATATCATCAATGCCATCAGGCATAGGGTGTATATGCCGAAGATGAATAGCCGATAATTGTTGCTCATTCTTTAAAGCTGTATCTACGGCCTCACGGATAGGGCCCCAAGTTGATCCCCAGCCAATTAGTAGCACATCACCTTCTTCTGGCCCATAAACTTCAGGCGCAGATAATGTTGAGGCCAATCTTTTTAACTTTTTCCTTCTGCGATTCGTCATTTTTTGATGCAGCTCAGGATTTGAGCTTGGGTGTCCCCATTCATCGTGTTCGAGTCCAGTGACGACTGGATACTTCCCGGTTAGCATTTTAGTGCCTGGGGGAGCGTGCTTAGTTTCGGATTCGAGAGGATAGGGTAAGAATTCTTCACCTCGAGGTTCAAGATCCAATCCTGGTTCTCTGATATCGGATAGGTCTGGTTCTGGGAATGCCTCGATCCGAGTCGCGAGTGACTGATCCGATAAAATGATGACTGGAGTGCTGAATTCCTTAGCGATGCGGCATGCCTCGATGGCGGTGTAGTAACAATCTTCAACATCCTTTGGGGCAATAACAACACGCGGTGTATCTCCATGACTTCCGTAAATGGCTTGCATCAAGTCGCTCTGTTCTACACTAGTTGGAAGTCCTGTCGATGGACCTCCGCGTTGAACGTTAATGACGACAAGAGGAAGTTCAGCCATGGAGGCATATCCGAGAGCTTCCATTTTTAATGACAGGCCAGGCCCCGAACTTCCAGTCACTGCGACATGGCCAGCATAAGCGAATCCGACGGTGGAGGCGATGGCTGCTAACTCATCCTCTGATTGTATAAAGATGCCGCCATATTTAGGAAGTTCAGACCGTAAAGTTTCCATAATCGAGGACCATGGAGTTATAGGGTAACCTGCACCATACCTTACTCCAGCGGCGAGAAGGCCATAAGTTAGTGCTGTGTTTCCATCAGTAGTAATGCGATTTTCTTCTTCGGCTGCTCCTGGCTCAAACGAATAATTGTGATTATGGATTTGGCCGATTTCATATGCGTATCCTGAATCGAAGGCCAACATTGCATTGCGGAATACACTTTCATGTTTTCTTTTGAATTGCGCTTCAATTATGGTGACGAGTTTTTCCCGATTTAATCCAAAGAGATTGGTTAATAATCCTAGAACAAAAATATTTTTCCCCCTGTCCCGTGCTGATCCTCCAATGGCTTCGACGGTCGTTGATGTCATAGGTATACCAACATAGGTAACCCTTTTATCATCAGTATCAGGTTCGACATGATCACTGTCATATAAGCAGACTCCTCCATCGCGGAGAGAATCCAGATGGTTCTCATAACTGTCCTGATAAAAAGCGACCAGAAAATCAGCGTCATCACCTGGAGAAAGAACTTCACCAGAACCAATTCGAACCTGAAAGATAGATGCCCCTCCGCTGATTGTTGAAGGGATAGTCATGTAAGTCATGACTTCCTGTGCACTTCTTCCTGCTAGGCGTGCAAGAATCCCTCCGATAGTTTGTATGCCATCCTGAGAATTACCGGCGAGGCGAATGATCGCATCACTTAAGTCGTTCGTTTCACCTTCCTTTGGATTCTTTTCTGCTGCTAGGCTCATTAAGCACTTGAACGTTACTTAATTTTAATTCCTTGGCAAGAATATCAGAAATTAAATTGATATTTAATTTACTGTTTTTCAGGCACTTGAGAGAGTAATCGCACTTAATTTCAATCTTCACTCGTCGATAAGTGAGAAAAGGATCATTCGACGGCATATTTCAGCCAGGCTGATTCGATCATTTTCTTGTCCATTTTCGAGTCAGATATAATGATTTTATAACTAAATTTATTCAATTCTTTAGGAGTTAACTTCCAAGGATTTTCCTGTGCCGGCACATAATTAAAGAAAATTGCGCCATCATGGCTCGATGCGGGCCATATGCGCATTCTTTGTGGAGCATCATGATTTGCAGGATGACAGAGAATGGCCACTAGTGCATTACCATTATTAGTTGGTCCTGAAAAAGCACACCATTTTCCACGTGTAGCATGTCCGTTACTGCGATTTTTATTTTCTGAAGTAAGGATCTGACTGTTTGCATTATTCCAGTTCGTTGGTCCCCTATAAGCGATTGGCCCTCCATAACGGTAAGCAGGAAGTTCCAGATTCTGAGAAGTTATATTTTTTTGTTCGCTAATATAATCAATAAAGTATGTATTTTTTTCTTTTACTACTCCGATCGAGAAGGACTCCTCAATAATAGTAGTTGGTTTTTGTCCTTCTTTTATTGAGATGTGTTCCTGTAAAACTGTAAATCCTTTCTTATCTGACTTTTGATTTAGAGAGATTGTTTTTTTATAACGGACAGTGCCTTCCTTTTTTTTGAGATTCCAGAAATCAATTTTCCGAGTCCCGTGAGAAGTGTTTACCCAGGCATGCCAAAGCCCAACGTGATGGAGATGATCGTCTGGATGTATCGATGTGACTATCGATCCTTTTGGAGTTTTTAATGGGTGAATGAACGCGCTTCTTTTGTAAGATGGATCACTTCCTTTTGGTGGGAGTACCTCTGATTTATGATAAACGAGCAGTGCATTTGTTCCGTCCAGAATCTTAATGATATTGTCATCCTCAATTACTTCGAGGGCTTGCAGATTGATTGTCAGCGCGTCAAGCAGAAGAAGTGTAACCCATTGATAAGCCCTCATGCCGGTTAATTTCTTATTTCTTTTTCCTGAAAATCTTGGGAGTCAGGGAACGCAAGCCTGAACGAACTTTATCGACTATAGGGAATTTCCTTTTTGTTTGAAGGCGAGAGTCGGCTCTTTTAGGGGATGCATATTTTTTGGAGAGTATCTTATTAGAAGTCTCATTTTTGATCATAATCCCCTTAGAGGGCAATGCACTTTCAGTAACATGGTCGTCTACGGGTGCAGTAAAAACCTTTTCAAGGGATGCTCCCAATGCTTTTTCCAATTGAAGTAATGCTTTGTTGTATGTTCTTTCAGCGGCAAGGCGTTGTTGCGTTGTTTTTGTTGCGTTTTGTGCGATTTCAAAACGGATCTTTTCTAGCTTGTGTCGTTCTGTATTTTTGATCCGCTCAATGAATTGGGTGTTATATTCTTTTTGTGCTATGGCATGTTTTTGAGCCCGGTCCCTGTATTTCTTTGCACGTTTAAGGTTCTCATATGACGCGACAACTTCTGCAGTGATAATTGTTTGAGTGGCTCCTTTTTGCGAATAATAGGATGCGACGGCAGCTTCACGCACGTCACTTTCATGACCTAGCCAACTGAATAAAGGAACGGACATTGCCAGCTGTATTCCCCAGCTTTCCCCAGTTCTTTGTCCCCCTTCTTCTTCCCTTCCTATGCCGCCTTGCACATAATCAAACCAAGGTATTTTTTTCGCTCTAGATTCATTTAGTGAGGACTGAGCAATTTTTTCCTTTGCTCTTATAGTTGTCAATTCGCCCCGATTAGCAAGTGACATTCTTATTAGGTATTCGAGATGAGTATGGTCCAGATCAATTGAAGGACTAATAAGTTTATCAGTGATTCGAATTCTTTGGGAGTTCTTTAAGCCGACTCGAGCAGCAAGATTATCTCTTTGGGAATTAAATTCAATTTGTGACCCCTCCACTGAAAGGTCCTCACTGCCGACATATTCAATTTTATCGATTGTTATCAGGCCGCTACTGAGCATTTTGCTTTGAATTTCAGAATATGACTTGGCGGCGGCTTGTTCCAACTCAAGTAATTCGATTTGAGCTTTGAGGTATTGTAGCTGTTCGTATTCTTCTCTTATTTTAATGACAACATCACGTTCTTGATTCAGGGCGACCGCTCTGGCAAGTTTGACCCCTTGTTCGGCTCGTGCTAATCGCGCTTTGCGGATTCCTGGATGAGGAACATAAAGACGAAATTGTAGCTGAGTATCTTCTTCATCGGCAAATGGATTCGTGTCGTGAAAATCGGTTTCAGTTCCGTTACGAATCATGTCACGGGTGTCTGTTTTAGTGCCTCCAGGCTCGAAGATCTCTGGATTTGGCAGGATAGTAATATTTTCTTCTGAATGCTCTTCGATTGTCTCTTCGGTTACCGTTTTGTTGCTACCTTCTGTTATCGTTTTAGAGATATTGCGGTTTACAGTTTCTTCGGAAATACTTTTCTTTTCTTGTCCGTCCTCGTTGATTTCTGTTCTTGATACTTGCTGCGTGTAGCTTTCAGTTCTTGTTTCAGTAAAAGGTGCAGGAATTCCATTGCTTCCCCAATTTTTCCGAAATCTTATTTGGGGATCGGGCCAGTCCCGAGCTGCTTTTTTTTGAGCTTCGGCAATGGTGATTGCACCACGCAACGAAATGAGACGAGGATTATTTTTTAGGCCAAGAGCAATGAGTTCAGATAAACCTACATCATCAGCATTTTCTTGTTCCGCCTCTGCTTTGCCATTTTGAATTTGCAATAATCCAAATAAAACCATCAAAAACAGCAAAGGATGTTGCGTTATTTTATTTTTGAGGCTTTGCATTATTGAAGTCGTATCTGGAATCTCTAACAATCTTGTAACTGCTTTAATACAGTTTAGGCGGTTGCTAAGATTAAAAGTGACGGTTGTTTATTAGTTGCTGGCAGCTTTGACCGGGGTTTTTCCAAAGTTCCAGAGATTAAATGAGCCTGGTTCCTTTATGTGCACATGCACGCCGGTTCCGGGCAATAAGTCTTCAAAATCATCTGGTAGTTCGCACACAAATACTCGGCCCCTAATATATTGTCCGTCTATAGGTGATCCGTAATTTGGTAACGCTTCGATGCTGGGGGAAACGGTAATAATTTTTGCTTTGTAAGCGATTGGCTTATTTTTTCTTTGACTGACCCATACGACTTGATCTTCTGAAAGTTCTTCGGGGTTTTGATCCTGAGGGATGAGTCCTCTTATCGTTTTGGCGGGAACATTATTTGGGCTTGTAAGATTAATGGTCAGGATAGACTCTCCTAATTTTGTAACGCCTCCCAATTTATTGAGTTTGAAAATCGTTCCTTCGCCAGGAGCGACGAGCGTTTTATTTTTTAGCCTCTCTTTAAGGACTAGAATTTCTTCAGGAAGATTAACGCCGTCTACTTTTGTAATAAGCTGATCAGCTTCTTTCAAATCTGCATTGAGGGCTTCAATGGATTTGGCATGAGTAGTTAATTCAGTTTGAATGGCGTCAATTTTACTAAGAGCTGCATCTAATTCACTTTGCAAGCTGAGCTGATTTTCTACATTATTTTTAGTTAGATCAGCACTTCTCTTGGCCGTTTCGAGTCGAGACTCGGCGCTGGCCTTCTGCGATTTGGCTCTTTGTATGTCAGCATTGATTCCAAAACGAGTTGCTTTGAATTTTCTTTCCATGTCTGCCCTTAAAAAGGGAAGGTTCGCTTTGTAGTCATCGATTTCTTTCTGTATGAGAGAAGGATCTAGGGCAATTAATTCCTGCCCCTTCGACACTTTTTCTCCTTCTTTAACAAGAACCTTAAGGATGACTCCGTCCTCTAGAGCGGATATTTCTTCTGTGTGCGCAGTTACCATTCCATTGATCCTTACCTCGCCCCCCCTTTGCGAGTATAGATATAGGACCAGACCCAATACGGCAAGCCAAACTAAGAATGGCCATTTTTCAAAGATCTTACGTGCTCGGTAAGTTGAAGTTTTCTTGAGCTTAATTTCGTTGGGAATGTTACTACTCATGGATCTATTAAATTTCGACAGTTGTGCGTTGCATTACAAGGCTAACTTCGGAGATATCATCAAGCTTTGATAAGGCGTCTACGAGATCTGTCTTATATGAAGGGTCTATTAATCGTATTTGATAAGAATATTCTTGAACTTCTCCCTGTATGGCTTCGCGCATTGCTACCATTTCCGTGGAACTGGCATACCTACCGAAGATCGTTTGAAGATGTTCATGTGATGGTGATTCTGGTGGAAGCATGAATCTTAAAAGCCCTTCGAATTCTCGACGAGAAGCAAACGGTGACCAGCTTAGAAATATTGCAGTGAAACAGAAATATAGAGTACCAATGATTGCGACTTCATACTGCTGTGCTCCAGATGCGATTCCTATCGAAAGGGAAGCAAATAGAAAGATGATGTCTCTGGGGTCTCTGATGGGTGTCCTGAATCGCACGAATGCCATGGCTCCCATGATTCCCAATCCCCTTGCCATGTTGTTTCCAATCGCCATGATCATGACGGTAATGACTATAGTGGCCAGTACCATGGTGTGGAGGAAGGAACGTGCGTATGAGAAGCTCTGATGCGTCCAGCGATATACTGTTGCCAATACCAAGCCCAGGACAAAGCTGACACTCAATGAAAATAGCACGCCCATTGCCGTGAGTTCTCGATTTGCGCCTAAGGCTGTTAAGAAGGATTCCATATTGGTTAAATTTATCTCTTGTTGTTTGGAAAGTTAAGTTCTGGTTTTATATACTGTTATTTGTTGAGGTTGTATTTTGCGAAGCGCAATCATACTCGAATCCTCTGAACAGTGTTTCTAGTCTCCAGGCAGTGGCATACTTGCAAAAACCAGTCGTCGTTAGATTGAACCTTTCAACCAGTTCCAGCATCCACCGGGGAGTGTCCCGCATTGCCTTGAGTTCAAAAATGTAGCCGGCGAAAGGTCGATTAAGTCCTACCTGTGAATCCATTGGTCGCCATCCTCTTGAATCCTCAATGCCTGGAATTGTCCAATTTCTTGTTGGTCGGTAAGTGATTCTCCGGTCAAAAGTGAGACGTGCATAATCATCATTAGCTCCGAAGTAACTTTCGCGAATATATCTTATGAGCATCTTTGGCCTGGCTCCGACCTTTCTTGTGATTCGTGCAAATTCCAGAAAGTAGTGATTGTCGACGGGGTTATTGAGTAATTTGCATTGTTCTGGATTTAAAACAATTGGGAGTCCATCATTATCACCCTTGTATTGTTCCATTGTCATTTTTGCTCTGCTCTTAATAATGACTCCTCCTACTTTCCTTTTTAGTTCCAAGAAAACAGGAGCACTACCACCTTTGCCATAGGTCCGGATCCGAAGTTTAAATCTGGCGTAGGTTTTACGTTCTTTTGCCAAAGCTAGGTCCATGGTCGGAGTGTCCAGTTGAAGTGTAGTGACTGAATACTCTGGTATCTCACCTTTTCCATTAGGGTCCGCAATACAGAACGGTTTTATGTATTCACGTATTTTGGGTACTAGATTTGGGTGTATAATGTACTTTTGCTCAAAGCGTTCAATTATCTTGTCCTTAACGTCTTTTCTCGAAGGCCCGGCATCCACCTGCAAGCGTGGTAATGCGGAAGAAGCCAATTTATTGGATTCTTCGGCAGTTGCCGATTGAGTTTGGGGGATCATGAGGATTTCCAGATCCTCATATAATACGAGGATCCATTAAGAATGGGGTATGCATAAAATAGCTCCAGAATCGCAAAATGCCATTAATAATGTGGCTGAAACGTTACAACATCCCCTTGGAAAACAGTTATTATGACGAATAAAGTCATGGATTTCATACTAGTTTCCTCTTTCAATAGCTTTTTTAAGAAAAACACCTCCCGTTCAGATCTTATATTTTCATTATTGAAGAATTCGAATCCTTGATGATTTTGGAGGAATAAGATGTTTTTGCTCTAACGTTTTGCTTAACATAGGTGAGCTTGAACCGAATAAGTTAATCAATTTTCAAAGGGACACCATGCCTTTGATAACTCTTGAGCTAGGGTCGCTCCAACTTTCGAAAATCTCAGGTACTTGTCCAAAGTTGCATCGGTGAGTTACAAAAGGATTGATATCAATATGTTTATTGCGGAGAGCATCCATTACGTTTGAAAAGTCCTCATGAGTGGCGTTGCGGCTACTTAATAGTGACATTTCTCTTGCATGGAATAATGGATCTTCGAATGATAGTTTTCCTTTCACGATACTGACGAGAATTAAACGGCCCCCATGTCCCACATATTCAAAGGCGTTTTCAATTGCTGCGGGTGATCCAGTGGCATCGAACACAGAATCAGGCAAATTACCATCTGTGATTTCTTTTAATGCATTTATAGGTTTCCCGATTGCGTTTACGCAATGATCTACACCAATAACATTTTTGCAATATTCTAGCCTTTCGTCATTCACATCCATGGCTATTGTTCTTGCGCCGGCAATTTGTGCAAAGTGTAGAATTCCAATTCCTATTGGTCCGGTACCGGCAACCGCTATCCATTCACCTTCTCGAAGGGATGATCTGCGGACAGCATGTGCTCCAATGGCTAAACATTCGACCGTGGCAATTTGTTCGTGAGTGAGGCCATCTGCGTGGATAACATTCATTGCCGGTACGGGCATGAACTCCCGCATTCCTCCATCAACGTGCACTCCCATCGTTTGTATGTTAGGGCAGCAGTTTGTTTTTCCTTCCTTACATGTTTTGCAATGACCACAGTGAAGATAAGGGACGGGAACTACTGGTTCACCGGTCTTGAATCCTGCCATGTCCTCTGCTATCTCTGCTGATATTTCATGCCCTAGTATTCTCGGATAACTGAAAAATGGTTGATTCCCTTTGTAAGCATGATAATCCGTGCCGCAAATACCTATCTTGCGGATTCTAAGAATGACTTCGCTTTCAGATGGGGTAGGTTCAGGAACTTCAATTGCTTCAAATTTCCCGGGTTTCTCGCAGATAATGGCTTTCACAGCTCTAAGAATCGCTTAAGTATTCGATCGGTGCAAGCTTACCTGCTTGATTGATTCGAAAGTTCGTAGGAAATTAACTTTATGAACTGGATAGGGTGTTGTGTTTATTTGTTCTTTTTTCTCAATCATGTCATAGCTGACGAGCGGTTGAGTTTTCAAAATAAGCCAAATCCTCTTCCGGAGGGTGCGGTCACTGAGAATTGGCCAAGATTTTTGGGTCCGCACCATAATGGAACGTCCAAGGAGTCCAAACTTTTGAAGAGTTGGCCTGAGAAGGGTCCTAAAATTGTTTGGGAATTGGAAAGGGGAGAGACGTATGCTGCACCAACAATTGTTGATGGTCGTCTTTTTAGTTTTGATCTGTCTGATGGTAATGAGCGGCTTGAGTGCCGTGACCCGGAAACAGGTAAGTTAAAATGGAGATTCAAGTATCCTGTCGAGTATCGGGACCGGTATGGATTTTCTAATGGTCCGCGAGCTTCACCTGTGATTGATAAGAAGATATTAATAATTTCAGGCGTTACTGGTCAGATAAGGTCAGTTGAAGTTATGACTGGTAAGCCGATTTGGCACCGGGACTTGCAGAAAGAATATGGATATAAACTTGGATTCTTTGGTTATGGGCCTCAGCCATTCGTGTGGAAAGATCTCGTAATAGTGAATGTGGGAGGTTCAAAAAATACAGAAGGGAAGAGAGTGTGTGTGGCTGCTTTTGATAGGAAAAGCGGGAAAGAAATTTGGAGGCATATGGATGAGTGGGGAGCGAGTTATTCTTCCCCGTTAGTTGCTAAGATCAGAGGGAAGGAAGTTCTTTTGGTTTTGGCCGGAGGGGAGAGTCGTCCTGCTAAGGGTGGTTTGTTGGTTCTTGATCCAACTAATGGCAAGCTATTTCACAGGTTCCCCTGGCGAGCTGGTAAATTTGAGTCAGTAAATGCATCGGTTCCTGTAGTGATTGATGAGAGATTTGTGTTTTTATCTGAATGTTACGGTAAGGGAGGAGCTCTTCTTGAATTTGATGATAAATTAAATGCTGTTCCTGTCTGGAATGAAAGATGGTTTGGTATGCACTGGATGACTCCATTAGTTATTAAGGGTCACATCTATGGTTTTGCCGGGCGGAACAAGCCTGATGTTCAGTTCAAGTGCGCTAGGATTAAGGATGGAGAAATTCTTTGGAAAGATGACATGCGGTATCAGCAAAACATTCAAGGTAGGGATTTAACTCTCAGCTTCTTTCGTGGGAGTTTACTGAATTGTGCTGGGCGCGTTTTTGCTTTGGGCGAGGATGGAGTCTTTGCCGAGCTTAAAATCTCACCTAAGGGGGTGAAGGTCGTGTCAAAGTCTCAGTTGTTTGTTGCGGAACAGTCCTGGGCATTGCCTGTTATTCACCGTGGATTACTCTACATATGTCAGCATACCAAGGGCTTTGTTGATAATACTGTACCTAGGTTAATTTGTTATGATTTCCGTGGAATAGAATGAAATGATATCCTAGTAAGATTAAGTTATAAAATTGTTCCCGGTGAATAATTAATCGAATCTGGATATCTAGTTTTTATTTCTTCTATCGAATTGAGAAATTCTTCGATTTGGGCTCCCGCAGCTCCGGCCCTACTCGCGGCGGCGCTAAGTAATTCGTCGAGTCTGTCTTTGGAAATTTTCAGTCCGTCATCATTGGATAGGCGATCGATGAGATCATTTTCTCTCGCTTCCCCTGAACGCAATGCTTGAAGAGCAGCGACGGCATGTTTTTTTATTAATTCGTGAGCTTCTTCTCTTCCTGTGCCTTCCTTTACGCATTCCATCAGAAATGTAGTAGTTGTCAGGAATGGGAGGTAGCGTTCATTTTCATTATTGATAACGTCAGGGTACATTTCCATTTGATTCAAGATAGTTAGGCAAGTTTCAAATAGACCATCGGCAACAAAGAAAGCATCGGGTAACATTACCCGTCTGACTACCGAACATGAGACATCACCTTCGTTCCATTGATTGCCAGACAAAGAGCCTGCCATTGTAAGGTACCCCTTCAGTAAGACATTGAATCCGTTAACCCGTTCACATGATCGAGCGTTCATTTTGTGAGGCATGGCTGATGAGCCGACCTGTCCCTTTGCGAAGCCTTCGCCTGCCAGTTCATGTCCTGCCATGAGACGTAGCGTATTGCAGAAACTTGAAGGCCCCGAGGAAAGTTCTACCAAAGTTGATATGACTCTAAGATCAAGCGATCTCGGGTACACTTGCCCAACGTTTGTTAATGTTTTTAAAATCCCAAGGTGGGATGCGACCTTCTGCTCTAACATGGATACCTTGTCGGTGTCATCTTTGAATAGTGCGAGCTGATCTAATTGAGTTCCTACGGCTCCCTTTATGCCGCGCGCAGGATAAGATTCAATTGTTGATTCGAGTGCGAAGAAGGCTCCGAGTAATTCTTCTCCAAACATTGCCATTCGTTTGCCCATCGTAGAGGTTTGTGCGGCGACATTATGTGTTCGTGCAGATATGTATAGGTCCTTCCATTCTCGCGCCTTAAGGCTGATTGCGATCAATGCTGCAGCTGCCTTGGATTGTATTACTTTTAGTGAGCGGTAAATTTGAATCTGTTCGACGTTTTCGGTAAGGTCTCGGCTGGTCATTCCTTTGTGAATGTGTTCGCAACCTGCAAGATCGCAGAATTCTTCTATTCGAGCCTTCACATCATGACGAGTGATGCGCTCACGCTCTATGATCGAAGCAATATTTACATCGTTCTTAACCTTTTCGTAAGAGAGGATGTCATCTTCAGGAATCTCAAGGCCAAGTTCTGCTTGGGCTTTCATTACAGCTATCCATAGTTCGCGTTCAAGAATGACTTTGCCTTCAGGTGACCAGATTGCCCTCATGGGTTCGGTGGCATAGCGATTGGCTAGAATGTTTGGAATCTCAGACATGGTGTGGATGTAATATCATAATGTCAGCCAAAGAACTCATTAATTGAATCTTTGGATTAAATTGTAAGATATCCTTTAATCTGACAGTGGAAGTTGTTCCAAGCAAATTAATCGAAAGGTATGCCTGTCCTCTTCGAAATATCCCGTAATTCTTCAACTACAGGCAATACGAGCGGGATTCCTTGCTTTGACCGGATTGATTCAGCTTCTCTTTCAGGATCTCCTGGGATTATTGGCCCGTTAGTTCCTGGGGCAGGTGAGGTTGCTCTTAGTGTTTGGATGTAGTCATCCGTTTGAGTTTTGAACTCATCAGGATCTATAAAAGCATCTATTTTCATAGCGCCAAAGAAATGTCCGATTCCTTTTCCTACGCTTCGCTTTGGGATTTCTTGTTGTAGGGCGAATGGCGGAGTGAAAGGTCCCCAATTAGCGCCACTAAGAACAGCGCAGAGAAAATCGACCATTACTGCGAGCCCGTACCCCTTGTGCCCGCCTTTTTCTCTATCCGATCCGAGAGGGAGAAGAGCTCCTCCGTTAATCATCTTATCGGGATCGTTAGTATTATTTCCCTCGGAGTCAATGGCCCAGCCCTCTGGAATCATTTGTTCTTTTCGATGAGCAATCTCAATTTTTCCGTAAGCGGCTGAGCAAGTTGCTAAATCAATAATTATTGGAGGCTCTTTTTTTCCCGGAAATGCAACTGCTATTGGATTTGTGCCGAGCATTCTTTCTGCTCCCCATAGTGGGGCTACTAGCTTCGTTGTATTTGTCATAGACCACCCGATCAAGTCTCTTTCCAATGCTTTTATGACATAGTAACCAGCGATTCCGTAATGATTGGTGTTACGAACGCTCACCCATCCGCTGCCGACTTCTTGAGCCTTGTTCATTGCAATTTCATTCGCTTTTGGACCTACGACTAATCCTAAACCGTTATCGCCGTCAACCGTTGCTGTTGATGCAGACTCCCTGACTATTTTAATTTTAGGGACTGGATTTATCCGTTCCTTCTCTAGCATGTCAAAGTAAGTGTGCAATCTGGCGACGCCATGAGAATCGATCCCTCTTAAATCACTCATTGAGAGGACTTCAGAAGCTAGTTCAGCTTCTTTTTCAGGTATGCCGAAATGTTGAAAAGTTAGTTTAGAGAACTCGCTAAGCTTTTCATGAGGATAGGTTATTGTTTCCACTTCAGGCATAAATTAATAAGTAAAATTCAATGGTTTCCTTTTGTTTGCTGAGAATTGAGTCTTTTTGATTTAATTAATTAAGATTTTCTCCAATCACCTTAGCAATGTTAAGCGAAGCGGTTGCCGCGGGAGAAGGTGCATTGCATACGTTTAGAATATTACCGTTCCTTGAAAAATAGAAATCATCGACCATTGATCCATTAGAACTTACAGCTTGAGCTCTTACTCCTGCCGGTGCAGAGCATAAGTGTTCAGTTTTAATTTCCGGGACTAGACGTGACAATGCTTTAACAAAGGCACGCTTACTCGCAGAGCGCCACATTTCCCCCAGTCCCGTTTTCCAAAATTTTGCAGCTAGGCGAAGGAATCCTGGATAAGTTAGAGATTCGACCAGTTCGCTGGGATTGATTTTGAACTTAGAGTATCCTTCTCTTGCATACGCAAGAACAGCGTTGGGGCCACATTCGACGCCGCCATTAATCATTCGAGTAAAGTGAACTCCTAGAAAGGGAAAATTAGGGTCAGGTACTGGATAGATTAAATTTTTAACTAGTCCGCGAGCGTCATCATTAAGTTCATAATATTCTCCTCTAAACGGAATGATTTTCATGGGGGGTCTTGCGCCCGCCTTGTCTGCTATGTGATCTGAATAAAGTCCACCGCAGTTCACTACTCTTTCAGCTAAAAATTCTTTTCCTGAACTAGTTTGGACTGATACTGATTTCTGGTCAGGAGTGATGAAGTTCACTCTTTCCCCGGTTAAAATTTGTCCTCCTGCGATTTTAATTTTTTCAGCTAGAACAGAACATACTTGACGATAGTTGACGATTCCTGCCTCAGGAACATGAATTCCTGCTATGCCCGCTGCGTGAGGTTCTAATTCGGATAATTCAGATTCGTCAATGAGTCTGCACTTCACGCCATTTTTCTTTCCGCGTTCGAGTATGCTATGCATTGCTGGCAGTTCGCGCTCATCGGTTGCGACAATGACTTTTCCGCATGTCTCGAATTGTATTCCCTCCTGCTTACAGAAACGTTCAAGTGCTCGTTTACCTTTGCGACAATTAATCGCTTTTAGTGATCCAGGTCTATAATAAATACCTGAATGGATGACTCCGGAATTATTACCGGTTTGGTGAGAGGCTATCTCATTTTCTTTTTCTAGGACGGTGACGTTTTTTTTAGGCAGGATTTTGCTAAGGTGATAGGCAGTTGCAAGACCAATAATGCCTCCTCCAATAATGAGGGTGTCTTTCTTTTCAATCATTCAGATTTATCTTTTTTACCTTTATAGGCCCTGTCAAAGTGAGTATACCCACCATCAGGATATATAATTTGTCCGGTAGTATGTGCTGATTTCATGGACGCAAGGAAAACAACCATGTCTGCGATTTCTGCCGCTTCAGTGAATCTTTGACCAAGTGGAATGATAGATTCGATTGCCTCTTTAGCTTTAATGGGTTCCGAGGTTTTTTCTAGCCAATTTTCGTAAAGAGGAGTCATGACTTCAGCAGGAACGACGCAGTTTACTCTTATCCCATATTGGGCGAGGTCCAGAGCCCATTCTCTGGTCAGTGCATTGATCCCACCTTTTGAAGCCGCATATCCAGAAGTTCCACCCTGTCCTGTGACTGCGACCTTGGATCCTACATTAATTATATTTCCCTTGGTTGATTTTAGGTCGTTAAGAAAGTGATGAAGAAGAGCAAATGGATGAATTAGATTTTTTTCAAGTGACTGAATGAATGTTGAAGGACCATCTTCTATTGATGCTCCGTCATTGGCTCCAGCATTATTTATTAGGATGTCAATTGGGCCAATGTCGGTACTGATTTTATTAGCCGTTACTTGAATTTCATTAAGATCAGTCAATTCAATATGATAAGAATGGCCAGTTCCAATTTCTGAAATCAGGGTTTCAGCTTCTTGTGGATTTCGACCCAGAATAATTGGGATGGCACCTTCTTTTGCGAAAGATTCAACAATTGCCGCTCCTATTCCCTTAGCTCCGCCCGTGATGACAACTTTTTTATCTTTTAATTGCAGGTCCATATCACTCTTAGTTGCTGTAGGCTACAACGTTTTGTCTTGAAGAGCCTAGCCCGTCGATGCCAAGCTCGACGACGTCCCCAGGCTTGAGGTACCTTTCTGGGTTCATCCCCATGCCGACGCCCGCTGGAGTTCCTGTGGATATGACGTCTCCAGGCAAGAGGGACATGAAATTGCTCAAGTAACTGACCACATGAGGCACATTAAATATGAGGTTTGATGTATTGCCATCCTGCATTTTTTCACCATTGACCGTTAACCACATTGCTAGATTATCTGTATTGGGAATTTCATCCTTAGTAACCATGAAAGGGCCCAACGGAGCGAAAGTGTCGGAGCTTTTCCCTTTTGTCCATTGCCCGCCTCTGTCTTTCTGAAAGGAACGTTCACTGACATCATTATGTAGAACATAGCCAGCGATATAATTTTCAGCCTCCGATTCGCTGATATACGAAGCATGCTTACCTATAACAATAGCAAGTTCTACCTCCCAATCTGTTTGCTCACTTCCTTTTGGAATGACTATATTATCGAAGGGGCCGTTCAGGGCCGAAGTCGCCTTACTAAATATGACTGGTTCTTTCGGTGTTTCTGCGCCTGTTTCTGCAGCATGATCACTAAAATTAAGCCCGATGCATATCATTTTGCTTGGCCTTGCAATGGGTGATCCGATCCGATGATCTGCACTGACCGTTTCTGCATCATTAGCGTTAGCTGATGCCCATTCTTGAAGTTTCTCTAGTCCACCAGAAGCAAAGAATTCTTCATTATAATCATTCACAATAGAGGAAGTGTCTACTAGACGGCCATCATCAAGTTGAAGTCCTGGGCTTTCGTTTCCTAGTTCGCCAAAGCGTATCAATTTCATTTAATTTTATTTGTTATTTTTATTTTAATAAAGTGAATCCACCATCGATATCAAAAGCTGACCCGGTGACAAAGGAAGCCTCGTCTGAGCAAATGTATGTAGCTAACGAGGCTATTTCAGAAGGTTTCGCCATGCGGCCAATGGGCTGACTTGCTTCGAGTTGGGTGAACATTTCTTTCTCTTTTCCGGGATAGTTTTCCTTAAGGTAATTGTCAACGAACGGAGTGTGGACTCTGGCTGGGCAGAGACAATTGCAGCGAATCCCTTTTTCAATAAAATCCCGAGCCACAGAAAGAGTCATGGTATAAACGGCACCTTTGCTTGTTGAGTATGCAAAACGGTCAGGGATACCAAGATTAGATGCGACCGAAGCCAAATTAAGTATAGAACCGCCTCCTTTCTTGATCATGGATGGAATTATCGAGCGGATACAAAGGTAAGGCCCTCTTACGTTTACACTCATGATTCGATCAAAGTCATCGGGATCAGTGTTCGTTGCATTTCCGATATGAGCTATTCCTGCATTGTTAACAAGTATGTCAGGGTGAGATCCCTCTTCTGCAATTTGTTTAAAAACGGTTTCGACCGAATTGGAATCTGAGATATCGCATTGAAAGCATTTCCCGTTAATGGAATCCGCAACTTTTTTTGCGGATTCCTCGTCGACATCCAAAATAATGACCTCAGCTCCTTCTGAGGAAAATCTTTTACTGATTGCTTCACCGATACCAGAACCGCCACCAGTTATCACGGCAATTTTTCCTTCGAGTCGTTTTAACATGATTGATAATTAATGAGGGAACAACTATTTACTTTCTAGCATTTTATTAAAATTCCCTTCTTCACAACATTTAACGAAACCTTCGGTGAATGATTTAAGTGCATTCCAAACCTTACGAATCCGTTCTGATTCATTGTCAGCAATGGCGTTATCTTGTGCGGCCTTACTGATTTCAGAGAGTAGAGCAGAGAATTGCGAAACTATTTCATTTGTTGCGGGCATAACCTCATAATCGCCTTCTTCTTTGTCATTTGGATTTCTAACAAAATAACCGCCAGCCTGTTCACAGATCCAACTAATCATTTGAGGATCATTTGCAGCTTGCATGAGATTAATCATACGGTCCAGTGGGTTCTTGCTACCACTTCCAGAGGCTTCTGGTGGCTGGCTCCATTTATAGAGTAAAGAGGTTGAGAGTCCTACATCAGATGCGATTTTTTTGATGCCTCTTTTTTTGCAGGATTCTTTTATTACCTCGTGTGATTTCATTTATGTTCTCTGAAAATTATTAATTCATTTTATAAACATTTTCTTTTTGATAAGCGAACATTTTAAATGAATACCATGATAACTGCACTGCTAAGTAGTAGGGCTCCGGCAAAGCGCTTGGCCATGATTCGGTTACCTTGCAGTGCGGCTTCATTGTTTCCTAATGCGTTACCTAAGAACCAAATAATTAAGACGCCCCATAATGCTCTTGTAGAATAAATAATGTTCATCGGAGTAGCCTTACCAAAAAATGCCAATGATAGATTGAGGATCATTCCTTGGATGCCGATGATGATTCCTCCGAGCGCAGCAAATTTTAGAGCACTCTTGGGGCAAGTTTTAAGTGGTCCTGAGAAGAAAGGTATGAAAAAAAGTGAGCAACAAGCTACTACTGAAACCATGACTACTATGAAGGGAATAGGGCCAAATTCTTGACTCCTATATCCCGCCAAGGTGTCACTGCCACCGAAGCAAGCACAAGCAATAAGTGACCAGAAAACTGTTCGGCCATTTTCTTTGAAACTTTTAATTGTGGCTCCTCCCAAGAGAAAAATAGCTGCTGCGGCCAATATTGAACCGATCCATATTAGGGGTGGGACTTCTTCGGGTCTAATAGTATAGGAGAAAAGCGCCACGAAGATTACTTTCACCCCCATTAGTGGGGCTTGAACTGATACGTCACCGGAACGGATTGCCAGAAATGTAAACACCTGTCCACCGAAGAAACACATCCCCGCTATTAGCGCCCAGCTAATGTGTTCCCATTCAGGCGACTTATCATTGAAAGGAAGAGCACATAAAAAGACACCAAAGAGTGCCATGTTTGAAATGAATGCGGACCTTAAGATGCCGCATCCTTCGTTGAGTGACCTCTTAAGGAAGATGCTGGCAAATGGGTAAATTATTGCACTTACTAATGGAAGAAGAAATAACATTATGGTGCTGACAATTTACTCGTCAGCTATTCATCATTATTGACGTTCCAGAATTTCAACTTCATATCCATCAGGGTCTGTCACGAAGGCCATCCTTGACTCGTCGTCTAAGAATTTCTCTCGCCATTCATCTGGCCAAATTTCTATGCCTTGATTCTCCAGTCGGTTACAATATTCAATGATGTCCTCAACTCCTACGCAAGTATGCATTAGATCTTCTGGAAAATTTACTTCAAAGTCAGGAGAGTAGCAAAGCTCTAGAAAGTGTTCGCTTGCATCAAGTTCAAGGAAGGCAAGTTGATTTCCAGCAGGGGATTTGTCATTCTTCTTTGTGAGCTTGAAGCCCATCTTTTCATAGAACTCTATGGATTGATCAATGTTGCTGACTCTTATGCGGGTGTGTAGGAATTTGATGGGCATATTGTATAAAGTGAGGGTTTGATAATGTTTTTGATTTTAAGGATATTAAGAGTAGTGGGTGTGTGTATTAAACTTCATTGTTATTTTACCAGTTCCTAGGGTCAGTGTTTGTTATTTCGGATTTAGGGCTTTCTCCGTTCTTGTCTGACGCAGTGACGCAGTATTCATAAATGACTATGTCGGTCATATCGGAACTGGCTCCTGTTTTGTATCCCGGTTTTGAGAATTTAGCCCTTGCTGATTTTGCATTTTTGTCTACGAATCCTTGGGATCGACCCGAATAAATAGCTGACCAATTTTGTTTCCCTTTTTCTCGTCGATAGACCTTATAATCATTCGCGCCTATTTGAGTTTCCCATTTTAGACGTACCGAACCTTTGAGCGGAGTGACCTCGGGGCGTCCAGGGGTCTCGGGCGGATTTTCAGACACGTTCAGTTCTATTGGTTCAGACTGAATTGGACGAGCAGCGGTTGGAAGTGCTGTTACTCGCAGAAGATAGCTGCCATTTTTAAGTGGAAGAATTACTTGTTTTAAACCTGTGGATTTACTAACACTGCTCCAAACTTTGCCTCCATCCTTACTGCTTTCGATTGAGTATTTGGTCACACCGGGAGTGCCTCGAATTTGTACGCTGATTCCTGATTTCAAGTTTTCGACTTTTAAAATTAGAGGAGGTCTTAGAGGCGCTTTGTCTTTGGTCAATTTCCAGTTTCCTGACCCGGACGGGAGAGTTGCCTCAACCCCGAGTCCATTGTAACGAGTTAGAATTGGTCGACCGTTCACTTGGATTTTCCAGTCCCTCTTAACGAGAGGGGGTTGAACGCTGATCGAGAACCTTTGCTGACCCGGACCCCAAGGACTCATTCCTACGATGGTTATTGGTTTGCTGAGGCCCAGATCCTTTGATGTGGGAGTTCCTATGATACGCCCCTCTATTTTTGCCCACTTAGGGACATTGTTAAATGTGAAACGTACAAAAGGCCCTCCCCCGGTATATTCTAAAGCATATTCAAATTCTTGACCCACCCGTATCATTTTTTGCGGTTCTGATGTGATTGCGAGAGGTGAACGCATCAGTCCTACCATAGTAAATCCATGAATTTGTTTTTGGGTAATTGGGAAATTGTAAATTCTTAGATTATCAAAAGACCCGTTCAGGCCAGTGATTGTATTGATTTTTCCATCGGTGCTCTTGGCTGTAATTTGGCCGCCCAACTTTAACGGGGCATTCAGAAGTTTGTCATTTATTGCTCTGTTAATTAGTTTAGTACCAGCAATTTTAGAATCGACAAACAGTGTATGTTTATTTGCTAATTGATCACTGGTCCCTTCGTCGTATTCTTCTTCATTTACCCAGGCGATATGATGCCACTGATCGTCATTTATCGTTTCAGTACTTTCTATCACGAACGGAGTATCTCCATAATAGGTGGCTCTGACCTTTCCTTCTTGAGTGATTTGGATTGTGCGTGAATGGTTTGCAAATTTTCCGTTTTCTGTTTTTATTTTATTTAAAAGTAGTCCATGACCTTTTGTTTTTACCCATACAGCAATGCTGTTACTTCCATTAATGTCTTGGTCGAAGAGAGTGTTAATGTGGCTTTCTTTTCTGAGTGAGATGGCCGTCCCATTGCCGAATCCGACACCTTTTGTCCATACGGGCTTGTTTTTCTTGTCGAATAGTTCTCCTTTTTGTTCAGGATTTTTGATGTTGGTCAATTCAGTGCCTTTGCCTTCATCAAATTTCCAGAAGGCCAAGAGTCTATTTTTTGATTTTTCTTTTACAGTGAAAGGTTTCCCGAAGTTGATCCTTAATGTGGCTCCGTCAGGAGCATTGTATTTTCCTGAGGTTGGAAAAATTACTGGATCTCTGGTGCTTTTTTCTTTGGGCACTTTGTATCTTGCAGAGGCGGAAACGAGATTGCCTTCAATATCAAGTGTCATGTGCTCTGAAGCGATCCTGTGTCTTTTATTTTGATGGTTTCCTATAACAGCTATTTCTTTGCTGTTATTACCTAAGTCTCTAATGAGAGCGGTCATTGCATCGACTGCCCAATCTTTCCCACTTAGTATTTTATTTTGTCCGTCCTTTCCGGCAAAGATGCGGTCCATCCCATTATTTGTTTCAATGAAGGCCGAGTTCAGGACAGGGCCAGGAGATGTCTGTAGGCCTGGTTTAGGTGTCTTTCCATGCACCTGAATTTTTGTTCCGGTTGCTATTATTCCTATGCCACTGACTGCTGCCGCATCTCCCTCTAGGAACATTTCATTATTCTGATCACTTATAATTTGTAAGTTTTGGTTATAACCTGTTCCAATAAAAATGGGGGGAATGGATCCTGAATCTTTCCATACCCATCGGGCAGGTGCATTTCCCACATCGTCAATGACTGCTACGTATTGTTCTTGAATGTGCAATACTCTTCGTTCACGAGGTCCGCTGGCTGGGTAAGGAAAGGTCACGCTGCCATACTGAACATCTCCGAGATTAGTGTAGTTTGTCGAAACAGATTCTCTGTTTATTGATTCAAATCCATTTTTATTTTTGGTTAAAATAGTACCTCTTGCCATTGACTCTTCGCTTGAGGGGTATAGCAACGTACCATCTGCATTTAGAACAATTTGTTTCCCGTTCCTTTTTCCAACGGCGACGCTTCCATTGTTGAGTTTCCCTAGTGAATTTTCTATTATTATCTTTTCACTAACATTCCCCTTCCTGAGGCTGGATACATATTGAATTAGAGTTTTTATTTTGGACGAATCGATCGAATATATTCCTGATTTTTTCCGTATTGATCTGAGTGCTTTTTCGGACTGATCGAACCATTCTATGCTCATAGGATGTTCTGGCAGTTGATAAGCCGTTTCAGCCAGTTCAATGCAATCCGTTTGTGTTAACAAGGGGAATGGGGTTTCGGCTTTCCGGTAGGCATTAAAGATAAGTTCATTGGAATTTTCATTGAACCGTTTTGTGAAAAATGAATTCTCTGTAGATCTGACCTTGCCGTCATATTTAAGGATCCAATCTTTGATTTCATTTAGTCCATCTATGGTTGGCGGATAATTCAAATAATTCTTAAATTCTTTTAAGAATTGCTCCGATATAGTGGTGTCAATTCCTTTGAATGTTTCCGATATTTCAATGCGAGACAGGCCGCGTATACATTTTAGCGTTACAGTGTATTTACCGCCGCCTTTAAAGTTATAAGTGAGCTGATGAATTAAGAATAATGGACCAGTTTCAATTTTAAGGCTATTTAGTGATATTAGCTCCAGATTTCTTCCTAATACCATGGATGTTTCTTTCCAGACCTGCCCAGATTTAACTCCAAGAACTGGAACCGGAACAGGTCCTTTTGATTTTGGCTTTTTGATCGAAGCCGGGACTTTGATTTTTAAGGAATTCGTATTGATGATAATAACCTGTTCAGCTTTTTCATAAGTAAGAGCCGAATTTTTAAATTGATGCTTATCTTTACTGAGAACAAAGGAACGTTTGGAACTGGCTGGAAAATCTGTTACGAAATTCAGTTTAGCGAAGGCCAATGAACCGTCATCCCTCTGTCTTTTTTCAGAAAGCTGGAAGGTCAATTCTTTTCCATCAGTGTCGGTCAATTTCAAATTTCCAGCTTTGATTCCTGGTTCAGAAAATTCGACAGGATAGCTGATGAGGCTCATCGGCCATTCACGTTCAGGAAATTTTGGGAATTGAATATTAAGTTTGCCGCTTTCAGAGAACTCTTTTAGATATGGGTTCTTTGGTTGTGATGTTTCAGCGCATGCAAAAATTGCACTTAGAGAAAAGAATAACGAAATGTATAATTGTTTCTTTGTGAAATTTTTAAGCATCGAGGTTTTACTTTTTTCTATGAAAATGGCCGAGTCTTTTAAATCCGTCTATTAATAAGCTTATTTTAAGCTAAGTGACAGTGCAGTTATTTTATCTTTATCCGGACAGGATGACTTGAACCGCGTCATTTAAAAGCATAGAATATTGATATGTTATGCTTCACTGGAGGTCCTTCCAAAAATTGCGACGGTCTTTCCCGTCGAAGTTTTCTTAGAGCGGGCTCTCTTGGCATTGGAGGCCTGAGCCTTCCTGATCTCATTCGTGCGGAATCAAATTCAGGTAAGGGCTCTTCTGCAAAGTCCATAATTCATATTCATCTTGATGGGGGCCCTCCACAGATGGATATGATTGATCCCAAGCCAGATTCTCCTGTCGAATATAGAGGAGACATTAAACCCATTCCTTCAGAAATTCCTGGAGTTCATCTTTCAGAGTTAATGCCAAGGCTAGCGGGCTCCGCAAAAAAGTTTGTTTTTATTCGCTCATTGATTGGAGCTGACGGCCAACATAACGCATTTCAATGCCAGTCAGGATACAAAGCCTCTGAGAAGGGCCCTGCTGGAGGGTGGCCCGCAATGGGTTGCGTTATTAATAAGCTTTTAGGATCACCAAGTGATCCTGCTCCTGCGTTCGTGGATCTTATGCAGGGAAGGGGGCAGGTAAGGAACAGTGTCCGACCTGGATTCTTGGGCCCTTCTACTAATCCCTTTAGACCTGATATTTCTTCAATGTTCAAACGAGAGCTCGAAGATGGCATGAAAACTGAACTGGCCAAACTGCGCAAAGGTCATTCTGTAAATTTAAATTTGAATAAGGATTTAAGTGTTGGTCGCCTCGATGACCGGCTAGGGCTCTTACAGGGTTTGGATAGGACGCGCAGAGAGATTGATGCTATCGGATCAATGGGGGCTTTGGATACTTTTACTGAACAGGCCTACGGAATATTAACTTCGGGCAAGATTGCTGAGGCTATGGACCTCTCTAAAGAGGATCCCAAGGTGGTCTCAAGGTACGTGCCTGTCATGAAAGAAAAGGAATTAGCATTTTTCACGAGTGAAGGACCGCAGGCGGCAAAGAAATTACTTTTGGCTCGACGTCTTATTGAGGCTGGTGTTCGGGTCGTAAATGTTTCTATCAGCGATTTCGACACGCATTCTAAAAACTTTGTTAGAATGAAGCAGCTAGTTCCGATCGTTGACCATGCAATTGCAACCCTTATTGAGGACTTAGGTGAGAGAGGCATGCTTGAGGATGTAACTGTTTTAGCATGGGGTGAATTTGGAAGGACTCCAAAAGTTAATGCCAATGCTGGGCGAGATCATTGGCCCAAGGTCGCGATGGCAATGCTGGCTGGTGGTGGGATGAATGTTGGTCAGGTAATTGGCGCTACTGATCGGTACGCTGCCGAAGCAGTTCAAAGGCCAGTCCATTATAAAGACGTGATTGCTACTTTGTATCATAATCTTGGTATCGACCCTCAACTGACGACGGTTAAGGATTCTTCAGGGAGACCGCATTATTTGCTCAAAGATTGCAAGCCAATCAAAGAGCTTATTTCTTGAGAGCTCATTGATTTTTACTATCAATTTGATAATATTATACCCCGTTAACTTTCATGAGGAAAATCGTCCTAATAAACTGTCTTTGGGCAGCGATTGCCACAAGCGCATTTTTTCTCGGCAAGAAAGACCAAGACCCTAATTCTGTACAGAATAGTGGAGTCGTTAATGTGTCTCGAAACCTGGCGGGTAATGAGGCTGTTAAGAATGGATTAGGCAAGTCAGGCCCAATAGAAAGAATCCAGAAAAATCAACAGTCCTTAGCCGATCCCATTTTCATTAATGGCGATGTTAACAGTAAACTTAAAAATGCTCTTGCTGATTCTGATCCTGTCAGCAGAAATGCCACAATCTCTCAAATGTTACTAGAGTTAACACCGACGAATGCAGCAGAAATGCTAGCAGCATTTGAAAACTCTCCTGGTGGAAGGGAAATCGACAGGCACTTTAATGATTTCTTATACGCTTGGGCAAGGGTATCTGGAGAAGATGCAATAAAATATGCGATGGATCCTGATTCACCCAAAAGAACACGAGGCGATGAGATGACTGCAATATCAGGCTGGGCTGCATCTGACTCTGACTCCGCTATGCTGTTCGTCGATCAAGTAGAAAATTCCGATACTCGACAATGGATGCATCTCGGAGTCACTAAAGGAATGATCCAAAATGATCTGGACGGCGCAATTGCTTACTCTGAAAAGAACTTGAGAAGCAGAGCTCGCGGTGAGCAGGTGGACCGTATCGCTGACGCCCTCATGGATCAGAGAGGAGAACAAGGACTCATTGATTGGATCAATGGAATCGACCATACATCTAAAGAAAACGAGATGTTATCCTATAAGCGGGGCGCTATTAGAGAGTCTTTGTCAAAGATTGCTAGAAATGATCCGGACAAAGCAGTGCAATTCATTACGGACAATGTGATCGAGCCGTTCATCGACTCTGACAGTTTAGAGAGAATCTCCCATTATATCAGCGATACATCAATCGCAGATGAAGTTCAATGGCTAGCTGAACTACCCGAAGAAGTAGAGGGTCAGCGTCATGCATTGGGAGAACGTTTCGAAGAATTTATCAAAGAAGATTTTGAAGGAGCTGGAGAATGGCTTTCCAATCAACCTCTCGGACCAGCGTATGACGAAGCAATACAAGACTATGCTTTTTCAGCCGCCAAGGATAACCCAGAGGCAGCTCTTGCTTGGGTGGACCGTATAAGTGATGAGAGAATGCGTAACGATACTTTGGGCAGACTTCAACCAAAGCCTAAAAAGTAAAAGAAAGAATAGTAATTATTTCTTAAGATTGGTTGATTAGCATTGTTATGCTCTTTCGATATTTTAGTCTTATAAATCCAAAAAGGATTATAACACCAACAGAAAAGTAATAAGGCCACCATTCTAAGCTGTACTTGAAAGCTGATAGTTGGGGGTCAGCTGCATCATTAAACTTATTGCTTAGATAAATTCGGGCCGTAAGCACTCCAAAGACTTGAGTTAGTATACCGAATGCAAGGTTCGTGCTTAGGCCCTTAAAACTAAGTACCGTGGCCCTCTGCTCTGATGGGGTTACCTTGTTCAAATAATGGGAAAGGAAATACTGGAGAAATCGCATTGCAGAGAACATTGGCAGCAATAAAATCACTCCCCATCCAGGCACTGCCAATGAGAGGGCAATGCAACCGAGGAACGTTAAAATAGTAACAACCCCAAAGTTGATGCCGGGGCTCAGTTTGGTTGCCATTTTTTCACAAATGATTGCTACGCCTATGCCTATTATGGAAGCGACGGCTCCGACGAGCCCCCAGCACCATTCAGGAATGAGTAGAATCCTGTAGATATTTGAAAGAATGGTATAAAAGACCCTGATGATACTATCATAAAATAAACCTATAAGAATGAGGCAAGATGCAGCGGGTGATTTCAAGATCCATTGTCCGGCTCTTAATGTGCCTGCAAAACTTTCCTTAATGGCAATTATTTTTCCGCCCATTGAGATCTTATGATCTTCTTCAAATTTACAGGCTATAAAAAATACTATTAGGGCAGATACAAAATTTAAATAGAGCGGAAACTTAACCGTTTGTTTCTTAGTGAACTCTGTTTCAAAGTTGAGCGCTGATGCGATAGAGTTAATAAAGTCAGTGGAATAAACGAGGGCTCCGATAATTGAGCTGATTACGAATCCAACGGACATCATTATCATAACCCGCTTCATCGTTTTTTTCCATATGGCTTCGCGATTGTTAATTGGGATGCTGTCATACGCTAGAGCTTCATCTGCACCACTAGCGGCCGCTTCAGCAGCTCCACTAAGAATTCTGTTGATGACGAACATCCAGAAAACAATAGGTGAGCCTATAGGTGTGAAGATAAGAACGCTGATTTCCCCAATCATTAAGATAGAAGAGAGGATAATTAGTTTCTTTCTGCCAACATGATCAGCGAGAGCGCCTGAGGGGACTTCGAGTAGTATGATTGCGATGGCCCAAATCAGATTGAGTGTGGCAAACTCGGAAATGGTTAGCCCAAAATCGAGGAACATCACCAGATAAATGGGATAATAGAATCGACAATTAAAAAAGACCCGGAAAAGAGCAAAGAGTTTGGTGTTGTTAGTCAGATCATTCATTTCCGGAAAATCACATGTTCTGCATCAGAATTATTAAGACCAAGTGAAAAAAAAAATTAAAATGAAAGAATGAGTTGAATTTGTTCACTTGAACAGCATAGTGTTCAAATGAACAAATCAGTTAATGTATATAGATTTCCCCCTCAAAATACGCCTATGGTTAAAAGATTAAGCTTAGAAATATGGGATTTTTTGGGACGCAGGTTGCATTCACGTCTGGGGCCTCAAGTGCAAGTGAGGGTAGAACAGCAGGAGTTTCGATTCTAAGTTTTATCTTCTTGGGGTGATTGTTACAATATTCAGTGAATTTAACTGGAATTTTAGGCAGGTAGGAACAAATTAGCGAACCCCTTGCGATAACACAGATTATCGAAATTTGAGCGTTACATTTTTGGTCAAATTCGTCTATGTTGTCGTTCTTCGACCCCATGCCTCAATTCAAATCTCAATCGAAACATTCTCCAATCAATTTGGAGGGCTCGATTTCCTATGTCATGAAGGCAACATGGATAACTTTAATCTTATTTTCGTCGTTCCTTTTTGGTTCGGTATCGTTGTTTGCGGATGATAAAAAGAAAGATCCAACTCTAGCGGATAAGGTCGAAGGTGAAATTGGCAGGAGGCAGGCTCAAATGATTGAGGCTGAAAAAATAATTGCTGAGGGAGATCAACTTATAACCGAAGGAAATTACAAGGAAGCTTTATCTAAATTTGCTAAAGCATATAATGGAATGAATCCTTCGCCCACGTCTGATGCTGTTCGGAATCAGGCACGGCAAAAATATATCGGTGCATCCGTGCTTCGCGCAAAAGAACTAATTGATGATGCTGAGTTCGTTGCTGCTGAAGAATTGCTGGATCAAGTGCTACAGCCGAGCGTTGCTCCAAACTATCGTCCTGCCGTCATTTTAAAGAAGAGATTGCAAGATCCGGAATGGTATAATCAAGCACGCACTCCAGAGCATCTTGCGAATGTAAAGAGAGTGACCCGTTTACTCAAGTTAGCTTCCGGTGCAACTAAGTTAGGAGACCTTGACAAGGCGCTAAAATATTATGCTGATATTTTACGAATTGATAAAACAAATACTTCTGCCAGAAGAGGAATGGAAGAAACTGAGCAGCAGATTGTCAATTATCATAAGTCATCACGAGATCACACGCGTGAAAAGTTGTTGGGTGAAATAGATGAAGCATGGGAAAATAAAGCCGACATTTCAGCAGCTTTTGGGATTGTTGGAGGAAACGCTTCAGGATCTGAAGTTGATCAATCAATTGAGAGGAAAATGTCAGCAATAGTAATTGAATCTATTAATTTTGAAGATGAAACGCTGGAGGACGTTGTTAACTATCTAACCATTAAATCCAAACAGCTTGATCCAATAGGCGGTGGAATTAATTTTGTTCTTAAGTTGGATCCCTCTGATCTGGTGGCACTTAATGCACGAGTTAACCTGACATTGAGAAATATTCCGATCGGTGAAGTTCTTAAACAGATAACAAATGATACGGGAACCAAGTATAAATTAGATACATATGCGGTGCAGATAGTGTCAATGGCGTCAGAGAGTAAGCAGCTCGTAACTAAAACTTTCAGAGTTCCACCCGATTTTTTAAGTACAGCATCAATTGGGGATGAAGGTGATGATGGGGGGGACCCATTTTCAGCAGAGGGTAATAATCAGGGTGGTCTTAAGCTGAAAAGATTAGGTGCAAAAGAGTTTTTGATGAAGCAGGGAATTACTTTTCCGGAAGGAGCAACTGCGATTTTTGTGCCGGGTTCAAGTTCGTTAGTCGCAAGAAATACTATTTCGAATATAGAGCTAATTGAAACATTCATAGATAGTTCCTTCAATGATGTTCCAAAGCAGGTGGAGGTTCATGTTACGATGGTAGATATAAGTCAGAAGGAGCTTAACGAGTTGGGATTTGACTGGTTGCTGGGGCAATTTAATGTCCCGAGTTCGCAGAGAATTTTTGCGGGGGGAGGCACTATAGGTAATGCCGCTACTACTGGAAGTGGAGCGTCAACTTTTTCAGAATATACCTTTATTCCACCATGGACTGATGTTCCGTTAGGCGATAATCCGATCACGAGTGGATTACGTACGGGTGGCCAATGGCGTGAAGGTGATGCGTTGAATGACATACTACTTGGTGGAGGGGGAGATGTTGCTGCAGCACCTTCGACATTGAAGAGCCCGGCAATTTTTGGAGTCGGAGGCGCATTTAGTGATCCTCAATTTCAAACAGTGATTAGAGGATTGGCCCAGGCAAAAGGAGCTGACATGATCACAAGGCCAAGTATCGTGACGAGGTCGGGGCAGAGGGCTTCAGTGGACATTACTAGAGATTTTCCATATCCAACTGAGTATGATCCACCAGAAATTCCACAGGACGGTGGAGCCTTTGGTGGATTTGGTGTGGGAGATGGAGCTCCTCCTAGTTTCCCAGTGACGCCAGCTCATCCCACAAGTTTTGAAGTTAGAAATGTTGGCACTCACTTGGAGGTAGAACCGATCGTTGGAGCAGACAACTATACAATTGAATTAAACCTTGCCCCTGAATTTAACCAGTTTGAGGGATTTATTAATTATGGAACCCCGATAATGACGACAGGCACTAATATATTGGGGGAATTTGAATCTATTCCGCTATCAGATAACCGAGTATTACAGCCAGTTTTTAGGACCTTAAGAACAAATACCAGTGTAGTGGTATGGGACGGAGCAACTGTTGTCTTTGGAGGTTTAATAGAAGATAGGGCTGCAACTGTGGAGGATAAGGTTCCATTTTTGGGAGACCTTCCGTTTATAGGAAGACTTTTTAAATCAAAGGGTAAGGACAGACTCAAGCGCGCAGTTCTGTTCTTTGTGAAGGTAAACATCATCGATCCTTCTGGTAAGAGAATTAATAGTAATTAGTTAGTGGTTTAGACAATCTTTTATATATTAACTGATTGAAAAGGATTACAAGTAGGTGCCGAAGAGCTGATGTTTTCTTACCATTATTAGTGCTATAATTATTCTGATTGAGTAGTAATGAAAATGCATTCAAACGAAGAGAATAAAGAAGAACCAAAGGAAAATTCTTTTAAACACAGCGACGTTCGGAAAAGAAGAACTAAGACTGATAATTCTGATTCTAGTCAGCCAGTGCGGCTCGAATATGTGTTAGGTGAGGACGGGGAAGAGAAAAGGGTTGAAGTGCGTAGGCGGCGGCGCAGGAGAAGTCACCAACCTAAAAAGGTTAAAGAGAAGAGAGAAAAAATAGCGAGGAGAATTCTCATTTTCGGCAGCATTCCATTCATACTCTTGTTGGCGAGTTTATATTTCTTCATGCTGACATGGATCAGCGGGCAGGGTTTCAGGAAGGAAGTCAGTGCAAAGGTAAGCGAAATATTAGAGACTGATGTCGAGTTCGGAGTATTCAATCTTGATGGGCTGAATTTGAATGCTAGGAACTTAGTGCTCAAATCGGAATTGGGCGATTCTTTGTTAAAGGACTTCGAAATTAAATTGTTAGAAACTAGAATCAATCCTAGGAGTTTTATTTCCAATAATTGGCATATGGGCAACATACAGGCTCAGTCAGGGGAAATGTTTTTTTGGGCTGGAAATAATAATGTCTCTAATAATGGTAGGATTCAGAAAAGGAACCGAACTTTGGTAAGTGCTGGACTTGGGCTTCAAAGTGACCCCGGGTCTTTTAATTTTGAGAGGCTGCGCATTGCTGACTCTATGATGTATTGGAAAAATAATGATGGGCAAAACATGGCCTTCATAAAGAATGCAAAATTAGCAGCGGAGGATTTTTCAAACTCTTCGAGTCTGGTCAGTTTTAGGGGAGGAAAACTTGCTCTTCCAGGATGGCCATTACTTGAAATCGATGCAATTGCAGGTGAGGTGCGTTCGGGAAAGTACTTTATCAAAAGTTCGAAATTTTCTCATTCAATAAGGGGTTCAGTTAACTTAAATGGCTATGTTTCCATTAAAGGAGAGGGAGAGTATCAAATTTCATCAGATTTTAATAATATTGATGTGTCGAAAATTGTTCATTCTTATTGGGCAGAGAGATTGACCGGACAATTGACAGGGGGACTCGGCATTTCGGGCTCTCTATCAGTTGATCAATCAATGAATGCAGAAGGAAGCTTTGAAGGGTCGGGAATGGAACTGAGCAAAGAACCGATCCTTGTCAGTATCGCTAAAGAGTTGAATGAGGTTTCCTTTAGGCAATTAAGATTTGAGTCATTGAGTGCCAGTTTTAAAAAATCCGGGAAAGGGCTTGAAATCTTTGACATCAAAGGAGAGTCATTGCCTCTGATGCGTCTTAATGGCGGGAATATTAAAGTTCTAGCCGACGGCCAACTTGAAGGGCTATTGAAGGTAGGTGTCGCGGATGCTATTTTCAAAGGGTCCGGTGTCGTTAGGCCTCTTTATTTTGCAAGAAATGAAGACAATCATTTTTGGGCTAATCTAATAATTTCCGGATCAATTGATAGTCCCAGAGCGAATTTTGTTCGTACGACAAAGAATTCAGGGCAATCATCCAACGACAAAGAGAAGGATGCAGAGTCGTTGGAAAATGCCAGTTTACAACAACCAGCAGGAAATCAGGCCGATGACCGGGCAACGACTCTTGAGAAGAATTTCAATAAGCTTCTAGAGTCCAAGAATTAGCTCTTTTATTGTTAATGATTTGGTTTCGAGCTTCTCGAACAACAGAAAGCATGCCGCAACTTGTTGGAATGCAGTGATCTACGTTTCGGTGTTGAGATTTATCTTTTTCATAAGTTAACAAGTGAGTAGCCTCTATAAACTTTAGGGGCCATTCCCCTTTAATTATTCCATGTTAAATAGTCTCAGACTTCTACCAGCGGTCCTTTGTTTTTCAGGAGCCTTTAAGCCAGTTTTATTGGCGGTAGAGCCTGCAAAAGAGATTCAAGTTCCCCGTTTGGCGGATGCGGTAAAAATAGATGGGATTTTGAATGAGGATCAATGGAAATCTGCCGCAACGGTCTCTGACTTTACTCAAGTCGAACCGGTAAGTATGGGCGAGCCGAGTCAGAGAACCGAACTGAGGGTCTTTTCAACATCAAAAGCCCTATATGTTGGGGTCCTCTGCTATGATTCAGAGCCTGATAAGATTCTTGCCAAGGAAAGGCGCAGAGACAATCCTGGGAGAGGCGATGATCGTGTCAGGTTAGTTTTTGATACTTTTGGTAGAGGTATTAACGGGTATTATTTTGGTGTGGCAGGAGGAGGTGCAAAGGCTGACGGCGTTGTGCAGAGCGGGGGAAGGCCTGATTTGACATGGGACACGATATGGGATTGTGACACTGGTAGGGATTCGGAAGGATGGTACGTTGAGTTTGAGATTCCGTTCAGGAGTCTGACTTTTGATGAAACAAAGTCGGCATGGAGTTTCAATGTTGAAAGGGAGATTAGAAGAAATCATGAGAAAGTTCGCTGGGCGTCCCCGACCCGTCTCCGATCCATGTGGACTCTCCAGGGCCTTGGTAAGTTAAAGGGATTAGAGAATTTGGATACCGGTATGGGGCTTGATTTTAAACCAACATTACTTGGCAGATATCGAACAACGGATCTTAATGGTTCGGACTTTGATTTTGAGCCTTCATTTGATGCCTTTTATCGGATCACCCCGTCACTGACTGCAACGATGACATGGCAAACAGATTTTGCGGAAACTGATGTCGATGATAGGCAAGTGAATACGACTCGGTTCCCCTTATTCTTTCCTGAGAAAAGGGCTTTCTTCCTGGAAGATGCCGAAAAATTCCGATTCGGCGGAATAAGGCGTAGTCCATTGCCCTTCCATTCGAGAACGATCGGGCTGGACTCGGAAGGCAATCGTGTGCCGATACAACTCGGGGCCAAGATCACCGGCAAAGCGGATAAATGGAACATTGGATTACTTGGTGTCAGGCTCGAGCAAACTGACCTGCTTGACGAGGATGAAGTTTATGTTGGCAGAGTGTCGTATGACCTTTTCAAAGAATCCTCAGTGGGTGGCATATTCACCCTTGGAGATCCAAGGTCCGATGAGGATGCCGAGACCTTGGGTCTAGACTTTGAATTAAAGGACAGCTCTTTCAGGGAACAAAAGACCGGAATTTTCAGGGGCTGGGCGATGCGTACTGAGACTGATAAGGGAGATGATTATGGCTGGAGTTTGACAACAATTTATCCAAATAAGCCTTTGTACGCTCGACTCTCTGTCCAAAGGATAGGTGAGGACCTTGACCCTGCGGCTGGATTTTTACGGCGACCAGGGATTTATGAGTGGTGGTCTTTTCTTGGTTATGAAATTTATCCAGAAACTGATTTGATTAATGAGATAGACTTTGATTTAAAGACACACATTGACACAGACTTCGATTCAAACGCTCTGACTGAAGAGATTGATTTTGAAACTGAATTTGAATTATCAAGTGGTGACTTTATTGAACTGAGCGTTCAACGGGAGAGGGACTTATTTGAAAAAGACTTTGAGATCTATGATAAAATAATTGTTCCCGAAGGTGATTACTCATATTGGAGGGCCCGAGCCGGAATAATGACCGCCCAGTCAAGGGGTATATATTTCAGTGCAGGGAGTGATTTGGGAGTTCGTGATTTTCTTGATGGTACTAAGTATGGTCTAAACGGGAGTGTCGGTTGGCAGCCTTCACCATCATTTTCAATGGATCTAGGTGCAGATATGGATTGGTATGAACTTAAAGGTGGTGAATTTGAGGCGCTAATAGTGAATGGGTCAATTCGATACACTCCTACCAAAAAACTTGCTCTTAGTACTAGGGTTCAATTTGATACCGTATCCAATGAACTTGGCCTTAATTCTCGAATAAGATGGATGGTTAACCCAGCGAGTGATGTGTATCTGGTATTTAATCAGGGCTATAGACGTTTTGATGATCGCTTTGACCGGACCCTCACTGAGGGAGTTGTCAAAGCGGGTTGGACTTTTAGGTTCTAATCTTGTATCCATTGATTTTCGCTATGAAAATGAGTAAAGCAGAGGTGCCCACGATGTATTTCATTGGTGTGACGACAGGATCTTCATCCAGTGTCAGAATATTTCCTAAGTGGGCTGAGATCTTAGGTCTGGGGCAATGCAGGCTCGTAGGCATTGACATGAAAATTCATGACAGGCCCGAGAATTATCGTGAAGTGGTAGAGTTTATTAAGTCTGATCCATTGTCTTTAGGTGCTCTGGTAACGACCCATAAGATGGATCTCTTTGCTGCCTGCGAGGATTGCTTTGATATAGTGGACCCGCTCGCAAAGGAATTAGGAGAAGTGAGTAGCATTTATAAGAGGGATGGAAAACTCTGTGCCAGAGCCACTGATCCAACTTGTGGAGGCATGGCGTTGGAAAGGTTTCTGCCTGATGATCATTTTAGTAAATCTGGGGCAGAGGCTCTGATTCTTGGGGCCGGTGGCTCTTCACTCGCCTTAGTGTGGTATTTTCTCAAGGGTAATCGAACTGATAATTGTCCATCAAAGATTCATATAGTGAACCGGAGCCAGGGGCGTCTTGATAATCTTATAAGAACTGCTGAACTTTGGGGCGCTCAGGGTCGGGTGATACCGTATCTTACATCTGATCCTCGGTTGGCAGATCAAATTATCGCTGATCTTCCCGTTGCTTCGATGGTAGTTAACGCGACGGGCCTTGGGAAGGATGGCCCTGGTTCACCGTTAACAGACCAAGCATCTTTTCCTGAACGTGGGATTATCTGGGAATTTAATTATCGCGGAGAGCTTAAATTTTTACAGCAGGCAAAGAGACAAAGAGATGATAAGTGTCTTTCAATAGAAGATGGCTGGGATTATTTTGTGCTCGGTTGGTCTCAGATCATTGGTGATGTTTTTGACTTGGAAGTCCCAGTTGCAGATTCCTTGTTTGATGAGCTTTCTGAGCAGGCCAAAAAATTACGATAAAAAAAGGGGTGCCCTTACGGACACCCCTTTTGTAATATTTTCCTTACAAGGAAAGCTTTTAAACTTTTCAACCGTCCGAAGCAGGGCTTTCGTCGCCTCCGCCAAGTTCAATAGGCTTATATCCTCCTCTGGATCTGAAATACATATAAATAGCGATATATGCTATTAACATACTTAACGGGAACACGGTCATGCTCCCCAGAGCTTTGGGTGCGCTGCCTGCCCTAGCATTGGCGACTTTCTTTTTGTCTTCTTCACTCGCATCTGCCAGTTTTTCATCCACTACAGTATCGCTGAGGATTTTATAATTAATGATTTTATAAATGTTCTTAGCTTCTGTCGCATCTTCAATGACTGCTCCATCATTAACTAATGCGGTATTTCCTGTGTTTGCTACCTCCGAGATTTCTTTATTCGCTTGAATGGCTCCGATTAATGGGAATCCAAGAACACCCACAGCAAGCATACCGATTCCCGATACAGCGTTAAGTGTCAGGGCACCTCCTTTAGGAGTCTGCTCTGAAACAATACCAAGCATAGTTGGCCAGAAGAAAGTCTTACCCAATGCATATAGTGTAGCTGCTACGAAAATCATTCCTACTCCAGCTGCTCCTGCTCCGGCCAATGCGGCGAGGCCAGCGATTGCCAGGACAGAACTCAGAATGAGAAGTGGTAAAGGATTAAGAGCATGTACGATTGGTCCTGCAAGGAACCGCAGTCCCATCATAATGATTGATGTGTAAACGAGGATCCAGCCAGCATGAAAGGTCACAGCTTCAGCCATGATGCCGCTTATCCAGCCATCTGTACCGATCTCTGTTGTTGCGAGCGGTATCATGATGAGAATAAGAATGCCCATTAGTCCACGGCCAAGGCTTTGGGTGTAAAATCCAAAAGCAGCAATAAATGCTATACACAGTCCAATCCAAACACTTTGAAGGTCTGGGAATTCAGTGACCAGCTGGAGATAAATCAGAACCGCTACTACAGCAGCTCCGAATACTCCGAATTCGCTTAACATTTCTTTGTAGCTGACTCCTGATGCGACACGTTCCTGTACAGGGAATGTTTGCTTGATAAGCACTAAGAGGTAAATGATTGCCGGAATTATGATGATTCCAAGCTTGATTGCCCATGAGGTTTGAGGTCCCATGACAATAACAATGATTCCTGCAATCACGAGTCCACCGGGCCATCCCGCGTGAAGAATGTTAAGCCACTTGGTCTTGTCCTTGGTGAACATAGTGGCTACGACGGGATTGATGAATGCTTCGACTGTTCCATTACCTAGGGCGAGAATCAAGCCGCCCCAGTATAGCATTTTAGCACCAGCCTCAGGATCGCCGCCTTGAGCTATATTTAGTCCTACAATTCCCATGATGGCCCAAATAATTTGGCATACTGCAGCAAAGATCATGGAGAATTTGTATCCGACCTTATCGATGATGAGACTGAAAAGGATGATACTGATTGCAAAGGGCCAGATCTGTATCCCCTTGAACTTTCCTACTTCTGCGGGATCTAATCCTAGTAGAGTTTCTGTTATGGCTGGATCATCAAGGAGAAACATCCTTGTGATAAATCCAAATGATGTTGTGATCAGTGCGATAAAACATCCCCAGAAGAGAGCTTTACTTGGTTTGTTGTCTGCCGAATCGGTCATAATTATAGGTTTTATTTAGAGTTAGAGAGCGTTTTACAATCCCTTAATTATGCTGGCGAGATTTGTTTGCCAATCATAAAGTGTGGGGTGACGTGATCAAATATTAATATATTTTAATAATTTAATCTTCTTAAGCATTTGGGCAACTAATTTCATTAGTCGGCTGATTTTTCGATTTTTACCTTATTTTTTAGATATTTTTCCATTATTGAAGCGATAATACTACATGACAATTTACCAGAAAACGGCTCTCGCGGCTCTTTTGGCGACTATTTTCCTTATTTTTGTTGGGGCAATAGTGAGAGTGACTGGGTCAGGTCTGGGCTGTCCAGACTGGCCGACTTGTTGGGGGGAACTGATCCCGCCGACTAGTCTGGAGCAGGTAGATTTTGATCGGCTCGACATTTCTAAATTTCAGAAGCGTGATCCTGGAATAACTAAGGAAACCTTGTCTGCGGAATTTAATCCTGTCCATGTCTGGATTGAGTTTATCAATCGTCTCGTGAGCCTCCCTGTAGGACTTTTTACGCTGGCAACCTTTCTATTCAGTTTTCAGTTTCTGAGGAAAAGACCATCCGTATTCATCGCGTCTTTTTCTGCGCTGGTCCTTGTCCTTGCCAATGCTGTGCTGGGAGCAATGGTGGTCCGTTCTGGTCTCAAGCCTGGAGTCATTACTTTGCACATGGCGCTAGCAATGACGCTCCTTTGCGTTCTGGTCTATGCTATTTATCGAGGTGGTGACAGAAGACCTCAGGTCAATCTTAACGGAAGTGGATCCGTTAGGATGTTATTGATCGTTCTTTTCTTCGCCTGTGTTGGTGAAGGCGTCATGGGTTCTCAGGTCAGAGAATTAACGGACGAGCTTGCATTAAAATTCAAAGACATCCCCAGAAATGTCTGGCACGAAACCCTAGAGAAGAACCCGATTTACTTAATACACCGAAGTTTTTCTTGGGTCATTTTGGCGCTAGGGGCGATGACTTTCTTTAAGACGAGAAAAGCGACAGGGGACCTGGGCCAACTTTGCCTTAAAGCAGTTTGCAGTATTATTTTAGCACAAATGACGCTCGGAATTCTGATGTCACATGTTTCTGTGCATCCAATTGTTCAGGTCCTGCACATAGGGCTCTCCTCAATACTCGTCGTCGCACTATTCTGGCTATTGATTGCTAGCCGGTCCGCAGGGATTGAAAATCCTAAAGAAATCAATCAGACGAATTGATTTCTACTTAGTGGTAGGAAGGTAACGGTAGTAAACTTCCAGCATCAGGGTGCAGAGTGTCGTGGAATAGATCTTACCATCTGCTCCGACCTGACCGTGCCCGGCAGATGCGGGCCATGAGCCGTCCTTTTCCTGAGCCTTAGCCATGACGTCCTGATAAGTTTTATTATAATCTTTCCAGTGCTTACCCTGTTTTTGGAAAGCTGCCTGTGAATGATAGTACCAGGAATAAACTGCGTTCGGCTGGAAATTATTGGGAAAACTGCTGTTGATGAGATCAAGGGCCTTGTCCTCGAGTTGTGAGGGGGCTCCGAGCATTCTTGAACAGATGGCCCCGACGCCGGTCAGGCTGAGCTTGCCTTTTTGGCCATCATTGACTCGGTAACGCCAGAAACCTGCAGTTCCTTTAGGATCTTCGGCAGCTTTGAGGTAACGGACCGCTTTTTTCATGGAAGTCTCGAGTCCTGAGAACTTGAGGCCGGTCAGTTGGGCAGCTTTGAGGGCCTGAACGTTCCAACCCGAGACAGACAGGTCACCGGTTCCGCCCGATCCGTATGAGTAGAGCCAACCTCCACCGTTCGTTTGTCCTTCGATGATAACGGGGACCGCCTTTTTCAGAGTAGGAGAAATGCGTTTGAACGGCTTGCGTGCGTTCTTGTTCATTGAGTAGGCTTCAGCGAGAGAGTAAACGGCTATCCCATGCTCATAGGATAGGTTCCGGTCATTCGTAGTACACATCCGGCCCTTTCCCTTTTCTGCAACCGTGACGAGAAAGCCGATCGCTTTCTTGACGGTTTCACCGAACTCGGGAGAGTCCACGGTTTCGCAGTGACCGGAATAAGCGAGTAAGGCAAAGGAGGTCATTGCTACAGGGAACTTGGTTCCCCAATTCCCATCAGGCTGTTGCTGAGTTTTGAGCCAGCGAAGAGCCGCTAGTACCTGACGGTCCATTGATGCTTTGCCTCCGGCTTTACGTAGTCGAGCGATCCTGTCCGCGGCGTTGCAGCGTCCTTTCATGACGCCTGGAACACCTATGCCTCCGCCGATACCATCACCGAACCCACCGGCACCGAATCCGTCTCCGAAAGAGGATCCAAAATCTGGTGAGTCAATGTTGTCTATAGATGGTACTGAGATCGGTGAGGCCTTGTTGGCTGATATGGCGCTACTAGGCTTGGATGATGGGCGAGAAGGTTTTTGTCGAACGCTTTGCTGAAAGCTCTTCTTCTCAATCTGGGCATCTTTCTCACCCTGAGTAGCTGCAACAACGAGTTCAATCTCCTCTTCTTGGAATGCAGTGATGGCCCAAAAATATAAGAGAACCATGAGCAGGCTGGTCATGCCTATAGAAATTACCAACGAAAAAGCTTTGTTGCGTTTTTCTATTCTCTTAACCACGTCCTCCATGGACTCTTGAGGATCTAGTCGAGGATCATCGCCAATGGTCGCAGCTGGAGCATAAGCCGGATCAGGAACGAAGCCCTGATGGCTTTGAGGAGGCTGGTCAGGAGTAAATTGCTGGTTGGGGTCTTGAGGTGGTTGTTGCATGGCCGTAAATCTGAGATGAGCCCTCTTTATTAGAGTTATTACCTTTTTCTATGTACTTATATAATAGATCTAGCTTGGTGTTCTGCCAAGTTTTGATTGTTAACTGTATAACTGGCGGAGAGTTTTTTTATTAGGCTTTAAAAAGATTATAGTTAAATATCAGTATCTTTCCTCACCTTTATGGTGTTTTTTAAGGGTAATTATTGTGATCTTCATATTCTAATGGCATTCATTTTATATCGGGTTTGGCTCATTTTTTTCTTTCTGATGTTTTCAGGATGTCAGTCATTTAAGACCTTTTCTGAGGACGGGAAGGACAAAATTAAAGAGATTCCGAGGGATGGTCTTTTGGGGGCCAAGTTAGCGGCTCTGGAATACGCTATGGATAATTTACCTGAAGAGGACCGTAAGTTCGGAGACCTTGATTATGTCGCGTATGGTATTGCTGATAGTGATTCGCTTCATAGGAAGGCAATGGTTGCTATTTTGAAAGGGAGGACGCCAACTGTCGTGGACTCTTCCAAGTTCTATTCTCGTTCCAGTAATTCGCAGTGGATGAAAGGACGCCCTGCGATAAAATGGATCATTGAAGCGAGTAAGGATCCTCAGCATCCCTTGAGGGTTGATGTAATGGTCGGCTGGATGCACAGCCAGATCATTAATGAGTTTGCCACTTATAAGATCGAATATGATGGGGTAGTTTGGACTATTTTGAATGTCGCTATTATGGATCTGGAATCAGCTCCATAATTATTTGACTTCAAGGTGTCCCTGCATGATGCGCCAATGACCAGGGAAAGTGCAAATGTAAGGATACTTTCCTGGCTTGAGAGGGTTGATCTTGATCACTACCACGGTACCGGGATCTAGTAACTTACTGGCTGCAAGGATATCAATACTGTGAGGCACGTAATTCATTTCGATTGCTTTCGGGTTAGTAATGATTGCATCGGCCGCGGAACCGATCTTCTCTAAGGATCCAGGACTACCGAGCACGAAGTTGTGTTGCAATAGATCCGGATTGGATACAATGATTGCGATTGGGTTTCCTGATTTTGCTTCGAGTTTAATTTTGTCGAATTTAAGTCCTTCGATTGCCTTGAGCTTTAATATCTGATGGGTCTTTGCTAATGTTAATTCATCCTCTGGTGATTCTTTCACTACTACCTTAGGTGCCTTGATCATTTTCTTTATCTTATTACCCAGTTCAGTGGGGTTGGTGATAATTTCATTAAGGGTTGAGGATAATTGTACTGACGATGCATGGTTGACCAGATTCGCAGCCACGATCGATTCGGTGTCTTCGCTGATGTCAGGACCCTGTCCGGCGTCGATCTGAATGAGCTCAATATCATCCCAGTAGGCCTTTCCTGTTGCGTGTCCCCAACCCCCGTACAAGCAATTTATACTGATAGTTCCTCTGTCGTCAGTTTTGAATTTTAGGCTTACCTTTGACCAGTCATTGTCACCTTTGAGTGCTCGGGTCTTTGGTTGATCGGGCAGAGCATGGATATTTAATTGAGCTCCGCGTCCTCCTCGGATCGTTTTAAGTCCTTCTGTCTTGATCCATGCGCTGAGTTGGTAAGTGGTGCGTTTTTTTACTTTGAGATCAAAATGAATGGAGCTGTCAGCGCCCTGAGCTGACTCAATCATAATTGCATTACCTTTTCCTCCTCTACCGGGAGAAACGATGCGTTGATCTGCCCGGCCAGAATAGGTCCGTGCTTTCCAGTTCTTTGGCATCGTCCCGTCAATGGCTTCGAATCCTGAATTTAAAATTAAGTTTTCTTTGGGGATCTGGACTGCCTTTGGTGAGACAGTAGCGTTCGCTGGGGAGGACTCGGCCAGAGCGGCTTTGAGGTATCCGGCACCGTGTCGGGAACAGGCCATTTGGAACGCAGTTGGTAACCAACGATCATTCAGAATAAAGTTGTCTTTTCGCTTTGAGAAAAGAATGTTCCCGACTTCTTCGGAGGGAGGCATTTCAGAAAGTGCAAGTAATACGTCTTTGCGGACCTGATGGTCAGGGTCATTGATTGCTTTGAGTAGATGTTTTGTGAAATTTTCTTTTCGAGGTGTCACTGATGCGGCGGCGCGGCGGGCCCCAGCTGATTTGTGATTGAGTCCTGCTTGAATTGATTCAGCGTCAACTGCTCCGAGTCCATGAAGTGCCCATAATGCGTGAATTGCTCCACCTGCTATACCGATCTCATCAGGTTCTGATGATTTAATGATTCCTTTTAGAGGTTGTGTGAATGTGGATTCATCTCCGCTTTCGACGATGAGACGTTGTGCGTGCATTCTCCACAACATGTTATCGCTTTGAATTGCCCTGAGAAGATCCTTAGGTTTTTTCTTTGATAAGTCGAAAATTTCACTGGGCTTACCATCCTTGGCCGTGAATCGGTAAATCCGGGTACGAGTGTAGTCGCGTAAGGGTGACTCGAAGGCATTGCCTCGACCCCTCTTAGCATCGAATCCTCCCCGGCCCTGGTTTGGAGTAGGGTTGTGCTGGATTAGGAAACTGTACCAGTCGCTCATCCATATTGCGCCGTCAGGACCTACTTCGGTGTAAATAGGGGAGAACCATTCATCAACTGAGGCGACCAAGTTCCAACCGTTTTCTGCCACGAAATGGGATCCTTCGGGCCGGACCTGGGCCCTATAAACTAAATTTCCCGTCGGAGCATTGACCAGAGCTGAACGGTTCCACCAGTCCTTTGGAAAACTCCTGGCCGTGTAAAGATGATGTCCCGCGGCCGCCGTGAAACCACCAAAAACGTCAACTTGGCGAACGTTGGGTGTGATGGGGAAGAATTTTTTATTTGAATCTATTCCAGGTAAGCGGCTCGGTTGATCTAATCCATCGAAACGGTCGTAATGTGTCTTTGCGATAGGCATATAAACACTGGACTGATTGTTTGCGGTGGATATGAAGACATCATTATTTTCTGAGAAACCCAGTCCCCATGTATTGTTGGATGTTCTTCCAAGGAATTCTAGCTCTGACCCGTCCGGTTTGAATCGATAAACGCCCTGACCAAAACGATGGTCCTTGCCGCCGACTTTTCCATTGAAGCCTGCATATCCCATGACTCCCCAGATCCAGTTATCGAAACCGTATTTCAGGTTTGAGGGTCCTGCATGAGTGTCGCCCGTGCTCCAACCGGAGAAGAGAGTTTCTCTAATATCTGCCTTGTCATCTCCGTTAGTGTCTTTCAGGAAGATGAATTCTGGTGCCATTTGAACGATCAGTCCGTCCCTAGCAAAACACATTCCGGTTGGGATCGATAGCTTGTCAGCGAAGAGTGTTGCTTTATCGGCCTTGCCGTCTCCGTCGGTATCTTCAAGGATTCTGATCCTGTCCTTTCCGAGTTCAGTTGGTTTTAATTCGTTCGGATAGTCCCGAGTCTCGATGACCCATGCACGGCCCCTTTCGTCCCAGTCGATTTCAATGACGCTGTAAAGTCCAAGCTCTTCGGATGCGAACAGTGAAATATCAATTCCATTAGCAACTTGTGTGTGTTGTAGTGATTGTTCTGGGCTCAGAGGTTGATGCACTTTGATTGGTTCGGGTCGCCTTTCGTAGTTTGGAACAAGGTCCCCATCGCGTCGTACTAGTTCTGGGAGTTTCGCAGAGAGAAATGTTTTACTGTTCTTTTCACCGATTGCCCATATGAGGCCCCGATAAACCAAGTCATGAAAGCCTGGATTGCTCCATGTTCTTTGGTCATGTCCGTAGGCGGTATAAAAAACGCGTCCTTTTCCCGGTTCACGTGTCCATGTCCATGGTTCACCTTCCCTTGTCTGTAGAACATTTCTGTCCTTAGTGCCCTTGTGATGTACATATGTTTCGTCCCACGTTTCAAAGCCTTTGAAGCTTTTCATTATAGGGTGTTCAGGTTTCTCTATGTTGGTTGAGAAGGTTCCGGTCCCATGTGACTTGAACTGAGCTCCCACTAATTTCACATACTGCATTGAGTTAAGAAAACAGTAAGAAGCGCAATGGATCGGCAAGAATGCTCCTCCACCATATACATAATCAAGTATGCCTTTCTCTTGTTCTTCCGTGATCTTACCAATATTGGCGTAAATCATAAGTGCATCGAAATTTTCTAGGGTGCCATCATGGAGGCAATTAGAGTCAGCCGTGTAAGTGAAATTTACACCACGAGGCCCAAGCCCTTTCATGATTTGTGGAACTCGTTCGACTGGTCTGTGATGTCCTTCATCACCAAGGAAGAGGACCTCTAGCCGCTTTGCTTCCGCAGAGCCAAGAAATGCTGTAATGAGAACAAAAGAGAGGAAATTTTTCATTGTTATTTATTTTTATGATAGAGCGAACTCAGGCATTTGTTTCAGTTCTCCTCCCGCAAGAGCACTTTCGTGGGCAATGATTCCAGTGCAGGTCCAGTTAGCTGATTGAATTGCGTTAGGGAACGGATCCCGGTCTTCTGCAAGAGCCGTTAGAAATTCGTGAACGAGGTGAGGATGAGATCCCCCGTGCCCAGCGCCCTGGGTGAAGCTGAGGTGATCTTCGCCGTCCTCTCCTCCATAAACTCCTCCAGTTGTAAAAGGAGCGATTTCATCAGGCAACAGGTGAGCATAGTCAGGACATTCTACTTTTTCTGGAATTTCAGGTTCTGACTTCTTGGCAGTATGAAGGATGAGGGGGTCTCCTTCTATGAGGGGCCATTCCATTGCCTTCTTGTCACCGTACACTTCGAAACTTTCACGGTACTGGCGCGCGACATCAAACAATGAACGATAAATGTAAGCGGAAAGATCAGAATCTTTAAATTTTATATGTGTAGATTCGACTGCGAACGGTGAATTGTAGCAATCATGCATTTCTTCACGAATGGTTCCTGAAGGGAAACATGATACGTACTCTGCTTGACCCTTTGTGAGACCAAGGACAGGTCCAACGCAATGAGTGGCATAATGCATTGGAGGTAGGCCGGGCCAGTATCCGGGCCATCCGTCCATGTCTTGCTGATGGCTTGCCTTTAGGAATTGTATTTTTCCGAGCTCGCCTTTTTCATACATTTCTTTAGCGAAAAGAAATTCGCGGGCATAGACGACAGTTTCCATCATCATGTACTTGAGACCTGTTTCTTTGCACAGGTTCACAATGGTTTCGCAGTCTTCTACGGAAGTGGCCATGGGTACGGTGCAGGCAACGTGCTTGCCAGCCCTTAGAGCTGCTATTGATTGCTCTGCATGATTAGGGATGGGGGTATTGATATGAACAAAATCCACCTCAGGATCATTCAGAACATCATCATAGTTCTGGTAACGTTTATCGATATTATATTTATCTCCGACCTCGTTCAGGGACTCTTCAGTCCTCTGGCAGATGGCATACATGTTTGCCTGTGGATGACGTTGATATATCGGAATGAATTCGGCACCGAACCCGAGACCTATGATGGCGACATTATACTGTTTGCTCATATTGTTTGAATTTGGGTTGTGATTATAGGGTAAACCTAGCCATTCGTATAGCCTCTATGCCTAAAATATTGGGATTTATCAGTGCAGGTGCTAATTCTTGCAGTTAAGGCATATTGGGATGTAAGCTGTTACGAGTAATGCTTTCTGTTTGTAGCAGTTCATCAATGGGTAGGCGTGATTTTCTTCGCGTCGGAGGCCTAGGCATTGGGGGTCTGACGCTCGCAGATTTATTGAGAGTAAAGGCCAGTGCCGCAGAACAGGGAATTTCAGTTAAGGATAAGGCGGTAGTTTTTCTATTTATGCACGGAGGGCCTCCACAAACGGAGACATTTGATCCAAAAATGGATGCTCCGGATGGAGTTCGTAGTGCTATTGGTGAAGTTAAGACAAAGATCCCCGGGGTCACCTTTGGATCTACTTTGAAAGGGTTGGCGGGACTGGCAGACAAAATGTCGATAGTTCGATCTTTTACTACAGGCAACGGGAACCATGACATCAAACCGATCGTTGGAAACACTTCCCTAGGAGCAAATTTAGGATCGATTTATTCCAGAATCGCGGGGCCGAACCGGACACAGAGTGGAATGCCAACGAATGTCGCTCTTTTCCCAAGGGCCGTGGTTCCGGAGGCACAAGAAAGAAACAAAAGTTTTGGCAAGTTTGTATCTACAGGATCCATTGGAAGTTCATATGCTCCATTCGTTCCCGGAGGTTCCGGAAACTTGCAGCAGGACATGGTGCTGTCCATTCCTGAGCCCAGGCTCAATGACCGGAGGGGCCTCCTTGGCAGTGTGGATTCTTTGCGTCGTCGGGTTGATGATACGGGCAGGCTTGATGGGGTTAGTGGTTTCCAGGAGCAGGCCTTTGATACTATTCTTGGTGGCGTCGCTGGAGCCTTTGATTTGTCCTCGGAGGATCCAAAAACCGTAGAGCGTTATGACACGGCTCCGTTAGTTCCTTATTCATCAATTCGGAAGGTCTGGAACAATCATAAAAATTACAGAGACCATGTTAATTCTTTGGGTAAGCTTATGCTCATGGCGAGGCGCCTAGTTGAACGTGGTTGTGGTTTTGTCACGGTCACGACGAACTTTGTATGGGACTTTCATGCGGACAAGAACAATGCCACCGTGACTGAAGGAATGCATTATGTTGGTCATCCCTTTGATCATGCGGTTTCTGCTTTCATTGAAGATATTCATAACAGGGGATTACAGGACAAGGTCCTACTTGTCTGTTGTGGAGAAATGGGGAGGAGTCCTAAGATTAATAAGAATGGGGGCCGTGATCATTGGGGAAAATTATCTCCTCTCATGCTTTCCGGAGGAGGGTTCAATCATGGTCAGGTCATAGGGGAGTCGACCCGGGACGGAGGTGAACCTAACAGTGATCCTGTCACAATGAATAATCTTCTCGGGACCGTGATGCATTCTTTACTCGATGTGGGTGAAGTTCGGTTAATGGAGAATATTCCGAGAAAAGTGAAGTCATTAATTGCTGATTCAGAACCGATTAAAAATCTTTCATAAGTATTTGAGTGGGATTTTAGAATTAGAAGTGCATAATACTGATCATGAAAAACAGTATTAATTTAATTACCCTCATTGGTATTTTCACTGCTCTTTTTGCTGCACCTTTATTCGCGGCAGAAGACGAAAAGAAAAAACCTGCGAAAAAGCCAACCAAGTCAGCGGCTGAAAGATTTGCTAAGTTCGATAAGAACAGTGATGGAAGCATTTCACTTGATGAGTTCAAGGCCAATCCTTATTTCAAGGACAAGCCAGAGGCCGCGGCTAAAAATTTAAAACGTAGGGATAAGGATGGTAACGGAAAGTTAAGCAAGGAAGAGTTTGCGGCTAAGCGGCAGCCCAAAAAGAAGAAAGGCGACGCAGCTAAGAAGAAAGGTGACGCAGCTAAGAAGAAAGGCGACGCAGCTAAGAAGAAAGGTGACGCACCTAAGAAGAAAGGTGACGCAGCCAAGAAGAAAGGCGACGCAGCCAAGAAGAAAGGCGACGCAGCCAAGAAGAAAAGTGACGCACCTAAGAAATAAAATAATCTCTTAAAATTTAACTGAAATGGAAAAGTGCATTGTGGGTTTCCTCAATGCACTTTTTAATTAAAGACTAAGCCTATGTTGACTACTTCCCGTCGCCAGATGATGGCTTCCTGTGCATCTGCCAGTTTAGCATTCCCTTTCCTTTCTCTGGGAGCGCAACCAAAAATTAAAATCACCGGCACCAGAGTCATTAGTTTACGTCCCAACCATTATCACGGGTGGTCTACTTTGGCCCGTCGTGAGGATGGTGAGTTGTTGCTGGTCTGTTCCGGAGGTCGTGAAGGTCACGTGTGTCCTTTTGGGCAGGTGGAACTGATGCGTTCAAAGGACGGTGGAAAAACATGGACCTTTCCGCGTGTGCTACTTGATAGCCCCATCGATGATCGTGATGCCGGTATCCTGGAAACTGCCAAGGGTACGCTTTTGGCTACGACCTTCACCTCCAATGCTTATGATGAATATTACCTTAAAAAAGGTTCCCATAAGAACTGGTCTGAGGAGAGGCGTAATCGGTGGCTCGGAGTCCATAACCGGGTACCTGCTTCCGCTCGCAAGAAAGAACTCGGTAATTGGATGATCCGTTCTACGGATGGTGGAGTGACCTGGAGCCCTCGTTATGAATCTCTGGTCAATAGCCCGCACGGCCCAGTGAATTTGAAAGATGGCCGAATCATTTATCCGGGAAAAAATCTTTGGCATGAAAAAACATGGATTGGAGTGTGCGAATCGAAGGATGATGGTCAATCATGGAAGCGGCTGGCTCAAATCCCCACGCGCAAAGGCGATGACGCTGAAAACTATCATGAGTTGCATGGGGTGGAAGCGATTAATGGTAATCTTGTCGTGCACATCCGTAATCACAATAAGGCGAACAATGGTGAGACTCTGCAAACTGAATCTACCGATGGAGGAAAGACTTGGAGTGAATCGGCTTCAATCGGTGTGTGGGGGCTTCCCTCACACTTATTGCGCCTGAATGATGGGCGGCTCTTGATGAGTTATGGACATCGACGTAAACCTTTTGGTAATCAAGCCCGAGTGAGCAACGATCACGGCAAAACCTGGAGTGATCCGATTATTGTTTCCGGTGATGGAGTTGGCGGAGACCTCGGTTATCCAACGACGGTCGAGCTGGATGACGGTTCGTTAGTGACTGTTTGGTATGAGAAAATGGCTGACAGTACACTGGCTGTATTGCGCCAAGCTAAGTGGAAACTGTCTTGAATTTAATACAGCATTAATATGCTTGGAATGCGAAAATCGATGAACGGGAAATAATTAAGTCCGTTCGAAATTGCATAAAAAATAGGAATGTATAAAATTAGAAACAGATATTGATAGGTATCATTTTACGGTCTTATCTTATCAAAGAACTTGTTTATATTTCCCTCTAATATGAGGTATTACCTTTTCATTTTTTACATTATTCCGATATCTTATTTAAAATCGGATAATACATTCAAAGAAGAAATTAGACCCTTCTTAAGTGAGTACTGCTTAGATTGTCACGACAACGATTCAAAAAAGGGAGAGCTGACCTTTGAAGATTTAAAGTCTAATTTTGAGGTTAATGGTACGAGTTCTGCCTGGGAAAAGATTCTCGAACAGATAGAGGTTGGGATGATGCCGCCGGAGAAAAAAGATCAGCCCACGGCCACTCAGCGAACTATTGTGGCAGAGTGGATCAAGGATGAGCTGGATAAGGCAGGGAAGGGATTTGCTGTGAGGGCTCGCTTGCTGCTGCCTGAGTATGGAAACAGGATCAGTCATGAACTCTTATTTGATGGTTCAGTAAAAGACATGCCTTACACGCCGGCACGATTATGGAAAATCAGTCCTCATATTTATAGGGGAAAGCGCTATCAGTCAGTCGTGAGAGGAGGGATTGAGGCGGAGCCGGTAAGTTATCTCTCTAAATCAACAAGTATTCGTGATTACTCATCACAAGAAGTTATGGATGAATCTGGATTTATGGCACTAAGAATGGCTCTTAGTGATATTATTTCGAGCCAGATACATGATCGTGAATTGCCGGGCCTGAGCTATGGGCCAGATAAAGGGAAGCCGATACGAATCGCAGGCAAAGAAAGCTTTAAGGCAATTTCAGAGGCTGAGGGAATGCCGAGTGAGGAATCCATGGTCAGAGTAGTGAGAGAAGAATTTAATAAAGCGTTCGGACGACCCATAAATGAGGATGAGTTTGATAGGTATTTCAATTTTATGAAAGCCAACATTAAAGAAGGTGGTAATGAAGCAGGGCTAAAAACTTCATTACTGGCAATATATCTTTCTACTGGTGCAGTGTATCGAATGGAGTTGGGGCGTGGGGATCCTGATCCGTATGGACGGAAGATGCTATCTCCTCAGGAAATTGCTTTCGCGGTGTCTTATGCACTTACCGATGAGCCGCCAGTAAATAATAAGATTATCAGTAAGGCGCTAAGTTCTGGCAAGCTCAGGACAAGAGTTGATGTTGGAAGGGTTCTCAGAGCAATGATTGCCGAGGGCGCTCCTCCGATACGGAAAAATCTTCCGGCCAGTGCCTTTCATCGTATGTTGCAAGAAGCTCCTCATGGTTACGGTTACTATCCGAGAGTCGTTCGTTTCTTTGAGGAATTCTTTCAATATCCCAGAGCAGGAGCCACGTTCAAAGACAGTCCAGGTGCCGGTTTTGGTTCAAGGGCTCTGGTGGGGGCTCCTCAAGGACAGATTGTCCGGATCGTGAACGAGGACGTCAGAGTATTTGAGGAACTGCTCACCTCCGAACGTTTTAATGTGAGTAAGGAAAAACTTTTACCAATGTTCAGGGCTCAATTCGAGGAACGTTTAAAAAAGATCCCGGAAGATCGTCGAGAAGCGGCTATCAAGAACTACGAAAAAGTTGCTAGGCAGGCCGACAATCTGCCCAATGATACTTTTAGAGCAGGAATCCTTCATGATAATAGTTGGCTCATTGCCCATTCAACAAATGATGAGAATGATCCTGTTCACCGAGGAATCTGGATCCGTGAGAAGCTCCTTGCCGGGAATTTGCCGGCATTGCCTATTGATGTCGATGCGAATGTTCCCGAAGTTCATGATAAAACATTAAGGCAGAGGTTTGAAGTAACTAAAAAAGCGGAGTGTTGGAAATGTCATAAATTTTTCGAACCGCTCGGGTGGCCATTCGAAAGTTTTACTGACCGTGGGTGGGTTCGAACCGGCATGTATTATAACAAAAAAAAGAAAATTTTTGAGACGGAACTTAAACCAGAGAAAATTAAACCAGGACTCAATAAAGGAGAGCTTGTCAAATATTCTTGGGACACTACGGGGGAAATTACAGGAACCGGGGAGCCAGGCATTGACGGGCCCGTCAAGGATGCTTCTGAATTGGTTCATCGCCTCGCAAGAAGTACGACAGTTCGTCAATCTATCATTCGGCATGCTTTCCGGTACTGGATGGGGAGAAATGAGATTCTCAGTGACTCTAAGACTCTAATGGCTGCAGATAGGGCTTACATTAATAGTGGAGGAAAATTCAGTGAGGTGTTAGTCTCATTACTAAGCTCTGAATCATTTCTTTATCGTAAATGACAGATTAATCATGAAATTGAACCGACAAAAATTCATACGAGGTATGACTCTAGGTACTGGGGCTGTTGCGATGACTCCTCTCCTGGAACAGATGGAAGCTCATGCCGCTGGCCGTTCGGATCGATTTCCCCGTCGATTTGTTTTCGTGGTAAAATCGAGCGGTTTGACTCCGAGCGGAATTCGTCCAGAAGGAATTGAAATTGGTAATGGAGATTCGGTGCTGGACCTGAACCTGAAGGACCACAAGTTGCACCGATCGATGGTGTCACTCGAGCCATTTAAAGATGAGATGATGATTCTTGAGGGGCTCTCTGGATGCAACTTTCAAGGGAATCATTCCTCCTACTATGGGGCCATGAGTTGCCATCACTCACCCGAGAAGCCAGCATCCGCGACGATAGATTGTTTGCTCGGTAAATTGAATCCGGCTCCATTTAGAAATTACGGGTTCTCCCCAAATGGTCACAGTATCGGTAATAATTACGGTCCTACTGTTCAGGACACTGCCGTATTTCCTCGCATCTCCGCTTACGGACAGAACAAACCTATGCCTTACCAGGCAAGTGCCGAAAAGGCTTACCGACAACTCTTCGGAAGTGCTCTTAGTCTTGAGACTGGAGGAAAGAAAGAATTCGCTTTGCAGGCTAACCTTCTAGATTTCCTCAAAGATGATGCGAACAGGCTTGCTAAAAGGATAAGTTCTGAAGAACGGGAAAAATTGGATCATTACCTTGCCGCATTCGAGTCTGTCCGGGGCCGCAATGATAAGCTCGTTGCAATGCGAGAAAAGATCGTTAATAACGCACCCGAACTTACTACCCAATACGCTTCAACAGTTTTCACTGACAGGGTTTCTGTTTTCTTTGATCTTGCTTCAGCTGCTCTTATCACTGGACTGACAAATACTATTTCCATAAGAGCTGATTGGCTCAGCGTGAAGTATGCGACTTTCGGATTCAAGAATACTAGCGTCCATGATATAGGTCACCAGAAGACAACGGACAATGGAATGAACCGAGACCAAGCCCGTGAAGTGATCAGGAAATTTCAAATTGATCAGATTGCGAAGCTTGCAGAGAAACTTAAGGCGGTTCCAGAAGGAGATGGAACGATGCTGGATAATACGATGATTATTTACTTTTCAGATACCGGAGAAGCGCACCATTCACAAAGGAAAGAGTGGCCGTTCGTAGTTATTGGGGGCCGTGGACACAAAATGAAAACAGCCGGACGTTATCTCCGATATCCGCAATATGGGAAACAGGGCCACAAGACGATTGGTAATTGGTACAATACAATTCTTCAGGCCAATGGGGGCCAAGTCATGGATTACTTTGGGCAGACCGATGCCAAGTTGAAAGATCTGGATCTCAGCGGTCCTCTGTCGGAATTGGCTGTTTGATTGGATACAAATTCATTATTAATGATTGTGTAATTTAATTTACAAATGGTTGCTCTAAGAGATTCAATTTTGCCCCCGAACGTATTGTTTCGTGAGTTTGAATCTGGTCGTATGTCGCGCGAAGATTTTCATTCAGCGATGTCCTTTCATGCTGAAGAGTTAATTGAGGAAATGGAAGAGCAACGCCGGAACCCTCTTGAGGCATTGGTGAAGTCTATTAGGAACCGGAGGTTCGCACACTCTCTTGCCAGGAAGTATGGAGAAACGGCCGTCCGTGAGATTTTTACAGCTCTGGCAGATGTTGCAGGGTTTCCTCCGGCAAGGCTCTTATGGAATGCAGGTCACCGGCACGTTCCATTGTATTGTTTTCTCCGATTAGGATGTGAGCCCCTTTTCAGGGTTAGGGCAATGGAGGTAAAAAAAAGAGAGGCTTGCATTGATCTTGAATACCAGTTCGATGGCGCGAGAAGGTCGAGTCGGGAACTGTTTTCTTTGAAAAGAGGTTGGCATGGGAACCTCTATGTAGAGGACCGTATGATCTTTCCTAGAAAATAAAAATGCCGCCCGTGAAAGGGCGGCATTCGTGAAATAGATAACTATAAAAAGTATCTTTAAAAGATAAGAGAATTACTTCTCTTTTTTCTTTTGTAGCTTTGCAAAGAGGGCCTTGGGATCCGCAGCTCCTTTCTTTTTGCACTTGCCACAGCAAACAGCGATGCTGACCTTAGATTCCTTAGCGGTGGCTTTGCCACTGAATGCACACTTGCCGTCTTCGGCTTTAGCTACTTGAGCAGCATAAGCTGTTGGATCTTTTTCAAATTTTGCAACGCACTTGCCGCAACAGAACTTCGCAACAAATTCTACGCTCTTTGAACCGTCAGCAGCTTTGCCACTGATTGGGCACTTGTCATTAATAGCGTCAGCGGCGATTGCTGAGCCTAGGGCAATTGATGCTATTCCGACGAGCGCAATAGCGGATTTAAGTAGTGATCTCATAATGATGGATTTTAATTCTTTTGATGTTTTTAGTCAAAGGGCTTTTTTTATATATTTCCTTAGAAATACACTAATTATTTGCAAGTTCAGGATAAATATCTATTAAGTTCAGCTTGTCGCCTGATTTTTTCTGCAACCTTAAAAGTTCTTTGAAAAGGGATTTCATTTTTTCTTTTGATCCTGGTTTGCTGGAAATGTCCTGCATTTCTTCCGGATCTTTTTTCAGGTCAAAGAGTTGAGATTTTTTGATTTTAGGAAACAACAAAAGCTTGTGTTGGTCAGAAATTGCCATCCTTTGGAAGTCAACGTATGCGCCATAAACCGTTTTCAGTCCTCCCTTTTTTCCTTTAAGCATTGGCATGAGGCTCTTGAATTGGACGTGTTCCGGTTTTTCGGATTCAGCAATGTCCAGTGCTGTTGCCATGACGTCCTGCATATAAATTGGAGAATTATTTTTTTTACCTGAGTCTATGCCGGGACCTACTGCTATGAAAGGTACTCTAACGCTATGGTCATATAGGTTCTGTTTTCCAAGTAGTCCGTGGTGCCCGACAGAAAGTCCATGATCAGCGGTGAAAAATATGTAGGTGTTCTCAGATTGACCTGTGATTTCAAGGTGCTTTAGGATTCGGCCAATCTGTGCGTCCATGTGCGTGATAATGGCATAGTATTCTCTTCTGTTGACTTGGACTGCATGCTTTGTTCTTGGGAACGGAGCTAGTTTCTCATCGCGAAGACCTTTGCCGGATCCTATCTGTTCTTTGTATGGATGTTCGGTAAGAAAGCTTGCTGGCATTTGTATTTTATCTGCCGGATACATATCAACATATTTCTTGGGTGCTTGACGTGGGTCATGAGGAGCATTGAAAGCAATGTACATGAAGAACGGGTTCTCCGTTTTCTTAGACGCGTCGAGATAATCAATGGCATCATCGGCAACGACTTCGGACCAGTGCTTACCACCTGCCCAGAATCCACCGAACTTAGGGTCGCTAGGATCCCAAGGGTCAGTCCCATCTGCGAGTGGTCGATTGTATCCTTGTGGAGTTTGCTTTGGCATTCCTCCCCTGACATGTCTGGCAGTGCCAAAAACGTGATTAGCATCAGCTTTGATATGCCACTTCCCAGTGAAGAAAGTTTCATAACCTGACTTGGCCATGAGCTGAGGCCAGAGTGATCCGTCCAATGACTTCTTTAGTTCGTTTGCTGAATTTTTTGCGTGCCAAATATATTTTCCAGTGACCAACATAGTTCTACTGGCTACGCATACGGCTCCGTGATATCCGCCCATGTTGTAGGCATGGGTGAAGGTCGTTCCCAGACCAACGAGTTTGTCGAGGTTGGGAGTTTTAATTTCTTTGTTATTTAATGAATTAATTGTCTTGTAGCACTGATCATCGGCAAAAATGAATAATACGTTTGGTTTCGTAGCCGCTGATAAATTTGTCAGGAATAATGTTGCGATTATGATGCTTATCAGAGAATTGAATAATTTCTTCATAGAGAGTTTCTGGTTCGGTAGTGTCCCGTTATTGGTTTTATTTATAATAGGAGACAGTAAAATGAACACTCAAAAGAGCATTATTTTGTAAATAACTAATTGTAATTATAAGGAAGAAGTTTAGTTAAAAATCTATTTTTTTGGCTGAAAACTTTTCAAAAATAGGGGCAATATTTAAATTTTAGTACAGGCTCTCAGAAAACTGCTACCTTATAAAAATAAAATGCCAAGTGGATTACCAGAGCAAAGGCCGACGAGTCCCGAGAATCCAAAGGATGAGGATCAGCAGAGAAATTATACTCCACAAAATGAACTGGGCCTTCCTGTATCAAAATCCGCAGCGGAGAAGATCATTGAAGAGACCGTAGAAGAAGCTGTCTCCCTAGAGAAGCGTTCCACTAATTCTGAGGATCGGCAGAGAAATTATACTCCACAAAATGAACTGGGCCTTCCCGTATCAAAGTTCACAGCAGAGAAGATTGTTGAGGCGGCGATGGAAGATGCTACCGGGTCTTGGGAAAAGCCGAACGTAGAGCCTAGTGAAGATGTGGGGCGTGTGAGTTCCAGATCAGTTCTGATAGTTGGTATAGGATTTACCGTATTACTCGTCTTGGTCATTTGGATTGCTTTCACTTTTAAAGCGCCGAAGGAGCAGGGTCAGGGGAAGGTTGATATTGTTCGAGGAATTGGGGAAATTGAGCCGGAGCTTCAGAATAAAGTTACTGAATTTCTTGCTGCAGAAAGTTGGAAGGATGTTGTTCATCTGGTGAGGGGAGGGGATCGGATTCAAGAGCGGCTTTCCCTTTATCAGCAACGATCACCTAAGGCGTCTATAACCATTAAAAAATATAGACCGTTAGATGTCATTATGGTGAGAGGAGATCAATCCCTGTACATGCTCGGATACAAAGATGAAAATGAAAGGACCGCTTCTGTATACTTCACTTGGGAGGAGCCGCATCACATTATTTGGGAAGCATTTGTGGCATATGGTGACGGGCCTTTCGATGCTCTGGACTCTCCGAGCGAAGGGCCAAAGGATACGGGCACTTACCGAGTATATGCGCAAGCTGATGGATATTATGAGGGGATTTATGAAGAGGAATTCTGGCAGTCCATCAGGCTCAGTTATCCTTCATCCGAGAAACAGATTAACGCTTACCTCAAAAGGGATTCGACTCAAGCGGAAAAGCTCGAACCCTTACTTATAAAGAGGGAAGGAAAGGTAAGATCTGACTCCGGTGCCGTCGGTCGCGGAACGATAGCCCCAACGGTCCCTCTTATTCTTTCCATCCATCCTTCGGATCCTTCTGTTCCTGGATCATCACCGGAAATTATTGATCTTCTGGGTGTGGGTTGGCATGAAGCCGGAAGTGACGGGCCTCAAATCCTCAATGAATCTCAAAAAGATCAATAGATTTTGAATTATTCTACTTTCCTGATCCTGTACAGGTTCATCTTGAGATCGCGATCCACGAATTCGTCAGTGTAGGAAGTTTCTGTTCCGTTCGATTCAACCCCATCGTCCAATTCTACCCAGAAATAGGTCTGATCATCTTCATTGTATTCAAAAGAATCAACGGCATAAATCCTTCCCGGGATCGAATTAAATGTAATCGTTGGTATGCCGTCAGAGACAGAAATATCAGTAATCTCAAAGGGAGCAGGCGGAATGGCCAGATGAACAACGATCCCCTGAAGGATCGGATTGCCGTCAGCGGCGACCTGAGCTAGCCCACCGATATCATTTTGCATCGTAACGTTCAATGTTCCATCCTCAGTAGCCGTGAAGTTGGCAACGTATGCGGCACCTAATGAATTGGTCCATGTATGGACATCTTGTAATCCTTCAGAAGTGATATTATCGACGACCAGCTCATCATTGACAGCAATGTCCCATCCTCGGTTCCGGTCCGCTCCTTCATTGAAGAGGAGCTGAATTTCATATAATCCTCCGGCGATGAGTCCTTCCATTTCAATGGTCACGGGGCTTGGCGCAGCGGACCAGCGGATGTCACGCATGACTTCACTCAGGTTAGCTACCGAGTCAGCATCTGCTCCGATAAAAGCAGGGCCGCCGCCTCCGTTGGACCAGTTATCGATCGAATTAGTTGAAGTTGTTCTGATGATGACGCCATCCTTTTCAACGACTCCTTCATCAGTGACGTTATCACCTAGACCTGACCGGTCCGAGAAGAATTGTACTCCATTGATCGTTGAGTCAGCATTACCATAAACGTCAACGGCTATCACTACCGTTGATGGTTCAAAGTTCAGATCATCAGGTCCTGTGAAGGTCGTTACTTTTCCGACCATCACTCTAGTTCCCGAATCAATGGTTACGGTCGGGTCCAGTGGATCAAGATCCAGGCCGTCAGGTATCCCGTCGTTGTCAGTGTCGGATTTGGTTGGATTGGTTCCCTTTGCAATTTCCTGACCATCAGTTAATCCATCATTGTCAGTGTCCTGGCTAGCGGGGTTCAGGCCGAGTTGAATTTCCTCTCCATCCTCTAGTCCGTCATCATCCGAGTCCGCCTTATTAGGCTTGGTCCTTAATTCATACTCTTCAATATTGGTGAGTCCATCATTGTCCGGATCTCCTTCAGGATCATCGACTCCGTACTTCTCTTCCCAGGAATCAGGTAACCCGTCATCGTCTTCATCTTCCTGAGAAGCTCCAATTGGACTAGTTCCATCAGCT